>ERZ773103.123-NODE-123-length-77062-cov-10.493488_pt1 | contig 77062 bp, 80 predicted proteins | sample MGYA00511118_ERZ773103 | MGnify/ENA primary metagenome ERZ773103 (study PRJEB29015, sample SAMEA2737821) | human gut metagenome | biome: human gut; feature: human-associated habitat; material: faeces | place: China | collected 2012 ... | reverse complement strand
AAATGTAAAGAATTTTCGAGAATCGTATGTGTTTCACTGTTTAGTTATCAAGGTTGTCTGTCTTGCGACAGCTTTGCTATTTTAACATGTTGTCTTCTGTTTGTCAAGAACTTTTTTAATAAGTTTTTTCAAACTTCTTCAACATTTGTTCTTTTCAACAGCTTTTCGAGTTTATCATAACTCTTTCGCTTTGTCAAGAACTTTTTTTACTTTCTTTTCTCAAGAAAGAACGGAGAAGGAGGGATTTGAACCCTCGCGCCGCTATTAACGACCTACTCCCTTTCCAGGGGAGCCCCTTCGGCCAGCTTGGGTATTTCTCCAAATTGACTTCTCAAAAATTCATTTTTAAATTCGATTTAAAAATTTACTTTAAATTTCTTTAAAATTTACTTTCAAATCAGTCCGTTGATTACTATACAATATCTCGTCACATTTGTCTAGTCCTTTTTTTGATTTTTTTGTAACTTTTTGTATGCACTCCGCTGAACAATGACTGTGCCTCCTGATAAGTTCTTTCTTACAGAAAGCAAAAAATGTCTGACATGCAAAGAATCTCTGACCCTCACATACCAGACATTTATTATTATCTTTATACTTTACTTTTTAGTTTACAGCTCTTATTGACCAAAGTTTTGCATAGTCATTGTGCATACAAGTCCAGACTCTGCGTCAAAGTCAATCTCGCAGCTCTTGTAGTAACTGTCATCTGAATACCAGCTATACATAGACAGACTGTCTCCGTCATATGTGTCATCTGCTTCTCCATAAGCTCCAGTTACTGCATCTTTTGAAGCGCCCATCTGAAGCCCGCCTGGGAATATTACAGTAAGCCCGCCATTCTCCAGATCATAGTCATCCACAGAAACGCCACCGATCAGGCAGTCTTTTACTTCCATCGCTGTATCTGTATTGTTGATCGCATATGCCATAATCTCATTATCATTGGCATCCATGAAATAAACCAACTCATATTCGTTAGCATTCACCATATAATTTTCCGCTGTATATTCTGTATCCATACTCAGACCTGCTGCCTCAACATCGGCTTTTGTGCACGGAAATGTCAGGACTTTATCATTAATCTGTACTGTATAACTGTCCCAGCTTGTGCCCAGTCCACTGCTGGCTGCTGCCGGTTCTGTAGTCTTTGCTGTTTTATCCGACTTATCGCTGTCATCCGCTTTTTTAGAATCATTCTTATCTTCGATTACATTTTCCACAACATTAGATACCGGATCATCGTCGAAATCGCTGCTTCCAATTCCGATCACAATTGCAAATATAATATAAAAGATAGATACTACAAGCGCAGCTACTGTTCCGATAATCGTAAACATCTTCGCTTTCTTTGCTGCATTCTGCGCTCCGGCATAATCTCCACTTCTCTGTAGAGAATTGATTTTGCAGGCATATACAATTGCCACAATGCCCAGTGGCAGACAGCACAGTAATGTTGAAATGATAGCGAATATTAAATAGGTTGTTCCATTGATCGGCTTCTGCGGCTGACCATAAGTCCCATTATTAGCATTATAATCTGCAGATGTGTTCTGTCCTGTACTTCCATACTGGTACGGGTTCTCGTTATTCTGTCCTGCGCTTCCATACTGGTATGGGTTCTCGTTATCCTGTCCTGCGCTTCCATACTGATATGGGTTCTCGTTATTCTGTTCCGCACTTCCATACTGATATGGATTCTCATTCTGTGCTGCACTTCCATTATCTGTTCCTGGCACGCCATATTCATAAGGATTCTGGTTTTCCTGCTGCTTCGCTTCTGCTGATCGTTCTGACTGTTCCTGCTTCTCCTCCGGCTCTACCGGTGCGCCACATGACGGACAGAACTTTGATTCTTCCGGCAAATCATTTCCGCAAAATTTACACTTCATACTCATTCCTCCTTTTATCTGACCCTTGTCGGGGATAGTAACACAAATGGATATGCATTTACATTTCTCAAAACTCCGTATATCAGTATAACTGCCAATATTATCCATAATATCCACATCGGTATCCGGCGGCTTATGCTTTCTCTGCCTGTAAATAGCCACTGGCACGCGCATAATGCCAGATATGCGCCTATCCACGGCAGCAAAAGTACAAGCAACGGGTTATAGCGAAACGCCTGATAAATCTGACCGTGCAAAATGCAATAGCATGCGCGGCCTGCTCCACACCCCGGACAATAATAACCAGTCAGAGCGTAAATAATACATATCAACCATTTTGTATCTTTAGGACTATGATAATATAAAAATCGGCTTTCAGCAAGCATTATTGATAATATAGCTGCTAATAAAACCAGGCGGAACTGCCACTTGATCCTTCCGTCTTTTTCACAAATGTAATGTTTTATTTTTTGTGTCATTTTTCCGTCCCCCGTTATGCAAAAAGGAGTTCCGCATCTGCGAAACTCCTGAAACGGAGAGGGTGGGATTCGAACCCACGCGCCCTTGCGGACAAACGGTTTTCAAGACCGCCTCGTTATGACCACTTCGATACCTCTCCATGTATTCTACTGTTGCACTCGCTTGGTGCTCTAATATATTAGCATTTAGAATACTGTATGTCAATACATTTTTTGATTTTTTTATTTTTTTGCGTAAATTTCAAAAAATCCCTTATATCGCTTCTGTGTTTTCCGCGTCTTCCGACTCATTTGAATCTTCCTGCGCTTCAAATCTGGTGCGTAGAGCTTCAAACGCACGAATCCATCCCATATACTGTTTGCGCTCTTTCTTATCAAATCCGTCCGTCACTTCCAGGAATGAATAGATGCTGCTCCCCACTAATGGTTTGCCTAAAAATTCGTCTACCGAATGAAATTTGGACAGGAATGTAATACCATCCAGAATCACAACACCTTTAATGATACCATCACTATCTGATGCTACCATAACAATATTACCATTAAAAAATTTACCTTTTTTCTGACCAATGCCCACATTGCCCAATTTATGAATTTCCCGTACAGTAGCACGATAATTCTTCACCTGATAGTATCCACCTAATGCCTGCAGGATAAAAAGAATCAATATGACGAATAAAAGTTTGGATATCATAGGTAACTGACTAAACATGCACACTTCCTCCTATAGCCGGGAAGGAGCCCCATCAGCCTTACGTATCGCTGAAAGGACTCCCAGGTCATCTACCCTTTCCCGGTATTATTATGGTATTGTAGGTATTTAATATCTTTTAATATTATGGACTACAGTACGTGTCTTCCGTACATTGCATCCTGTTCTTTTCTCAGCTTGTAAATCAGAGTTGTCTTATCCAGATCAATCATATCATATGTGATCAGAGTACCCTTCTTAACATCCTGTTTCATAACTGCATTCTTAGTAACAAGACCGAATGGCACATATCCCTTAGCGTTAGACTCTTCTGCTGTAGCAATTGATCCGTGTGTTGTGTATCCACCGATACCATCGATAGTCTGTCCAGCCTTCAGATCGATCTTAGCTCTTGTAATACACTCAGATACCAGACCATCTTTAGCTACACATGTTGCATCGCCTTCGATTACTGCTCTTGCAACTGACAGAGGTGTCTCAAGGTTGCAGAGGTGATATGGACGATACAGTGTCCACAGTGGTCCAGGTCCCATGCTATGATATCCAAGCTGGTATGCGATCTCTGCATTTGGTGTAGATACTGTTACGAATACTCCCGGAGCAATTCCATTAACGTATTCTACTACGCCGTGTTTGTTCAGGATACCACCATCTTCTTTCAGTTTGAAGATCTCGTTCAGCTCTTTGATACCTTCTGTTCCAGGAGCTGTCTTCGGACCATGTCCTCCGATAACATCCGGGATCAGTCCTGTATAGTTAGACATAGCAGTCATCTCTACCATTGTCTTTGTACCATCTTTGAATGCACAAAGCATCTTAGGACTCATTTTACGACGAGTAGCCTCTTCAAGAACTGTATCAGGGTTACAATCGTAGTCGATCTTGTTATTCTTTCCTTTACCCATAACTTCTACGTTCAGGCCCATTGCTTTAGCGAAGCTATACAGATGCATAACTGCACCCGGCTCATCTCCATCAGATCCTGTGTAGATAACGCCTTCTTCTTCTGCAAGTTTCTTCAGGTATGGTCCAATAACAACATCTGTCTCAACATTCAGCATTACAACATGCTTTTTATTTCTCATAGCATCAGTAGCTACTTTAGCTCCAACATCCGGTACACCAGTTGCATCAATCACACATTCAACAAGGTTAGCCTGAGATACGAAATTAGCATCCTCACAAGCAACATATTTACCAGCTTCCATAGCTGCATTAGCTTCCTCTAATGTCTTAGCTTCTACGATTTCTTCGTCCGGAACTTCAGCATATTTAAACGCGTGTACAGCATTCTCAATCTTGATATCAGATACGATTGCCGGTGTAATACCTTTCATAAGAACCATCTGTGTAACCATTCCACGACCCATCTGGCCGGCTCCTACGATACCTACGCGAATAACTTTGCCTTCTTCTTCTCTTTTAAGAAGTTTTTTGTCCATGTTAAGCATAACTCATCTCTCCTTACTTATGTTATGAATTTAATTGATTAGTATATAGAAATCTCTGTTCCGGCCTGCAGATCCTCCACAGTTACTTTCTCAGAGCCTTCCAGCATAATGCATCCCGGAAGTGCGGCTTCTTCGCCGCCGCCAAAGTTGACAGTGCAGTGTCCCAGTTCTCTCAGTGTATATGGAGCTTCCACACCAACTGCAGTGATCTTGAACTCCTTATCACCGATCTTCATGGTATCACCAGGTGCCGGTTCTTTATAAACTGCAGAAATTGTATGTAACACAGAAATCTCTGCCAGTTCTTCCGGCGCATTCTCGTTAAAGAGAATGAAAAAACTGTTATCTGAGTCATTTAAAAACTCAAGTGCTTCTGCACCATGTCCTACGATTGTTACCTGAAATTTCATTTAAATGTCTCCTTCTTTTCAAGCTGAATGATATTTCGTTCAGAATTAGAACATTCCAATACTGAATACGAATGCAAGCAGTACAGATAAAGGTCCTGTGATCATACGCTCAAACAGTACAGCCGGAACACCAAGCTCAATTGTCTCTGGCTCTGCTTCTCCAAGTGAAAGTCCAACCGGTACGAAGTCTCCACCAACCTGTGCATCGATTGCGAATAATGCGCAAAGTGCATACTTAGCAGGAATAGCTCCTGTTGCGAACTGTGCTCCAAGCAGAGTACCAACAACCTGTGCAATAACAGCTCCAGGTCCCAGAATCGGTGACAGGAACGGCAATCCACAAATGAAGGAAATAACGAGCATTCCCGGAAGTGTTCCACACAGCGGAGCGATTGTGTTGGCGATAATATCACCAAGTCCACTAGCGCTGATAATACCAAGCAATGTAGCTGTAAACGCCATGAATGGCAGAATGTTCTTAATTACCATATCGATAGTCTCACGACCTGCTGCAAAGAATTTATTTACAACACTACCAACGCCCTTACCGATACGAACTACGATACCCTGCTTCTGACCAGCCTGTGCTGCAGCAACATCTGCCTTAGCCTGTTCTTTAGTCTTTGCTTCACTCTTAGCTTCCTGCTTAGCAGCAGCAGCTTCTACTTCAGAACCATCAGCCATGAACAGATCCGCTTCTGTAACACCTGATACGTAGATTTCCGGCTGGATGTACTGTGCAAGAGGTCCAGACTGTCCTACTGGTGTAAGGTTAACAGTAAAGATACCTTTCTTCGGATATACACCACAACGTGCTGTTCCGCCGCAGTCAACAACTGCTACCATAACTTCATCATCCGGGCATCCTGTCTTGAATCCATCAACAACTTCTGCTCCAGTCATATCTGCAATCTTCTGTGCTACCGGTGTAATTCCTCCACCTGTAACATTTAAGATTTTGTGGCATTTTTCTGTAGGGGTAATAGTCAGAGGACCGCCCCATCCGCCTGATCCAGCTTTAATAGTAATAGATTTATACATGATTCTACCTCCTCCAACTAATTAAGCACTCTTCTTTGCCATTGACGCGTACAATTTCTCACACAAGATACCACGGATCAGGATAACTACCAGACCACAAAGGAAATATCTTACTGCAAGACCAGCAGTTGCATAACCAGCCTCAGCAACACCTGCTGAAATACCTGTCCATACAAAAAGCTCACCAGCGTTTGCATGCGGGAAAAGTCCTGTAATAGGATGTACAAAACTTACTGCTGCATCATAAAATGCCGGTTTGTACTTCTCCTCCAGGAAACGTCCGAATGTATAACATGCCGGATTTGCCAGGAAGAATACTGCCATTAAAGGAAGTAATGTGTACCGAAGAATCATATACTTCGTAATTTTCTGAGCGAAATTCTCAACTTTCTCTGTACCTACAAGTTTGATGATAGCATTTACCGCTGTCATCAAGCACACTACAAGCGGAATGATGCCGGTAACCCAGCCCATAAATGTTTCTCCACCTGCCTGAAATAGACCAATAAATCCACTTGCTACATTAGAAATAGCTTCCATAGTCTCTCCTCCATTTACTCATTTATAGTATCCTACTTTATATATAATGATCATAGCTTGTCCGGCTTCGTTCACATGTCTGGGCCCTTGACTGCAAAATCCACCCGGCTTTCGCTATTCATTTATATATCTAAAATAATATTATCAAAGCAACTTCTCTGCTGCATCAATATTCGTAATTAACATATTGATGAATCCACCCTTAATCGCTCCTCTGATAGCTTCAGCTCTGTTCTCGCCTCCCGCTATGCCAATTCTGTTTCTGACTTTTTTCATCATCTCCAACGGCATACCTGCTACACGGTCATTAAATGCACGAAACTTCTCAGTAGCCCCATCTTCATCAAAGAAATGCAATGCGATATCTCCTGCCATTCCGTCTCGGGCAAACTTTTCCAGGTTCTCACCTGTAATATACCCTGCCCGAACCAGCGTTGATTCCACTCGTTGTGGAATGCCGATTCCCATGATCAGCGTATCTAACTTCTGAAAATCATCAAATATGTAACTTATCGACTTCTCTTTTAGAAAATACTCCATTGCTTTCTGCTCTGAAAAAACTGCCGGCGACAGGAACTGTGTATAAGTCCCTCCAAACTTTCTGGAGAACTCCTGTGCAATACGATTACTCTGCACATCCACCTTATCAATCGTACTCTGTCCAATACCTCCGACAATCGGTACAAACATCAGCTTCTTATCTTTTTCGAACGCCCGGTTCGTCTTCACGATATTGTGAAGCGTATGTCCCATGGTTACTCCGATCCAGTCCCCATCTTTAAAGAACTGCGAAAGATAAAGAGCTGCCCGCTCATACATACGCGATACCGACTCCGTCTTAGTATCCAGTGCACTGCTTTCTACGACAATAACCTCTTTCAGACCATATTTGCGTTCCAATGCCTTTTCCAGCTTGTTGTAGGAAAACTGTACAGGATTAATCACCTCTACACGGACAATCCCACTTTCTTTTCCTTTCTGAAGCATACGCGACACTGTAGCTCTGGAAATTCCCAGATAATCACTGACTTCCTGCTGACGCATATCATCTTCGTAATACAAGCTACAAACTTTATATATCAGCCGCCAATCATCTACAATTTTCTTCATCCAGATCTTCTCGCTTTCTTCTCCTAAATCTTAGTACATATTTACCTCAACTTCAATAGATTCGAGTTGAATATTTGTAAAAGTTTACTATTTCTCACAACCCCATTTTTACATTTGTTCAATGCTTTTGTAACAATTGATAATTATCTAACAAAGATAACACTTCTCGTCTACACGCCCCAATGTTTACAATTCATTTCCCCTCAGTATAACTTCCGCAACAAACAGATCCTCCATCGTTGTTATCTTTAGATTTTCATAGGATCCTTCTACCATTTTTACTTTACAGTCACCATATTTTTCCACCAGCATCGAATCATCCGTTACTCCATCCATTCTTCCAAGCCGTGCTTTTTCATGTGCCTGTCTGATAATTGAATAACGAAAAACCTGCGGCGTCTGAACCGCCCACACACGGGCTCTTTTTGGCGTTTTTGTAACAAATTGTTCTTTATCAACAATCTTCACCGTATCCTTAGAAGGCATTCCAACCACACATGCACCAGTCTCTCTGGCTCCATCCAGAGCTCTCTCCAAAATATCTCTGGTGATGAACGGGCGGATACCGTCATGGATATATACATAATCCGTTTCTCCGCAGGCCAGCAGACCGGCATACACAGAATCATACCGTTCCTTTCCGCCAACAACTATTTTTTCTACTTTTCGAAATCCATATTTTTCTACTATCTTTTTCTGACAATAGTCCACACAATCCTCGCTGGTTACCAGAATAACATTGTTAATGAATGATGCTTTCTCAAAACATTGCAGCGCATAATACACAATAGGCTTTCCTGCTATGCTCAAAAATTGCTTCTTCACTTTGCTTTTCATACGTTGTCCCTGCCCTGCCGCAAGTACGATCGCAGTACATCTGTCCTTCATGTCCTATCGTTCCCCCAGCTTCAGATTCGGTACTGCATTCAGATCCCATCCATGACGGGTTCCCTTCAGGTACTCATAGTATGCTGCCACGCCGATCATCGCCGCATTGTCCGTACAGAATATCGGAGACGGATAATAAAAATCAATATCGTTCTTTTCACAGGCCTCTTTCATAGCACTGCGAAGTGCACTGTTCGATGCAACTCCGCCGGCAATTGCAAACTTACGAAGTCCGTATTCTTTCACTGCCTGCATAGAGTTAGCCACCAGTACATCTGTAACAGCTTTCTGGAATGAAGCAGCAACATCCGCCTGATTCCAGGTCTCGCCTTTCATCTTACATCCATTCAGATAATTGAGCACCGCCGACTTCACACCACTGAAACTGAAATCGTATGGCGTATCTCCCATGTGCGCTCTTGGAAATTCAATTGCATCAGGATTGCCTTCTTTTGACACTTTATCAATCTTCGGACCACCCGGATATCCAAGTCCGATAGCCCGGGCCACTTTGTCAAATGCCTCACCTGCCGCATCATCTCTTGTGCGTCCCAGAATCTCAAATTCTCCATAATCTTTCACACACACCAGATGTGTATGTCCACCGGACACCACCAGACAGAGAAACGGCGGTTCCAATTCTTTGTGTTCAATAAAATTTGCAGCAATATGTCCTTCAATATGGTGTACACCGATCAAAGGTTTCCTAGCCGCATAAGCGATTGCTTTTGCCTCAGCCACTCCGACCAGAAGCGCTCCCACAAGTCCTGGTCCATAAGTTACACCAATGGCGTCAATGTCATCCAATGTAACCTTCGCCTCATCAAGTGCTGCTTCAATCACCTGATTAATCTTTTCAATATGCTTTCTGGATGCGATCTCCGGCACCACGCCACCATACAGCGTATGCAGTGCAATCTGCGAAGAAATCACATTAGACAATACTTCTCTGCCATTTTTCACAACAGCCGCAGCTGTTTCATCGCAGGAACTTTCGATTGCCAGAATCAGCAAATCTTTTTTTTCTTCCATATTATGCCTCCTCAAATACAAGCTCAACGGACTGTCCATCTCTTGATGCCACCGTATTTTCAAAAATATCCTGTGTATCTTTCAGGTACTCCTCCGGTCGATTCAACGACGGACTGTAATGAGTCAGCCACATTTCTTTTACCTCTGCCGCCTTTGCAAGTTCAGCTGCCTCATAAAACGTCATATGCTTATATTCTTTTGCTTTCTTTAACTTATCCTTCTCTCCATACATACCTTCACAGATAAACAAATCGGCATGCTCTGCATTCTCCAGAATCGACTCGGTCGGTCTGGTATCTGTTGCATAAGTGATCTTGAGACCTTTTCTGGCCGGTCCAAGTACCATATCCGGAGTCAGGATTCTTCCATCTTCCTCCACAATTTCACCACGCTGCAGAGTTCCCCAGTATTTCCTTGGAATCTCTGCTGCTTCTGCCCGGCTGACGTCAAACTTGCCTGCCCGGTCAATCTCCATCGTATATCCATAACACAATACGTTGTGATTTACACGAAACGCCTTCAAGCGGTAACCATTCATCTCAAATGTCTCTTCCGGACCTTTGATTTCCTTATATATAATCTGAAATGGCAGTTCCGGCGCAATGACGCGCAGGGCGCCCACAACCCGCTCCAGACCTTTCGGCCCGATCAGGGTAAGTGGTTCTTTCCGATCTGCATTGCCCATAGTAAGCAATAGTCCCGGAAGCCCACTGATATGATCTCCATGATAATGCGTAAAGCAGATCACATCGATCGGCTTAAAGCTCCATCCTTTTTCTTTGATGGCAATCTGCGTACCCTCGCCACAGTCGATCAGCAGACTGCTGCCATTATAACGCACCATCAAAGAAGTGAGCCATCTGTAAGGAAGCGGCATCATACCGCCGGTTCCCAGCAAACATACATCTAACATTCTATCCTCTACTTTCCGGTGGAAGTAAAAATGCAGCAACCATCTCATCATAGCAATCTTCACACAGATCAAATCTGTCTACCCGGTTGTCCTTTCTGGAAAAATAGCCCCAGCGTTTTTCTACAGACAGCACGTCTTCGCTGAGCAATCCATTCACAGCTGTAATTTCCCTTCCACATTTATTACAGATAATTTTTTTAATTTCTTTCGTTTCTTTCATCCCATATTTGCGCATACGATTCCTCCTGTTGTTATAAACTGTATATCGTCTTACGCCTACATTATAACCATCGTCCAGACGTTATCCTAGTGGGAACTCTTTCCTTTATTGCCACCTGTCACAACAGTTCCAGACTCATAAGAATCGCATTTTCTGTCGGATTTGTATAATAATTTTTCCGCACGCCATCCAGGACAAACCCCTTTTTCTTATAAAAAGCTTTTGCTGATTCGTTGCTTTCCCGAACATCTAGCAGTAATTTATTTACGCCATTGTCCGCACAGATAAACGCCAGTTCTTTCAACAAACGAGAAGCTACACCGTTTCTGCGAAAGTCCGATTCTACCGCAATACGGGCAATCTCTCCATCTTCCAATACATAATAAACAATCAGATAGCCAACCAGTACACCATCCTCCAGTGCTGACAAAAGCAGCGTCTGCGACTGTTCCATGCTTTCTCTGATTGCATTCTCACTCCATGGATCTGAAAATATCTCTTTTTCAAGCCTTGCCACATCCGCAAGATCTTCTTCCCGCATTCTACGGATACAAAACATATTATCTTGCCTCCTGTTTCGCACGTTCTCTTTCCGCGCGCTCACGTTCTGCCTGTGATACACGGAGATAATCCGGCTGATGTTCCACCGCCGTCTCCGCCTTGCCTTCTTCATAATAGCGGATCGCCAGGCTTCCTACCGAAGCTGCTCTCTGACGATTCATAGATGCAGGTGCAAAATGTAGATCAGACTCTGGCATAATCTCTGTCACGAGTCTTTTCCTGAATACCGGCACTCCATCTCCCAGAAAAACAACTGGTCTGCTATACTGTTTCAGCTTCTCACCCAGTTCTTCAATACTGACCGCCATCTGATCTTCCAGCACACGTAATTCATTACCGTCAAATTCATAAATTCCAGTATATACCTGACCGCGTCTTGCATCCATGATCGGACACACGATCTTATCTGTTCCCCAGAGATTATACGCAAGTCCTTCCAGAGTCGGGATATGGATCAATGGCTTTTTCAGTGCAAGTCCCAAACCCTTCGCCGTCGCAGATCCAATTCGGAGTCCGGTAAATGATCCCGGTCCTCCCGCTACTGCAATGGCATCTACTGTATTCAGATCCAGTTCTGTCATGTGCGCAATCTCATCCAACATAGGCAATAACGTCTGGGAATGTGTCTTCTTATAATTAACCGTATATTCTGCGATGGTACTTGTCTCTTCTCCATCCTTTTCTACAACAGCTACACTCGCTACAAGTCCCGAGCTATCCAATGCTAATATTCGCATATTTCTATCCTCCGATAATCAAATCCTTTATCCAGATCTTTCTCAATCCGTATCTCTGTATAATGTTCCGGAAGAATCTCTTCAATCAGGTTCGCCCACTCGATCAGGGACACTCCCTGCCCGTATACATAATCCTCGTATCCGATCTCATCCATCTCTTCCACATCACCGATTCGGTATACATCAAAATGGTAAAACGGAAGTCTGCCATCCTCATACACCTGTACAATTGTAAATGTCGGGCTGCTCACCGGCTCTTCAATCCCAAGACCTGCTGCCAGTCCCTGCGTGAACACCGTCTTGCCGACACCAAGGTCTCCCACCAGCGTATACACCTGACCAGGCTCCGCAGCCTGTCCCAGTCGAAATCCCAGATCACGAGTATCCTTCTCGCAATTTGATTCTATCAATTCTCTCTTCATATTAATAAACCATCCATTTTCTATTTCGAGTATACACACACTATAGCATATCTTTCTTTTTTTTTCTATATATGACACTGCTTTACCAGAACAGCCCCAGTTTCTTCACAACTTTAAGACCGATCTTATAATAAAACGGAAGAAGCTTGCCATCTGCCTCTTTCAGCTTCTGGCGGATTGCCAGATGTTGCGGGCAGTGGCTCTCGCATTTACCACATCCCACACAGGCACTGACCGGTCGGAAATCTTTCCGTAGACATACAGTCTGAAGATATTCGTGACGTCCCGCGCCTTTCTTTTCTGTATACATGTGATTATAACAACGAAAAGCTGCCGGAATGTCAATTCCTTTCGGGCACGGCATACAATATCCACATCCGGTGCATCCTACTTTCAGGGTGTCCTGTATGTCTTTTTTTACCGCCTCAATCAATGAGAAATCTTCTTCTGTAAATTCGCCGGTCTGTACTTCCGATGCTATACGAACATTTTCACGGATCATCTCTTCTGAATTCATCCCCGAAAGCACACAGGTCACCTCCGGTTGTTCCCACAGCCAGCGGAATGCCAGTTCTGCCGGAGTACGTTTCTTTGGATCTTCTGCAATTCGCTTTTTTGCTTTTTCCGGTAACAGATCCACCAGTTTTCCACCGCGTAAAGGTTCCATGATAATCACTGGAATCCCGCGTTTTGCTGCTTCTTGAAGACCTGCTCTTCCTGCCTGCGTGTGTTCATCCATATAGTTATACTGAATCTGGCAGAAATCCCAGTCATAAGCATCCAGAATCTGGATAAACATCTCCGTATTACCGTGAAAAGAAAATCCGATATTGCGAATTTTGCCCTCTTTCTTTTTCTGTGTGATCCAAGCTTCAATACCAAGCTTCTTCAGTTTCTCCCATGCCGCAACATCTGTCAGCATATGCATCAGATAATAATCAATGTAATCTGTTTGAAGACGTGTGAGCTGTTCATTAAAATATTTTTCAATTGCTGCACCTGACTTGATATAATACTGCGGCAATTTGGTTGCAAGCCTAATTTCTTCCCGGCAGTGATTGCGATGTAGTATCTCGCCAACTGCCACCTCACTTCCCGGATAGATATATGCTGTATCCAGATAATTCACACCACTTTTAATGGCAAGCATCAATTCCCTTTCCGCTTTATCGAGATCTATGCTGTTACCATTTTTTGTAAATCTCATACAACCATATCCCAGCAAAGAAATTTGTTCTCCATATCGATCTTTTCTATATTGCATATCATTCTCCTTTGATCACAAAATCTTAAAATTAATTAGCACACCTGTGGTCAGCTGTAAGAGTTATTATACGTGAATCCATTTTTCATGTAAAGAGACTTGCATTCTTGGATATAGTGTGCTATCCTTACAACATAAATGGAATAGTAATTCTTCGGGGTCGGGTGTAATTCCCAACCGGCGGTATAGTCCGCGACCTGTTGTATCCTACACAGTGCAGCAGCTGATCTGGTGAGATTCCAGAACCGACAGTAAAGTCTGGATGAGAGAAGGATTGTGCAGTATCATTTGAATGATAATTGACCCCGGCATATGATGTCGGGTTTTTTTATTTGCATTCTCTACGCACATTTCGAGAAGAGTTCTTCCTTTTATAATCCACATCAAAAGGAGAGAAAGAAAATGGATAACACATTAACTAACGAACGCACACACACGTCTTCTAAGACAAGGATTCTGGCACAGATTGGAATGCTCGGAGCCATCTCTGTTGTACTGATGCTTTTCGAGATCCCACTGCCATTTGCACCGGCCTTTTACGAGATTGACTTTAGTGAAGTACCAGTACTGGTAGGATGTTTTGCTATGGGTCCAGTTGCAGGTGCTGCGATCGAACTAATCAAAATTCTTCTGAACTTTGCAATCAACGGCACGATTACCGCAGGTGTTGGTGAACTTGCCAACTTCCTTCTCGGATGTTCTTTCGTTGTACCGGCAGGAATCATTTACCGCAAAATGCATACCAGAAAGGGTGCCATCATCGGTATGGCAACAGGTACTGTATTGATGACAATCTTTGGATGTTTCCTGAATGCATTTGTATTGCTTCCGGCTTACGGCAAAGCTTTCGGCATGCCAATGGAAGCACTTGTAGGAATGGGAACTGCAGTCAATGCTCATATTACCAGCCTGTTTACCTTTGTGGCATTTGCAGTCGCACCATTTAATATCTTAAAAGGAATCATCGATTCCCTGATCGTATTCCTGATTTACAAGAAGATCCGTCCGGTATTTCGGATGCAGTAACCATCCCAAAGTATCATAACTCATTATATAGAAAGAGGTTTGAACGCTGTAAACACAGTCATTCAAACCTCTTTTTTATACATTCTTACTTTATACGTTCTTCATGGTAAGTGCGATTCGTTTCTTCTTCAGATCCACACTCAGGACCTTCACATCCACGACATCGCCAACACTAACTGCTTCCAGTGGATGCTTAATGAACTTATTGGTAATCTCAGAAATGTGCACCAGTCCGTCCTGATGTACACCGATATCTACAAACACACCAAAATCAATAACATTTCTTACTGTTCCTTTGAGAACCATACCTTCTTTCAGATCTTTCATATCCAACACATCCGTGCGGAGGATTGGTTTCGGCATCTCATCACGTGGATCTCTGCCCGGTTTCTCCAGTTCAGCTACAATATCACGCAGGGTAATCTCTCCTACGCCCAGTTCCTGTGCTGTCTTCTTATAATCGCGAATCGTAAGTGACAATCCCGCAAGCTTGCCGCCTGTGATATCGGATATCTGAAATCCCTGTTTTTCCAGCAGCTTCTTAGCAGCTTCGTAAGACTCCGGATGTACACTGGTCTCATCCAACGGATTAGCACCCTCGTGGATTCGCATAAATCCGGCGCACTGTTCATATGCTTTTGGTCCGAGTTTCGCTACTTTTAAGAGTTCTTTTCTGCTCTTGAATCTTCCATTTTCTTCCCGATATGCCACAATATTCCTGGCAATTGTTCCGGAGATACCGGAAATGTACGAGAGCAGCGGCGCAGAGGCAGTGTTAAGATCTACGCCGACTTTATTTACACAATCTTCTACAACACCATGTAATGCCTCGCCAAGCTTCTTCTGATTCATGTCATGCTGATACTGTCCGACACCGATGGATTTCGGATCAATCTTAACCAGTTCTGCCAGCGGATCCTGCAGTCGTCTTGCAATAGATGCTGCACTTCTTTGTCCTACATCAAATTTAGGAAATTCTTCTGTTGCAATCTTGCTGGCAGAATATACAGATGCGCCGGCTTCATTTACAATTACGTACTGCACTTTCTCTGGAATTTCCTTCAGAAGCTCCACAATAATCTGTTCCGACTCTCTGGATGCGGTTCCATTACCCAGTGAGATCAAAGAAATATTATACTTTGGGATAATCTTCTTCAACAAATCTTTGGATGCTTTAATCTTCTGTGGAGTAGTTGGTGCCGTCGGATAAATAACCGTAGTGCCAATAACTTTCCCGGTTGGATCTACCACCGCAAGCTTGCAACCGGTACGAAATGCCGGATCCCACCCCAGTACTGTGCGGCCAACGATCGGCGGCTGCATCAGAAGCTGTTCCAGGTTCTTGCCAAACACCTGGATTGCACCATCTTCTGCCTTCTCTGTCAGTTCATTCCGGATCTCGCGTTCGATAGCCGGTGCGATCAGTCTCTGATATCCGTCCTCAATTGCTGCTTCAATAGCTGCTGTGATTTCAGTATGATCTCCATGTAACATCTTTTTCTTCAGGTAACGCAGAATATCTTCTTCCGGTGCTTCGATCTTCACCGTCAAATATTTTTCCTTCTCGCCTCTGTTAAGTGCCAGAATACGGTGTCCCGCGATCTTAACCACTGCTTCTTCAAATTCATAATACATCTCATAGACAGATTCCGCTTCTGCATCCTTTGCCTGCGATACTACTTTGCCCTTTTTCACAGTCATATTGCGGATCCAGCTGCGGTAAGCCGCATCATCCGAAATCTGCTCCGCAATAATGTCCTTTGCTCCGGCCACCGCATCCTGAACAGTCTTTACTTCCTTCTCCGGATTAATATACGTTGATGCCAATTTATCCAACGGCTCTTTGGACTGCTGAAGCAGCATCAGCATAGCCAGCGGCTCCAGTCCTTTCTCTTTCGCAATCATTGCTCTGGTACGACGCTTCGGACGATACGGACGATACAGATCATCCACTGCCACCTGCGTCTGTGCCTCAAGGATCCTGTCTCGCAACTCCTCTGTAAGTTTCCCCTGTTCTTCAATGCTTGCCAATACCTGTTCTTTTTTCTCTTCCAGGTTGCGCAGGTAGGTCAGTCGCTCTGCCAGCTTACGAAGCTGTTCATCGTCCAATGTACCATGCGCTTCCTTTCTATATCGTGCAATAAACGGAATCGTATTCCCCTCGTCAATCAGCTTCACAGCCGCATCTACCTGCCACCGCTTAACACCAAGTTCTTCCGTTATCTTCTGATTAATATCCATATATACACCCTTTCTGCAACATCTTAATGTGCACTTATGTATGTGCTCTGCATGCCTTATAGTATACCTTTTCCATTCTGTGATTACAATGTGTTTTTCCATCTTAACTACCCGAAATTCAGACAATGACAGTTCCATACAAACACCCAGTGATACAGGAAATGCCGGCACCTTAAAGATACCGGCACTTTCCGTTAATAGGAATTAATCATTCAGTTTCTACTTATTATAATTGCAGCTAATTAGCATACAGTTCTGACATCTGTGTATTCATAGCAGTCAAAGCTGTCTGCTACGTTCTTACATGTTAATTTTCCATCGTATGTATTGATAGCTGAGTAAATTACTTCGTTATCTTTACATGCCTGCTCAAGTCCCTTGCCTGCGATCTGCAGTCCGTAAGACAGTGTAGCGTTTGTCAGAGCGATTGTAGATGTTCTCGGAACTGCTCCTGGCATATTGCCTACACAGTAATGAACAACACCGTCTTCGATGAAGATCGGATCATCATGGTATGTAACCTTAGTTGTCTCACCACATCCACCCTGGTCTACAGCAACGTCTACGAATACTGCACCTGGTTTCATCTCTTTGAGATATTTCTTCTTGAACAGCTTCGGAGCAGATTTTCCTGGGATCAGAACACATCCGATTACAAGGTCAGCTTCTTTCACTGCTTTTTCAATGTTAGCATCGTTAGATACGAGTGTCTGGATACGTGCTCCAAAGATATCATCAAGATAAGCAAGTCTCTGAAGGTTGATGTCCATAATTGTTACGTTAGCGCCCATTCCTACAGCGATCTTACATGCGTTAGTTCCTACAGATCCACCACCGAGGATTACGATGTTAGCCTTCGGTGTTCCCGGAACGCCTGCAAGGAGAACTCCTTCTCCACCGAATCTCTTCTCAAGATATTTAGCACCTTCCTGAATACTCAGACGTCCTGCGATCTGGCTCATTGGTGCAAGAAGAGGGATGCTTCCGTTTCTTTCGATCAGTGTCTCGTATGCAACACCTTTTACTTTGGAATTAAGCAGAGCATCTGTCTGCGGCTTGTCTGCTGCAAGGTGAAGATATGTATAAAGGATAAGTCCTTCGTGGAATAATGGATACTCTTCCGGAAGCGGCTCTTTTACTTTGATCATCATTTCAACAGTGTCCCATACTTCTTTAGCAGTATCGATCATCTTAGCTCCAGCTGCCTCATACTCAGCATCTAAGAATCCTGATCCTTCTCCGGCTCCTTTTTCGATATAGACATCATGTCCTGCATTCACATAACTCTTTACATTGTCAGGAGTCATACCTACTCGAAACTCGTTGTTTTTGATCTCTTTTACGCATCCTACTTTCATTTTAAAATCCTCCTAAAATTTTAATCCGTTTGTTTTTTGAGTGAATATTATTTTTCATTTTTATTCTTTGCTGAATAATATTCTTCTCTTCCGTCTGACCTAATACTAGCACACACTGTTGTACATTACAATAAAAGTTATTTTTTTCACCAGTAAGTTTATTTTTTCACTTAATATTACGCTTTTTCTTCTATAAGAATGTCTTCCACATCTTGCACAAATTTCTTTTTCATGTTTAAATCTAACTATTAATATAATCTCCCGGAGGATAAGACTATGGAAAATATGCAGGATTTACTTCGCTCAGCACACATGACCAAAACGCAAAAGATTATTGCTGAATACATTCTGGACAACGCATCCGATGCCTGTTTTATGACATCTACCGAAATCGCCCTGAAACTTGGTGTCAGCGAATCTTCCGTCATACGTTTCAGCCGCACGATTGGTTTTTCCGGATTTATAGACTTTCAGAAAGCACTGCGAAAGGACTACCAGGATAAAGTTCTCAGTATCTCCAGCAGTATCACGACTCCTTCCCAGAGAATTGCCAAGCAGGCAAAACTGGATACTTCTGCCGAATATATTAACCGACATTTTAAAAATGCCGCCCATAATTTGGAAGAAATTTTTATCCAGAATCCTATTCAGAACTTTGAAAAGGCTGCTGATATAATTGTTTCCTGCAAACATAAATATATCGCAGCCACACGAGGAAACATCTGCCTGGCTGATTATTTTATCTTATATTTAAAACAGATGGTGCCACACGTAACAATGACCACCACTACCACTATGAGCCCGATTGATCATATGTGCAATATTTCCCATACGGATTGTCTGATTCTTTTCAGCTTTCCAAGGTATTCCTTGCAAGATAAGGTTACTGCCGAGATGGCTTATAATGCCAAAGCTGACATTATCCTTATCACAGACAAACCAAGCTCTGAACTTGCCAAGTATGCTACCGTGCTTCTGACTGTTCCCGTAGACAGCAATACATTTTTCAATTCCATGATTGCCCCACAGTTTGTATCTGAAGCTTTACTGGAAACAATCAGTCACAAAGCAAAAGGAATTGAAAAACGTCTCGTTACTATTGACAAATATCTTAGTAAACTTGGCAACTATTAGCTCTGCGGTCATGTCCAAAAAATAACATCCACGTGAAAGAAATAACTTTTATTGCACATTTATTTCTCATGTGCTAGGATGAACTCAAGCAAAAAATATAATTTTTCATCATGTGTATTTTACGAAGAATATTTTTCACTTCCGTCTATTATCAAATAAAGCGAAAAATATTGGAGGCATTTATATTATGGATGTATTAACACATGTATTAGCAAAAATTCAGACGGCTGTTTGGGGACCACCCACTCTCTTTTTACTTATGGGAACAGGGCTTTTTTTCACGATCGCGTTAGGTGGACTGCAAGTCGTAAAATTCCCAAGAGCATTAAAGTGTATTTTTGAAAAAGAAGATGGAGACGGAGACGTTTCATCTTTTGCAACTCTTTGTACTACCCTTGCAGCTTGTATCGGAACCGGAAGCATTGTCGGTGTTGCAACCGCTCTGCGTATCGGCGGTCCCGGTGCTCTCTTCTGGATGTGGGTATCCGCAATTCTTGGTATGACTACGAAATACGCCGAAGGGCTTCTTGCCATTAAATACCGTACAACGGACGAGAATGGTGAGATTGCCGGCGGTCCTATGTATTATATCCAGAATGGTCTCGGCGACAAATTCAAATGGCTCGCGAAATTATTTGCCTTTTTTGGCGCTGTAACTGCACTTCTCGGAAGTGGTACTTTTCCACAGGTACATGCGATTACAGAATCGGTAAGCACTTCTTTTCATCTTCCAGTATTACTTGTCGGTGCAATTATTACCATTATGACTGCTGTTGTAACATTAGGTGGAATCAAATCCATCTCCAAAGTAGCGGAATTTATCGTTCCTTTCATGGCACTTTTCTTTGTAGGCGGATCTGTTCTGATTCTTGTATGGAACTGCAAGGTAATTCCTGCTACATTTGGTCGCATCTTTGCATGTGCATTTTCTAAAGAATCTGTACTGGGCGGAACTGCCGGAACTGCAGTGATCTCATTTATGACAGCTATGAGAATGGGAGTTGCTCGTGGTGTATATACAAACGAAGCCGGACTCGGAAGTTCTCCGATCGTTGCCGCTGCCGCAAAAACGAATTCCTGTGTAAAGCAGGGTCTGATTTCTATGACAAGTGTATTCTTTACAACGATTGTTGTCTGCACGATGACTGGTCTTGTTGTTATTTCCAGTGGTCTGCTTGACAATTCAGAGTTAAGCGGAAGTATTCTCGTCACAGAAGCCTATAATGCCGGACTTCCGATCAATATTGGAACTTATTTGATTTCATTTGGTCTGATTTTCTTTGCATTTACTACAATTCTTGGTTGGAATTATTATGGTGAACGTTGTATCTTATATCTGACCGGAACTACAAAGAGTATTAAGCCTTTTAAGATTATTTATATTCTTGCTATTGCAATTGCACCGTTCATGACCCTTGATCCAATCTGGATGCTTGCAGATATTACCAATGCCCTGATGGGTATTCCTAACCTAATTGCACTTCTTGGTCTGCGTAAGGTTGTCATCAGCGAAACCAGAAAATATTTTCAGGTAAAAGAAACTGTCGTTGCTGCTGAAGGCATTCAGGAATTAGGTTAAGGATATTCAACGAATTTGTATATTTTCTTTCAAATGCACGACAAAAACATAGTATGGATAACGTTACAGAGCTCGCTCGGTTTTCTTGTATTTGTACACTTCTTATGTTATACTGAATCCATCAACGTAAAGGAGTATTTACAATGTCTGATACACAGGAGTTATCCAAACAGCAACTCAAATCAAAAGAAACCAAGGGACGGATTTTCCGAGCAGCCAAGACTATCCTGCAGGAAAAAGGATATGAAGCTCTCTCTATAAAGAACATCTGCGAAGAGGCCGGCGTATCCAACGGAAGTTTTTATCATCATTTCAAGACAAAGGATGATCTTCTTTCCTATTATATCGAGGAACAGCCAAGTATTAATCCTGATCTGCTGGATCTGCCTGGCAGTGCCGAAGAAGCGATCACCACTATCGTCCATGTCTATCTAAACTATGTAGAATACTGCAAGGAACTGGGATTAGAATTCATATCCAACTATTATACGCCTAAGAACCAGTCACTGAATCCGGATATTCGTACGGAACGTCCTTATCCGATTCTGACTGTACACAATTATCTCCAGAAATCAATCGATGCCGGAGCAATTGCACTCCGTCGTCCATTAGAGGATGTCAGCACCGATATCCGTATGATCGTTATCGGAAATGTATTCGAATGGTGTCTGAAAAATGGCAAGGCTGATTTTGAGCAGAATATGCGCAGATCACTGGAATGTTATCTGGACGGCGTGATTAATAAAGATATTTAACAAAAGAACCTTTCAAGTAGCGGGCTTGAAAGGTTCTTTTATTAGCAAATTGGCTAATTGCCATGTCAATCATTTATTGTTTTTATTATAACTCACATTTATTGGAATTTCCAATCAGTATTTTTAATATAAAGAGCCTTTTATAGATGCTATCTATAAAAGACTCTTTATATTGGGATACTATTTCTAATTTAAATTCTAATAGCCTAAAATACAATAAACGATACCATCGGAATTGTGATAACCGACAGAATTGTAGTCAATGCTACTCCTCGACTCATCAATTCACTGTCTGCATCATAAGTTTGCGCAAGCATTACAACCATACTTGCTACCGGTGTTCCCAGCATTACCATGCAGACATGACAAAGCAGATCATTGTCCAGCAATCGAATCACAATCAACGTTCCAATAATCGGAATCACTAACAGTTTAACAAATGAAAACAACCATAATGTCTTATCACAAAATACATCTTTTAATTTCATTCCTGCTAATGATATTCCGATTACCATCATGCTCAGCGGTCCCGTCAGATTACTGACTCCTTTGGTTGCTGTGATCACAAATTCCGGCATATCCGGCTTAATAAACAACATTGCCAACGCAAATATAACCGCAATCACACCTATGTTAAATATGCTCCTGAGTTTCAGCTTTTCCTGCTTTTCGCCGTTTGCTGTGATAAGCACAATTCCATAAGTATAAATCAACATACAGAACGGTAATGTGAACAATGCCGAATATAATAGTGCATCCGGTCCATATGCCGCTGCTACGATTGGAAATCCCATAAACGCAATATTATTAAAAATCATCATCATTTGATACAGATTCTTTTCCATTGATGTACGCATAAACATCGTAATGACTTTCGCGATTACAATCAATGCCACATACATAATGACAGCCAATTTCAATGCTTCCCAAATCTGTTCCGGCGATAATGTGGTTTCTTTATTAATTGTAGGCAGAATGATCAATGCCGGATTCGCCACATTTACAACCATCCAGCTAAATGTCTTACCAGCCCGTTCATCCAGAACCCCTTTACGCGCCAGGAAAAAGCCCAGCATCATATAGATGAACAGTACTAACATCTGTTGAAGTAACAGCATAGCTTAAATTACCGGTCCAAGACAGTATATATCCATCGTGCTTACATACTGAATTGCTTCATTCTTAGTCATTTCACCATTTAATACTCTAAGGAACATTGCAAATGCTTCTTCACCGACTTCTTCAATCGTCTTCTTTCCCTGAATGATCACTCCGGCATTCAGATCCATATCATGCTGCATTCTCTCATAAGTATTCGGATTACCACATATTTTCATAACGGGCATACTTGGGAATCCCTGCGGTGCCCCTCTTCCAGTAGAAAACATCAGTGCCTGTGCTCCGGTCGCTGCCATACCTGTAAGAATCTCAGGCTCACGTCCCGGTGCATCCTTGATCCACAAACCTTTCTCCGTGGTTACACGCATTGGATATTCCAACACGCCCTGAATCGGTCTGTGACCACTCTTGACAATTGCGCCAAGAGATTTTTCTTCAATACTGGACAAACCGCCCTTAATATTACCAGGAGTCGGTTGTCCGCCTCGCATATCTTCTCCGATCGCCTTGGCTCTCTGTTCCATACGATTTACAATCTCGTATATCTTCCTGCCAACCGGACCATCCGGTCCGCCTACTGCACGGTTCGCCAGTATATCTTCTCCTCCAAGGAATTCTGTCGTCTCTCCAAATACAACCGTAGCTCCAAGATCAACTAACTTATCGGCTACATATCCAATCACACAGTTTGATGCCATTCCGCTGGTTGTATCGGAACCTCCGCACTTAATTCCCATGATAACATTTGAAATGTCAACAGGAACTCTCTGCTGCCCTGAAATCTGCTGAACTAACTTCTGTGCAAGATCAGTACCCTGCTGAATTGCACGACTCATTCCGCCCAGTTCCTGAATGCGGATTACTTCTAATGGCTTGCCGCTTTTTTCTACTTCTTCCATGATCTTCTGTGTATCTGTGCCTTCACATCCAAGACTTACCAGCAGGACAGCACCCACATTCGGGCTTAACGCCAAACTGGTCAGCGTATCTGTAACACGCTTCAGATCAATTGGTAACTGACAGCATCCCTGATGATGAAAAAATCCGATTGTGCCTGCCACCTGTCTGCATATTGCCTGCGCAACATCTGTTGCACAGATTACGCTGGGGATGACTGCCACGTAATTTCTACTTCCGGCTCTTCCGTCCGGTCTCATATATCCTTGAAATGTAATGCTCATGGTTCCTCCTATAAGTCTCCCCGACCTCTTCTTGCTTCCATATTGTGTATATGTACATATTCGCCTTTTTTGATATCCTGACTGGCTCCGCCAATCGATTCGCCATATTTCATAATAGCTTCATCCTTTTTTATATCTCGAACTGCGATCTTATGTCCATATGGTATATCTCCAATTACATTCACGAGATCTACATTTCCTTTTTTGTCGCGGATCTCTACTTCTGTTCCATCCGTAATCCCATTTGCAAAAATGGTTGCGACATTATCTTTATCATCTACCTTTAATGCAATCTTTAGCTCCATAAACTTTTACTCCTTTACAGCCAAAACAGACACTCCATCTGGTATTACTACCACTTCTGCATCTTTTCCCTTCATCTCATATGCCATCCGCAATGCTTCATCAGGGCTGGATGCATGGATCATATTGGCCTTTTCAACTGTCTCTTTATCCAGATATGTTGTAACAAGTATCACTTTATGTTTTTTCAAAATCCGCGCATATATCTGTGCACACCACTGTTCTGGAATCGTTTCCTTTGGTGGGATTTTAGACAGATATGCATCAATTTCATCTACAGAGCCTTTAACGATCAGCTTCTCAAAATGCGAGCCGCCCATACCATCAACACAGGATGCACACATAATAATTACTGCATTTTCCCGTGCACAGGCTTCCGCTGTTGCAACTGCTTTCGGTGTCTGATAAAGGTTCTGATCCAGCGGATATCCACCATTTGATGTGATTACAATATCTCCTTCAATGCTTGGACACTGAGACAGCTTCCGTACGAACGCAACACCCTCTTCATGTGCCTGTTCCAGGTCTCCTGCAAATGCTGCCAAAATCTTTTTTTCACTGTTCTGAGCCACATTTAAAATAAACTGCACATTAACCTTTCTCGCCGCATATACCATGTCCTCATGAATCGGATTATGATGCAATACACCTGCCTGCGCATTCTGATTAGAAATTGCACGATATGAATGGTTCTCATTTACTGTAACTTCATTACAAATTCCCGGCAGAATACTCTTTCTTCCTCCGGAAAATCCGGCAAAGAAATGCGGCTCAATGAAGCCTTCCGTAACCAGCAGATCACATTCTGCAGCAAGTGAATTCACATAGAAGTCTGCTCCGGAAGGCAATTTACACATATAAGTAAATTCCTCTGGTTTAAATGCATCATTAACTGCAATCTTCTCATTGTCTACGATCGCATCACCAAACATTCTACGCTGTTCTTCCTCTGTGGTAGCCCTGTGAAGTCCTGTTGCAATCAATATCGTAATATCCGCATCCGGATTACCTTTTCTTATCTCTTTTAACAGAATCGGTAATGTAATCTTACTCGGCACTGCTCTCGTATGATCACTGGTTACAAGAACTACTTTGTTCTTTCCTACTGCCAGTTCCGATAATTTCTTTGTACCGATTGGATGCTCCAATGCCTCTTCGATGACCTCTGTCTCAGTTTTACCCGGCTGATAATCATCTGCCTTCGCATACATCACTGCTTTCAGATTCTCTTCTTCCACATGAAGCTCCATGGTACTTGTATAATATGGAATCTTAATTGTACGCATATCTTCTCTCCTTATGCTTATTTAGAAGCATTTGCTGCAATACCAATTGCATCCCAGACACCAGCGAACATTGGCGCATATCCGAGATCTAGATACCCCAGCTCTTCGGTCGTCATCCCTTGATCGATCGCACATGCACATACATCAATTCTCCATGCGGCTTCTTTCGCTCCCATGATCTGAGCGCCAAGCAGTGTATGATCTTTTGCATCATATACAAATTTAATCGTAAGTTCTACCGGATCCGGATAATATCTTGCATGGCTTCTGGTTGTTACTGTTTTGATCTTAACGTCCAGACCTTCTCTTTTCGCTTCTTTTTCAGAAATACCCGTTTTTGCAAACTCCATTCCAAGACAACGAAGCATAGAGGTGCCAAGTGCGCGATCAAAACATACTTCCTTTCCGATCATACTGTCTCCGGCTAATCTTCCCTGCTTATTGGCATAAGTTCCCAGTGCGATAAATGCCGGTTTCTTTAAAATCTTATGATATACGGTACCGCAATCTCCTGCTGCATAGACGTCCTTTACGGAAGTCTCCATTGCTGTATTGGTAATAATTGCACCGTTTGGAAGTTTTTCAACAGAGTCGATAAATTTCGTATTCGGTGATACACCGATAGATAAGATTACGATATCTGCCGGATATCTTCCCTTGTCTGTGACGATCTCCGTTACCGTTCCATCTATACCTTCAAACGACTGTACCCGCTCGCCGGTGCATACAGCCACATCGTTTTTCTCCAGTTCGTCTTTTACTGCTTGTCCAAACTCTTCATCAAATACATTCAGTACCTGATCGAGTGCTTCTACAATGCGGACTGACTTCACTTTCTGTAATACACAGGCTTCTGCGATCTCAAGTCCGATGTATCCGCCACCTACGATAACTACATTTCCCTTGCTTTTCTGAATTGCAGTTTTGATAGCTTCTGCATCCTGAAGTGTCTTCAGGCAGAAAATATTATTCTGTCTGATTCCCGGAATCGGAGGTACTTTTGGTGAGGTTCCACTCGCAATAAGCAATTTATCATAATTATATGTACTCTCTTCTCCCTGCTCATTCTTGGCAGTTACAATTTTCTTCTCTGTATCCACTGCGATAACTTCCTGACCAAGACCAACGCTGATTCCGTTTTTTTCAAATTCCGGTGCTTTTCGAATACGAATTCTGTCCAGATCGTCATTTAAGCCTGCAACATAATATGGCAGACCACATGCTCCGTATGATACCTCATGGCTTTTTTCCAATACAATCACCTCTGTATCCGGAGCTTTTCTCTTCATTCTGGATGCAGCACTCATTCCCGCCGGATTGCCACCTATTACTAACGCTTTCATTACGCTTCCTCCACTAATTCAAAGACTGGCTTCGTGTATTCCTCACAGTCCATCCATTTCATCTTTACTTTCTTATTGCATGCAAGCTGTTCCGGTTCGCAGTCTACGATATTACTGATGATCCGCACGCCGCCTTCCATTTCAACCACACCGACTGTGTACGGCACCTTATCCTGCACTGACGGATGAAACGCTTTCTGGAATGTCACATAAGAATACAATGTACCTTCTCCTGACATTTCCTGCATTTCTGTCTCACTGCTCAAACAGTCAGGACACAGGAATGCTGCCGGCCAGCGAAGCTTTCCACATTTCTTACATCTTTGAATCTCTAATTTATGTTCTTTACAGCCTTCCCAGAACGTCTTTGTGTCAGCACTGATTCTGGGTGCAAAAAAATCAAGTTTTTCCATCTTAGAAATCCCCTCTTTCCAAAATCAAAGCACTGTTACTCTGGAACACTGCTCCGTTATCACTGCACATAATTAATTCTGGTTTCTTTGTGCCCGGATATACTCCAAGCTGACGATCTCCACACTCACCGCGAAGCTGCATAACTGCTTCACTTACCGGTGTCAGTCCCATAAAGTATCCTTCTGAAAGCATACCTCCGGAAGTATTAACCGGTAGATCTCCACCCGGTCCAATCTTTTCTCTGGTTATAAATTCTCTGACATTCTCCGGTTTAAAGAATCCGTAGTCACGAAGTGTTGCCTCAACCGTATAAGTAAAGCAATCGTAGAATTCACATGCATCAATGTCTTCAGCGGTAACTCCTGCCATAGCATAAGCCAGTCTTGATGATCTGACTGCTGCACTGTTTTCATCAAGTGCTTTCAATCTATATGGAGATACCGTCTGGTTTGCATTGCCAAATCCACGGATCAATACAGCTTTCTGCTTCATTGCTTTTGCATTTTCAGCCGTTGTAAGTACAATCGCACGTCCTCCGTCTGAATTTGGTGTAGCATCCAGGAGTCTAAGTGGTTCCACCACATATGCAGAATCGTAATATCCCTGATCATCCAGAACTTTTTTATACATAGATGCCTGCGGATTCAAATTTGCCCATCTTCTCTGTGCAATGGAAATCTCCTTCCAGACTTCCGGTCCGGTTCCGTATTCTTCCATTGCTCTTCTTGACAACATTGCATATTTAGCCATGGTACTCAGATCACCATATGCTGCCAATTCATCAGTTGCTTTTCCATTGGAGAGTTCTTTTACGAAACTTCTCCGACAGCTTCTCGCATTGTCACCGTAAGAGACCACCACATATTTGCAAAGCCCGCTAAGTAACATTCCTACGGAATGATAAAGCCAGGTTCTTGTACAATACGTTTCCTGGCTCACTACCGATGGGTTGATACCCAGCTGTTCTGCAACGGTAAATGCTGTAACATCATAATCTCCACCGATCGCATCAAAATGACGATACAGCAGCATTGCATCAATATCTTCTTTTCCTATTCCAGCGTCTTGGATCGCATTGCGAATTGCTTCGCAATGAAATCCAACCGCTGTTCTACCTTCGATTTTTCCTTGTGGTGTATATCCGACTCCGACAATGGCAATTTTATTCTTCAAATCATTCATAGCCATTTCACAGTCTCCTATCTTTCACTTCTGATTACAGTTTCCATACTTCATCCAGTTCTGGCATTGTGCAGTCATGGTAGTATGCAAGTCTTGTTGTATTCATCAGATGTTTGTAAGTAAGGTTTTCTGAAATTGAATTATTACCCCAGCTTCCGCATCCAAGAGACATCGTAGGATGCAGACCATTGATATAGTTTCCGCCTGATGCAGCTCCACCAGCCTGGTTAACAACCAGACGTCCTACTGGAAGTTCATGTCCTACATACTCTGCTTTTTCCGTATCATTTGTATAGATAACAGAAGTATGTCCTGCACCTTCCCAAAGCAGATTCGTCTTAGCATCTGCAACTGCCTGCTCAAATGACTCATATGGGAAAAGCTGGATTACCGGGCAAAGTTTTTCTCTGCACAGGATGTTTTCTCTGCTGATTCCTCTGTTGTTAAAGATAAGAATCTGCGTATCTTCCGGTACTTCAAATCCCATTTCAGCAGCAAGCTTCACCGGCTTCATACCAACATGTTTTGCATCTATTGCTCCGTTCTCTTTAAAGAGGATCTTCGGCAGTTCATCTACCTTGTCATCTGGGATCATAGCTGCTTTTGCACGTTTCATTGCAGCAACAAATTCATCATACTTCTCTTTCGGGAAGTGAACTGCCTGCTCACCTGTACACGGAATACCATTATCATATGCACGACTTCCTACAATTGTTGCAGCCATCTTGTCATAATCTGTATAGTCTTCTGCTACGATAACCTGTACATTTCCCTGTCCAACACCATATGATGGACGTCCGCTTGAATATGCGGATTTAACCATTGCATGTCCACCTGTAGCTACGATAACATCTACTTTCTGCATCAGTTCCTTTGTTGCATCCATAGATGGAGATTCGATAACCTGAATCAGATTCTCCGGTGCGCCAAGTTCCTCTAATGCTGCATTAATCAGATTAACTCCGTGAATAGTTACATTCTTTGCAGCCGGATGTGGTGATACGATCATCGCATTACGGCATTTGATTACGTTCATACCATTGCTTCCTGTTGTAGAAGTCGGGTTCGTACTAGGTGTCAGACAAGCAACAACTCCAACTGGTTTTGCGAATGTTACAACTCCGTTGATTGTATCATTATCAATGATACCTACAGATTTTTTATCTCTCAGATAATACCATGCCGCTGCAGTTGCTTTCTTCTGTTTATAAATCTTGCTGTCTACTCTTCCGTAACCGGTCTCTGTTACCGCTTCATTTGCAAGCATTTCTGCATTGTCATAGATTGCTTTTCCGATTGCCTTTACAAGTGCATCCACCTGCTCCTGTGTATAGTTCTCTACTTCAGCCTGTGCTTTTTTAGCCTTTTCCAGCATTTCATCAATCATTGAAAATTCTAATTCTTCCATTTTATTTCTCCTTTTATGCTATATCCTGTCTGTCTTTATTAATCGTATATAATACAGTTTTTGATTACCTTGCCTTCTGCATGTTCCAGAATGGCTGTTTCCAGTTCCTGAAGCGGATATTCATTCTGAATGAAATCATCACTTGAGATCACACCCATCTTCAACAGCTCCAGTGCTTTCATTACATGAAGCGGAGTGGTATGGAACACACCCTTTATCGTTACCTGTGAATAATGTAAAAGTGTAGCATCTACATGAAGTACACTTCCTCCCTTTGTACCGCCAAACAGAAGGATGAATCCACCTTTTCTTGCCATCTGTACGCTGGTCTCCCATACGCCAATCAAACCTGTGGCTTCGATAACAACATCTGCCCCTCGCTCGTTTTCTGTTTCTGCACAAAGCGCAGCAACTGCATCTTCTACTCCTGTCAAATTCACTGTCTTCCAGACGCCAAGCTTTCTCGCTGTTTCCAGACGATTCTCTTTCATATCAGATACAATGACTTTACCACCTCTTAGCACTGCAAGTCTTGCAAACATAAGGCCGATCGGTCCGGCACCATTTACGATAACCGTATCTCCCTGCTGAATCGGACAATTATCGATTCCATATACTGCACAGGAAAATGGTTCCATCAATGACGCCGTCTTGTGTGAGATCATATCATCCAGTTTAAACATATTCTGTTCAACAATTCTTCCAGGCACTTTTACGTACTCAGCGTAGCTTCCGCGATTAAACAACATATCTTCGCACATAGAGAACTGACCCTTTTTGCAGAAATAGCAATGTCCGCAAGGTGCTGTGTTATGGACTGCTACACGATCACCTTCTTTAAACTTCTTCACATTCTTTCCTACTGCTGCGATCACTCCAGAATACTCATGTCCAAATGGATGTGGTGGCGTAAGAAGCGGATATCCTCTTTTATAAATCTTTACATCTGTTCCGCAGGTTGTGGATACTTTGTTCTTTACCAGAACTTCATCATCACCAATCTCTGGTATTGGAACTTCCTCTATGCAAAGCTCCTTTTCTTTATACAGTACCGCTCTTAACATGAATGCACCTCCTAATCTTAGTAGCCCATTCCGTCTTTCTTTTCATTGTTCTTAGCCGGCTGTCCGTATGATTTGAAACGAACCATTACTTCTGCCATCTGCTCATCAGATAGTACGCACGGCTGCCCGATGCAAAGCGCACGATACTGAATCTCTGCAACAAATTCCAAGTTAACTGCAAGGCTGAATGCCTTTGCAAGCTTCGGTCCGCTTGCTACCAGACCATGGTTCTGCAACAGAACTGCTTTGCTGTCGCCAATTGTATTCTTTACACTTTCAGCCAGTTCCGGTGTTCCAAATGTGCAATATGGAGCACATGGAATCTCAGACACTCCAGCTCCGCCGATTACATAGTGAACAGCTTTCAGTGGCTGATTCAGTGCAGCAAACGTAGTACAGTAAATGGAATGTGTATGTACTACCGCTCTTGCTTCCGGCTTATTCAGATAAATCACCGAATGAAGACCATGTTCGCTAGATGGAGCACGATTACCTTCAACAATTGTTCCGTCAAGTTTCATAACAACTACGTCTTCAGGTTCTGTTTCAAAATATCCGATTCCGGATGGACTGATAGCCATATATCCGGTTTCCGGATCATAAATACTGATATTTCCACTTGTACCTTTGCAGAGTCCTGCGCTGCTCATCTTCTTACCATACTCAACAATCTCTATTCTTTCTTTCTCCATTAACATGCCAGTAATCCTCCAATCTGCTCTTAAATCATTTTATTATTTTGTGTTAAATTGTTATATTTCTAAGATTTACAACCATATCGCTCTTTCCTGTATCCCAGAACTCCTTAATCGTTCTTGCAAGTAATAATGGGGACTTTGGAAGTGCATCTACAACATTTCCTGCATTATGAGGTGTCATTGTCAAGTTATCCAGTGTCAGAAGTACATCATCCTTCGGAACCGGTTCCTCCCAGAACACATCAATTGCAGCTCCGCCGATTGTACGGTTCTGTAAAGCCTCAACCAAAGCATCCTTATCAAGTACTCCGGCTCTTGAAGTATTGATCAGATATGCTGTAGGCTTCATCAATCCAATATATTCTTTGTTAATACTGTTCTTTGTCTCTGGTGTTACTCTCAGGTGAAGTGTAATGATATCCGCTGTCTTAAACAGTTCTTCTTTGCTCACCATCTTGACATCCAGACCAATTTCATCTACTTTTTCCTGTGTTACAAATGGATCGTGTGCGATCACCTTCATGCCGATACCAAGGCATTTCTTTGCAACCAGTTTTCCGATATGCCCAAGTCCTACAACACCGACTGTCATCTCACACATAGATGTTGTATACTGGTTATTCACATATTCTTTTCTCCATACTCCCTGTTTTACAGCCGCATGTGCACGAGCGATATTTCTTGTCTCTGCAAACATAAGTCCAACTGCAAAATCTGAAGTAGCTTCTGCATTTCTGATGCAGTGGATGACCGGAATATTTCTCTTTGTAGCTGCGGCAATATCTACATGCTCCATTCCGCCTCTACATGTTCCGATCAGTTTCAGGTTCTTTCCTGCCTCAATCAGATCTTCTGGAATTGGGCAAAAATGAGAAAGTAAGATATCAGCATCACCAATCTGCTCATATGCTTCCTTTGGCGGTTCCTCTGCAGTCGGCCCATTTTTCTCAATGTTCAATGCCTTTTTCTGAAATTCCTGTCTGGTTTCACTTTTCCATTCAACAGCTACCACTTCATGCTCTCCACCTGGAAGGGACTTAGCCGCTTCAACCAGAAGATCACAACTCACTACAATATCTCCAATTACCAGTATCTTCATAACACGCCTCTTTCTAAAAACTTTCGTTCCATTGCAGTTAAGCCATGGAACGAAAGTTAATCATCAATATTTATCTTTTGCTTTATTGTCCGTTCGCAGCAGCTTCCGGTGCTACAGGTGCTACATATTTGTCACCAAGAGCAATCTTTTCAATGTACTCACGCACAGAAGATTTGTTCTTTCTGAACAAAACATACAGTACGAAGTAAATTGCTACTACTGCAATAATAATAACTGGGTTCATGGTTAAGAACGCCATCGTAATCAAACCTGCTGTACAGTTCGACATGATAAATCCAATAATCAGCGTTCCACCTTCCAGAGCCTGTGTAGCAGCTTCAAATCCCGCTCCAGCAGCAATCTCTGTAAATGTTCCAGCCCAATAAGATGCCATAAGAATCTTTGCGCTGAATACGATACAAGCCATGATCCATGACTTAATTACATTTCCGTTTGACAGGCAAACAGGAACCTCTACCATGTATGGAAGAGAAGGAAGTACCATAAGAGGAACTACCACATTACCTGGCAGGATAAATGCCAGAAGTACACATACCGGAATTACCAGAAGACCGGTAGTAAGTGTCGCTGTTTCACCATATCCAAGAGCATCGTTAACTGATACGATAAATTCTCTGTCAGCTCCGTATTTGCTCTTCTTCAGAGTCTTTCTTGAATAATCTGTAAGTACTGTAAATCCAGATGCAAACAGACCAGCAACTTTCGGGAAGATTGCCATTACAGCTGAACATGTGATTGCTACATTCATAACAGTTCCCCATGCCGCCATTGTATTAAGATCTCCGATATTACCTACAACACCAAGTAATAATCCTACAATAAGTCCAATATACATTGGCTCACCCATAAATCCGAATTTCTTTTTAATAGAAGCCGGGTCAGCTTTAATCTTATCCAGCCCAATCTTGTTACCAATAATATTCAGTACAAGATACATTGGAGCATCACCCATGTGGTGAGGTGCAGTCATTGCACAACCTGGATAGTGATAGTATGTAGACCATCTCTTCTGCATAACCTCTGCAATCAGCAGTGTCACAACGTTGATGAAGAGCATCAGTACAAATGCAACCGCAAGGTTCTCTTTGATCGCATAGAACATTGATCCCCAAACAATGATAGAATAGTTATTCCACAGATCTGACGGCATAAAAATGTCTGTCCATTTTACCAGCCATAAAACAATCTGGAATACAAGTCCAACTCCGATAAACATCATACCAATATCGGTGGAGTATGCAACAGATGCAACCGCCTGCCATCCGATATCAAGTGCTTTCAGGTTCAGTCCTGTTGTAGCAATCAGCTGTTGAACCAATGGTGAAAGTACAGCACCAAACTCAGTGGTAATGAATGTCATACCTTTCAGACCAACACCAACCAGCACTGCTGATGAAAATGCTTTTTTCGCAGGTGCTTTGAAGATCATACAAATAATGAAGATCATCACTGGAACCATGAGGTCTTTTCCAAAGGTGTCAAAAACAAGTTTCAATGTATCAAACATGCCTTTTTTCTCCTCTCATTTCATTTTAGATTGTTTACAGTTTTAAGTTTCTTACAACTTCCATAAGTTCTTCAATGAATTCATCCTCATTGATTCCTACCAAGAAACCTGTTGCATTCAACAAAGGCAAGCCAAAGCTATCTTCTACCGGGCTTGTATAAGCAATCAGGTCATAATTAGCTGTCTGAACTGCAAGTTCTACTCCGCCAGGTGCTACCTCAGTAGCCTCTACCTCGTATCCGTTCTCCTCCAGGATGTCTGTAAGTTTGGATGTAAGCATTGCTGAACTAACAGTACCTGATCCACATACTGACAAAATGTTAATTGGTCTCATTTTAGTTCCTCCTTCCTTTTATATGGGTTTTAAACTTCATCTAAAGCACTTAACAAACTCAAAATCTCAGTCTTATCTTTCGAATCTCTAAGCCGCTTCAGTAGTTCACCATCCTGAATGATTGACATCATTTTCTTCAACATGCCAATCTGCTGATGCGAATCCTTTACCACTAATGGTAAGATCACTTCGCATTCCAACTTGTTTTCTTTCATTCCCATCATACTGAATGTCACTGCCTTTTTCGGAATGATCACTCCAACTGCCGGCTCGTTTACCAGCTTGTTGTTGGTATGAGGAATTGCAATATTGATTCCTTTTCCAGGAAGTCCTGTCGGGTATTCTTTTTCCCGCTCTACAACCGCATCCGCATATCCAGTGTTTACATATCCGTTTTTCTCAAACATCTCTCCTGCCAGGCGAATACAGTCTTCTGCAGTCTCAACATCTGCATCCAGCACGATCAGTGCTTCATTTAACTTTTTCATCTTGCTCTCTCCCATATGTTTGTTTTATTTTTCTTTCTGAATATATAGTAGCATTCTTCTTTTTCACAAAACAGACCAAAAACGTTCACTATTTCGCACATATCCGATGCAAAAAGTTGTGTTTTTTTGTGTAATATTAATATATCACACTAATGGAACAGCGTAATCAATACACCAATCAGCACAATGACTACACCTATTACGCGTATAATTTTCCACGCTTTCACCATACCGAAACTTTCATAAAAAAATGGTGTACAATACATAGATGGCTGTGCAACCACGATTGCTCCAAGTCCAATCATTGGCATATACATCCACCACACCTGCAATTCGTAACCTAATACAAACAAATTAATTACCACGAGTACTGCTGCAATAATATAGAACAACAGTTTCTTTTTACTGTTGTCTTCATCGATAAATTTACGTGTTTTCAGATAACATTCCCGTCCACAGCACTGAACTTCTTCTGCACCTTTATTAACTCGAATTGTATATTTATTCTTTTCGGTTTCTTTTCCACAATATATACACTTCATCATAATCCTCCCAGACTATTGCTTATACGATTCAACCAGTTCCGTAATCTTCGTCTTCTTTCCGTAAAAACGATATACCTCATCCAACAAAGAAAAATGAGAATATTTGTCAATCGTAGTAAGGCATAAAATCAGATATGCTTTCTTGCCGTCTGGACAAACCACACCTTCTTCTGAAATCATTTTGAGAAGCTTGATTTCTCTCTGCTGCTCACCCTGCATCGGGTAATGAATGAGGATTGCATCCTTCTCAAAACGATAGGTCTGCAACTTGTCTCTGGATACCAGATTCTGAATTCGTTCCCACAATCGGCCTTCCGAACTATCCAACAACTCACTGCCATAATGCAACGTATCTTCCCAATCCATATGATCTGGCAATACTTTCGTCCTGGTCTTCTCGCCCAGAATACATTCCATGCCCGGCTGTTCTGATGGGTTATATCCTTTTCGTGAATTAAAATAACGAAATAAACTGAAATAAAGTTCTTTTCGTTCAATCGGCTGTGTCACATTTTCTTCTACTATTGATAGAATATCTTCTATTTTGTTGTTGTATTTGGATAACAGCTTCTCATTCTGCAATATATCCACAATCTTCTGCTGATCTTCCTTGTTAAGTACGATACTGGTCTCAACGACATTTTCTCCTGTCACCTTCCCTCGTGGCACATCCACAAGCACTACCATTACATACTCGCTCAGCATTCTGGTTTTCAGTCGGCTCAGCGAGATCACATCATACTCAAAGCTGTCACCAAGCAAATTCTGAATCTGTTCTTTGATCAGAGTCGCGATTGCCATATTTTTAGGTCCTACAATCAGAATACCTCCATCGTATTTTGCACTCTGATGCACTTTCTTTTCATCCAGATTACTTACCATGTAAATGCAGAGATACGCAATCTCTGTATCTGGAATATCCCGCATAAAATCATTGCCCACCTCTGCAATTGCCCGTCTCGTAGCCTCAAACACAAACGAATACATCTGTTTAATATCTCTGGTCAGCGGATTATCAGACGGTGTTCCGTATTTCATGCGGTAAAACAATGCCCGCAGATGGTGAAACAACTCATGCCGTAATTTACTACGGTTATAAAACACCAAGCAAGTAATTCTCTCAAAATTAGAGATAAACTGATCGGCAATCTTTTCAATAAACCTCTCCTCTTCCCTGTGTGTCTTGAATCCTGTTGTTTCGATTCCAAGCAGCATGGATGCCAGATAATATACTTCTTCCTGCACCATCTCGATGCCACATCTTGCCATCTTCTCCACACTGTTTTCAACAGATCGATACGACAATGTTCCTGTAAGCGCGTTCTTCTCATCATCGCTGAGCTTTACTGTATAGCCTTTCAGACTACGTATCCAGGACACCTGAATCATAAATCCTTCTGTCTGCATATCCGACAATATGTATTCATTTTTAATATCCAACTCATACTGCTTAATAATACAAATGCAAAGCTTATAAAAATCAATTTCATTTTTTGTAAGTTCAAACAGCGAATTCTGCATATAAATTTTCAACACCGCTTTTCCTTCCGGAGTTTTCAGCTCATTGATCTTTTCCTGAATAATCTTTCTTAATGCAGATTCATCTCCCATAACATAATAGCCCTGCTTAATGGAATTACAGAATTTCAATTCTCCACTTTCTTCTATTTCGCTTTTTACACTTTTCAAATCAGAAAGTATCGTATTGCGACTAACATCAAATGCATTTTTCAGATCATCGATTACAATTTTTTCAGAATTCAGTGTGATAAACAGAAACTCTATCGCCCTTCTCTCTTCTGAAGAAAAATAATATTCTTTTCCTCTATGCATCTGCTTTTCTATACCTGCAAGATTGGTAATCTCTATCACGATTTCTTTATCTTCAATGTTGGCCATGCCAAAATTATCTTCACTCAGCCAGTCATTAATTTTATTCAAATCATAATATAATGTTCTCTTTGAAATTCCATATTCGTCCAGTATTGCATCTACGGATATTCTCTTTTTTTCAAAAAGATCCTGTAATATCTTTGCCTGTCGTTTTCGTAATTCCACGTCACCTGCTCCTTATCAGAAACATTTTTCTTTTAAATTAGTCAACCAGATTTTCAATCAATTCAACAATTGCTGCACCAGCCTCTTCTTCATCTTCACCTTCAACAGTTAATCTGATCGGTGTTCCTGCGTACACGCCGCCTGCCATAATGCTCAGAACACTTTTGGGATTAATCTCTGTGTCCTCTGTGTAAATTCTGATCTCGCTTTTGAACTTGCCACACAGTGACGCCAGACTTGCTGCCGGTCTTGCATGAAGTCCTGTTTTGTTTTTTACTACCAGATTTCTTTCAAACATTTTCTCACCTCATAATTTATTATTTGTAGTAGTATTTACCGTCCCTCTCCAAGGACTTTCTTTATGCTTTACATTCTATCAACACATCAATAACAAAAAAATAGCAAACATTTGCACTTATTTTTTGACAATTCGTGCAAAAATTGCACTCATCAACATATTCCTCACAATTACATTGCAAAAAAGTCCTAAAATACGCACAAACTGGCGTATATTTAGAATTATCGATTCAACAATATGCATAGATTACTTCAATAATCCATTATTTCCTAATAGATATTTTCTATAGCAACTATCATTGATTCTGAATTTACTTTTATAACATCTGATAAAAAAAGACGCCATTACGATTTTTCGCAATGGCGTCTTCCATACTATTCTCGTTTTTATTCTCTTTTACTCATCATCTTCTGCCCAGGCGATTGCACAGCGCACTGCGCGTTTCCAGCCTTTCAGCAATTGATTTCTCTTCTCTTTATCCATTTCTGACTCAAATGCTCTACCAAGCTGCCAGTTCTCTTTAATCTCGTCTTTGCTCTTCCAGTATCCGGTTGCAAGTCCTGCCAGATATGCTGCTCCAAGCGCTGTAGTCTCAATACATTTCGGACGATGCACAATGGCATTATTGATATCTGCCTGGAATTGCATCAGCATATTATTGGCGCTGGCACCTCCATCTACCTTCAGCACATTCAACTGTACTCCTGCATCTTCTTCCATCGCTTTAATCACATCATATGCCTGATATGCGATAGATTCCAGCGTTGCACGGATAAAGTGCTCTCTGGTACAGCCTCTCGTCAGTCCGACCACTGTACCTCTGGCATACTGATTCCAGTAAGGAGCACCCATTCCCGCAAATGCAGGAACAATATATACGCCATCTGTATCTTCCACCTGACTGGCGTACTTTTCTGTCTCTGGTGTACTCTCTACAAGGCGCATGCCGTCACGCAGCCACTGATTAGCTGCTCCGGCTACAAAGATACTGCCTTCCAATGCATACTCTACCTTCTCCGGATCTGTGCTGGCTGCGATCGTTGTCAGAAGTCCATTGCCTGACATTACCGGATCTGTTCCTGTATTCATGAGCAGGAAACATCCTGTACCATATGTATTCTTCACATCCCCAGGCTGATAACATCCCTGTCCAAACAGTGCCGCCTGTTGATCGCCTGCTGCACCTGCTATCGGCACGTTACCTACCAGAACTTTCTCATCCGTATAACCGTAAATGCAGCTGGATGGCTTTACTTCCGGCAGCATTGCACGTGGAATACGGAACTTCGCCATGATTTCCTCATCCCAGCACAACTTATGAATGTCAAATAACATCGTCCGGGATGCATTCGTATAATCAGTCACATGTACCAGTCCCCCGGTCAGATTCCAGATCAGCCAGGTATCTACTGTTCCAAATAGTAAATCGCCTTTCTCAGCCTGTTCTCTGGCGCCTTCTACATGATCTAAAATCCATGCGATCTTGCTGGCACTGAAATACGCATCTGCGATCAATCCCGTCTTCTCGCGGATCACCTGATCGAATCCCTCTTCTTTTAATGCATCAATCATCTCCGCTGTCCGGCGGCACTGCCACACAATTGCATTGTACACCGGTTCACCCGTATAACGGTTCCAGATAATTGTCGTCTCTCTCTGATTAGTAATACCGATTCCCTTTATCTGCTTCGCATCAATTCCATTTTCCGCCATCACCTGTGCCATAACGGAATACTGGGATGACCAGATCTCTCTCGGATTCTGCTCTACCCAGCCCGGGTGCGGATAAATCTGTTCAAATTCCCTCTGTGCCATACCACAGATGTCCCCCGCATGATTGAACAATATACAGCGGGAACTGGTCGTCCCCTGATCCAGGGCCATTACATACTGCTCCATACAATTCATCCTCTCTGTTTGATTCTGCTACAGGGTCTGAATATGCTTAGTTGCCAACACGTTAACGCCTGTACCTGCCACATCCGGCAATACGATCTGTCCGATCTTCACCGGAGCCTGAAGCTTCACATCTTTCAGCGCTTTGATACAGTCAAATATCTTGTCTTTTGGTATATCTGATTCTGTCTTCACAGATACACATGGCAGATGGCCTCCCTCCACCGGAACCGAAGACGTGACGATCCGTCTTGGATCTGTCAGTTCTTTTCTGGCATAGTCCGCTCCTCTCGGACATGTATTGCCAGTTACTTCCATGGTGCTATCGTCCTGGATGGTCACTTTCAGGCTGCAGCCCAGAGGACATCCGATACATACTAACTCTTTCTCTCTCATTATCTCTGTCCCTCCTCTTCAATCCGAATGGTAATGCTCTCAAGTCCTTCAAATTCTTCGAGCTTGGATTTCAGAAGGATTACCTGTTCCATCTCGCCGGGAGCCATTACTTTTTTCTTTCCCCTGCTGATACACTTATCATTATAATACACGCAGAGATACTTGTCTCTATAAACATTTCCCACACGGAAACGTACCACCTGCTTATCCGTCATACGGTCGACATCCACACTGCAAGGCACCGTATAACGTACTCCATTCTCACCTTTTAATGGAATCTCTTTGCCAGCTTCCGGAAGATTGCCCTGTACATATGCTGCCGCATTTTCACCGGCAGTCTTCGCTTCTCCAGATACATAATCTACCAGATCATGGACATGAAGCACGTTACCACAGGCAAATACGCCGTCTACATTCGTCTCCAAGCTTTCATTCACTACAGGACCGGATGTCACCGGATTCAGCTCTACTCCTATCTGGGAAGAAAGTTCATTCTCCGGGATCAGTCCACAGGACAGCAGCAGGGTATCACAATCATAATATTCTTCTGTACCCGGAATCGGCTTGCGATTCTCATCTACCTGTGCAAGTGTTACACCTTCCACGCGCTTCTTTCCTTTGATATCTACCACTGTGTGACTCAGCTTCAGCGGAATACCATAATCATCCAGACACTGCACAATATTACGTTTCAGACCGCCGGAATACGGCATCAGCTCTGCTACCACCTGAACCTTGGCACCCTCCAGCGTCATACGTCTCGCCATAATCAATCCGATATCTCCGGAACCCAGGATCACAACTTTTTTACCAGGCATTCTTCCCTCCATATTGACATATCTCTGCGCAGTTCCTGCAGAATAAATGCCTGCCGGACGATAACCCGGAATATTCAGTGCACCTCTGGAACGCTCTCTGCATCCCATTGCCAGAATCACTGCTTTTGCCTCAATCTGGAACATGCCCTGTTCTTTATTCATTACAGTAACAACTTTATCACTGGACACATCCACAACAATCGTATGAAGCAGATACGGAATCTTCATTTCCTTTACCTTTTCAATATATCTTCCAGCATACTCAGGTCCGGTCAGTTCTTCCTTGAATGTATGCAGTCCAAATCCGTTATGTATGCACTGATTCAAAATACCACCAAGTTCATTATCTCTCTCTATGATCAGGATATCCTGTACCCCTGCCTCTCTGGCTGCAACTGCTGCCGCCAGTCCTGCCGGTCCTCCCCCGATGATTGCAATCTCTGTCTTCATCTTATATATCCTCCTTATCATAACCTGTTAAAAATGCAGAACCTTCGCCGGATTTAGTAATCTCCGATACGTCTTTGCCAAGCTCTCTTGCCAGGATCTCCACCTGTTTTGGTGCACAGAACCCTGCCTGACATCTTCCCATCCCTGCTCTGGTACGGCGTTTGATGCCGTCCAGTGTTGTAGCTCCAAGCGGTCTGTGAATCGCATCCATAATTTCGCCTTCTGTAACTACTTCACATCGACAGATCACATTAGCGTATGCCGGATTCTGTCTGATCAGTTCCTGGCGCTCTTCAAATGATGCCTCTGCCACATTCGGAATTCCTTTTCTTGTTGCCTTGAAATGTACTTTCTTTTCCTTCGGATAAATGCCCTGCACCAACTCTGCTACATATTCTCCAATTGCCGGAGAACTGGTAAGTCCCGGTGACTCAATACCTGCCACATCAATAAATCCCGGTGCTCCTTCTACTTCCTTGATGATAAATTCATGTCCGGTCCAATGTGCCCGAAGACCGGTAAATGATGTGATCACCTGACGTGTCGGAATGTTCGGTGCGCTGACTTTTACCTTTGTCAGCAGTTCTTCCAAACCTTCGGCAGTTGTCTGTGTATTCTCCTTATCTTCAATATCCACTGCCGTTGGTCCTGCCAGCAGATTACCGTGTACCGTAGGTGTTACCAGTACGCCTTTACCGTATTTTGTAGGAAGCTGGAAAATTGTACTCTTTACAAAATCTCCCACCTTTTTATCCATTAAACAGTACTCACCTTTTCTCGGAATAATCTCAATCTTATCTTCACTGACCATATTATGGAACTTATCCGCATAGACACCCGCCGCATTGATAACCATCTTTGTCTCCATGTCACCCCTGGAAGTTTCCAGTCTGTAACCACCTTCGATCGGTATGATATTCTGAACCTCTGTATCAAACTGGAACTCCACACCATTCTCACATGCATTTTCAGCCATTGCAATGTTCAATCCAAACGGACATACAATTCCGCCAGTCGGCGCATACAAAGCTGCCACCATGTCATCGGTGACATTCGGCTCCATCTCTTTCACTTCTTCTTTTGTGATAATCCGAAGACCCGGAACACCGTTTTTCTGACCTTTTTCCAGAAGATATACTAACTTATCCATATCTTTCTCGTCGAAGCAGAGAACCAGTGACCCATTTCGTTTAAACGGAAAATCCAAATCCTTGGACAGCTGCTCCATCATCTCATTGCCTCTGATATTCATCTTCGCCATCATAGAACCTGGCTCTGTATCAAATCCCGCATGAACAATACCGCTGTTGGCCTTGGATGTTCCTTCGCACACATCACTGTTAGCTTCCACCACCAGTACATCATACTGATATCTGGATAGTTCTCTCGCCACCGCACTTCCGGTGACTCCGGCTCCAATTATTACTATGTCTCGCATATTATATCCTCCTTCTGCCAGCTTTCGTCCAGAGCCACTTCTGCCGGGCTCTGAACGAAACAAAAAAAGAGTACAAAAACAAGCCGGCTTCACGCCGTCTATTTTTGTACTCCGTTTTCTCCAAAATCATTATTTAACTGTAATTACCATAGCACTTTTCTCAGAATATGGCAATACCTTTTTTATAATCCAGCTGCTTTACTCATCTTTTTTCTTCCGACCAGCTCGTCCAGAGATACGTTCATAATCTCTGCCATTTCCCACAAAATCAAGATATCCGGCATCCGTTTGCCAATCTCATATCCGGAAATAGAGCTGCGGTCTAGCCATAATTTCCCTGCCAACTGACTCTGTGACATGTTATGACATTCCCGCATATACTTCAGATTCTTACCCAACTGTTCCTTCTTCATTATCGACACCTATGTTCTTTCTCAAATTGCGTTTCAGATCCATAACTGTCTGACTGATAATCATAAGTTCCGTTTGGCTACAATCTTCTAACGCTTCCACTATCTCGCCTTTGTATACATCATTGGTATATTTCAGGCTGTCACACAGAAGCTGGTCAGCAGATACATGTAAGGCATTCGAGGCCTTAACTAAGAAATCGACACTGAGAGTGGTTCTTGCATTTTCTACATGCGAAATATGTGGTACAGAATAACCGATTTCGCCTGCGAACTGTTCCTGCGAATAATGCAGTGCTTTGCGTGCCTGTCTGATCCTTTCTCCCAGTTTTTTATAATCCATCATCCTACCTCCAGCATTCTTACCGTTATTGTAAAGAATAGCCTTTCATATGACCATTAATTATATGCATAGCATTGCCTCGGTAGTTTAAATTTTATAAAATTTTTCTCAGAGCGACAGATGTATCTCGTCAAGCAGAACCCTTTACAGAATCCTTTATATGTAATTTCGTATGCCTCCACAGCTCATAATCTGCTCTGCAATATCCTTAGTTCCTTCAAAACCTTGCTCTTCTAACACTTGAGCCCCAGTATTTAACGCCTCCACAAAATTCTTTCGTAGCGTATCCAGTCGTTTCATTGCCATCTTCACACCAAGTCCAGCTTTCGTAGCTTCTTTTGCAAATGATTCTTCTGTAATTTTTCGAATACTATAATCTCCACCAATACTCAAAGCCATATTTTCTGTACTGCTTTCATAAACCATGGTACTGACAATATCGTATGCTGGCGCAAGACGAATTGTTTTCAAATCTTTCCCGTAAAGTAATGATAGGTTTTTAATATGATTATCGGTATTACCTATCAGGAAATTAAATACACATATATCCCACAACTTCAACTGATCTTCAATTGGTGAGGCTGAATAATCACGCAATATTCCAAACATTTTGCTCAAATACGAGCCGCCATCTTTTTCATATTTTTCAGAGGCAGGGATTCCTAATGCCTGCGAAAAATCTTCCTGATGTAATCTATATGGAATATTCATACCATTTAATTTTCTTCCATTGGATTGCATTCTCCGATCGTATCTCTTTGTCGCAAAAAGCACATCTTCTGCTTCGTTACTTTCCGTCTTTATAATAAAACTTTGCGGTATTTCAATCCCCAAATTTTTCGCTGTAAGCAAACACAACTGTTCATTTGCCACTATTCGCTTCAGCCTGATATGACTTTGCTTTACAATATGAGTGCTTGGTGCTTCTCCAATTGGCAAGTACCATTTATCTTTTTGTTCATCGTAATACAAACCTACTTTGCCCGATGCTCCAGTCAACGATAAATGTGATTTAGTTACCATTTCTGCCGATTCCGTTGCTCCTTCTTGTGCCAGTTTTTTCACTTCTTCTGATGTAAGCTCTTTATATTTCGACGGAAGTACTGCTCTAGATTCATCGATAATTTTTATTGCACCAAGGCACTCTTGCCCCAGTCCGGCAAGAATTGCAAGATAGTCTTTTTCATCTCGATGCAACCATTCTGCCACACATCGTCTTGTAAACCCTTCCGGTAATAATCCTTCGAAAAAATTTCTTGTACTTTCTACACTAAAAGATTGCTGTTCTAACGGCATACTAATAGATACTGCCCTACTCTCCGGATCTTTCAAATAACTCTCCGTATATGTGAATCGTGCATCATCCGAGCTCGTACCTACAATCTCTCCTACCTGTTTAAACGCACCCTTTACCTCTATTTGAACAGCCAATCTCTGCATTTATCATTCCCTCTTTTCTACTAACAAATTCAACCCCAACACATTAATCAAACGAATAATTTTTTCTATTTCTGCCGTCGTTTTTCCTCTTTCCACATCCGAAATAAATGTAACACTAAGTCCAGTGAACTCTGCTAAATATGCCTGTGTATAATGTAATTCTTTCCTTCTTGCCCGTATAGTTTCACCTAATGTCTTCGTATTATTTATTTTCATTTTTCTTCTCCAACTATGCCGTACGGCTAATTTATATTTCTGTTCTAGTTTTCTTTGCCGTACGGCTAATTTTTTTGTTTTTAATATAATATATGCCGTACGGCTCTGTCAAGCCTAGATAAACCACAACTCCTGTCTCGTCGTAGATATGGCTGTCGCCCCTGCTTTAAGTGCTGTCATGATATCTTCTTTATCATCAATCAGTCCACCCGCAATTACCGGAATATGCTGATGCTGCACGATTCTTTTAATCACCTTCGGCATAATCCCAGGCAGGATCTCGATGCAGTCCGGCTTGCTTGCTGCACTCTGGCGTCTGATATTTTCCAGCGAACGGGAATCCAGCACAAAAAAGCGATGCACTGCATACAATCCCAGTTCCTTCGCACGATTGATCTGTGCGGTCTTGGTGGATATAATACCATCTGCTCTGGTGTTGTGTCTGATAAAATCGACTGCAATCTCCCGTCCGTCAAATCCACTGACCAGATCCAGATGCACCATAGCAATCCGTCCTTCTGTTTTGACGCGCTCTACAATCTCGGATATATTACAGATATCTCCGAATAATATAAATATAATCTGACTGTCCGTCTCAAAGCTCTTTTCCAGACTCTCCATGTCCTTCACAGTAGCGATCACAGGGCAGTCCTCTATAATTTCTCGAAATGCATGATTCATTTATCATTCTCCAATCCGGCGAAAAAGAGTTCATAGAAATCATCCTCACCTAGTAATTTGGGCGAATTTTCTCCTCCGCCATTGGTGCTTCTGCGCATCGATGCATAAAAGTTCTCTCCGGCACAGATCAGATCCATCTCATAGATCTCATATCCAAATTCTCTGCAAATCCTGCAAAATGCGGAAATCGAATCTGCTTCCTCTCTGGACGCAAGAAATCTTGCCTTCCATTCCGGATTATGCGCTGTCTTATGCTGTAATTCATCCAGCATTCCTGCAATATCTGCCATTTATATCACACTCCATTAGCATCAGCTATCAACTTTATATTCGTTTATATTCGACCGCGTTACACTCCGACTTTCTTGCATATATCGGCAAGACAACATCTGTCACAATGTGGTTTCGTTCTTGCCGTACAGACCTCCCGTCCATGATTTACAAGTCGGTGACAGAAATCACTGCCTTCCTCCGGCGGAATAATCTTCCATAATTCCATTTCCACCTTTTTCGGATCTTTAATACCATCTACCAGTCCCATTCGGTTCGTCAGACGGATGCAATGTGTATCCGTTACGATCGCCGGTTTGCCAAACACATCTCCCATGATCAGGTTCGCACTCTTTCTGCCGACTCCCGGGAGCTTCAATAATTTATCAAAATCGTCCGGCACATTACCGCCATATTCATCACGCAGGATCCGCATACAGGCACTGATGTCTCGCGCCTTGCTTTTCCCTAATCCACACGGCTTCACAATCGCCTCGATCTCTTCCGGCTCCGCTGCTGCCAGCGCATCCACCGTCGGATACTTAGCATATAGATCTTCTACCACAACATTCACTCTGGCATCGGTGCATTGTGCCGCCAACCGGACACTGACCAGCAGCTTCCATGCCTGATCATAGTCCAGCGTGCAGTCTGCATCCGGATATTCTTCTTTTAAACGCTGTATGATTTCCAGCGCCCGTTCTTTCTTCCTCATTGTCATCCTCCGATTATAAGCTTTTCGCCCATTATAACATTCTTTTATTCATAAAGAAAGATGCGTGCCAACTGAATGACACGCATCGGATATACTCTATTTTATATGATGCCAGGGTCAAAAGGTCTAAATCCACATGAGCTTGCTCATAAGTGGATGAAAGACCTTGGCAACATCTTTTATATTTAGTGATGGAACAGACGGATGCCTGTAAATGCCATGACCATGTCGTATTTGTTACAGGTCTCGATTACATTGTCATCTCTGACAGATCCGCCCGGCTGAGCGATATATTTTACGCCACTCTTATGTGCACGCTCGATGTTATCGCCAAATGGAAAGAATGCATCAGATCCAAGTGCTACATCTGTCAGCTTGTCTAACCATGCGCGTTTCTCTTCTCTGGTAAATACTTCCGGCTTCTCTGAAAATGTGTTCGGCCATGCCTCATCGTTCAGCACATCCATGTATTCGTCGCCAATGTACAGATCGATCGCATTATCTCTGTCTGCACGGCGGATACCTTCCTTAAATGGAAGATTCAGCACCTTCGGGCACTGTCTCAACCACCAGTTATCAGCCTTCTGACCAGCCAGTCGTGTACAGTGTATACGTGACTGCTGTCCAGCACCGATACCGATTGCCTGTCCATCTTTCACATAGCATACAGAGTTGGACTGTGTATACTTCAGTGTGATCATCGAAATCGCAAGATCAATCTTAGCCTGCTCAGTCATCTCTTTATTCTCTGTTACAATCTCATCGAAGAAATGCTCATCAATATTCAGCTCATTTCTTCCCTGTTCAAATGTAATACCAAATACATCCTTGTGTTCCAGTGCAGCCGGTACATAATCCGGATCGATCTGGATCACATTGTAATTGCCGTTCTTTTTCTGTTTCAGAATCTCAAGTGCCTCCGGCTCATATCCCGGTGCGATCACACCGTCCGAAACCTCTCTCTTGATCAGTCTGGCTGTATCTACATCACAGACATCTGACAGAGAAATAAAATCACCGAAGGAAGACATACGGTCGGCACCTCTGGCTCTTGCATATGCACTGGCAAGCGGCGACAGCTCACCAAGGTCATCTACCCAGTAGATCTTCGCCAGTGTCTCAGAAAGCGGAAGTCCCACTGCAGCACCTGCCGGCGATACATGCTTGAAAGATGTAGCTGCCGGAAGTCCGGTTGCTTTCTTCAGCTCTTTTACAAGCTGCCATCCATTAAATGCATCCAGAAAATTGATATATCCAGGACGTCCACACAGCACCTTGATCGGGAGTTCGCTTCCGTCTGCCATATAGATTCTTGATGGTTTCTGATTCGGGTTACATCCGTATTTCAGTTCTAACTCTTTCATCCTTATCCGCTCCTTATTTATTTTTATTTACAATCTTTGACTCATAGTTACCTGTTGCAATATCAATATAACGCACAAACAGAGATACTTTATTATCCTCATTCAGACTGTTCCATAACAGATCTGTGAATGCATTCATATCATCCGGGATTGCCACAAGCTTCGGCTCTCCCTCAAAGCTTGGCAACGGATTACCATCATGCATATAAGTATGGATAAAATGTCCTTCTCCCGCTTTTGCATTCTCATATGCAAATGTATAACGGTTACAGCTTGACGGATCACCGTTATTACTCTTGAGGATAGACATTGCGTAGTTATATCTTCCATTCTCAACGTGCATAACTCCGGAAATACGAGGTGTGTAATTCGGTCCGTCCGGCTCAAATTCTCTGCTTCTCAGTGACTGTTCAAAAGTCAGCTGCTTGTCCATGCCCTCGTAGATCGTATCTGTCTGATCTCCATTTGTCACGATCGTCTTATTGCCAAGCACACGTACCGGCGCATAGATAATCAGGCTTGGATCTGTCAGCTTGGACTCGTCAAATGCCTGTGTGCGGATGCCTTCTCCGTCTTCTACGAAAATACGGTTACGGCTGTTCTCACTTCTTCCCATAATAAAGTAAGCTGTTACCGCTTTTGTGCCATCAGCACTCTTTCCAATGATAATTCCTCTTCCAGGATATGCATTTTCCTTCAGTTCCTTCTCAATTGACAACATTTCCATGAATCCTTCTCCTTTTACTGAACAATTAGATACAGTATCATTATATAGAACTATGGCTGTCATTTCCAGTAGCTGACTGTTTATTTATCCTTGGAGCTATTTATAATCACTGCTTATAGAGCATCGCTTTTCCCTGCTCATTTTCCTATTCGTCTTCCTGTTCTTCTCCATAATGTTTGCTCAATGAGAAGCCTCGTCCGCGCACTTCTGTAACCCTGCTGACAATCATAAATGCCTCCGGATCGATCTGTCTGATCAGCTTCTCTACCTGTGGAAGTTCACGATTCGATACAATACTCAGCACGATCTGCGTCCGTTCCTGACGATATCCACCTTCACCGTAAAGCATCGTCACCCCCCGGTCCACCTGAGCCAGTATCGCCTGTCGTATCTCTTCCACCTGACTACTGATGATCTTGACCTCCGTCTTCGTACTTCCCATCATCAGCACTTTATCCAGCACGGTCGTATACACAAGTACAAGAAGGATCCCATATAGTACTCTTTCCGGCGGATTATAGATTACCTGCATGACCAGTATCAGCATATCAAATGCATTCAGGCTCACAGATACCGGAATCCTGAAATACTTATGCAATACCAGCGGCGGAATGTCCATACCTCCTGTAGATGCACCTGTACGAATAACCACGCCAAGTCCTATACCGACACCAAGTCCGGCAAAAATTGTATTCAGCATGGCATTCTCCGTAATCACATAATTCCCGAAAATCCGGTTGGCTGCTTCCAATGCGATTGGATACGTAAAAGAACTTATCACCGTAGTCAGTGCAAACTTTTTACCAAGAAATGCTACTCCGACTAATAGCATTATAATATTGAACACCAGTACAAATCCGGAAATGGACAATCCTGTAAAATGGTTCACCACCAGACCGATACCAGTCGTGCCTCCTGTCATCAGATTGCCCGGCAGCAAAAACAGCCTGACCACAAGTGCATAGAATACATTTCCAAAAATCACCGTTGCGACCGTACTTATCCGTTTTAAATATATGTTTTCCATAAAAACCTCCGAATATTTTTGTTAAAAAATGCTATACAACAAAAACACGCCTGTCAGAGAATTTTCCCTAACAGACGTGGATCAAGGCATCGCCTAATACAGTGTTATTATACTGGTATATGCGTAATAATTCAAGAAATCTTTTTCACCATAATCTCAGGTTCACATCCATGAAGATATCTGGAGCAGGTACTACAATCAGAAATAGCCGGAGCCTTCTTTCTCTGTAGAATTTCAAATCCCAACTTTTGATAAAAGTCAGGAATTTTAGCATTTAAAAATACTTTATCGGCACCTCTCCGTTCTGCTTCATTAAGAATTTCCCGCACCAGCAGCACACCGAGTCCGTTTCCACGATACTCCTTTTCTACTGCAACAGCTTTCATCACATATACATTTTCTGTATACACCAACACCGCCGCACCTACTGTTTTTTCTGTACGGCAGTCTTTCAACTCAAGACATGTAATTAGACCTTCCGGGCATTCTTCATTTTCATCAATTTCTAACCCTGCCCGCACAAAAAGTGGTATAAACTGCTGATATGCCATTGTATGAATTAATTCTATTTTTTCATCCATAATCTATCCTCAAATAAACACAAAGGCTCGTAAGATTTCATAAAAATCATTAGTTGTATATTCAATAGTCTTCGGTGCCGTACAAATACACCCTGGATAATACGAATTCCGAACCGCATCACTATGACTGTAATATACAATTTTTAAATGAAATTCATCTGGCATTTCTCCACGCAAAAACGGTTCACTCATGCCTATTACAGTTTCCCTTAATAAACTTTTAACTTTCTCCGGTGATCTGGTGATTACAGATCCACCTCTGCCTTCTTGTACAGCTACCGTATATATACTTTGATCATATACTTCTATTTCCTGGCATAGTGCATAATCGCCACTGACCAACGCAATAGGAACCCCTGTCATTAATGCCGTATAATAACTAAGTACAAATTCTGATATCTTAACTCCGTTTAATTCAACAGATGAATATTTTCTGGAATTCAATGTATGAGCAAGTGGTGCTCCACCTGTTCCTGCTCCGCTGTGATACCCTATCAACACTGCAAAATCATAAGAATCATCTAATTCCTGCATCATACCGTAAGGTCCATCATCCCATCCGGATATAATGCTGCAATTCTCTGGAAATGCTGTGATATCCAGATTGTTTCCTGTGGCATGAGCATCTTTTATCATGATCTCACAGGATTCATATCTTTCATTCAGAGACTCTACTACTGCCAGCACCTCTTCTGTCATAATCCTGCACTGTCTATTATATTCTTCTGTACCTTTTCTGCCTGCTTCCCACAAAAAAGCCCCTGCAGTTCCTTCAATATCAGCACTGATAAATATTCTCTTTTTATTACCATTATTCAAAGCTTCTGTTCATCCTCTTTTCCAATAGTTTTAACAGCTGTTCAAGAATAACCACGAGTACCCAATACATAAGAATCAAGCCGCAATATCCTTCGAAAAAGCGTAATGTAGATGCCGAATACAATTGTGCTGCTGCTGTAATTTCTATCACTCCAACCGTAAATGCCATTGATGTACCCTTTAAGATATCTACAAAACTATTAGCCAATGCCGGTATCGCGACTCGGATTGCCTGCGGAATTACAATAAGCCTCACAACCTGTTTCTCTGTATATCCCAAAGATCTTCCTGCTTCCAGTTGTCCTTTGTCTACAGAAAGCAAAGCTCCTCTCAGAGCCTCCTTTATATACGCTGAGTTATTCAAACTCATCGTAACAATCGCAGAAGTGAATCCTGTAATGCAAATCAGCGATGGTATAATATTCGGAAGACCAAAATAAAAGAAAAACAATTGTGCGACTAACGGCGTTCCTCGAAAGAATGAAGTATATACTTTTATAAACCCCTGCACATATTTCACATGAAAAAATTCACAAAATGCCATCACCGTAGCAATTGCAAGCGAAATAATCAGCACGCTTACTGACAACAGCATCGTTGTCGGCATTGCTTCAAGCATAGCCTTCAATACATTTAATACACCTTCAACACTAAATCTCATACATGATTCCTCTTCTGCTTTTTATAATAACTTACTATTCTACAGAATCCTCTGTTGTAATGTCCATGTTAAACCATTTTTCAGAAATCTTCTTTAAAGTACCATCTTCTCTCATCTCAGTAAGTGCTTTATCAAACTCTTTGCAGAGTGCTTTTCCTTCCTCCGTTTTTGGGAATGGATATGCGTACTTCTGATAATATCCTGTTTCACCTACAATCTTAAGATCATATTCACCTTCATTAATCTGAACGGTCAGAGACGGTTTACCACCAATCCAAAGTGCAACTCTTCCATTTTCTACGTCTGTAATAGAAATTCCTTCGTAGTATTCAGGCTTCAGTGTTACTCCAAATTTCTTCTGTACCTGATCCAACACTAATTCATCAGATGATCCTACTTCTACAACGATGCTCTGTCCATCAATATCTTCCATGGAGTTTATTTCATCATTAGAACTCTTAGTTGCCAGTACCATTGGATTATAAATATATGGCTGAGTAAATTCATATTTATCGATACGTTCATCTGTAATTGTAATAATATCAGCAATGGTATCTACTCGCCCTGCATCAAGTGCCCCAAATATACCAGACCAGTCTACTGCTTCCATTTCAATCTCGTAGCCAGTTCTCTTGCTGATTTCTTCCATCATATCAGCTTCATATCCTACGATTTTTCCATTTTCAGTATAAGTCCATGGATACATATTTCCTTCTGTTGCTACCTTCAGTGTTTTTTTGCTGTCATCAGCCGCTTTTTCCTCCGACTTTGCATCTTTTGTTCCACCAGAGCAGGCAGACAGAATCATTGCTCCAGTCATTAACAGTGCAAATAACATGCTTTTTCTCTTCATTTTCTTCCTCCTATAAATCATCTAGACTGATCGCCTGCAGAAAATTCCTCAGTCGCACATTTTCAGAATTTTCGAACAGTTCTTTTGTTGAACCTTCTTCCTGAATTACTGCATCATCAAGGAACACAATCTTATCCGATATCAGTTTGGCAAACTGCATCTCATGCGTCACGATTACCATCGTCTGCTTTTGATCGGATAATCTTTTTATAACTCTCAACACTTCCTTGACTAATTCCGGATCCAGGGAAGATGTAGGTTCATCAAACAATATTACTTTAGGCTCCACTGCCATGGCTCTTGCGATTCCGACCCTCTGCTGCTGTCCACCTGACAGCTTTCTGGGATACTGCCCTGCTTTTTCTTCAAGCCCTACCATCTGCAGCAACTCTACTGCCCTTCTCTTCGCATCCTCTTTATTCATCTTCTTTGCATGAATCAAAGGATCTGTTATATTTTCCAAGACTGTACGATGCTGAAACAGATTATAGTTCTGAAAAACCATCGAGCTTTTCTGGCGAAGCTTCCATGCTGTCTTAGACGTCATCGTTTCATAATCATAACTCTCTCCATCTATGGCAATCGTTCCTTTTTGAGGCTCTTCCAGATAATTAATGCATCTTAACAATGTTGATTTACCAGCCCCGGAAGGTCCGATGATTGCAACCGTCTCTCCGTCCTGAATATCTAAATCAATGCCTTTTAGAACTTCTAATTTTCCAAAAGATTTATGTAAGTTTCTAATTTGTATCATTTTTCCACCTGTCTATTATCTGTGATCTGTCATTTCTATATCTGACCATATTGCTGTTAAAAATCCCCGGCGTACCACCCGAATGAACAATCAATACATTATCATCCTGATGTAATTTCTGATCTTTTATATATTTCAGAGCTCCATTTACAATCTTTCCTGAATACACCGGATCTAAAAATACACCTTCATATCTTGCAATCGTCTCGATTACATGCATCGTCTCCTCATCCGGAATAGCATATCCCAGATTTACGCTGTTCTGCAGAATCCTGATATCCTCTTTACCCACAGGATTGGGACAGCCTAGCAAATCCGTTGTCTTTGCGATCAAATCTAAAATAAACTGCGGTTTACCCGGATTCATCTCTTCAATACCAACGCCGACTGCTATCGTACCTGGCATATATAACTTTGTTCCAAGCAGAGTACCTCCATAAGTACCTCCAGAACCATTTCCAGAGAAAATATATTTAAATTTCACCTGTGTCTGTTCCGCAATTTCTTTTACACAATCCACATATCCACAGATTCCAACCGGCGTACTGCCTGCAGACCGCACATAATACACATCTTTTTCGGTGTACTGATGCTCTTTCATATATACAGTCATTTTCCGGCTGACTGCTTCATCCAGTACCGCCTGTGATCTCTGATCTTTTTCACTCACCGTCAATTCCGGATCTTCCATAATATCTGCCACATCTACGAATACAATTTCACAGCCTATATAATCATCCAGCAGAAGATTACCGCTTAGGTATTGTTCCTCACCGCTTTCTTCTATTAAAAGAAACAATACACACTGCATTCCTGTCTTAGATGCAGAAAGTGCTGTCAGCATGCCATGATTCGTTTGAAGTGAACCACTTGCCACAATTACTTTTGCCTTTTTCTTCTGTGCATCCGCAAGAATATACTCTAACTTGCGAAGCTTATTCCCGCCAAATCCAACTCCCAGCAGATCATCTCTCTTTAAAAAAATATTACACCCATACTCTTCACTGATTCGGTTCAGTCTTTGTATAGGTGTTGGTTTAAGAGTAAGATTCATTTTAGCTAATGTATGCATATTTTGACCTCTTCGATTATTGTTTACTGCTGTCATTTATTTTTTCAAAGTAGCAGACTGTTTTTTTAGTATAACATCTCCGTCATTTTTCGACAAATCGTTATTTGTTATATATGCACTTATTTATAGAGTTTATCTATATATTTTTTGTATAATTTCCACATTTATATACTGTAGGCATATCCCTTTTCATCGGCTCAATGAACATTGGCTGCCATATAGAAATTCATACACGATTTCTGCATAGCAGTCTATTGCATAAAAAATATCGCCAGCCATAACCTGGCTGACGATACAAAAAAATTTATTATTTTAAATCTTAAGCTTTTAACAATTTACTTCTCCAATTTTTCAATCTTACAACTATGTCGTTTTGTTTTCTTGTCATAGTTAATTCCAGCAATAATCAGATTTCCATGATAGTCTTTCAGAGCATCTACATATTTTTTCTCTTTGATCTGTGCAATTGCTCCTTCTGCACTGTGATCCCATTTTAATTCAATTACCACTGCTGGTTTGTCTACATGTAGTTTTCTAGGAATAAAGCAGATATCCGCAAATCCTTTTCCTGTCGGGAATTCCCTCACAACTGTATAATATTCTCTTGCCGAATAAAACGCCAACATAATCGTAGCAGACAACGAATTTTCATCATGATACTGTAATACTGAATTTTCCTGATGAGCTTTTTCTATGCCATCAGCCACAGTTTCTTCATCTAACTTCCAAAGAGCCTTCAATAATTGCTGTGAGTCCTGAATTGCAGTAATTACCTCTTTCCAGTCCATTGTGCTGATTGCATTTACATATTCTTTTGCCACTTCCCGATTTGGGATTTCTACTGTAGCATGTACACTGTCATATGTCAAATAACCCAAGTGAACCAAAAGTGTCAAAATATCATCTTTCGAAGAAAATGTTGTCATATCATTACTGAATGTTCCGATATTGATTGTTATTTTTCCTCCAGCCAACATTTCTACAACTGCATCTTTCAAACCATCCATATTCATCTGAATATAAATTTTCAACGCCTCATATGTTTCCGTCTGATTCCAATATGTTCCAAACCTATGGCGCATCATAGCCTCGACTACCGATTTAGGACTGTACATCGCATATACTCTGTCTCCCCCAATTTCATGGCTTAACAATTGATATCCATTATACCAGGAGCTGGCTTCTTCAAAATTCATAGAATATGTTATACAAAGTTCTTGTACTTCCTCTTCTGTGAAACCAAAAAACTCTGCCAGTTTGCCCGGTTCTGTCATAGAATATTCTGTAAACATATTCAAAGCAGAATGAGAGCCGTACTTTTTAATTGGAAGAATCCCTGTCATATAGGCCAATGCGATATATTCTTTATCCTTTAACCACGCCCGCAGAAAATCAAGATATTTTCTTTGTTCCTCTTTATTCTGTCGGTATTCACGAAACAAACAATCCCATTCATCAATCAATACGACAAACGGATGTCTGGTTTTTTTATATACATCCTGCATTGCAAACGCCAGATGCGTCTCTTCAACAGCTTCCGGATATTGCTCTTTTAACTCACGAATCAGTCTTTTTTGTAATAACGCCAACATTTCCTCTGTATTCTGAGTTGCACTCAAAAATTCCTGCATATTGATGCGCAGTACATCGTACTGATTCAAATGTTTCCCAAAAGATGCACTCGCAGATACCTTTAAATCTGAAAATAATGCTTCTGTAGTCTCCGATCTTCCATAATACGCAGACAACATATCAAGTGCCATGGATTTTCCAAATCTTCTGGGTCTGCTGACACACACATATCTCTGTTGCGTTTTCAAACATCGATTCATATGATCAATCAATTCACTTTTATCTACGTAAATCTCTGATGCTCTTGACATCTGAAACAATTCCGATCCCGGATTGAGATAACTACCCATGGCACATTCCTCCATTCTTTTTATTCATCCAATTCTAACTCATGCATATACAGGATATCTTTTTCTTTGATAATGATGGTTCCGACACCTGCTTTGCTGAAAAATTCCAGAATCAGTGCGTGTGGTATACGGCCATCTACCAGATGCACACGGTTTACCCCCTGTTCGACTGCACGGAATCCACGTTCTACTCTGCTTATCACACCTTCTGTCACTTTTCCTTCATCCAGCAGCTGATGGACTTCATCTACGGTAAGTCTCGGATACACCTTTGTGCGTTCCACATCCTTCCAGATACCTCTGTGGGATGACAGATAGACTAACTTATCCGCCTTTAAGCCGACCGCCACTTCTAATGATGCATCTTTCGGATCAATCAATTCATATTCATTATCAATATCGTTCGGTACAATAACCGGGATAAAATCATTATCTAATGCCATATGCAGCGTATCCAGATCCATGCCACAGATACCGATGGCTTTCACACCGCACAGCTCAATCAGCTTGGCAATCCTTTTATTCTCACGGAACTTGTCCGCTCCCATCGGCGTATCATGTACTACAACCGGCCGCATGCCAACTGTCTTGAGCAGTGCAATATCTTTCATCAGTGTCTGCTCGTCAATCGGACTTAAATACTTACGGCAGCCATACTCGATTACCACAATTTTATCACTGAAATCCCGGATATACGGTAATGCCTGTATCAGGAACTCTGCCTTTGGTTCTACCTGATCATATAATTTCTGATCCATAGTGTCTTATTTTCTCCTTTATCGTATTCTTTATATCCTAGAATTTACGAATCGTATCTTCTTCGCTTTCTCCTGTTTTATCTATCTCTTTGATTACTACATAATATCCGGCTCCCGGCTGTACTTCGATATACACCCTGTCACCTTCTTTGTGTCCAAGCAGTGCCTTCCCCATCGGTGATTCAATGCTGATGCGTCCATTCAGCGAACTTCCCCTGACCGAGGTTACCAGCTTATATACTTCCGTCTCATCATCATCCTCACAGTAAAGAGTTACCGTATTGTTGATACCCACTTCATTATCCGCAGATGAATCATCGATTACTTCCGCAGTCTTCAGCATACGCTCCAGATAACGGATACGGCTCTCATTCTGATTCTTATCTTTTTTTGCCGCATGATATTCAAAATTCTCGCTCAGATCACCGTGCGCTCTAGCTTCTTTGACCGCCTCCAGTGCATCCTTTCTGACTACCAGCTTACGGTATTCTATCTCTTCTTCTATCTTCTGTACATCACTTTTGGTCAATTGTTCCCGCATAATTACTCCCTCTTTTCTTATATCTGCTGTTCTATCTTCCCCCTGTTCATGCACTTACTTAATGTTAGCATAGTTTCATGCGGAATAAAAGCGCGAATCCCCATAAAACAACAGCAAAAGAGTGCATCTTTCGAAGCACTCTTCTGTGTCTATTCTACATTTTTCAATGCATCTGTCATCGGAATCCGTTTCACCTTCCGTATCTGGAATAATGCTACCAGTGCATAGGCAATCACTCCTGCCGCAAACATTTTCACAAAGGTAATCTCTGGTACATAATATGGCAGCCATCCGGAAAACCGCGCAAATGCAACTTTACATATCTCCTCTATCGTAATATTTGCCAACGGAATTGTGAGCATCAACGACAATACTACTACAATGGTCGTTGCAGTAATATATAAACGGTTAATTTCATGATTCGTGTATCCCAGGATCTTTGCCATGGATATGGACTGGGCATTCTTTTCGATAATGATCTTGGACAACAGGTAAATGATAAGTACAAACATGATCACACCAAATCCCTGGAACAATACCATCATATTTCCCATAGATACTTCCAGCTGTCTGCATGTCTTATCCAGATCATCTTTGGTAATGACCGTCGATATCATTTCATCATTGATATCCGTAATCTTCTTATCAGAGAAATATCCGTTAAAGTATCCTTCCTGTTTATTAAATACTTTATTATACTGATCCTGTTCCATAAAAACTGCAATGGATGCCGGATATGTATAAATACCCGCTATCTTAAATGTATAATCGTTATCATCATACGGCTCATCCAGTGTAACACTGTCACCTACGTTTATATTGTATTTTTCCGCAAATGCATTGGATATATAAATATCATCCGGATGCCGGAATTCAATATCCACATACGCACTGTCCGGACTGACGCCATATACCATAACGTCTTCGCTTTTCAGTTTGCCTTCCTGCGTCTTTAATGTAGTTATACTGTATTTTTCTGCCCCTTTTGTAGCTGTAGACAACAGTGAATCTGTATAAAACTTATATAACACATTGGTCATCGTGCCATCCGGTGCATCTGAGAATTCTTCACTGTCCATATCCTGAAGCACATACTGATATTTACATAGCATGCTATGTGTTATATCCTGTTCAAAGTGAGCTAAGAGCGGACTGAACATCAATCCGAATAACAGGATCAGATTGGCAAAGAATACACCAACAACTATCGTAATATAATTCGGTACATTCTGGAAAATGATTCTGAAGCGAAATCTTGTAACAAAATGAATCCGACTGCTCAGGTGTATGATCTTTTTCTTTTTTCGTCTGCTGAGATCTCTCCGCATAAATTTGAGCGGTGACATCGACAGCTTGCTGTGCAATGTCACGTAATTGATCACCATCAGGATCAGGATTGGAACCAATGTTGTTTTGATAAACGCATCTGCACTCCATATCGTCACATAGGTCGGCAGACTGTAACTGCCGTAATACATGGCAGCCATATAACCTTTCAGCACGGTATAGCCCAGTATATTTCCGACTACTGCCGCAGCTAACATCACGATCACCGGCATCGTCATATAATGACGGATCAGTTCTCTTTTGGTATATCCGGATGCCCGAAGTGTACCGATAACAGTTGCTTCTTTGGATATCGTATTACTGGTAGTAATCGCAAATACGAATGCAATAATCGCTACTACGATATACAAAAAAACAGTAAACATCGCACTGTCTCCTCCCATATCGTCACCCGTAAATATGATTGCCTGATTGACGAATTCCGGAATATAATTCACAATCGTTCCTCTTTTTGCCAGTTTTTTTAGAAAATCCTCTCCCATTGTCTTAGCTTCTGTATCATTTTTCGGCGGATTATTATATTTCCAGGCATAACTATAGTGAATATGTGTGTCGTCTAATGTAGCAAAGCCGTCTTCTGTCATAATTGCCACTCCAAATTTGGTTGCATCAAACATCATATCCGATGTATTGGAAAACAATGCGCTGTAGTCAGACAATGCTACAAGTCCAGTAATTTTTAATGTCTGCTTACCGACTTTCAGGTCATCTCCAACCTTCAATTCGTTATTATCTGCATACATACGGTCAATTGCAATCTCATCTGTCTGTTCCGGCATCTTGCCTTGCATCAGACAAACCTTATCAACATCTGTACGAGGTTTGAAGATTCGAAGCGTACTGTCTACATCTTTCGTCTCTTCTTCAATATAGTAATTCGGATATACAGTTACGCCATCCTGTTCGATCTTCTGCAGCGTACCATCTGACGCTTCTTCATCCAGTTCAAAATTACCATCTTCGATATTATACTTTTCAAAGCTCTGTTCATATGCCTTAAGCATACTTCCATCGGCCACCAGAAATCCGGACACCAACGCGATCATCCCTGCCAAAAAAACAAATAATACAAGGTATTTACCAAATTCGCTTTTCAGTTCTCGCGGAAGTCTTTTATTCAGTGGATTCTTCATCGCTCACCACCTACCATTCCAGATCCATTGCAGGTATCTTATGCTCATTCATATAATTCTTGCGGATCACTCCATCACGAAGTTTTACAACCCGGTCAGCCATATGCTCAATTTCCCCATTATGGGTAACCATCACGACCGTATTACCGTATTTTTTATTCACATCTTCGATCAGCTTTAATATTTCCTTGGATGTATGGTAATCCAGCGCACCCGTAGGCTCATCACACAACAAAATATCCGGATTTTTCACAATTGCTCTTCCAATTGCGGTACGCTGCTGCTGTCCTCCTGACAGCTGATTCGGTAATTTATTCCGGTGTTCATACAATCCAAGCGTCTTCATCAGATCATCAACATCCAGCGGATTGTCACTTAAGTATGCACCAACTTCGATATTTTCCCGGATACTCAGATTCGGGAGCAGATTATACATCTGAAACACATATCCCAAATGCTTTCTCCGATATAAAGTCAGTTCTTTCTCTGACATATCACCTGTCCGTTCCCCATCGATAGCAATGTATCCGTCATCTGCCTGATCAATACCACCCAGGATATTCAACAGCGTAGACTTACCCGATCCTGACGGTCCCAGAAGCGCGCATATCTCTCCTTTTTCCATACTCATGTCAATGCCTTTCAGCACATTTACGCGACTTTCTCCATCACCAAAATGCTTTGTAATTCCTTTGATCTCTAAAAACATAATTTTTCCTCTCCACCGATTAGTTGCAGCTAACTATATGTTAAAAATCGAGTAGGCCAACACCTACTCGACGTGCAATCAATGTCATCTCGCCTGTCGGCTCGATGAACATTGGCCGCCATATAGAAATTCGTGCAAGCACGATTTCTGCATAGCGGCTTATTGCACAAAAAGGTGGTTAGCATTAGCTAACCACCTTTATCATATACAATCTGATACCAAATTGCAAGTCTTTTCATTATGTCCCAGCTTTATTCACATTTTTAAATTCCTATTTCTGCTTTTTCAGGTCAGCATTAAAAATGTCTCTGTCAAGCAGCTTATTCTGGTGTGCTATGATTGTCGTGCACACAGCATCTCCAGTAATATTAACTGCCGTACGGCTCATATCCAGAATACGGTCGATTCCCATGATCAGACCGATTGCTTCTACCGGAAGTCCTACCGATGCAAATACCATCGACAACGTTACCAGACCGACTGACGGCACACCAGCAGTTCCGACTGAAGCAAGTGTCGCTGTCAGGATAACGGTTGCATAATCTGCCGGTTTCAGCACAATTCCATACGCCTGTGCCGCAAATACAACCGCCACGCCCTGCATGATCGCTGTTCCATCCATATTAATAGTTGCTCCTAACGGAATGGTAAAAGAACTTACCTTTCTGGATACTCCAAGCTTCTCGTCCAGTGTCTCAATAGACAACGGAATCGTTGCATTTGATGTTGCTGTTGAAAACGCGAAGCTCATAACCGGAGCAAATTTCTTCAGGAACTTCACTGGATTCAGACCAGTCAATACCTTCATCAAAATCTGATATACGCCAAAGCATTGGATTGCAAGCGCCAGCAATACTCCGATCATGTATTTTGCAAGTGGCAAAAATGCACTGAACCCAATTCCGGAAAATGTCTTTGCAATAAGGCAGAATACGCCGACCGGAGCTACAAGCATGACCGTGCTTGTCATTTCCATCATCACATCATTAAACTGAGAGAAGAAATTAGCCACCGTATCCACACGTTCTCCAAGCTTTGCGATCAGAATTCCCACGAACAACGCAAATACGATAACCTGTAGCATTTCTCCGTTTGCCAGTGCTGCAATAGGGTTCTCCGGAATGATATTCAGGATTGTATCTGCGGTACTGACCGCCTCTGCCGTCGATGTCTCAACAGCTTCCATTCCTGAAATATCCAAACCAATACCCGGATTGATCAAATGGCCTACAGCAAGGGCCACGCTGATCGCAAGAGCTGTAGTCACCAAATAAAACAGTAACGCCTTCACACCAATCTTTCCAAGACTTTTCGTATCACCCATTGCCATACTTCCGCATACCAATGAACAAAATACCAGTGGAACTACCAACATTTTCATCAAACGGATAAATCCATTACCAACTACGTAGAATATCCCATTTACAAATACAGTGTCTTTCACATAGCCAGACGGTACAACGTAATGCATGAGTACACCACACAGACATCCCAGAATCAATGCTGCAAATATCTGCGTCGTGAGACTGATTTTTTTCTTTTTCTCTTTCACTGTCTTTCTCCTTATCTCATTTCTTTTAAAAATTCCTGCAGGCTCTCTTTCCAGTCTGCCGGCTCTTCCAGTCCGCAGATACGCAGCATCATGTTATCTAAGAGTGAGTACACCGGACGCACATGCTTCTGTCCTGCTGTCTCTTTCACCTCGATATCTTTTCCAGTCAGTTCTTTTAACTTAACTGCATACTCATAACGGCTGACCGGACCTCCGGTACACACAATATGGAAAATGCCATAATTCGTACCGTCTATCAGATTCATGATCACTTTCGCCAGTTCTTTTGCACTGGTTGGTACTGCGCATTCATCAGAAGCCACTTCAATCCTGCCATCTGCCTCCAGAAATTCATGCACAAAATCTGCGCCTGTTCCATACACCCAGGATGAACGGATAATGATATGTCTGGTACACAGACTGCTGACCATCCGCTCGCCTGCAAGCTTGGACTTGCCATAAATTGATCTCGGCACCGGATTATCGAATTCGTTATATGGAACTTCGCTGTCACCATCAAACACATCATCCGTAGACATCTGAACCAGCTTGGCACCCAGACGTTCTGCTGCGGTCGCAAGATTTCTTGCACCAATTGCATTCACCTTATACGCTTCTTCCGGATTTGCTTCACATTCTGACGGATTTGTCAATGCTGCACAGTTGATAATAACCGTCGGTCGATTCATTTCTGCATAGAGACGCACTGCGTCCATATCTGTCACATCGACATCTTCTTTATTCGTACACAGTACATGATATCCGTGTTCCGGAAGCACTTTATGGAGTGCTGTTCCTACATGACCATCTGCTCCCGTAATCCAAATCATATTTTTCGACATAATCTTTCTCCTTTTGCGAACTCAGAAAAGTCCAAACAACACAAATACGATTGATCTCATGTTTTGCTGTCTGGACTTTTATAAGTGTTACTATTGTTATCTTTTCAATTAAAAGATGCCAAGTAATTTACTGTATTCCGTAAGAGCTCCATCTGTCTCTTTTGCAAGCACTTTCTTTGCAAGCACCTTACCGAGCTGAACACCTTCCTGATCAAAACTGTTGATGTTCCATACAAATCCCTGGAACATTACTTTATTTTCAAAATGTGCAAGCAGTGTTCCCAGTGTCTCCGGGTTCAGCTGATCACCTACGATGATACTTGATGGTCTTCCGCCCTCAAAGTATTTGTTACGGTTCTCATCATCCTTACCGCAGGCAAATGCCATGATCTGAGCTGCTACATTTGCACAGAGTTTCTGCTGACTTGTACTTCCCTGGATCACTACATCATTGTCCATCTGATTATGCTTAAATCCCACAAATTGAAGTGGAATAATTCCTGTTCCCTGATGCAGGAGCTGGTAGAACGAATGCTGACCATTTGTTCCAGGCTCACCGAAAATCGCCGGTCCTGTCACATAATCAATCTTTTCTCCAAAACGGTTCACACTCTTACCATTAGACTCCATATCCAACTGCTGTAAGTGTGCCGGAAAACGGCTTAATCCCTGCGAATAAGGAAGCACTGCTGTAGAACTGTATCCAAGGAAATTACGCTCGTAAACGCCGATCAATGCATCTAACATTGCCGGGTTCTTCTTAATGTCTGCATTCTTTGCAAGCTCATCTTCCTCTGCACATCCCTTCAAAATACGTCCGAACACTTCCGGTCCAAACGCCAGTGAAAGGATCACGCCACCAACAGCTGATGTAGAGGAATATCTTCCTCCGATAAAGTCATCCATATAGAAAGAATCGAGATAGTCTGCATTGCCTGCGAGTGGTGAAGTCTCACTTGTAACGGCAACCATGTGCTTAGACGGATCGAGTCCTGCACTTGTAAGAGCATTTTTAACAAATGCTTCATTTGTCAAAGTCTCAAGAGTTGTTCCTGACTTTGACACAAGTACAAAAATTGAACGAGCAACATCAATAGATGCAAGCACTGCTGATGCATCATCCGGATCAACATTGCTGATGAATCTTGCTTCCATCTTATGGGTGCCGTTAACCTTTGCCCAGTTCTCAAGGCTTAAATATAACGCGCGAGGACCAAGGTCACTTCCACCGATACCGATCTGTACTGCTGTAGTGAATTTCTCACCATTCTCATTCACAATCTCACCGGCATGTACTTTATTAGCAAATTCAGCTGCTCTTGTCTGCTGGGCAACATAGAATTCTCTCTTATTAATACCATCAGCTACAACATCATCACCAAGCTGTCCACGTGTCAGCTGATGAAGAACCAGTCTCTTTTCACCTGTGTTAATTACAGCACCGTTGTATAATGCTTTATATTTATCTGCAAGTTCTGCCTCATCAGCGAGCTCCTGCAAAACTTCAAGTAATTTATCATCAACTTGCTTGGCAGCATAGCAATATGTCATTCCGCCAGCCATCGGCATCTGATATTCTTTTACACGTTTTGCACCATTCTCTCCGGCCATGAGTTCTTTTACATTGACAGGTTCTTTCATTGCTTCAAGTTTTTTATAAGACTCAAGCAAGTCAAAATTCTTCCATTCCATCTTAATCATTCCCTTCTTTCAAATGCTCTAAGTTCTTTTATAGTATACTAAAATCTCTAACGTTTTTCAACGAATGGTTAAATATATCCCTGAGTAAACATCACATCAAAAATTGTCCCCCCGGACGGATTGGCTCTGACCGTAATACTGCCATCATGTACTCGCACGATTTCCCGTACCAGCGCAAGTCCAAGTCCTACACCGCCAAGCTCCCTGCTTCTGGATTTATCTACACGAAAGAACGGTTCAAACACACGCTCCCTGAGATCTTCAGGAATTCCGTTTCCCGTATCCTCTACTGACAGATAAATCTGTTTTTCCTTCTGGTATGCTGTTACTGTAACCTGTCCGCCCAAATGATTATACTTTATAGCATTTTCAACAAGATTGTATACCAGCCTGTAAATAAGGATATCACTTCCAATCATCGTTATATCCTTACATTTCCCAATCAGTTTTATATTCTTTTCCTGTGCGAGCGGTTCCAGATCCTCCAATACTTCATCAATAAGAGCGTCAACTATAATTTTTTCATCCCGTCCTACTGTCTGAAGCTCGCTCATGTCAAGCAGCGTCTTTACCATTTTGCTGAGTCTGTCATTCTGTTCCGTAACCATCTTTATCGTCTGTAATGTGTCTGCATCCTGATCCGGATGTCGGGTGGAATTGTATAGATCAAGCTGTACCTGCATCAGAGATAATGGGGTTCGAAGCTCATGTGCCGCATTTGCAGTAAATTGTCTCTGTATCTCAAATGCATCTGAGAGTCGTTCAAGCATCTTGTTATATGAAACACTAAGCTGATTCAGTTCTTTAATCTTGTTTTCTTCTATTCGTGAAGCTGCCAGATTTTGTGCCTGTACCTCTTCGATTTTATCTGAAAACTCATTGATTGGTCTGAGTGCATGCCCACTTATAAAATATGTAGCTACCCCTCCAAGAAGAGCCAGTAAGGCTGAAATAATCAAACTGTTTCTTTTGTAGTCTACCTTATTATTGTACACCTGAACAGAAAAATCATTTGCAAACTCATCCCACTTATCCTCCGGAATGCTGATGTATATTTCTTCTGAATCCCCCTCTTTATCATCTTCCCGGGCATCAACGGCCTCTTGCAGCGAATCCATATAATACACACCATTTTTATAAATAAACATCGTCAGACAGCCACATATGATCGCAATACATAATGTAGTTATGCAGGTAAGCCTCCATTGCAGTGACATTCTTTTCATTGATCGGACTCCTCTCTTATTTTATATCCTTCTCCTACCTTGTTCATAATCGGATCATATCCAAGCACTGACTTAAGCTTTCTTCTCAGCGAAGACATATGTACTCTGATAGCTCCACTAAAACTATCTGCAGATGCATCCCAGACATGCTCCATCAATTCCTCCTGACTTACCGGTCTTCCCAGATTAAGAAGTAAATATTCCAAAATACCCTTTTCTTTTCTTGTCAGAGAAATCATTTCCCCTTTTGCATATGCCTCACGCTTTATCGTATTGAATTCTATCTCGCCGCTTTCCAGGCATACATCCTTCTGCACAAATTTCCTTCTTGTCAGACTTCTGATACGTGCCTCAAGTTCCTGCAGGTGGAATGGTTTTTCCATATAATCATTTGCCCCGGCATCCAGTCCTTCCACTTTATCTGCAATCTGCCCCCTTGCAGATAATATAAGAACCTTTGTCTCCTCATTCATCTGCCGGAGTTCCTTTAGGATCTCCATCCCATCCATGCCGGGCAGATTCAGATCCAGAACAATCAAATCATAATTCTCTGCCAGAATGCATTCAAGAGCATCCTCTCCGTCATAACTGGTATCCACCTCGTACCCAATATCATACAATCTTTTTGCAACCGTATCACATATTTGTTTCTCGTCTTCAACTATTAATAATCTCAAGATTCTTTCACCTGTTTCTTAACAATAATTTTACACCAGCTATTGTATAATACCAATGTCAGCTGGTCAACAAATACAACAAACGAAAGGAGTAATAAAAACTTGAAATGCAAAAAATCATCTCAAATTGTTTTGCTCATCACAGGTATAACTATGGTTAGCTATGGTGTAATCAGGGGTGAAGCAGCTGTCGTGCTTGGTAAAGCAATAAAACTATGTCTGGAGTGTGTCGGAATTGGATAAGGAAAAGAATTTACTGTCAAAAAAAATAGCCGGAATACGCGGATGGATACAGGCAGGTGCCACACTGCTCACCAATATTCATATTCCCAATTTGTTTAAAGCAACCATATATCAGGGCAATGCTAAAACAGTATGTGTACCGGGATTAAACTGTTATTCCTGTCCTGCTGCAACGGGAGCATGCCCGATCGGAGCCTTTCAGGCGGTTGTCGGATCATCCAGCTTTAAATTTTCATACTATATAACCGGGTTTTTTATTTTACTCGGTGTGACACTTGGAAGATTTATATGTGGTTTTTTGTGCCCGTTTGGATGGTTTCAGGATTTGCTTCATAAAATCCCGGGGAAAAAAATTTCTACAGCCCGCCTGAAACCGCTAAGATACCTGAAATATATCATTCTTATTATTTTCGTTATACTTCTTCCGATGTTTGTAACGAACTCAATAGGAATGGGGGATCCATTCTTCTGTAAATACATTTGTCCACAAGGCGTTTTGGAAGGAGCTATACCTCTCTCTCTTGGAAATGCTGCTATACGGTCTGCACTGGGAACGCTTTTTTCTTTTAAATGCGTCATTCTAATTGCAGTTGTTGTGTTAAGTGTTATATTTTACAGACCCTTCTGTAAATGGATTTGTCCTCTTGGAGCAATCTATTCATTGTTTAATAAGGTAAGCTTTCTTTCGATCAAAGTTGAGAACAGCAAATGCGTCGGTTGCGGCCAATGTTCAACGGCATGCAAAATGGATGTCAATGTGTGTAAGACTCCAGACCATCCGGAATGCATACGGTGCGGAGCCTGTATAAAAGCTTGTCCGAAAGATGCCATCCACTATGAGTTTATGGGAAATCATATCAGAAAACGTAACAGCAACCAGCATTAAACCCAAAATAACCATTCATCTTATTACTATTATTTAAAGGAGCAATTATTCATGAAAACAAAAAGAACATTTATTTCTATTTTTACACTCTGCGTAGCATTATTGCTTACAGCATGCAACGGAAACAAAACTTCAGACACTGAAGCTTCTCAGAATACCCAGACTGAATCCAGCACAGACTCTTCTGACGATTCCAATACGAAACTGGATGATTTGTATCAGCAGGAAAACCAGCTCTTTGCGGATCATAAAGACGTATGGGACAAAGTATTTGGCATGATGAATAAAAGCGCTGCCGATCCAAACGGAAATTATGCGGATTGTCTGGCTGACACAGTTGAATCAAACAAGGACTCTTTTACAGATGACGAACTGAAAATACTTACAGATGATATTGAAACGATACGGAAAATTGAGGAGCAGATTGCAGAAATCGAAAAGAAAAATGCCGCATCAGATAGCAGCCAAAAAAACAATTCCGACGATGCAACTCCTTTTAAGAATTTTTCCGGCAAAGATTATGATGGCAATTCTGTTGATGAAAGCCTGTTTTCCAAAAATGCAGTAACTGTCGTTAATTTCTGGTTTACCGGCTGCAAGCCTTGTGTTGCTGAGCTGTCTAAACTTAACGAATTGAACGATGCCATTAAGGCAATGGGAGGCGAAGTAATAGGCATCAACACCGAAACCTTCGACGAAAATAAATCTGCCATTAAAGAAGCAGCAGCTATTCTCAAAAGTCAGGGTGTCAAATATCGCAATCTCTCCATTGACTCTACTTCAGATGCAGGCAAATACGCCTCCGATATTATGGCATTTCCTACAACAATACTAGTTGACAGAAACGGTAATATTGTGGGTGATCCTATGCTCGGTGGAATTGATAACCAGGATAACTATGATACTTTGATGAAACAGATTCAATCTGTAATTGATGCAGATAATACGAATAAATAAAAAAATCCCCGAAAACTCGATGTTTTCGGGGAAAATTGTTCTTTCTGATATTCGGTTGAATTATCTCTTGCAGAACTGAAATCGTCGTTTGCAAAACTGAGAACGCTTGATTTTACTGAACTCTTGATATATGGTGTTGCAAACACATTACAAACGCACGGCTTCTCATTACTCCTCAGAACACCTCTGCGTTATCAAAGTGGGGGATGAATCAAGCAAAAGAAGATTATGTGTGATAGAGTCACCTGTTATTCTAAAAGAAAGTCAAGTGCTCTAATGATTTTGATTCCATCTTGTGTTTGAGTAAGATTGCATTCCAAGGCAATTACTATCTTTTCATAGCTATCACGAATCTTACGCAGCGGTGCAAGCTCCCGCTCTCTCGTTTCCGGGGCATTCATTGATTCGGTAACCTGGACATATTTTTTCTCGTCTGTTTTCGTAGCAATAAAATCGACTTCCTGATTGTCGATTTTTCCAATGGCAACATCATAACCACGACGCAGCAGTTCAAAGTAGATGATATTCTCCAAAATATGTCCGCTGTCACCATCACGATAGCCCAACAGATAATTTCGCAACCCAATATCAACAATATAGTATTTACCCAGGGTGCGCAGATACTCCTTGCCCTTTATATCAAATCGTTTGATTTCATAGAAAATATATGCTTCTGTCAAAGCTTCGATATACGCCTGAATCGTCTGTACGGCAGGTTTTGTTTTTCGGGTTCCATTTTTCAAAAGTCCCTCGTTGACTAAAGTGTTTCCAATAGAGGTAGCAGAAGTGTTATTGCCAATATTGTCCGCCAAAAACAAGATAATTTTTTTCAGAAGCACCGGGTCAGTAATATTTCGCTGTCCCTTGCGCTTTTCCCGTTCCAGAATGTCATTGATAACAGCAGCAGAATAAACGCCGTCTAACGTAGCTGTCACCCGGTCAATTTCTAATCCTACATCAGCAATCATAGGCATACCACCAAATTTGGCATAGGCATCAAAAAGTTCTTTTATATCATATGTTTCTCCCTCTGCATCTGTAATCCGCTTTCTGAAACCACCTGCAGGTGACTTCCGTTCCGTCAGGATATAGCCATGAAAGTCCAGAAATTCCCTAAATGATAATGGCAAGACTTTAATTTCCACATAACGTCCAGATAGATAAGTGGAAAGTTCAGAAGAAAGCAGATAGGCATTGGATCCTGTGATATATATATCGCAATCAAAATCTACTCGGAAAGAGTTTACTGCATTTTCCCAACCATACACTTTCTGTACCTCATCAAAGAAGAGGTATGTCCGTTTATTAGGGCAAATGCGTGCTTTGACGTATTCATAGAATCCTCTTGCATCCATATTCGGAATGCCCATAGACTCAAAGTTCATTTCAATAATCTGCTCATCAGTCACTCCAGTATCCCGCAAATGCTCTGCCATCAGCTTCATTAAGCTTGACTTTCCGCAACGTCGGATACCAGTCATGACTTTAATCATTTCTGTATCTTGAAATGCAATAATCCGATTCAGATAGAGATCACGTTTTCGTAGTATTGTTTTTTGCATAAAGGAAACACCGCCTTCCGCTTAAAATCATAACATAAACCTTTTAAAAAATCAAGTTTGTAGAATTGGTACTAAAAACTTTTATTTTTAATAAGTTTGTAATATAATGCATTTTCTTGTCGATATGCGTATATCATATAAGTCAGCTCATTAATAGCGAATCGTATATATTGTTCGTTACATTTTAAAAGTCACAAATCACCTTTACATACACATCCTCATACCCTTCCCATCTGCAGATAATAAAGATACATTTTTTTACTGTTTAATTTTCCGGATGCATTTGCATTTTTTATTTCTGCGGCCCAGTTTCTTTCGTCCCTGATGCTTTCATACAATTTTAACAGACGTTTTTCTCTTGAATTCTTTCTTCCCTGTTCTCCTTTTTCTTCTTCTGTTCTAGTCATCTCAATAAAGATACGTTTGGGATTATGTCCCATGATCTGCGTAATTTCTTTTAACGCCTGAACAGCCTGCCAGATCATACGTTTCACAGGTGCACTGTAATAGTACTCGTCCAGATCTTCAAATTGAAATTCCTGTAAGGTTTTTCCTAACGCTTTTCTTCTCTCTTCCAGTTCTTTTTGAAAAGTAAAATCTTCGCTGTAGATCAACTCCATAAAATTCAGATTATATTCCCACATGGCCCGGATCAGAGAAATTTTCTCACCTGTACTTTTATCACATCCGCTCAGGCATAACATACTTCTAGAAAGTCTTGCCCAGTCCTTAAATTTATAACCGGAAATACGCTTAGCCTGGGATTCTGTCATCCATCCGTCAGAAATATACTGATTCAGTTTTTTTCGGAACATCGACTTGGCATCCCCATAGATGGTTCCGTAATAAATAATTTTTTCTGCTATCTCTTGAACTGCTTCTTCTCTCAGACGTTCTCCAAAAACGCAATACATTTTTCCATAAGATGACAGATACGCATTGATCTCTTTGTCAATACCTGAAACTTCAGATTCTTCTGTAATCAGTCCTCTGTTTATCAAATATGTGCAAATATTCTTTTTCGTAACTTTCTTTCCCAGTCTGGAGCCCTGGAATACTTCCCTGTAGATATCCTGTTTTAATTCCGGTACGATTCGTTTTCCATGAATGCGTAAATTATTAATTTCATTGAGAACGCAATAGCTCTCATATAATAAAGTCTGCTTTGGCAAGACTTTTTCTCCGGAAAGGTACGTACATTCCCGGATAAGATTCGTGATAAAACGTTCTGAAGTCTGTTCTATATCAATCTTCTGTTCCATATTCCAAGATAATACCTGTCCTGATTCCTGGATCTTTGCCCATCCTGTTTTTGATCCGCTGCCTACAGGTCCGACATAGTATGGAATGTTACTGGAAAACAGCATCATGATCCGTTCAGATACCGTATATCCACTTTCATCTTTTTCTTTCAGAAAATCAAGATGGTGCTCTGCGTTTTCAAGAATTTTCTTTAATTCTTTTCGATGTACCTGGTTTGGAATGATTCCATTTGCACCGGTAATCTGTTTGGGCAGAAAACGTTCTAATTCCATCTCTTTGCGAATAGCATCTGCTTCCGCGTCATGAACCTCTTTCAGATCTTTCTTGATCCTGTCATAGAGATCTTTCTGGCTTCTTTTTTTCATATTTCTTCTGTACTTTTTCGCTTCTGCCAGAGAATCCACTGAATTCGTGGAATTAGAATACGCACAATAACTTCCCTCTTCTCCGGAGCGGAACATCCTATTATACATTTCCCGATCCAGATTTTTTCTATACACCTTTTTCAAAAGATGCAGGTGCCACCTTTGAAAATAAAGGGCATACCAACCTTCGCAAGTGCTTCCAACAGTCCAAACGCATATACAGCACGTTCCAAAAGTACAGGATCTCTGCGACTGGTCCTTGCAACTCTCCTCTAATATGTTCTTCGGCAATTTTGTTTTCGCCATAACAGGTTCCTCCTTTACATAGATTTAGCCGCCAGCAATGCTTGAAGCAGTGCCGACGTCTATGTACAGGTATAAAAAAAGGCCGTCTACTCTTTTCAGAATAAACGGCCAATTTCAGTTTTGATTATGTAGTTTTGAATTTCTTTACGAGTGCTTCCATAACCTTCCTACACCTCCATCTGATTATTTTTCTGAGATATGCCACCGCACCGGTATAACCACGGAAGTAAATCTGCTTTCTTTCCATATCATCCCGTTGACGCACCAGATGCAGATACTGCGTAAAGGCTGCGTGTTCCTCAGCAGTCAATCGGATTTCTCCGCTACTTTCCGAAAGATCAGTCAGGAATGGGGCTTTCTGTTTCAGATTGAAAACTTTAGCCCATTGAGCATAGCCAGCATCTTTCCTGCCTGCAATTTTGCCTGAATGTCCGTCAGCAGATTGACCTTCGGCGACTCTGCCTGATCGCTTGACTTTCTGTGCGACCCTTGCCAACATGAAGCAGCACGATTCTTGTAGTTGCCATAATAAAATACCATCCTCTCATAAATATTTTTGCTTTCTCTGAACACTTTGTGTCTATCGTTGCAATAACTTTCTCCGCTGGGTATAATAAAAAAGAACATTCTACAACCTCAAAGGAGGGATTTCTATGATAGAACAGCTCATTGCTGAAGCAACCGAATGTGATTTCAAAGTTGCTCTCGAAACAAAAAAGCCAAAAAGCTGGTTAAAAAGTGTCAGTGCCTTTTCCAATGGAATCGGCGGCACTCTGTTTTTCGGAGTCTCCGATGACCGGGAGCCTATCGGCTTGTCCGATGTTCAAAAGGATGCTGAAGCGATCAGCCGCTTAATCAAAGAACGAATCACACCATTACCTCAGTTTATCTTAAAACCATTACAGGAAGATGGTAAAAATCTATTAGCTCTGGAGGTTTCTCCCGGCCGCAGCACCCCATATTATTACAAGGCAGACGGCGTGATGGAAGCATATATCCGTGTTGGAAATGAAAGCGTAATTGCACCGGATTACATTGTGAATGAACTGATCTTAAAGGGAACCAATCAGTCCTTTGATACCCTAACAACAGACGCGGTAAAAAAGGATTACAGCTTTACACTTCTGGAAGCAACCTATCTGGAACGGACTGGTCTCCGCTTTGAGCCATCCGATTATGTCTCCTTCGGTTTGGCTGACAAAAATGGACTCCTGACCAATGCCGGAAAGCTCATGACCGATCAGCACACAGTTTATAACTCCCGTATGTTCTGTACCCGGTGGAATGGCTTGGAAAAAGGCTCTATCTTTGATGATGCGCTGGACGATAAAGAATACGAAGGGAATCTGATTTATCTACTGAAAAGCGGCAGTGAATTTATTCGCAATAATTCCAAAGTCCGTTTTGTCAAAGAGGCACAGTATCGTGTAGACAAGCCGGATTATGCTGAACGAGCTGTGACAGAGGCTCTTGTCAATGCGCTTATCCATCGTGATTATATTGTGCTTGGCAGCGAAATCCATATTGATATGTTTGATGATCGGGTGGAAATCACATCTCCGGGCGGTATGTTTGGCGGCGGCTCAATTCAGGAATACGATATTTACAGTATCCGTTCCATGCGACGAAACCCTGTGATTGCTGACCTGTTCCACCGCATGAAGTACATGGAACGCCGTGGAAGTGGCCTACGCAAAATCGTCAGTGAAACCGAAAAGCTGCCTGGATACACAGAGGCATATAAGCCCGAATTTTCCTCAACAGCGACAGATTTCAGAGTCATCTTGAAAAATGTAAACTACAACTTAGAGGGTGACGCCCACCAAGTTATCCACCAAGTTACCCACCAAGTTATTGAACTATCAACGGTATCCAAACAGATTTTGGCTTTTTGCACAACACCAAAATCCAAGAAAGAGCTTGCAGTATTTTGCGGCTTCAAAGATTTAAGAAACTTCACTTTGAAGCATATCAATCCGCTTTTAGAATCCGGGCAATTAGAAATGACTATTCCCGATAAACCTAAAAGTCGCAATCAAAAATATATTACAGTTCGTTCCGAATAAACAGAGAAGCAGGGCATTGGGTCTCATCTCCCATTGTCCTGCTTCTTTTTCATTCCAAATTATATTCACATCATTTACCCATACACCCAATCCTGTATCGCAAATTTCAAACTCTGCACCTTTCCCAGTAGCCAGATTGCAGCCAGCGGCAGCCCCATCGGGCTAATCAAAAATGCCATAACCAACAAAATCACACCATTCTGCGGGGAATAGGTAATCAGCACAGCCACGCCAAGCAGAGCAATTACCGTGCTTAGTAGACCAAGCACCAGACCGGATATGTAGATCAGCCCCGTGCAGAGCCAGACAAAAAGCGTCAACACCAAAATGACCGGTGCAGTTACGATCATCAGCAGACATTTCAAAATCTTCATTTCTGTTCCTCCTTCCAACGCTCCAGATACTGTTTGCATAGGGCATCCGCTTCTCTCTCATCATCTTCCGTCACTTCCCGTTTTCCTTTGGTCAGTTCAATCTCCAGATAAGTCCGGTAATCATCGGCTAAGAGGTCGAACAGTTCCTTGGGAGTATGGCACACCTCGCCAGAGCAATAGTGAAAATCTTGGTCAAATTCAACTCTTACACATCCATGGCGGCTGATATAAACTTCTATGGTCTCGTCTGCGGTTAGGTAATCCGCAAAAATCTCCAGCACCTTTTCAAAGGTCAGCATCTGTTTTCACTCCTTTGCTACGCTTCTTATTCTACTCATATTATCCGGTACGGACAGGCAAAAGACAAGGATACAGACAAAAAGAAAAAGCGGAGGAAGGTGCGGCGAAGAAACGCCGTTCCTCCCTCCGCAAATGGAGTATCTATCCCTGTTATGAAAGTTTGGAGAGTTGGGTAAGGATTTCCTTCACACCCTCCCACAGTTGTTCCTGCCGCTGGGATATATCCTCCAAGTCAGCATTATAAACCCGCCCGGTCTCATGCACTTTGCGGGTCAGCTGGTTCAAGTTGTTGCTGCTTCGGCGCATCAGGGAGACCAACTCCTTCAGCTCTGGCAGTTCCAGCTTGACCACATAACCATCCAGCGCCATTTTCCGCAGATAAGCGCTCAAATTCTCTGTCCCGTATTGCTGCATCTTTTGATGGATCAGTTCCAGTTCTTCTGCGGACACCCAAAACAAAACCGGCACATCCCGCTTGCGCTTTGCCATGGTTATCGCTCCGGCTCCCGTTTTTTCGGGGCGGCAGACTTATGGGCGGGCAGCTCCTGTTTGAGCTTATCCCGCACTGAGTGACGGGACGGTTCCAGTTTTTCTCTCTGGGTACGGCTGCGCTGCTGGCCGGTTGCGCGCAGGCCGTTTCGGTCGGCGTGATCGGCGGCGCAGACGGCCCGACGGAGATCATTGTTTCCGGCCCGCGCGCGGAATAGGCTGAAAACCGGACGTCCCGTTTCCGGAACGGGCCTGCATTTTTCATATTTGGGGGAATGGACAAGATGAGGGAGCTGCTTCTGGATGCGGAAACCCTGTATACGCGCGCGCAGGCGCATGACGCGCTGGCAAAGGCGTTCGGGTTTCCGGCCGATTACGGGCGCACGCTGGACGCGCTTTACGACCTGCTGACCGCCTGCCCGCCCGCGCGGCTGACGCTGCGGCACGCGGAAAAGCTGGTTGACAACATGGGGAACTACGGCGAACTGCTGCTGCGCGTCCTGGCGGACGCGGCGGCAGAGAACCCGTCGTTCGTGCTTTCGGCCGAATAAAAGCAGCGTCCGGACCTGCGGGTCCGGACGCTGTTTTCACAGTCGCCTGCCGTTGTATTTCTGCGCGGCGGCGGCGCAGCCTTCCGCAATGATGCAAGCCGCGGCCTCCACCGCGTCCGCGCAGGCCTTGTCGATGGCTTTCTGCTCGTCCGCAGTGAACTTGCCCAGCACCCAGGCCGCCAGGTCGTAATCCGGATGCGGCTTTTTGCCCACGCCGATCTTGACGCGCGGGAAATCCTGCAAATGGTAGG
>ERZ773103.114-NODE-114-length-79071-cov-5.430862_pt1 | contig 79071 bp, 83 predicted proteins | sample MGYA00511118_ERZ773103 | MGnify/ENA primary metagenome ERZ773103 (study PRJEB29015, sample SAMEA2737821) | human gut metagenome | biome: human gut; feature: human-associated habitat; material: faeces | place: China | collected 2012 ... | reverse complement strand
AGTTGTCTAACATTCTAACATCATGATCCTGTGGTACTAATTCTTCTATTGTATTCAGTATGATAGTATCATTTTTTCCATTTCTTTTTGTCATTGCCATATGTAATCACTCCTATTTTACCCACTTTTATTATACCATTTTGAGCATTATAAAAGGCAAAAAGAACCATATGTTTTTGGGTAAAATAGGAATCTTTTTGCCTCTTTTATTCTATCATATAAAAAATAGACTGTCGACACCTTTGTCAACAGTCTGCAAGACGTATGTTCATACGTCGTTTTACTTACATGATTTATAGAGGGTAATAATATGTCTGTCAAAAAAAGAAAACCATCAAGTTCTCTTAAACAGAGGATATTGACGGTTTTCTTAGTTTAATGTTGAATATGTAATTTAATTATAAGAAAGAATTAAAAATAGGAAACAAGAATACGGTTATGATACCAGAAACGACAATAGCTAAACTGGACATAGCACCTTCAATTTCTCCCATTTCCATAGCTTTTACAGTTCCAATCGCATGAGAACTGCTTCCAATGGCAATACCTTTGGCAATAGGATGATGAATACGAAATAGCTTGCATAAAGGCTGTGCAATGACATTTCCAATGATTCCAGTAATAATGATGACAGTTACTGTGATAGTCACGATACCGCCAAATTCCTGTGAAATATCCATACCGATGGCTGTTGTAATAGATTTTGGCAATAAAGTTACATAATGCGTATGAGATAAATGAAAAAGGAAAGATAAAATAGCAACAGATGCCATACTTCCAACAGCTCCACTAATGACACCTGCCAATACAGCAGTCGAATGTTTTTTTAATAAATGAACTTGTTCATATAAAGGAACAGCAAGACATATAGTTGCCGGAGTTAAAAGCATGCTTAAAATGTTAGTTCCTTTTTTATAGCTTTCATATTCAATATCCAGTAAGGATAACAGCAGAATAACAAGAATAACTGCAATCAGTAATGGATTGCATAAGGCAAATCCAGTTCGCTTTTTTAAATATAAACCAATCTGATATGCAATTAGACTAATAAAAAGAGAGAAAAAGGCAGATTGTATAAAAAAATGTTCCATAATTTATTCTCCTTTTTTCTTAATTACAAACTGTGTCACATGTCCTGATAAAACCATGACAATGATAGTAGTTAATACGGTAATCCATATTACAGCATGTAAAACAGGACTTAATTCTATCCATGAATCCATAATTGCGACAGCAGCTGGGATAAACATAATCGGCATAAAATCAATAAGAAATTTTGCGGTTTCACGTATATCATCTATTTTTAGAAGCTTTGTTGATAATAAGATAAAGAGAAGGAAAAGACCATAGATACTTGCAGGTATCGGAAAAGGCAACAAGATATGAATAAGCTCTGCAAGAAAGGTAATTCCCATAAGAATACAGATTTGTTTTAAATATTTCATGTAGAAACTCCCTCGTATAATATGACAAAACAATGCGATTATAACATATTTTTAAGGTATGTAAATAAAATTATAATTATAGATTGAAACATTTTTTACGTATTTAAGAAAAAAGAAATATATTTTCTTAAGAATTGTCGTATAATACATTTGCGATTATGAATCTTTTGTATATATAGTTTGAAAAACAAGGTCATGATATAATGATATAGAACTGGGAGGAATTAGACATGTATAAAGATGAAAATGAAAGAATGCATGATGAAGATGTTGATCTTACCAAAATGATCCATGCATATCGTCAAGATGATGAACTGCATAGAAAAATAGAAGAAATGAAAAAGCAGAAAGAACAGGAAAAAAACAAAGAAAAAGAAAAGGAAAATGTAAATCCTTTAACTGGAGAAAGTTATCATTCTTCAATTTTTACACAAAAGAAAGAAGAAACAAAACAGGAAGAAAAGCCACAATCTTCTGATGATAAGACACTGGTCATAATGAATGGGAAAAAGTCTCTTTCTGCACAGGAAGAAAAAACAATTGTTATGACTAGAAATGTGGAAGAAGAAACTTTTGAAACAGATGCCTTTGATGATGAAGATGCAACGATTGTTGTAGATGATGGAGTTATGAATTTTGAAGATATTCCACAGGAAGAGGATGAAGAAGACGAAGAGGAAAATGCTGAAAAAACCAAGAAGATGAACAAAGCCATCACGTATGGAATTTTAGGTGTCTTCGTTGTTCTTTTACTTGTTGGTGCATTTTTTGGTGTGCGTTATGCTTTAAATTCTTTCCTTGGCTCAGATGAACCAAAAACAGAAGAGCCAACTTCAGTAAAAGAAGAAAAACCAACATTGCCTGCCGAAGATGGTGATAAAGACAGCGATGTAACAGATATTCAAGATAATAGTTCAAAGATTGCTTCTTTAAAACAGCAGAAAGAAACATATGAAGGACAGTTAAAAACAGCAAAATCAAATTTGGAAAAAGCAAAAACAGCTAAAACCAAAACAGAATTGAATGTAAATGTAGCTGCCACTAACTTAACAAATATACAAAATCAAATTGACACATATTCAATGAATCAAATTTTACCAAAAGAAAAAGCACTTTCTGAAAAACAAGATGCGTTAAAAAATGCTACTGATATTGGAGATGAAGCATTGATTGCGACAGCTAAAAAAGAAGTTGAACAGGCACAAGCAGACCTTGATGCTGCTAAAAATGCGCCAGAATTTCTAAACATGCAAACGCAAATGAATGAAGCTAGTTCGAAAAAACAGGAAGCAGATTTAGCTGATAAAAAAGCACAGGAAGATATAGACAGGTATCAAAAGCAGGCAGATGATTTAACATCTAAAATTGCAGATATAGATAAACAGTTAAAGGAATTAGAATAAAAAGAAATGGTCTTGAAGTTCACAAAGATAGTAGAATTTTAGGACCTTTTTTGCGGATGATACTTTAATAGTATTAGATGATAAAAACAATATTTCATGAATATTTTTTTCTTTCTATTCTTATACTAAAAAGAAGGAAAGGAAGGAAATAGAAATTGAGAATACCAAAACATATCGCAATTATACCAGATGGGAATCGAAGATGGGCACAAGGACATCAAATGAAGAAAAAAGATGGTTATCAAAAAGGATTGTTTCCTGGTGTACAGGTTTTAAGAAAAGCGAAAGAATATGGAATATCTGAAATCACATATTATGGTTTTACAACCGATAACTGCAAAAGACCAAAAGAACAGAAAGAAGCGTTTCAAAAAGCGTGTGTGGATGCATTGCGATTGATTAAAGAGGAAGGAAATGTTTCTCTTCTTGTTGTTGGAAATACAGAATCAGAAAACTTTCCAGAAGAACTACGAGAATATACAACAAGAAAAGAGATTGGAAAACCGGAAATAAAAGTAAATTTTTTAGTGAATTATGGATGGGATTGGGATTTGTCAGGTATAGAGAAAGGAAAAGGTCCAAATTCTAAAGAGATTTCAAGAATTGATTTAATTATTCGCTGGGGCAATATGAGAAGATTATCTGGCATGCTTCCGATACAATCGGTATATGTAGATTTTTATGTTGTGGAACGTCTATGGCCAGATTATCAGGATATAGATTTTGATGAGGCGATTGTCTGGTATGATCAGCAGGATGTCACATTAGGAGGATAGAAAATCAAGGCAGACCATGTTAAACGTGGTTTGTTTTTTTATCTTTCAAAATGTATAATAGGATAAAACCTAAAGGAAAGGAATTAAACTAGAGTTAAGGTTAATATGCTATTTATAAATAAGACAGAAGAAGTAAGGAGGTTAGAAGAAAATGAGAGTATTACTGGCAGAAGATGAAAAGGCATTATCGAAAGCACTTGTAACGATATTAGAGAGAAATAATTATTCTGTAGATGCAGTTTATGATGGAGAAAGTGCATTAGAATATCTTGAAAATGATAATTATGATATAGCTATTTTAGATATTATGATGCCAAAGATTGATGGATTAACTGTGTTGAAAAATGTACGAAAGAGGAATAACTTAATACCTATACTTTTATTAACTGCTAAATCAGAAGTAGATGATAAAGTAGAAGGATTAGATGCAGGAGCTAATGATTATTTGGCAAAGCCTTTTCACTCTAAAGAATTGCTGGCACGAATTAGGGCTATAATTAGAACACAAACGGGACAATCGAATTCGAAGTTAAGTATGGGGAACATAGTATTGGATCAAACAAGTTTTGAACTTTCTAGCACTGCAGGAAATTATCGATTATCTAATAAAGAATTTCAAATCCTAGAGTTATTGATGAGCAATCCAAATCAACTTATTTCATCCGAAAGATTTTTAGAAAAGATATGGGGATATGATAGTGAAGCAGAAATCAATGTAGTTTGGGTATATATTTCATATTTAAGAAAAAAATTAACCGCACTTCATGCAAATATACAAATTAAGGCTGTAAGAAATGCGGGATATGTATTGGAGCAAAAAAAATGATAAAAAAACTGCGAATTAAGTTGATTGTTTCTTCTATGGTTTCTTTGTTGCTTGTATTATGTGTAATAGAAGGAGTCGTAGGGGTATTGAATTATAAGAAAATTGTTCGTGATGCAGATCGAGTTCTTGAAGTTTTAGAAGAAAATTCTGGTACGTTTCCTAAAAAGATACCATTTGATCAAAATAAAAACCGCCCTTTCATGTCTCCTGAAGTACCCTATGAATCAAGATATTTTTCTGTATTATTCAATGATGCAGGAGAAGTTGTTTTTATAAATACAGAAAAAACAGTATCTATTGATACAATGGAAGCCATTGAATATGCTGAGAATGTTTGGGAAAAACAGAGAAATCGAGGATTTTATAAAAATTATAGGTATTTGAGATATCCTTATAAAGGTGGAGAACAAATTATATTTCTAAATTGCGATCGCCAACTGGATACTTTTAAAAGTTTTCTGCTCACAGCTTTTGGAGTTTCTGTATTAGGACTTCTATCTGTTCTTATATTAATGATTTATTTCTCTTCAAAAATTGTAAAGCCGTTTTCAGATAACTATGAAAAACAAAAACGATTTATTACAGATGCAGGTCATGAATTAAAAACACCATTAACAATTATAAATGCAGATACAGAGATCTTAGAAATGGACTATGGAGAAAATGAATGGTTAAAAGATATTCAAAGTCAAACGAAAAGACTAGCTGATTTAACCAATGCTTTGATACTGCTTTCTAAAATGGAGGAAAGACAGGAAAAGGAAATGAAAATAGAGTTTCCATTATCTGATGTAGTCGAGGAAGAATGCCATGTTTTCCAAGCCTTAGCAAAAGTGTGTGGAAAAACTCTAAGCAGCAGTATTGCGGCAAAGATTTCTATGAAAGGAGATGAAAAGGCAATAAGAAGTTTGGTAACCATTCTTTTAGATAATGCAGTAAAGTATGCCAATGAAAAAGGTAGAATTACAGTAACATTAGAAAAACAGAAAAATCGTATATATTTATCTGTATTTAATACGACAGAATACATTTCTAAAGAACAGATTTCCCATTTGTTTGAGCGTTTTTATCGAACAGATAGTTCTAGAAATTCTCAAACAGGAGGATATGGTTTAGGACTTTCTATTGCGGCCGCAACAGTATCTGCACATAAAGGAAAAATAACAGCAGATACAAAGGACGAACACTCTTTACAAATTACAGTTATGTTTCCTTTATAAAATAGTACATATGAAAACATCCTATCAAAACAAAGATGTATATCGTTTATTAGGATGTTTTTTTTGTGTATTTTAAGTTGGTTTAAGGTTGTGACAGTATAGTATACCTGTATAAAAGTTAGGAGGTATTGCGTATGTGTAAAGAGACGAAAAATATTTTGATTCAAAAATCACATGAAGATGTACATCAAGATTTATCAAGTATACGAAAACGAAATAGAGGAAAAAGAATAAGTTTTCTGTTTTTAATGGCGATTCTTTTTGGAATAGTTTCTGCTGTAAGCAATTATGGAACAAGTATTTTAATGAAACAATCATTTGAAAATACAAATTCTTTGCATATGTTAAATGTATCTACAAATAAATCTTCAAGTACAAATAGTTTAAATGTTACGGATATTGCATCTTCCAGTTTATCTAGTGTTGTATCTGTTACAAATGTTTCCGTTCAGGAAGTAAAAAATTATTTTGGAAATTGGATGGGTAGATCTCAGGGATTTCCAAATTCTCAAATACAACAATCCGTAAGCTGTGGATCAGGAATTATTCTTTATGAAGATGATTCTCAAATTTATATGGTAACGAATTATCATGTGGTAGAGGGTGCAACGAATCTTTCTGTCACTTTTATTGATGATGAAACATACGAAGCATTTTTATGCGGATATGATGAGAATATTGATTTGGCAGTTATAAAGGTTGATAGTTCTACGTTATCAGATTCTACAAAATCACAGTTAAATGTCATGGAAATAGGTGATTCTAATGCTTTACAGGTAGGGGAACAGGTTGTGGCAATTGGTAATGCATTAGGATATGGACAATCGGTTACTACAGGTATTGTAAGTGCCGTTAATCGAACAATGCATAATGAAACTAAGGATAGTAGTGAAAGTCTTTTTAGAAACTCAGAATTAAATGATACTTCATCAACATCTATAGGATATATTCAAACAGATGCTGCCATCAATCCAGGGAATAGTGGAGGTGCATTAATTGATATGGATGGAAAATTGATTGGAATTAATACTGCAAAGATTTCTTCTACAGATGTAGAGGGAATCGGATATGCAATCCCTATTTCTCAAGTTTTAGATTTGATTAAATCATTGATGCAGTAAATGATGAAATAAAAAAATACGAAAAGATAAATGAGGTGTGATATGCAAAATACGAAAAGAGAAAAAATTAAGCTGCTAATTTTATTTTTGACAGGAGGATGCTGCGTGCTATTGTCTGGTCTGGTGCTTTTAAATAGTCATATTTTAGAAGCATCTGAATCAAATATAACGAGTGCCAGTACGATTTATACATCCTCTTATCAAGACGAAGTGGAAGAGGAATTGGAAAACAAAAAAAATAAAGGAAACTATACAGAAGATAATATGCTTATTATAGAAAATCCTTATGGTACAAATACGTTATCACTATATGTATACTTTACAAGTAAAGAAGCTGTGTCTGTTTCTTATGAGATTTCTGTACAAGATACATCAATTCCTAATTTTGAAGGGAAACCAGCTAGTGAATCAGATTATAGTACAAAACATGAATTTCAGGTCATAGGTTTGCTGCCAGAGCAGAAGAATACGATAACTTTTACATTAGAAAAAGAAAACGGAACAAAGAAAACATATTCCTATACTCATAAAATGGGAAGTCTTTTAGGAAAGGAAGAAGTCCAGTTAGAGAATACAAAAGCATCACAAACGAAGGATTATGTAACCGATGGGCTTTATGTCATTTTAGGAAATGATAGTGAAGAAAAAGATTTTATGTATTATTACGATAATGCTGGAGTCATAAGAGGTGAAGTTCCTTTAATTGGGTATCGAAGTCACAGGCTATTATTTCAAGATGGACTCATGTATTATAGTATCTCAACAAATAAGATGGCGGCAGTAAATACATTAGGGAAAGTAGAAAAAGTGTATGATACAGGACAATATAATCTGCATCATGATTATGTATTTGATGATGATGGAAATCTTTTGGTTTTAGCAACAGATACAGAAAAAAACACAGTAGAGGATCAAATTATTAAAATTGACACAAAAACAGGTGAAGTTAGCCATGTGTTAGATTTAGAAGATTGTTTTAAAAGTTATAAGGAGCAATGTGTTAGTGAAGATGATGAGGAAATGGACTGGATGCATATCAACACGATACAGTGGCTAGGAAATGGACAAGTATTATTAAGTTCAAGAGAGACATCTACGATTATCTTTATTGATGATCTTTATGAGAATCCTCAAGTGAAGTATATGATTGGTGAAGAAAGTTTCTGGGAAAATACAGAATACAAGGATTTATTATTAGAAAAGGATGAAAGCAGTCAATCATTTTCAAACACGGGAGGTCAGCATTCTATAACCTATGTGAAAGATGATACGCTAGATGCAGGAGAATATTATTTGTATATGTTTAATAATAATTTTGGAAAGAGTTCTACAAACCCATCATATGACTGGAATCATATTGATGGAATAGAAACATCAGCAACCGTAGATGATGATAGCAAAGCTTCTTATTTTTATAAATACAAGGTAGATGAAAATAATAATACGTACACCTTGGTACAATCATTTGAAGTTCCATTTTCTCCGTATGTAAGCAGTGTTCAAGAGTATGATGGCAATCTTATTATAGACTCTGGCATGAAGGGTGTTTTTGGAGAATATGATGCAGATGGGAATTTAATCCAGCAATTTAAAATGAAATTAAGCGATCAGTATATATATCGCGTATATAAGTATACTTTTACAGATTTTTATTTTTCAGAGTAAAACAGTTTCATACTTATTTTTTAGGAGGGTTTTATGTATATTATAAAAAATGCATGGAAAAGTATTACACGCTCAAAAGGAAGAAATATTTTAATTGGAAGTATTGTGTTTATTATTTCCTTTGCAGCATGTATTTCTTTATCTATTCAGTCTGCTTCTAAGAAAGCAGCGGATAGTGCAAAAGAAGGATTAAGTGTAACTGCACAGATTGGTGTTGACAGACAAGCAATGATGGAAGGAATGCAAAATAAAGAAGATCGCCAAAGTGCCCTGGAAGCAACAAAGGAGTTATCTTTGGAAGAATTAGAAGTTTATGCGAAAGCAAAAAGTGTATCTGATTTTTATTACTCTATGTCTGCATCATTAAATGGAGAATCTATAGATGCCATAAATATGTCAGAAAATATGCAAGATGATAAGCAGAATGCAGGGTCCTCACAGCCTGGTTCTTTCAAAGGTGGAAATTTCGGAGTGCAGGGAGATTTTACAATTACAGGGTATAGTTCAGATTCTGCTATGACAGATTTTATTGATGGAACAAGTACAATAACAGAAGGAAAAATGTTTGCGTCAGCAACAAATGATAGTACTTGTGTAATTAGTGCGGAATTAGCATCTTATAATGATCTTTCAGTAGGAGATAAGATAACATTATCTAATCCAAATAACGAAGATGAAACCTATAAATTAACAATCAGTGGAATTTATGAAAAAGAAACATCAGAAGATTCTTCCATTGGAATCATGGGTGGGTTTATGCCTGGGGCAGATAGTTCCAATCAAATTTATACAAGTTATGAAACATTAAAGGGAATTATTGAAAATTCAAAAGAGAATGCAGATACAGAAACGGATAGTAATGGACTAGTTACAACGACGGAAATTCGTTCCATGTTAAATGGAACCTATGTATTTTCCACAGTAGATGCATATGAAAAATTTCAAGAAGAAGCAAAAAATATGGGACTGTCAGATGCGTATACGATTTCCTCAGCAGATGTATTATCTTATGAAGAAAGTCTTAAGCCATTACAAAGTTTAAGCCAATATGCAGGATATTTCTTATTGATAATTTTAGTCATTGGAGCTTCCATTCTTGTTGTGCTGCATATCTTTTCCATTCGAGAAAGAAAATATGAAATTGGTGTATTAACAGCTATAGGCATGAAAAAATGGAAAGTATCTATTCAGTTTTTAATAGAAGCATTGATAGTAACTTTTTTAGCTTTATTTATTGGAACTTCAGGAGGTGCTGTTTCCTCTGTTTCAATTACCAATGCGCTGCTGAAAAATCAGATAGAAGAAACATCGCAACAGCAAAGTGACCAGAGTTTTGGCAGAGAGATGGCTGGAGAGCAAGGAGATATGCAGCCAGGTTCAAAAGATATAGGGCAGATGGATAAACAAGAACATAAAAATCCATTTCTACAGGGAACATACGATTATATTGACAGTGTTTCCTCTGCGACGAATGTAAAAGTGATTCTTGAAATGATGGGTATAGGAATTCTTTTAACCATTATATCAGGGGGAACTGCTTTGATTTTTATTATGAGGTATGATCCATTGAAAATATTAAATAGCAGAGATTAGGAGGATCCATATGTGTGTATTGGAATTAAATAATGTTTCATATTCGTATGAGAAAAAGAGTAAAGAGGTTTTAAAAGATATTTCCTTTCAATTTGAAAAAGGAAAAGTATATGCGATTACAGGAAAATCAGGCAGAGGAAAAACAACGTTGTTATCATTGTTATCTGGACTAGCTAGCCCAACAAAAGGGAAGATTTTACTTGATGGTAAAGATATTTCTGGTCTTGATCACTATAGATATAGAAGTCATGATATTGGTGTTATTTTTCAAAGCTTTAATCTGCTGCCAAAATTAACTGCAATTGAAAATGTAATCCTTTCTATGGATATTTCGGGAAAAAAGTACAATAATAAAAAGAAAACAGCAATGGAACTACTTGAAAAAGTATCTATTGGAGAAGAAGAATCTAATCGCCGTATTTTAAAATTATCCGGTGGGCAACAGCAGCGTGTCGCTATTGCAAGAGCTCTTTCCTGTAATCCAGCTATTCTTTTGGCAGATGAACCAACAGGAAATTTAGACTCTGAAACACAAAAAGATATAATGCAAATATTTTTAGAATTGGCACATAAAGAAAACTGCTGTGTGATTATCGTAACACATTCCAATGAAGTTGCTGAAAGCGCAGATGTTGTTTATAAATTATAGTCTTGGTTATAAAATTTTATATCATATTTGCAATTGTCCGTATAAATAGTATGTTTTCAGGCGTGTTGAAATATAAAAAATTATTTTATCATGAACGTACCACAATTGAATGAGCTTTGATATGGCACTAAATGGAATATGGGAGATAGCACAAAACATCTGTGCATCTCCCTTTTTTCATTCAAGGAATATGATTGTTTCACTCTGATTTTAGTAATGAGGAATCCTTTATCCTTTGCAGCCAGGGGATGAATTATGCAAGTTTACAACAGCATTGTTCATACCCTTCATGGTATTTTAATTTGCGTTTTAGAAAAAGGATTAGAAAAAAGCCCGTACAAATGATATATTTTGTACGAACTTTATTTTTATCTTTTATCATCCTATCTTTTGTTGGACGCAGAGCCCTTTTTTTCTTCCTGTTCTTTGTGGATACGTTTTTTTGCCTCCTCGACAGACTCGCCTTCTTTTGTTAAATACTGGTCTACAAACTTATCTTCTATTTTTAAATATCCGCTTACAACGGTGTCACTTACTTTTTGAAATCCAGAAGTAACTTTTTCTGCGATTTTTTCATTTGCTTTTATAATTTTTGATTTTGCCATATTGATTTTCCTTTCTATACTTACATTTTTTTAACATTGAAACACCCAAAAACAAGACAAAGAAACAGACAAATGCACCTGTTAACCTATTTATAATATCTGCACTTGACATTTCTCCAAAAGTTGCAATCATGGAACGCTGTAAATTCAAAACAGATACAGCAACTTCTGCATAACTGATATTAAGAATAACTGTTAAAAATGGCGAATGACTTTCTTTTTGCTTTACTGCTTTCACAATAGCTGTTGTGATTTTTGTAAAAGTATAGGTAGCTATTGTAATCATTGTAATCTCATTATATTTTGTTACTATATTCTGCGACATACTGATATAAATGATAGCAATTAAAATCAAGCTTAACATCATTAAAAGTATCCTCGATATTTTCATAACAAAATATTCTGTGTCTAGAAAATATACCGTCCTATTCTGATAACTGCATAATACCGCAGAAAATCTAGTAACTGCCAAAATTGTATAATAGACAAACATAACAAGAAACCACAGAGATAATGTACGAATGCCTAGTATTCCATGATATAATGCATAGAAAAGATTTATAATCAAGGAAAACATAGCTGAAATAACAATTCTATGGCTAGATTTGTTAATGAAATAATGTCGGATTTTAGCTTTTTTACTTATATCAAAAAAAGACAGACTGATTATTTTCATTATTTAATTCCTTTCGTTACTGGAATGAGTAGTATTAAGATAATAATGCCTATAAAACCGATTATGATTCCTTGTACCATATTTCCCCAAACCATGCTGAAACACATTCCAACGCCTAGAGTCAATGTGCCGATTACGCCAATAATAACTGTAACCACCAGTTTCATTGATATGTGGATAGGCTGTTTGTGTTCCATTCTTCTCCATATAATTAGTGTCATTAACAGAAGAACCAGTCCAAGACAACCAAAAACAATTCCTGGCTTAAATGCATCCCATTCAGGAATAAGTGCCATACACATTCCTAATGCAAACAGCATTAAGCTTACAGTTCCTAGTACCATTGCTGCAAAACTACTTTTTTTCATTGAGATTACCTCCAATCTTAGATTAAATCAACAGTTGTTGTCTTAATGCGCTTATATTATAATGTACTTAGGAATGTGAGAACAATCATCAATTCTTGTGGAAATGTTGAGATAAAGGAGTTATTTATGAACACACCAAATAACAAACGAAGAAAAGAGTCTATCGAGAAAATTGAAAAAGTATTTCTTGACCTGCTTCAAATAAAAGAATTGGATAAAATCAGTGTATCAGATATTTGTAAAAAGGCAGGTCTGAATCGTACTACTTTTTACGCAAATTATATGGATATATACGCACTGGCAGATTCTATACGAGATAAGTTAGAACAAAATATGATGGAACTGTATAAAGAAGAAAGAACGGTTGGTTTTAACAGTAATAATTATTTAAAGCTATTTCAGCATATTAAAGAAAATCAAATTTTTTATCGAACTTATTTTAAACTAGGGTATGACAATCAATATAAAATAATCACATATGATAGACAGCAGGCCGAAGAACATTTTCAAGGGAAATTCATTGAATATCATATGGAATTTTTTAAAAGTGGTATAAATCAGATTATTAAAATGTGGCTAAACAATGGTTGTCAAGAAAGCCCAGAAGATATGTTTGAAATCATTAAAAGTGAATACCGAGGAAGATAATAGCTATATTAAGAAGATGCTATTCAATAACAAGGAATGCATATTAAATTGTTATTGTCACAGAGATTACTCTAGAAAATCAGATATAAAGATAGAATATTGTAATTCATTAGAAAAGCAGTATACTGTAATCGTTATTAAAATATAAAAAAAACCAGAAGCTTACTACCTCTGGTTTATGAATCTTATTCAATCATAATAGTTTTTCTTTCAGGAACTTTTTCAACTTCTTTAGGGAATGTAATCTTTAATTCTCCATTGTCATAGCTTGCGCGGATATCTTCTTCTTTAATGTTTTCTCCAACATAGAAACTACGTGAGAAACTGCCACTGTAACGTTCCTGACGAATGATATTTCCTTTGTTGTCTTTTTCTTCCTGTGTGCTATTTCGAGCAGCACTGATATTTAAATATCCATCATTTAATTCTAGGTGAATATCTTCCTTACGACATCCAGGAAGCTCCATGTCTAATAAATAATTTCCATCTTTTTCTGTGATATCTGTTTTCATACACATATCATTACTGCTTGTAAAGAATGGTGAACGGAACATATCATCAAATGCATCTTCAAAAAAACTGTTGCTTCTAGGATAGAATTTCATACTTATCGCCTCTACTTTCTACTTTCCTCGCGGTTGTTGTTTCAAGCAGCCGTTAACTTTATGAAATCCATTTCCATCAGGTATCCCCTGATTACATTTACTATTATAATCTTATTTTTAGCACTGTCAATAGTAGAGTGCTAAAAAAATATAATTTTTTTTAGGAGGACTTCTATGATCTTGTTTGTAAGCGGCCGCTGTGATATTCCAGCCTTTTATACACCATGGTTTTTTCAACGATTAAAGGAAGGGTATGTCGATGTTAGAAACCCTTATGACCCTCATCAGATCAGCCGTATCTTTTTAGATGAGAAAAATATTGATGCAATCTTATTTTGTACCAAAAATCCACTTCCTATGCTTTCACGTTTAGATGAAATTCCATTTCCATTTCTTTTTCATATTACGTTAACAGCATACCACAAAGATATTGAAAGACATGTGCCGGATAAAACCAAAATCATAGAGGGAATAAAAAAACTCTCAGAGAAGATTGGGAAAGATAAAGTGATTGTTCGCTATGATCCTATTTTATTAAGTGAACATTATACAATTGCTTATCATATCAAGGCATTTGAAAAATTGTGCAGCGAATTACAGGGGTATATCGATCATGTGATTATTTCTTTTGTAGATATGTATAAAAATACAAAGAAACATGCAGATGTTATGAAGCTAAAAGAAATAAAACTAGATGATATGCATACATTAGGCAAGCATTTAGGTAAGATTGGTAAACGGTATCACATACCTGTAAAAACATGTGCAGAAGAAGTTGATTTATCTGCATATGGAATAGAAAAAGGGTTATGTATAGATAAAGAAAAGATGGAGAAATTAGTAGGATATCGTTTACGTGATGGAAAGGGTGTACGCAAAGAGTGTGGCTGTATGGAAACGGTAGATATAGGAGATTATAATTGCTGTGGACATGAGTGTTTATATTGTTATGCAAATTATAATGACAAGACAATTACACAGCGAATAAAACTACATGATCCATATAGTTCTGTATTGATAGGTCATATTGAGGATACGGATCGCATAACGATTCGTAAAGATAAAAAAATTCATCAGTTGAAGCTTCTTTAAGTTCTATTCTTTTTTTCTTTTACATACAGTTAGAAGGAAGGAGGAAATATATGGAAGATTCTATAAGTAATCCACTGCGATTTGAAACAAATCCTTATCATAATGTTGTGATAAAGGATCGTAAAATTATGGAGCTTACAGGAGTAAAACAGATTGATAGTTTTGATTCCAGTGAATTTTTAATGGAAACAGCACAGGGATGGATGCTGGTGCAGGGAAAGGATCTAACACTTGGAAAACTAGATACAGAACGTGGCGATGTAGTAATTAAAGGACTTATCGAAAATCTTTCTTATGTATCAAATAAAAAAGGTTCTCCAAAAGAATCTTTTATGTCTAAAATATTTAAATAATGCTTTTACCTCAACAGATACAGGGGATTTTATATTTTCTTTTGGCAGGATGGGGATATGGGTTTATCTATAGTTTTATAACGGTTTTTGTGAAAGGGAATAGACTTTCTTTTTTAAAGGGGTGTATTGTTGTTTTCTATCATCTTCTTTTTACATCTTTTCTGTTTTGGGGACTGTTTCTTGTGAATGGGGGAAGGTTCAGTCTGTATTTTCCACTCTTTTTTGTTGCTGGTTTACTTATATATTACATGTTATATATGCCATTCTTTTTTAAAGTGGCGTATGATTGCAGGTATAAAATGGTAACAATTCTTAAGAAAGTAAACCTTGTAAAATCTAGAATAGTTGCTATAATAGAGTTGCGTAAAAAAGCAAGAAGGAGGAGAAAAGATGCCAGAAAACAACGGAAATGTCGTAAAAAGAAAAAAGAAGAAAAAACATCCTATTCGCTCTTTCTTTAGTCTTCTTGTTATTTTTGTATCTTGCTTTTTGATTTATATGGCAGGAGAAGATTTTGTGACAACATTAAAATTGAAAAAAGAAATTTCAAATTCAGAAAGTATGATCAATGATTTAGAGAATCAGCAAAATGATTTGAAAGAGAAGAAAAAGAAATTAGAAGATCCTAACTATGTTGTTCGTTATTCTCGCGGAAAATATATGCTTAGTAAGCCTGGGGAACAGATTTTTAAGTTGCCATCTAAAAATGAAAATGATAACGATTAGTCTCATGGAGAATACTCTATGAGATTTTTATTTGCAAGATAAAAATGGTTCATGCACACAATGCATGAACCATTTCACTTATTTAACTTTCTTTTTTAAAAATAACAAGGAATCAAGAAAAATATGTTCTTTGTGATATTGTAAAAAAAGCTTTCTTTCTTTTGTTAGATATTGTTCAGGAAGACGATAGTTTTTTTGGATGGCATAGGAGGTGTTTAAATCTTCTTTTTCTAATAATTGTTTAGAAAGAAGGATATATCCGTTTTCATCGAAAGTAAAATATCCCTGGTCAAATAAGTAGTCATGATTTCTACATAACAAAAGTCCATTATTGTGGTCAATTGCTTCATAAATATGTGCACAATCTCTAAAAGGCTTGATATGGGATGCAATTAACATATGAGGGATATTGATAGCACATAATGGGCAGGCGTGGTCAAATTCATGAAATAGAGTATCTTTATAAAAAGCCTGCAGTGCCTTTGTTTCATCCCTGTCATGAGGAATCCCTTTTCTAGGTATGATGTTTAAGATGGTATCTTTCCATTGATAATCAATCATTTTTAACTTTGTGTTTTTATAATCAATACGTAAATCTTCATGTGCTACGATGCTTGCGGCAAATAAAGCTGTTACAGTTGTGGAAATAAGTGGAGGAGTACTTGTATCATATTCGTTTAAAATGTCTCTTATATAGCTTAATAATTTGGGTTGAAAGCAAACTCCGTTTTGTGTGTGTTCGAAAAGTTCTGTCTGCAAGAATAGATGAACGATTTCTGAAGAAATACGATTTTGCAGTTCTTCTATCGTGACTGGCAAATTCTGTACGGCTTGTTCCTTATAAAAACTATATACTGAAGGTTCCAGAATAAAGGTTTCCATTAAAGAAAGGGCCTCTAGAGAGGAATTCTGATTGCTTTTCGCATAGATGGTTGGTGCAGGATTTAAATCAATTCCATTTTTTCCTTCTTTTAACACTTGTTTCTCATATAAGAAATCAACTCCTTCTTTTACTTGTGAAAGTTTATAACCCGCATAGTCATTCACTAATTCTTCATATACACGCAAAGGGGTATCATGCAGGGTAACGCCCTGCAGTTCAATTTGATCTAAAACGGTTAGTATTTTTTTGAATATAGTTTTTCTCATATGTATCACTTCCTACTCTTATTATACCTTCTTTTTTCTGTTTTTTTACACATCTGTCATAAAGCGTGTGATTTCGACAAATAGAAACATTTACAATGTAGGCATAGAAGGAGTGAGTTATTATGAAGGGACCAGGAATTAAAGATTACTTGGAAGTAATTAAGGAAATGAAAGAAAGTGCATTGAAACAGGGGAAGGAAACTTTGGAAATCAATTCTAAAAAGTTACATGCATTGGTTTCTCCAAACCATGCGACAATGCCAACTTGTTGTCAGGCGTTGTATAAAATGATGTTAGAAGGAGATGAAATCTTACAAAAACCAAAAGGGATGACGGGTTTTGGTTCTCATCTTACTATCTGTTTCCATTTGAATGATTTAGAAACAAGGGGAAGAATGTTTCCAGAAAAGAAACGAGGCAGACCTGCGAAAAGCGAAGAGGAAAAACTAGCCGCAAGAAAAGCAAAAATGAAACGAAATACAGAAGACTTAGGAAATCTGATCAAGACATGGTTAAAAGAGAATGGATGGGAATTTGAAGATCGAAAAGATGTCATTGAAGCACATCATGACGAAAATAAATGGATCATTAATGTACAAGGTATAAAAAGAGGAAGAAAACAGACGCTGCCGGTAAAATTAAGTGAAGCATTAAAATATATTGATGATACAAAGATTCATTATAGTATCGCATTTAATGATTCACTATCTTATCGAAGACAGTGGAGTGAAATACCAAGTGCAGTAAAAAATAGTTTGAATATGAGTGTTATTTTGGCAGATAAAAAAGGAAATATTATAGAAATATAACTGTTTAAGGTACGAATATCGTACCTTTTTTTGTGTTGAGGAAGTATTGATTTGATAATACAGATAGGGTGTATGAAAAGATAAATGAGTTTACGAAAGATTTTATAAGTGACTGTTAATGTATGTTTTAAGCTTATATCAGAGTGATTATGACTTTTTATTGTAAATAACTAATAAAGCTGTTAAATGCTCTTAAAATGGATAAAATCATGGATCTAGGATAGGACAAAAATAATAAATAAAAAAAGACGAGAATTTCTCGTCTTATGGTCTACGAATTCCTGTAATTGATTGTCCGTAAGAAGCCCAAGTGTTTACATTACTTACGATAACACCCTGACTAGGATTAGCAGCATGAACCATCTGTCCTCCACCAATGTAGATAGATACGTGGCTTCCACCATCCCATACAATGATATCACCTGACTTCATGTTGTTGTAAGATACAGCAGAGCCAACACCAGCCTGTCCATATCCAGAACGAGGAACACTTACACCAGCCTGTCCGTATGCATAATAGATTAGACCAGAGCAGTCAAATCCAGAAGGAGTAGCTCCTCCCCATACATAATTTCCACCAACATATCCCATTGCAATAGAAGCAGCACCAGAATTTCCAGCAGAACCAGAAGGGTTATAGTTTCCACCAACATAACTTGAAGAAGAATTTGAACTTGAATTTGAATAAGTTCTTGTTACGTGTTTAGTCGCAACACCATCTTTATCGAAGTCATATCCTTTGTAATCTTTTGTATCAGTAACAGCAGTACCATTGCTTTCGAAATAGTATTTATCGCCACTGATTGTTTTCCATCCAGTTACCATGTAACCTTTAGAATCAAAGTAATATTTTTCTCCATCGATTTTCTTCCACCCTTTTGTTAAATATCCAGTAGAAGAATAATACTGTTTTTTCTTTCCGACTTTTTGCCATCCAGTTTTGAATGAACCGTCTTTCGCAAAATTATATTTTTTCCCATTGATTTTTGTTGCACCAGTTGCTAGAGAACCATCTTCTTTAAAGTAAACTTTTTTCCCTTTTAAAGTTGACCATCCCTTCTGGATGAAACCATCTTCTGAGAAATTATAAGTAGCACCATCAATATTCTGTAAACCAGTTAATGGTGTACCATAAGTAGAATAATATCTTGTGTGATCGTCTTGCCATCCTGTTAAAAGTTTTCCTGATTTCTGGAATGTATATTCATGTCCATCGATAACAGTTTTTCCAGTAACCTTTAACCCTTCAGCATTGAAGAAATATGTATCGCTGTTGATTTCTTTCCATCCGGTAACTGCTTTTCCATTTTCGTCTAAGTAGTAAGTACCTTCATCCAGAATCAACCATTCCGTTTTAATTTTTCCGTTTTCTTTGTATACGCCATTATGCCATCCATCAGAATTAGATGCCGCATATACTGTTGTCACAGCGCAAGCACATGTCGCCAAAGACAGAATAAGTGCAACTTTTTTCGTGTTCTTTTCGATAAAATTCATGTAATCACCTCGACATCAACACGACCATTGTAACAAAGACTTTTTAATCGTGCAACCTAAAAATGGCTCAGTTACGCTCTTTTGAAGGCAAAGCTGGAAGTAAATAATTGTCTGAGAGTTGATATTCATAGGCTTTTAGCTCATTTTAAAAAATTTAGAAAAAATTTATTTTTTTTGCTTTTTTTTAGAAATTTCATGGTTTTGTACAGAAAATATGAACAAATCTTCTACTTATTCCTGTACCAATAGACAGAACCGTTAGAGGAAGGAAAACCGCTAACTGGATCTACTTTTTTTTCGATGATATTGTTGCTTGGCTGATACCAGGGACCTTCCTTTTTTTCATACAATGCGTTCATGGTATCTTTAAAGATTTCCTTGCTGGAACTATAATATTTCTTTTCAAGAATTCGATTGTCATCAAAGCCGCACCAAATGCTGAATATATATTCTGGGTTATATGCCATAACCAACGAATCCCAATCACTCGTACCAGATTTTATTGCCATTTTTATATTCGGTTCATAGCCATACATGCTTGGAAATGTATAGCCTTTATTTTTGATGTCGTAGGTGCTTGTTAACATTTGCGAAATAATTAAACAATCGTCACGATCAAGAAGTGGTTTTATATCTTTTTCATGTTCATATAGTACTTCTTCATTTGTGTTGATGGAGCGAATTAAGGATGGCTGTACATACAATCCTTCCGAAGCAAGTGCCATGTAAATTCTAGAAAGTTCCATAAGATTCATACTAACAGTTCCAAGTGCTTCACTTGGTGTAGGCTGTGATTGGGTAATGCCAAACTTCAAAAGGGAATTGTGCAGTGTTTCTTCTCCAAGAAATAAATGTGTTTTTACCGCATAGATATTATCGCTCAAAGATAATGCATTGATCATGGAAATATTTGCATTTGCGTATAAATTGCCATAATTGCTTGGTGAGTATGGTTCTTGATTAGGAAGCTGAAAAGTTGTTTTTTGTGATAAAAATTGTGTAGAGGGAGTAAATCCCTGTTGAAGTGCATCATAATACAAAAGAGGCTTTATGGTACTGGCGACCTGACGGGAAGAATGTATAGCACGATTATACTGCGATAGTGTGTAGTCTTTTCCTCCAGATAAGGCCATTACACCACCGCTAAATGGCTGTGTAATAATAGCTGCAGTTTCTAATTCACTGTCTTTTGGCATATTTTTACGAATGGCATTGTTTAAAGAGCGTTGTACATCTTCCTGATAATACGTATGTATCTGAATTTCCTGATCAAGTGAGATATCCATTTTGTTTAATTCTTCCAAAACTGCATTTATGTAGTATTGGTTGATAGAAGGATCTTCATCATTGCTGTGATCGACATAAGCAAGCTCTTCTGCTTGTGCTTCCTGCATTTGTTTCGTGGTTATAAGGTGATTATGTTCTAATACGGATAAAATTAGGTCTTGTCGTTTTTTCGCATGTTCTTCGTTGACATAAGGGGAATAAAGTGAAGGACCATTTGGTATACCAACAAGCATAGCTGTTTGGGCGATGCTTAAATCTTTCATGTCTTTGCCAAAAAAGAATTCTGAAGCACTGGCAACTCCATATATTCCATGCCCAAAGTAAATGGTATTCAGATAGCCTTCTAAAATATCTTTTTTGCTGTATTGCATTTCCAGTCTTGCAGCATATAGAAGTTCTTCAATTTTTCTGGAAAAGGTCTGCTCATTTGTCAAAAACAAATTTTTAGCATATTGCTGCGTGATGGTAGAACCGCCTTGCACAATTTCTCCATGTGCTAAATTTGTGATAAGAGCTTTGCTGATACGAATGGGATCAAAGCCGGGATGATAATAAAAACGCTTGTCCTCTACAGCGACAAAGGCATCCTGTAGAAAGTCGGGTATTTCTTCAATTGGAGTCCATGATAAATTTTTCTTAAAATTAGATTCATAAATAACAGAGGAATCATTGTCATAAATTGTTATGTTTTTTCGTTCTTCCTCCAAAGATAGCCGATCGAAAAAAGCATAGGCATATACTGCCAAAAAGAATGTCAACATAAAGAAAAAACACCATAAAATAATCTTTCTAACTTTTTTCAAGAATAACACCTCATTATTCATAGTGTGAACATGAATAAGAATTTTAAACTGAAGAAAAAGGAAAAAGAAGAAGAGAAGACTTGCAACAGAAGAAAATGGAAAGAAATATTATATTATAAAATTAGAATATAATATTAATGGATTATAGTGAAATCACTTGATAATAGTAGAATAGAGTATTGGTTTTTTCGACATATATAATATAAGGAAAGATTTTATAAAAATTAGATCATTAAAAAGTTAGGAATAATTGCTATATATATAATATAAGGAAGAGTATTTAAAATTTATGTAAAAAAAGAGATTCTTTTGATAGAAAAATTAGATTATAAACATCGATTTTGATGAAATTTATATTCTAAAATTAGAATATTTCTTTATGATATTTATATTATAAAAGTGGAATATATTTTTGGGATAAAATACTTTCGTGGTATGTATTTAGGAAAAATGAAAAATGGGAACATAAAAAAATTTATTTTTTTAATGAAAAAAAGGTTGCAGAGAATATAAATTCTGCTATAATGCTAAACGAATGTGGTGAAGACATGAAAAAATATGTAAATGTAAAACAGAAACATCTTTATACAAATGAGCGAAATGTCATGTTTGACGGATATGCTATATATTATAAGGAACATGAAGAGATGCGCTTGGAATATAAAGAAGAAGATGGGCATACAAAAGTATCGGTATGTGCAGCAGATTCAAGTCTAAAGATTGAAAGAACAAGCAAAGAAATGTGTACAAGTCTTTCTTTTCTTCCGAATAAGACGACAAAAGGATTTGTTCGCTCAGAGTTTGGTACGATTGATTTACAGGTCTATACGCATAAGTATATTAGAAAAGATAGTATTATTGCCATTGAATACGACATTCTTATTGAGGGAGAAGTAAGCGATGGCTATCGTATTATATGGAATGTGAAGGAGGATATGTATTCATGAATCAGATTGAAACAGCCTTGAAACAGGCGTTGGCTAATGCAGTAAAAGTATCTTTTGATGTTGAATTGGCTCCAGAGGGGATTGTTATTGAAATTCCAAAGGATAAAAGTCATGGGGATTATTCTACAAATGTCGCAATGCAGCTGACTAGAACTTTAAAGAATAACCCTCGAAAAATTGCAGAAGCTATTTTGGAAGCATTAGACAAGGATAGTGCTTCTATTGAATCCTGTGAAATCGCAGGACCAGGGTTTATTAACTTTAAAATTAAAAGTACGTCTTTGGCACAAGTTATTTCACGTGTTCTTGAAGAAGGGGATGCTTATGGAACAAACAATTCAGGAAATGGATTGAAAGTGAATGTAGAATATGTTTCTGCGAATCCAACAGGTGATTTGCATCTTGGACATGCACGTGGGGCTGCATGGGGAGATTCTATTACACGTTTGATGAAAGCAAGCGGCTATGATGTTACGCGTGAATATTATGTAAATGATGCAGGAAATCAAATCGTGAATTTGGGGAAATCTTTACAGGCACGTTATCGTGAACATTTAGGTCTTTCTTTTGTTTTGCCTGAAGATGGATACCATGGAGAAGATGTTAAAAAGATTGCCATTGAACTTGCAGAAGAATATAAAGACCGCTATGTAGAAGAAACAGATGAAAACTTAAAATTCTTCAAGGAAAAAGGAATTGAATTTGAACTTGCGAAAATTCGCAAAGACCTGGATAACTTCCGTGTGCATTTTGATGTATGGAGCAGTGAGCAGAAAATTCGTGATGATGGTAAAGTAGAAAAAGCTTTAGATGTTCTTGCAGAAAAAGGATTAAGTTATGAGCAGGATGGAGCTTTATGGTTTGCGACAACAAAATTTGGTGATGATAAAGATCGTGTATTAAGAAAAACAGATGGTTCTTATACATACTTGGTGCCGGATATTGCATATCATAAGGATAAGTTAGACCGTGGATTTGATTTGCTTGTAGATTTGCTTGGAGCAGATCACCATGGATATATCCCTCGTTTAAAGGCTAGTATTGAAGCATTAGGAAATGATCCTGATAAATTGCAGGTAGATATTATCCAGATGGTTCGTCTTGTAGAAAATGGGGAAGAAGTAAAAATGAGCAAGCGTTTAGGAAACGCAGTTACGATTCGTGAATTATGCGAGGAAGTAGGCGTTGATGCTGTTCGTTACTTCTTTGTTCAGCGTGCAGTAGATACACACTTTGATTTTGATTTGGGCCTTGCCAGAAAACAAAGCAATGACAATCCTGTATACTATGCGCAATATGCACATGCACGTATTTGTTCAATTCTTCGTCAGGCTCCAGAATTTAAGGAAGCGCAGTCTTATGAACTGTTAACACATGAAAAAGAAATTTCTTTAATGAAATATATCAATGAATTTACAAATGTAGTAAGCGATGCGGCAAAAACAAGAGCACCGCATAAGGTGTGCAACTACATTCAGAAACTAGCACAGTATTTCCACAGTTTCTATAATGCTTGTAAAGTTATTGATCCACAGCAGGAAGAATTGTCAGCACAGCGTTTAGCACTGTTGAAAGCAACAAAAATTACTTTGAAAAATGCTTTAAATTTAGTTGGTGTTGAAGCCATTGAAAAAATGTAGGAGGAATTAATATACATGAAAAAAGCAATGATTGACGTAGCTTATGATATTTTATCAAGTAAGGATAAAGCATTGACCTTTATCGAACTTTGGAATGAAGTATGCCAAATTGCGGGTTTCACAAAACAACAGGAAGAAGATAATATCGCGCAGTTGTACAGTGATTTATCTCTTGATGATCGTTTTGTATGTGTAAAAGATAATAAATGGGATTTAAGAGAACGTCATACGTATCATGAAGTAGTTGTTGATACAAGCGATATTCTAATTGATGAAGATAATGAAGATGCTTCTGATTTTGATGAAGAGGAAGAATCTGAAAAAGAAACATCAGAAGAGTTTTAAGATGGACATTGTCCATCTTTTTCTTATGCCTTTTGTGAAATTGTGAACGTTTTTACTTTTCAAAAAGGCGAAAATGAAGTAGAATAATAATGTATTTAGTATACAACAAGGAGGAATTGAAAATGTTAGTATCAGCAACTGAAATGATTAACAAAGCTCACGAAGGGCATTATGCAATCGGTGCTTTCAACATCAACAACTTGGAATGGACAAAAGCTATTTTAGCAGCAGCTGAAGAAGCAAAATCTCCAGTTATGTTAGGAGTATCTGAAGGTGCAGCTAAATATATGTGTGGATTCAAAACTGTAGCAGCTATGGTTAAAGAAGTTCACGATGCAATGGGAATTACTGTACCTGTAGCATTACACCTTGATCATGGTTCTTATGATGGTGCAAAAGCAGCTATCGAAGCAGGATTTACTTCTGTAATGTTTGATGGTTCTCACTATGCATTCGAAGAAAACTTAGAAAAATCAAAAGAAATGATCGAACTAGCTCACTCTAAAGGATTGTCAATTGAGTGTGAAGTTGGTGGAATCGGTGGAGAAGAAGACGGTGTCGTATCTGCTGGTGAATTAGCTGATCCTCAGGAATGTAAAACAATCGCTGAATTAGGTGTAGACTTCCTAGCAGCTGGTATCGGAAATATCCATGGTAAATACCCTGCTGACTGGAAAGGATTAAGCTTTGATCGTCTAGAAGAAATTCAGGCAGTAACAAATGGTAAACCATTAGTATTACATGGTGGTTCAGGAATCCCTGCTGATCAGATCGCAAAAGCTATCTCTTTAGGTGTTTCTAAAATCAACGTAAACACTGAATTACAGTTAGAATTTGCTGCAGCTACTCGTAAATACATCGAAGCTGGTAAAGACAACGAAGGTAAAGGATACGATCCACGTAAACTGTTAAAACCAGGTGCAGAAGCAATCACAGCAAAAGTAATTTCTATGATGAAAGAATTCGGTTCTTTTGGAAAAGCTGAATAATTAAAAATATTTTATAGGAAAAAGGTCAGTTTACCGTATGGTTACTGACCTTTTTTGCATCAATCTATAGATATACAGTTATAAGCAATCCATCTGTATGCGTTTACATTGAAAACTTGCATTTTGACTGATAATTTGTTACTCTAATAGTAGAATATTACCAAAGGAGGTAACTTATGCCTTTAAAACATGCAATTTTAGGTCTTTTGAATTATGCAGATATGACTGGATATGATATCGACCGATATTTTAAATCTTCGATTGCGTTTTTCTGGTATGCGCAAACATCTCAAATTTATAAAGAACTAAATACTTTAATGAAACATCATTGGGTTGATTCAGAAATCGTATATCAAAGTGATAAACCAAATAAGAAAGTCTTCCATATTACGGAAGAGGGAAAGGTTGAACTTCACCATTGGCTGGCAGATGCTGATCTTAGCGAAATCATGAAATATAAAAATCCTTTGTTGATGAAAATCTTTTTCTCCAGTGAGATTGATGTAGATCAAACTATGCGCTTGCTGGAAAAATACATACGAGAATGCTCGGATGTCATAGATGCCATGAATGATGATATCAATAAAATTCCAGAGTTTGAAAAAGCCATCCAAAAAGAGAATGAATCTTTTTATTGGGGGATGACGATGACCTATGGCTTTATGTATTATCAAAATGAAATCAAGTGGGCAAACTGGTGCATTGATAAGTTAAAAGAAAAAATTGGATAATATCGTATGTATACAAAGCTAATATATTGATCATTTTAAATAAACAAAAAGGAGATGCATAAAGATGATGTATCTCTTTTTGAATTGGAAATTATAACGAATAAAAAGAAGTACGTATGCTTTATAAATTTTAAAGAAAAAAGCATGGATTCTTTGTAGGAAAACAGATTTGCAGGGTTTGTTTCATCTCTTTTTTTCATCTTTGATTTATGTTATGATGTTAAGCATGGAGATGATACAAATGCACATAAAAACGGTAATTTGTGATATAGATGGAACTTTAATGGCACCTGGAGGGGGCTTATATGTTAGTGAGCAAGTAAAACAGAAAATGATTGATTTACAGGAAAAGGGAATTCTCATCATTCTTGCATCTGCACGTATTTTTCAAGGGGTTCTTCCTTTAGCCTATCAGATTGAAATGGACAAATATGGCGGATATATTCTTTCCAGTAATGGCACTTATGCTTATGATATGAAACATAAGAAAATGCTGTTTTGTGAAGAAATCCAAAAGGAAGATGCGTTAGAAATGTGGAATTTGTGTAGAAAAGAAGGAGTGGATTTTGGGATTGTACAGCCTTCCTGTATGGTGGCATCTGGATTTAGTACAGGATTTTATCAGGATCACTTCAATTGTGATATTGATTTTATGATTACCACAAGACCACAGGAACATGTGGATAAAGAAATATCAAAATGCATGGTTTCTTCTAATAAGGAAAAAATAGATATAGCTTATCCTGTTTTAAAAGAAAATATTGAATCAAAGTATCCTTATGTGGTTGTTAGAAGCACAGATACAGTATTGGATATCGTAAAAAAGGGTTGTGGGAAAAAAGAAGGTCTGCAGAAGCTGATGACTTCTGTTCACTTATCTTTTGATGAAGCTGCCGCAATTGGGGATGGAAACAGTGATGCGTTAATGATTCAGGAAAGTGTTTTTGGTGCTACATTAGAAAATGGAAGTGCATTATGTAAACAATATGCAGATATGATAACACCATCCTATAAAGAAGATGGATGTCTTGCTTTTTTTGAGAAAATCATGGATTTATAAGAAATGTAGTATGGTATACTTATAATGTTAGAAAAGAGGTAATAAACGATGGAAATGGGAAGAAATACACAGTGCTGGTGTGGCAGTGGAAAAAAATATAAACAATGTCATGAAAAATTTGATGAAAAATATGCAAAGCTGGCAAGAGAAAAAAATATTATGCCAAGTCGAGAGCTGATAAAAAATGAAAAAGATATTATCGGAATTAAGAAAAGCGCAAAAATCAATACAGGAGTATTGGATCATGTCGCAAAACATATTCATGCAGGGATGAGTACGGCAGATATTGATCAGCTGGTATATGATTATACAGTATCTCATGGCGCAATTCCTGCACCTTTGAATTATCAGGGGTTTCCAAAAAGCTGCTGTACTTCTGTAAATGATGAAGTGTGTCATGGAATACCAGATGAAAATATTATTTTAAAAGAAGGAGATATCGTAAATGTAGATGTTTCTACGATTTATCATGGATATTTCTCTGATGCATCTCGTATGTTTATGATAGGAAACGTAAGTGAAGAGGCAAAACGATTAGTAGAAGTTACAAAAGAATGTTTGGAAATTGGAATCAAGGCAGTAAAGCCTTGGGGACATTTAGGAGATATTGGTGCTGCAATTCAAGAACATGCACATAAAAACGGATACAGTGTTGTCATTGATTTTGCAGGACATGGGATTGGGAAAGAATTCCATGAAGATCCTATTGTTCCACATGTTGGTTTAAAAGGAAAAGGCATGATTTTAGCACCTGGTATAGTATTTACGATTGAACCAATGATCAATGAAGGAGATTATCATTTATATATTGATGAAGACAATGGATGGACTTCTTATACACAGGATGGAAAATTATCTGCACAATGGGAACATCAGCTGCTTGTGACAGAGCATGGTGTTGAAATTTTAAGTTATTAATAGAGGACAAATGTATGCGAGTTGTTTTACAAAGAGTCAAATATGCACAGGTAAAAGTAAATGATGCATGTATTGGAAAAATAGAAAAAGGGTTTATGCTTCTTGTGGGAATTACACAGGATGATACATTGGAAACGATTCAAAAAGTCGCAAAAAAATGTGCAGGACTTCGTATATTTGAAGATGAAGAAGGAAAAATGAATCTTTCTTTAGAAGATGTACAGGGGGATATTCTTTCTATTAGTCAGTTTACCCTTTATGCAGATTGTAAAAAAGGCAGAAGACCTAGCTTTGTAAAGGCAGCTAAAGGAGAACAGGCAAATGCACTTTATGAAGCGTTTAATGAAGAATTAAGAACCTATGGAATCCATGTGGAAACAGGAGAATTTGGTGCAGATATGAAAGTAGAACTGTTAAACGATGGACCGGTTACTATTCTTTTAGATAGTGATGAGTTATAGGAGGAAAGCATGGGAAAAATCATTTATGGAAATGAAGTTGCGAAAACAGTCAAAGATGATTTAAAAAAAGACTTGGATCGATTAAAAAAAGAAGGGAAGCGTTTGCCAAAGCTGGTTGTTGTGCTGGTTGGAAATAATGTTGCCAGTGTTTCTTATGTGACAGGAAAAGAGAAAGCATGTAAAGAAATTGGCATGGAAAATGAACTTCTTCGCTTTGAGGAAAATATTCGTGAAGAAAAACTATTGGAAGTTGTGGAAAACTTAAACAAAGATGATAGTGTGGATGGTATTTTGGTACAGCTTCCTTTGCCTAAGCATATTGATGAAAGCAAAGTTTTACAGGCAATTGATCCAGAAAAAGATGTTGATGGTTTTCATCCTGTGAATGTTGGAAAATTACTGCTTCAGGAAGATGGCTTTCTTTCCTGTACACCAAAAGGAATCCTTCGTTTATTAGAATCCATTGGACTAAGTGATTTAAGCGGGAAAAAAGCAGTTGTGATTGGAAGAAGCAATATTGTTGGAAAACCGGTTGCTCAGCTGTTGTTAAATAAGCATGCGACCGTAACAATTTGTCATTCACGTACAGAACATATTGAAGAAATAACCTCACAAGCAGATATTTTGATCGTATCAGTAGGAAGTCCTCGTCTTGTAAAGGCAAACTGGGTAAAAGAAGGTGCGATTGTCATTGATGTGGGAATCAATCGTGATGAACATAACAAGCTATGCGGAGATGTGGATTTTCAGGAAGTAGAACCCAAAACGTCTTATATTACACCAGTTCCAAAAGGGGTTGGTCCAATGACGATTGCGATGCTTTTGGAAAATACATGGGAATCTTATTATAAAAGAGAAGGAAAAAAACAGGAGATGTAGATATGATACAGCATGACTATGATTTAAATGATATTGTAGAAATGAAAAAAGAACACCCTTGTCATAAGTCCAAATACTGGAAAATTATTCGTATGGGGGCAGATATTCGTATTAAATGCTTAGGGTGTGGAACCAGTGTATTATTTCCAAGGACGGAATTTGAAAGAAAACTAAAAAAAGTCGTAGAAAAAGCGGGAAAAGAGGAAGAATAAAGAAAAAGTGCAGCTAGACGATATATGTCTGGGTGCACTTTTTTATAGTAAATCCTTTAGTGTGTACTGATGAAATACATTTTTAAATTCCTTTGATGCTTCATATGCGATTTTTTTCATTTTACAGTTTTTAGAGGCAAGTGGACATGTAGTATCTTTATGAAAACATTCCACTATAGATAAAGTATCCTCCGTAAGTTCTAATAAAGTACCTAGATTAATGTCTTCTGGTTTCATTCCTAATCGCAATCCGCCATTTCTACCCTGACGGGCAAGGACATAGTTTTCTTTTGATAAAAGATAGATTACTTTTTTCATATGATGTATTGATGTATGTAATTCTTTTGCCAGGGAATCTACGGTCCAGCGATCTTCTGGATAGGATGCCAATTGGATAAGAGCTCTAAAACTATAATCACTAAATTTTGATAGCTGCATAAAAATACCTCATTCATTCTTTGCAGATAGTATAGCTTATCAATTTTTAAAAGGCAAGGAAAAACAAAAAGGTGCATTTCAATTGCACAATTTAATTAGTTCTATTATAATAGCCACGTAATCAAAAAAGAGAGGTAAAATTTATGTTAGATAACAAAACAATTGAGATTATTAAAAGTACAGTACCAGCTTTAAAAGAGCACGGTTTAGAAATAACAAAAACATTTTATAAAAATATGTTTGAACAAAATCCAGAAGTCGTTCCTATGTTTGATATGGGACGTCAGGAAAATGGAGCACAGCCCAAAGCATTGGCTATGACTGTATTGGCAGCAGCACAAAATATTGATTCTTTAACAAACCTTCTTCCTGCTGTTGAAAAAATTGCAGTTAAGCATTGTGATTGCGGTGTAAAAGAAGAACATTATCCAATTGTAGGGAAACATCTTTTAGGGGCAATTAAAGAAGTTTTAAAAGATGGGGCAAGTGATGAAGTGCTGGATGCCTGGGCAAAAGCGTATGAGGTTATTGCGCAAGTATTCATTGAGAAAGAAAAAGAAATTTATGCATCTCGTGTAAAATAGAGAAAGAATTTGTTGTAAATGTTACATGGAGATTAGGTTCTTGAAAAAGAGCCTTCTTTTTTTATAGGGAATATAAAGAAGGATATTGCATATTTCTTTATATTTACTTGCATATAAACGTAAAAAAAGATAGAATGATAGAGCTGAGAGGAAGGATAGTATGCCATTAACTGCAGGAATTGTTGGATTGCCAAATGTAGGAAAATCCACGTTATTTAACGCAATTACAAAGAGTCAGGTAGAAGCTGCCAATTATCCATTCGCAACGATACAGCCAAACGTTGGGGTTGTAGAAGTGCCAGATGCACGTTTGGATCGATTGAGTGAAATTTGCCAGACAAAGAAAACAATTTATACAACATTTGAATTTACGGATATCGCTGGACTTGTGAAAGGTGCCAGCAAAGGAGAAGGTTTAGGAAACCAGTTCTTAAGCAACATTCGTCTAACGGATGCGATTTGTCATGTTGTTCGCTGTTTTGATGATGCGGATATTACGCATGTAGAAGGAAATGTAGATCCCATTCGTGATATTGAGATTATTAATCTGGAACTTATCATGGCAGATTTACAGACAGTAGAAAATCGCTTATCAAAAATTGAACGTAAAGCAATGACGAATAAAGATAAAGAAGCAATGGCAGAGGTTGCGGTACTTAAAAAAGTGCAGGAAGCTTTGGAAGCAGGAAAACCTGCCAGAAGTGTTGATTTAGATAAAGATGAATTATTTTTAATGAAGGCATTTTCTTTATTAACTTTAAAACCAATGATTTACATTGCGAATATGTCAGATATGGAAATTGCAGATCCTAATAGCAATCCTTATTATCTAAAAGTAAAAGAATTTGCGGAAGCAGAAAACAATCAGGTTGTTCCTGTATGTGCAAAAATAGAAGAAGAATTATCAGGTTTGGATAAAGAAGAAAAACTGGAATTTTTACAGGAACTGGGAATTCCAGAAAGCGGGCTTGATAAAGTGATCAAAGCGGCTTATAAAATCTTAGATTTATGTACATATTTTACAGCTGGTGTGCAGGAGTGTCGTGCATGGACATTCCGTAAAGGTATGCTGGCACCACAATGTGCAGGAATTATTCATACAGACTTTGAAAAAGGTTTTATTCGCGCAGAATGTTTTAAATATACAGATATTGATGAATTAGGAAGTGAACAGGCAGTAAAAGAAGCTGGAAAACTTCGCTTGGAAGGAAAAGATTATGAAGTACAGGATGGAGATGTACTTCACTTCCGTTTTAATGTTTAATATTTCATGAAAAGCAGGATGATTCTTGCTTTTTTTGTTAGAGATAACATTTAAAAAGTAAAGTTGCTTGTAATACTTTAGTAATGAGATTAAATAAAACCATTTGATAAAGTAAAAAAAACGGATTTTGTGTGGATTTCTTTTGTTTTGTTGACTATAATATAATATATAAAAGAAAAAAACGGATTTTACGTTTTTTTATGAAGGGAGTGTTTATATGAAACTTCTTCGCCTGCAAGTTAGCGGACTTTCCTTGTTTAAAGACGATTTGGACATTATGTTTTATGGAACTCAAAATATATCTATAGAAGATAAAGAAACTATGTACCCTCTTTTTTCTAATATATATCTAAATTGCGCAACTGTATTTATTGGAAAAAATGCTTCAGGGAAAACAACGATTTTACAAGTGCTCTCTTTAGCACTACATCTTTTAAATAATGAACCTATCAATCATTTAAAAGAAAAATATGTTTTGCGGGAATCAGAAAAAGTTACGATGAATATATATTTTTATTCAAATCAAGGTGATATTTATTGTTTAAAATCTGTAATAAAAACAGAAATTTCAGACAATAATGATGTTCTTTGTAAAATAGTTGATGAGAAGCTTTGGAAGAAGCCCCAAAAAAGTGTATCTTCAAAAAAAATGCTGACAGATTTCCAAAATATAGAACCAATTCAAATTCGTAGTGGAAATGAAATATATCTGATGGAAGATGTTAGTATGATGATTGCACATAATAAAAAGAACAAAGAGAATATTACAATCTCTAATTTTTTATCCTATACCAATATTCATACATTATCTTCTATCAAAGATATCCCATCTGAAATCATTACATTTTTAGATCCAACCGTTGAGCGTTTATATTTTGAACAGTCTGGGAATAAGACTCTTATTCATTTGAAGTTTAAACATAAAGAAGAAATTCTATTGAATTCTGTCACAGAACTGGAATTTTATTTATCAAGTGGAACGATAAAAGGGGTTATGACATTTGTACATGCTAGAAATATCCTTACAAAAGGAGGATATCTTCTAATTGATGAATTGGAGAACCACTTTAATAAAGAAATTGTTTCTACCATCGTTCGTTTATTCATGGACAAAAACTTTAATAAAAAAGGAGCAGTGCTAGTTTATACGACGCATTATCCAGAACTTTTAGATGAGTATAATCGAAATGACAGTATTTATATTACTGAAAACAAAGAGGGACTTTGTGTTACAAATTTATCAAAACTTTTAGATAGAAATGACATTAAAAAAAGTGATGTATATCAGTCTGGTATGATTGCCCAAACAACACCGGAGTATGAAGCCTATATGCATATGAAGAAATATATGTTCAACTATATTTCTTCAAAGGAAATGTAATATATGGTGCTAGAAAGTTATAAAGCAGTTCTTTGTGAGGGAGCTGCAGAACAGGCAATTATGAATGTATTACTGGATTATGACTGTTGATTTTTAAAAAAGAAGAATAGATAGAAGAAAAACCACTCAGAATACGAAGTGCTTCACATTTTGAGGCATCTTATCTACGAAAAAATTTCAAAGATAAAATTTTGATTATACGGATATTGGATTCGAGAAATGAAAATTTCAAAATCAGTAAAGCATATAAACATAAAATCAATGTGATTAATATAATTACAGCACCAGAAATTGAGATGTTGATTATTTTGAATGAAAGGAAGTATAGCGAATTTAAGAAATCGAATAAAAACCTAACAAGTTTTGTAAAGAAAATCTAAAAATGAAAGATTTAAAAAGTTATGATTTTGTATATTCCTATTTTAAAGATCCAAAAATGTTAATATCTGCAATTAATGCTTATTCTCGTATCTCACATATACAAAAGAGTGGATATTCTTTGCGGGATTTATTAAAAGAGGAAAATAAACGTATCGATTAGTGGATTTTTATTATGTGAAATTAGATAAGATTTTATTCACGCAGAATGTTTTAAATATACAGATATTGATGAATTAGGAAGTGAACAGGCAGTAAAAGAAGCTGGAAAACTTCGCTTGGAAGGAAAAGATTATGAAGTACAGGATGGAGATGTACTTCACTTCCGTTTTAATGTTTAATATTTCATGAAAAGCAGGATGATTCTTGCTTTTTTTGTGGAGAGAGAAAAGAGACAGCTACGTTGCATATAAATTGACGAATACCTGGATTTTGCATATTCTTTTACGTAGATAAAGAAAGGAAGTATGATCATGTTGAAAGAAGGACAATTGGTATATTATCTTGTAGGAAGTCGTGTTGATCAGGGACATGTCATAGATATAGAACAAAAAGCGAATGGAACTGGATTTACATTTCGTATTGATTCTTTTGGAGGGTGTGAGGGTCAATATGTTATTGATAGTTCAGAAATAGGATTATCTGTCTTTTTAACGGAAGAAGAAGCAGATGCACATTGGGGAAATGGTCATGGGCTTCCAACGTATTGTTAATTAGAAGAAATAGTGCTGGTTACAAAAGCTGGCATTATTTTTTCATTTTACCTTTTCTAATACCAAAAAACTGTTTATAATAAAAAGGCGTTTTAGGAGGATAAGGTTTTGAAGGGGTATATAGAAGATTTAAAAAGAGAGTTTTATGGGTATAATGCTCAAAAACTAATGAAAGATGTATTGGCAGGATTAACCGTTGCGGCAGTTGCTTTGCCTTTGGCACTGGCGTTTGGTGTTAGTTCTGGTGCGGATGCGGCAGCAGGTATGATTACTGCTATTGTTGCAGGTATAGTAATAGGTGGATTATCTGGAGGGTCCTATCAAATTTCTGGACCTACTGGGGCAATGAGTGCAATTTTAATAGGATTGTCTGTACAGTATGGATTGCAAGGGGTTTTCTTTGCGTCTTTTCTATCGGGTATTTTACTACTTCTTGCATCAGCCTTTAAAGTAGGAAAAATCGTTTCTTTTATTCCGGCAAGTGTTGTGACTGGTTTTACAAGCGGGATTGCTGTGATTATTGCGGGTGGACAGATTGACAACTTTTTTGGAACTGTTTCAAAAGGAAGCAATTTAATAGAAAAAATAGCTTCTTATGGAACATTGGGATTTCCGATACATTGGCAAACTGTATTTTTTGGTTTGCTGGTGATTGGGGTTATGATCATTTGGCCAAAGAAATGGCAAAGTGTCTTTCCTTCATCTTTGGCGGCAATTTTGCTGGCATTGATCATTCATGTATGTTTGCCGTTTGAAGTAGCAGAAGTGGGAGAAATTCCTTCTACTTTATTTCCAGAAGTACGTTTAATACCATCACAGATACCATGGGATCAGATGCGAAACTTAGTGTTTCCGGCTATCAGTATTGCGGCTTTGGGGATGATCGAGTCTTTGCTTTGCGGAGCGAGTGCAGGAAAGATGAAACATGAGCCGCTTCGTGCAGACAGAGAACTTTTTGCACAGGGGATCGGAAATACGATTTTACCGTTTTTTGGTGGTGTACCAGCGACTGCAGCAATTGCACGTACAAGTGTTGCGATTAAAGCTGGAGGGCAGACACGTGTAGTATCCATCGTACATTCTCTTGTATTACTGGCATCGATGTTTCTTTTAGGACCTTATATGTCAAAAATCCCTATGGCGGCCTTAGCAGGTGTGCTTATGATGACTGCATGGAGAATGAATGAGTGGGCAGAAATTCATGAAATGTGGAAGAAGAAACTGAAAACAAATATGATTCAGTTTTCTGTTACGATGATTGCGACCATCGTATTTGATTTAACGATTGCGATTTTAATCGGGCTTTTATTCTCCTGCTTATTGTTTGTTGTCAATAATGCAGATTTGGAAATCTCCATTGAGGATATTGACTTAAAGCGATTGGATCGAGAATTAAGCTGTTCACATACGAAAACAAAAATGGTTTATCTTTCTGGACCAATGTTTTTCGCAACGCAGGGAAGAGTAAAAAAAGCATTGCAGGAGCAGGTCGATGAAGGTGTGAATGCGTTGATATTTTCTATGCGAGGGGTTCCTACCATTGATGACAGCGGGTTGCAGGAATTAAAGGAAATTGCACAATATTGTCATGAACATCATGTGTATGTTATCTTGTGCGGAGTTAGTCGAAATGTATTAACGCGTATGGAACGATATGAATTGCTGGATGCTTTTGATAATATTGTTTGGGATGCGATAAATGCATTAACTTTTCTGGATGAATTGTATCGAAAAGAGAAATAATTATAAGACTGCAGGTGATAAAAAGCCTGCAGTTTTGTGTCATAAAAGAAGAATGTACATATTTTATTGTGAGGGGATATATATGTTTCATTCCTTATTACTGGTAATTGCGTTAAGCATGGATGGATTCCTTGCCTCGATTGCCTATGGAGCAAGAAATATTCGCATATCGGTTTGGATAGCATTTCTTGTTAGTGCAGTAGGAACTACCTGTCTTGGTATTTCTTTCTTTTTTGCACAGTGGATAACTTCTTTTATTCCTGTGTGGATTTGTTCCTGGATAAGTTTTGGATTGTTCTTCTTTCTTGGTATCAGTTCTTTATGCAAAGGTATGTTGAAAACAGTTTTTAAAAACAGAAGAAAACGGCAGCTTACCTTTGCGTGCAGTGGTTTTTCTTTTGTACTTGATATTTACATGGATGAAACGAAAGCAGATATGGACTTTAACAAGCGTTTATCTGTAAAAGAAGGATTGTATTTGGCGATTGCTTTATCGCTGGATTCTTTAGTAAGTGGAATTGCTTGTGCAGGTGGAATTGAGCAACCATTGTTTCTATTATTATGTAGCTTTATCATCACAGGAAGTGTACTTTTGGCAGGTATAAAAATAGGCAATGTATGGGGAAAGATAGAAAGATGGAATCTTTCGTGGGTAAGCGGCATCGTTTTTCTTATACTGGCATTTACAAGAATCGTATAAGATGCGAGTTTTGAGAAGATACGTCAATGGGTAGAATCGTTGACGTATTTTTTAAATAAAGAGAAAAGAGATAGAAATACTTTGAAGCATGTTTATATTGAGACGAACATTTGCTGGAAGAACACGATTTCCCTGGCTTCTTTTTAATTGCCTATTTTCTCACAAAGTGTTATATTATATAGGTAAAATAGAGAAAAACAGGAGGAATTTGATATGAGCAAAAGACCAGTTGTATTGGTTGTTATGGATGGTATCGGAATCAACGCTTCTGAATTCGGTAACGCTGTAAAAAAAGCATATAAACCAACATTAGATGAATTATGGGAAAATTACCCTCACACAGAGATCAAAGCACATGGATTGGCAGTAGGTCTTCCAAGTGATGGCGATATGGGAAACAGTGAAGTTGGACATAACGCACTTGGATGTGGTCAGATTTATTCTCAGGGTGCAAAACTTGTAAATGAAAATATTGATTCAAAAGAAATTTTTAAAACAGAAACATGGGCACAGCTTGTTAAAAACTGTGAAAATGGGAAAATGCACTTTATTGGATTGTTGTCTGATGGAAATGTACACTCTCACATCAATCACTTAAAAGCATTGATTGCACAGGCAAAAGAAGATGGTGTAAAAGAAGTTCGTGTACATGCATTGTTAGATGGACGTGATGTTCCAGAAACAAGCGCATTGACTTATGTTGATGATATTGAAGCATTCATGGCTGGATTAAATGATGACAACTTCCATGCATGTATTGCCAGTGGTGGTGGTCGTATGACAATTACAATGGACCGCTATGAAGCAAACTGGGGTATGGTAGAAAAAGGATGGCATACACATGTATTAGGAGAAGGAAGAACCTTCACAAGTGCAAGAGAAGCAATCGAAACATATCGTGCAGAAACAGGTGTTGTAGACCAGGATCTTCCAGGATTTGTTATTACTGCAAATGAAAAACCAGTAGGAACCATTGAAGATGGAGACAGTGTTGTATTGTTTAACTTCAGAGGGGATCGTGCACAGGAAATCTCTTTAGCATTTGATGGAGATGAATCTTTCGATAAATTTGATCGTGTAAGAGTTCCAAATGTAATGTATGCAGGAATGCTGCAGTATGATGCAGACTTAAACATCCCTCATAACTTCTTGACATATCCTCCAAAAATTCAATACACATTAACTGAAGAATTATGCAAACACGGTATTCGTGAATATGCAATTTCTGAAACACAGAAATATGGACATGTTACCTATTTCTGGAATGGTAACCGCAGTGAAAAAGTTGATGAAAACTTAGAAACTTACGAAGAAATTAAATCGGATGTAGTTCCATTTGAACAGCGTCCATGGATGAAAGCTGCAGAAATCACAGATAAACTTGTAGAAGCAATCAAATCTGGAAACTATGATTTCTTGCGTACAAACTATCCAAATGGAGATATGGTTGGACACACTGGAAACTTTGAAGCTACAGTCATTGGTGTAGAATCTGTAGACTTGCAGCTGGCTCGTGTGAAAAAAGCAGTTGATGAAGTAAATGGTATTTTATTAGTAACTGCAGATCATGGGAATGCAGATGAAATGTATGAAAAGAAGAAAAAAGAAGATGCTCCATTAAAAGCAAAAACTTCTCATACATTAAACAAAGTTCCATTTATCGTATATGGTGCTGATGTTGAGTTGAAACAGGATGATAACTTAGGATTATCAAATGTGGCAGCTACAGTAGCTGATTTACTGGAAATCGAACCAAACGAACACTGGAACGAATCCATTATTAAGAAATAAAACATAACGAAGGAAACGGTGCAGCATAAAGTCTGTACCGTTTTTTTGAAAGTGGTATACTATAGGTAGAAAGAGGGGAAAGTTATGAACTACAAGATTCGAAGAATTTGTCCACAGGATGCAAAGGATATTTATGTTTTAAATAAACGATTGGGATATGTGTCTGAAGAAGAAAAAGTAAAAGAAAGAATTCAAAATGTATTAGATGCAGGAAGTGATATTTTACTTGTTGCAGAGCAGGAAAACAAAGTAATTGGGTATGTACATGGCTGTCCCTATAACACCCTTTATGCAGATAGCTTGATGTCTATTATCGTCTTTGTAATTCAAGAAGAAATCGATCATCGCAAAGAGATTTCTAATGCATTATTAACAGCATTTGAAAATTTAGCTATGAAAAATGGATATAGGGGAATTCGTATGGCTGCGGATGTACAAAGAGAATCTTTATATCGCTTAATGGTAGAAAATGGTTATGAAAACAAACGTGATTTAAAGCACTATATAAAGTATTTAAATAAATAATTGTTAAATGGTTTTCTAAGGGGAATGATGTTTATAATAAGGATATATACTTATAAAGATAAAAAATAGATATGTAGTTAGGAGAAAGCATATGGAAAAATATTATGAAATCAGATTATCATCAATAGGAATTGCAGTTTGTATGGTTGTTTTTGGAATCTTGTTAACGATATATCCAGAAGTCAGTGGAATCATCTTTACAAGAGGATTTGCGACCGTTGTCCTTTTGTTTGGGCTTTTACATTTGTGGAGATATACAAGAGCCAGAAAATTTGAGATGGGGGGAACTGGTAATTTAATCGCAGCAATTTTATTGTTTATTTTAAGCGCAATTGGCTTTTTTAAACCGGAAGTTATCTTATCATTTCTGCCCTTTGTGACAGGATCTTTGTTGATTGTGGATGGTTTTGTAAAGATTCCTTTGATAAAAGAAATGTGGGATTGGGGAAGTGAACTAAGATGGTCAGCTTTGTTATCTGCTGGCTTGCCTTTGGTACTAGGTATTATTTCAGCTTCTTATCCTTTCTCTGCAGCTACCTTAGTGATTCGTGTATTTGGTATTTTTCTTCTTGTTGATGGTATTAGTGATATTGTACGAAGCAATATGGTTAGAAAGAATAATTTCTAGAGATGGGATAGAGGGTTAATGGAACATGTTTCGTAACTACTTTGCGTAATATTATGTTTTTAATATAAAATTACTTTGCGTATTACTAGTCATTTTTATCATGATTACTTTGCGCATAGGAGAATGATATATGGAAATAAAGAGAAAAATATACGAAATTTAATTAGAATAATATAAATCTTATGTTTTGATTTGTTCTAAAGCTTGTAAATATAGAACTATTTTTTATAATATTCGGTAAGTCTACATATTCCATTTGATAAAATCTCAATATTTTCTTTATCAAACATCGTATCTCTTGGAGTATGTATTCGATTCATATAATAGAAGAACCCTTTTTTTAGAGAACATACACCGTATGCTTTCTTAAAACTTAAGTTATCCGATGGATAAAATCCAAAGTTTTTATTCACTACTACATGCTTATTCTTTTGTGTTAAGAAAGAATCTTGTAGTAGTTTTTTCATGTTCTCGTCCTTTTTCATTGCTTTGGTAGGGAAGAAATATAGATAATCACCATCGGATACACAATCAAAATTAATAACTAGTTTATTCTGTTTTATATTTTTATATTTTTTAGCTAATGCATTTGATCCTAGAAGTCCTTTCTCTTCATTGTCAAATAAGATAAAACATACACGATCTCTAAACTCTTCCGGCATATTGCATGTAGCCTCTATGATCGTAATGACTCCGCTGGTATTATCATTTGCTGTATGCGTATTTGCTTTTCCAAAATAAGCCCAGCAGGTAACTAATAACAAGGAAACATAAAATAAAGAATAAGACAAATCTTTAACATCGATATTAACTAGCAATAATAAGAAATATAGCAATCCATATAAAAGAGAAGTAGTAAAAAACAATGCAAAAACAATGAAAAATTGAGATAAGATAAAACCAATGAAGCTGTTTGGTATGATCATATTTGGAAATGGCAGCATTGCACAGGTATCGTAGTGGGCAGTATAAATAATGTCTGCTTTATCCATGTCACCAATTATTATGTTTGTACTTGATTTAATTTTTTCTTCTTTTGGATCGTATCCTTTTTTTGATAATTCAGAAATAATAAAATGCCGAAAATTAAGTTTTTGTTTCCTCGTTTTTCTAATTTGATAATGTTTTAAAATTTGTTGACTGACTTCATTCATAGGCTATTCTCCTTATCATATTGGACTTTAGGTGACATAATGTAACCTTTCTAACTATAGAATATCCTTTTTTATAAATACTGTCTATCTGATTATGAATTCTTTTAAAAATATTCAAACTGATTTTCATGCAACAATATATAAGACTTTATTTACAGGTTCTGATAAGAAAATAAAGAGTCAAGTGGGACTTAACTCTTTATTTTATCGGATAGTTTCTTTTCAGCTGTGCAAGATTTTTGGTTCTTGGGATTTTTCTTAGTTTTTCTAAGTTTTGTGCCAATGTTTTTTCATAAGAAGAGGTTAACATAGGCTCATAAAAGTGTTCATCTTTTAATTTATCAGGCAGATATTGTATTTTGTTCCATAAATCATCTCTGCCATAGTCGTATTTATCTTCTTCTTTCATATTTACTGGAGTATAGCGAAGATATTCTGGAATACTGTAGGAGGCATAGCGAATGGATTGCATAGCGGCATCAATCGCATGTTCTGCGCTTTTTGATTTTGGGGATAAGCATAAGTCGATGACAGCCAATGCCAGAGGTATTCTTCCTTCTGGAAATCCTACACGCTTGGCAGCATCAATTGCCTGTACACAGCGAGCACATGCGCCGGGATTTCCTAGTCCAATATCTTCATAGGCAATGACTAACAGCCTTCTTTCAATGCTGTCCATATCATTTGCTTCAATTAATAAACCAAGATAATATAGGGCTGCATCAACATCACTCCCGCGTATTGATTTTTGAAAAGCACTTAAGGTATTATAATGTCCATCTTCATCACTATCTATGCCTGTATTGGGAATGGAGGAGAATTGTCCAACGATTTCTTTTGTGATACAGCCCTCACTAGCTACCGCACAGATTTCTAAGATATTTAAAGCATAGCGAATATCGCCATTGCTGTGTCTTGCGATAATATGTAATGCTTCTTCTTCGATCGTAACACGGTCGTTTAAACCATCTGGATGATGAATTGCATTTTGCAAAGCTTGTTCAATATCTTCTTGTGTAAGTGCCTTGACTTCAAATAAATGACAGCGAGAGCGGATTGCAGGATTAATGGCATGCAAAGGATTGGATGTAGTTGCGCCAATTAAGGTAATACTTCCATCTTCTACATGAGGAAGTAACAAATCCTGTTTGTCTTTATTTAAACGATGCACCTCATCTACGATAACGACCATGCCTGGATAAAACTTTGCCTCCGCAAAGATTTGTTCCAGTTCTTTTTTGTTTCCTGTTACTGCATTAAACATACGATAATGCATTTGTATTTCATTTGCTAAGACAGTGGCTAGTGTCGTTTTTCCTGTTCCTGGAGGTCCAAAAAAAATCATGGAAAACAATTGGTTAGTTTCTACGCATTTTCTTAAGACACAGCCTTCTCCAATCAAATGCCTTTGACCAATGACTTCATCTAATGTTTTTGGCCGTAAGCGAAATGCCAAAGGTTTTTTCATACATTCACTTCCTTTATTGTAAAGAAAAACGATTCATGGGAATCGTTTATTTGTACTGCAGTTGTGCACATAATGCATCTAAATCTTGTTTTTCAGATTCTTGAAACTCAACTTTTAATGCATCTTGTTCACTGTAACGTGGAATCAGATGAATGTGGCAATGCATTACACTTTGTCCAGCAACTTCATGAACGTTGGTAAGAATGTTCATTCCCTTTGCCCCTGTTTCTTTAAGAATGTGATTTCCCAGCATCTTTGCGACTTTCATTACATGAGAAGTGGTTTCATCATCACACTCCAAAAAATTATCAAAATGCTTTTTAGGAACAACTAGCGTATGTCCTTTTGTTACTTGAGAGATATCCAGAAAAGCTTTTACTTTATCATCCTCATAAATCGTTGCGGAAGGAATCTTTCCTTCAATGATATCACAGAAAATACACATATACATGCCTCCTCTTTCTATAGGGTATTATATCAGTTTACAGATTAAATATAAATGAAAAATAAAAAAAGCGTCTATGCGCTTTAAAAAAACAAATGTTCAATCAAAATTTTACATCCGATAAGAATCAAAATACATCCTCCTAGGATACCTGCATATTTTTCCAGCATATTACCTAAACGATTACCGATGATAACAGCAAGGAATGAAAGAACAAAGGTAATGATACCAATCATTGTGATTGCCTGCAGGATATCTACCTTCAAAAAAGCAAAACTGATACCGACAGCCAAAGCATCAATGCTTGTCGCAATCGCCAGCAGTAAAATTGTTTTGAATGATAGAGAATCATCGACTTCTTCTTCCTTATTGGATAAAGACTCTTTCAACATGTGGACACCGATAAATCCAAGAAGCAAAAAAGCAATCCAGTGATCAAATGCAGAAATTAACTCCTGAAAATAACTGCCTGCCCACCATCCTAACAAAGGCATCAAAGCCTGAAAAAAGCCAAAGAAGAAAGCAAGGATAAAAGCATAACGAAGCAAAAGATGTTTTTTTATGGTCATGCCTTTCGCAATACTTACCGCAAAAGCATCCATGCTTAAACCAATGCCAATCATACATATGGAAAAGATACTCATGAATTTCCTCCTACTATAAAACCACATTACGTGGGTAATCATAGCAGAAAATAAACATATTTTCAATTTTGTTTTATAAAGGAATTTCAGTTAATGAATAAGAATCTAAATCATTAGGGAAAGCAATTCCTACACTTTTTTGATGTCAGAAAGAGATAGGATAATAGAAAGATTCTGTGCCTTGTTCTTTTGAAAAGAAAAGAGGTAATTGTTTGCAAATCTTATGCGCTTATTTTTTGCCTAAAAATAAAAAGCGAGTAATAAAATCTTAGAAATGTAGGAATATGATAAATTCTTTTCTGCTTTCTTTTTCTTCTTTGACGTTAGTATTTCTTTTTTTCTTTTGTAATAAAAGGTATAATATGACTATAATTAAATAATGAAGTAAGTATTTATCTAGAAATTAAATTGAATTAGATTCTTAGGGGGGATCGTTGTGAATCAAGTGTTTTCTTCTTATAATCCTTTTTTAACACTGGAATATATGCAAAGAAAGTCTATAACACCAGAAATATGGCAACAGCTTGACGAATTAGAAAAATCAATTTTAACTTATTTAGGAAGCAAAAAGAAAGTAACAAGATCAGAACTATGCACTTACACTAGTAAAGCACCTAATACGATATCTGCTAGACTAAATCATCTAATCTCATTAAATATCATTAAGCGCAATGGAAGTAAATATGATCCTAAGCAGACATATGAAATGCAATAGTTCAAGAGTGCAAATTGCGAGGTAAATGTGAGGTGTTGCGAGGTTAAAGTATAAATATATAATATGATAGTTGTTATAGAATTCTCTAAGATGCTTATGAAAAATGGGGTTTATTTATCCTGGTAAAGATATACAAGATTATATTCCATACAGAGATGTTGAGAGCTGCTATTTAATGTATAGAAGGATTAATAGCTAAGTATAATTGATTTTTTGTAATGAAAGGTAGAAGTTTTGAGTTGTAATAGTATTTAGAGAATTTTATTTATAATCATAATAAGAATAAAAAGAGCGATGTAAGTTTGTTGTGAATGTGATACATCAAACATAGATACAGGAGGAAATAGTATGTTTCGTATAGGACAATCCGTAGATATTCATCAATTGGTGGAAGGAAGAAGATTGATACTTGGAGGAGTAGAGATACCACATGAAAAAGGTTTGCTGGGACATTCGGATGCTGATGTGCTGCTGCATGCAATTGCGGAAAGCATATTAGGCGCATTGGCATTAGGTGATTTAGGAAAACATTTTCCAGATACGGATGATGCATATAAAGGAATGGATTCTTTATGGATGTTGAAACAAGTGTATCGCTTGATGGATGAAAAAGGATATCGCATTGGAAATCTGGATGCATTGATCATGATTGAAAGACCAAAGATGGCACCACATATTCAAAAAATGAGAGAAAATGTAGCTATGGCTTTGCATTGTGATATGGATGCAGTCAGCATAAAAGCAACTCGTGGAGAAAAAATGGGATTTGTAGGAAAAGAAGAAGGAGCACAGGCACAGTGTGTAGTGCTTTTAATGAAGAAATAAAGATAAAAAGGTACGATTTATATAACTAGCGTGATAAGTTATGAAAATCGTATTTTTTTTAAGAGAATCTTTGTTATAATGGCGGAGGTCATTAGGATGTTGGCAGGTGGTTGCTTCTTTGAAGGAGTACAGTTGTTCTTCTTGCAAAGAGAAGTTTGTTTGAAGCCTTCGTAAAAGTCGGAGGTGGTATGTATGATAGATTTAATTATGAACATAGTTAAAATACTATTGGATATACTACGTTTTATCTTCGAAGTGTACAAATACTTTATGGATAAAAAACGATAAAACAAAAACAGCGACTACCTAATTTGCCGAGGAATGTCGCTGTTTTTGTTAACATATACAAAAACCAACATTTCAGAAGCAGCCATCTGTATTACCTAATGGCTTTTTCTTACTATTAGAATTATAACATCTTCACTTAAAAAGTCAATAAGTGACAATTTGAGGATTTATCTTCAGATAGCGTAAAAGACATGAAGTATTATTAGTCTGATATTCTTCTTCTACTCCATAAGCATGACAAATCTCTTCATAATTGTTCAGGTTTTTCTAATCTTGAATTACCATTTCTTTCTATATTCTGTATCAGCTTATTTGTTTTTCCAAAATAAGTAATCTGTTATTCATTTTCCGTAAAAATTTTTTCATGATTTGATCCGTATAGTGTTTGATGATATATAAAAAGGTATGATTTATATAACTAGCGTGATAAGTTATAAAAATCGTATTTTTTAAGAGAATCTTTGTTATAATGTCGGAGGTCATTAGGATGATGGCAGGTGGTTGCTTCTTTGAAGGAGTACAGTTGTTTTTCTTAAAAAGAGAAGTTTGTTTGAAGCCTTCGTAAAAGTCGGAGGTGGTATGTATGATAGATTTAATTATGAACATAGTTAAAATACTATTGGATATACTACGTTTTATCTTCGAAGTGTACAAATACTTTATGGATAAAAAACGATAAAACAAAAACAGCGACTACCTACTTTGCCCAAGGAATGCCGCTGTTTTTGTTTACTTAACAAAAAACCAACATTTCAGAAGCAGCCATCTGTATTTCCTAATGGCTTTTTCTTACTACTAAAAGTATAACATCTTCATCTGAAAAGTCAATAAGTGCAAAGATTGTCTAAATCTTATAAAAATATACGAAACAGCAGTTATAGAAGATTAGATAATGAAATTAAGAATAATTCTTAATTTATTGTTGACTTTTATTAAATTAAGAATTATAATGAGAATAGTTCTTAAGATTGGAGGTTTCACGTTATGATTAAACGTAAATCATCTAAGCAAAGAGATATGATTCTTGCGTATATGAAAACCATAGAAGGACATGTAAGTGCAGAAGAGGTTTACAAAAATATGAAGGAAGCAGGAATGGATGTGAGTCTTGCGACCATCTATCGAAATTTAAATATTTTGACAGAGATGAATGAAATTAAGAGAATTGCGCATCCTGTAGATGGGTATCAATATGATAAAACCAGCAAACCGCATTATCATCTGCATTGTACGAAATGTAATCGTCTATTTGATTTGGATATGTCCTATATGGAAGAGCTAAATAAGAAACTGGAAGAAGAAGGACATGTGAAAATTACTTCTCATTCCATAATGGCAGAAGGTATATGCGAAGAATGCAGAAAGAAAATGGTGTAAAAAAAAGGAGGATATACACATGGAATTAAAAGGATCTAAAACAGAACAGAATTTGATGGCAGCTTTTGCAGGAGAAAGTCAGGCTCGTAATAAATATACTTATTATGCGAAAAAAGCTCGTGAAGAAGGTATGGAACAGATTGCGGCTTTCTTTGAAGAAACAGCTCGTAATGAACAGGAACATGCTAGATTATGGTTCCAGGCTCTACATGGAGATAGCATTCCTTCAACTGAAGAAAACTTAGCGGATGCTGCAGCTGGTGAAAACTATGAATGGACAGACATGTATAAACAGATGGCAGAAACAGCTAGAGAAGAAGGATTTACAAAAATTGCTTTCCAGATGGAACAGGTTGGTATCATCGAAAAACATCATGAAGAACGTTATTTAAAATTATTAGAAAACGTAAAAAATGGAAAAGTATTTGAAAAAGAAGAATCTACTGTTTGGGTATGTGATATCTGTGGATATCGTTATGAAGGAACAGCTGCTCCTAAAGCTTGTCCAGTATGTGGATACCCTGGTTCTCACTTTGCTCAGGAAAACAACAATTACTAATCATATAAACGATGTAGAAGATATGTGCGAAAACATATCTTCTTTTTTTCATATAAAAAGATTTGTATGGAATGAAAGAATTTGTTTATTAAGTAAATTATTTCTTTCATTTATAGAAAGTGATTTACAATGTAACTACTTATAGGAAAGAAAGAAAAAATTTGTTATTATAAAAGTAGGAACACAGTAGTACGTCAAACTATCGTTTTTATACTACTGTGCTTTTTTATACAAGAAAGAAAGGAGAAAAAGTTATGCCTGAAGTAGGAGATATTGTTTTATATCGATTGGTTGTAAGTGAATTTTATGGTATTGAGAAAGAAAAGAAAAATTCCTTCTGCAAAATACGTTCTTTAGAAGGAGATGGCTGTGAATTTAAAGTTCCTTATGAAAATGTTTCGATTCATATGCGAACGATACCCAATACGAATGAATTGGAAGAGCTGTTAAACAGTTTGAAAGAAATGCATCTATATCAAATTACAAGAACTGCCGTAGATAAAATATGTCGTCCTGTTATTAATAGTTTTGATATGGAAGAATGGATGCATCTTTTGTTATCTTTATTTGCGGATAAAAAAAGGGCAGGAAGAGAGAAACGTAAATTTTCCCAAAAAGAAGCAATGTACTATCATATATTGATGCAGAGGTTTATTTCTATCTTTTCTTATGTTTTAAAAAAAGATAATATGCAGATAGAAAAAATGCTCCTAGATAAACTAGAAGCAGCAACATAATAAAAATGTTAGTATTATCGTTTTAGGGGGTAGAAAACCAACTCACTTAAATGGGTGGGGGAAGAAAAAAGTAAATTGGATGATAATACTAACAAACATAATATAAACCATTTACTTATTGAAATCAATATATAAAAATTGGAAAATTAGAAAAAAATACAATTATATTCTTTTTTAACTATACAAGATTAAGCATGCGATACTGGTAAATAGGTTACTTTTAAAGAGATTGATATACCAATGTTAGGTATATCAAGTAAATATATTAAGTGAAATTATGATAAATGCTTCTTTATATATACGAAATGTAAGATTTTAGTATATACTTTATCGGAAGTATTACAAGAGGGGGAGCAATATGAAAAATATACCAGAAGAAAGACTTTCTACAATTGGTAAACTAATTGAAGTAACAAGAGAAGAAAAGAGAAATAAATCACAGAACAAATATACGATGAAATCTTTTGTAGAAGGCATCTGTACAGTAAATACATTGAAAAGAATTGAAGCTGGTGAAATCGCAAGAATCGAAGATGTTTATGTGGAATTGTTAGACAAATTGAATTTGAAACTAGGTTATTTTCCAGCAGTTGATGATGCAATTCTTGAATTGATGGATCCATTATATGAAGCCATTGAATATTATAGAGTAGAAGATATCAGCAAGTATTGTGATATGGGCTTAAGAGTACTTGGAAAAGTAAAGAATTATGTGTATTACTCTGAACTGTATGAATTATTGATGGCAACGAAAAGATTTTATTTGGATGTAGAGGTAATTTCTTTACAAAAAATGGAATTGTTTTTACGTATATATCCACTTATGAATTCTAAGTTTCAACTTTTATTTAAAGTGATGATTTTCTATAGAGTGAAAAGAGAAGCAAGTAATAATCCGAAGCTGTTTGATACTGTTGTGAAAGAGTTAAATCTCGCAAACACAAGTAATGTTATAGAAGAATTTTTGTATTTAAATTACTATATTGTTTTTAATAATAACATTGCTTTAAAGGATAATGCGGATAGATTAGAAAAACAATTAATTGAAACGAGAAACTATGTAAGATTACTTGATGTGTATTTCTGCGTATTATATGTTTTGATAGGAATAGATAATCAAGAAGTCGAAGTTTATATGAGAAAAGCAGAAAAAATTATAAAGAATAATGATTTACCTAGAGTTAAAGTTATAGACTATTATTGTAATTTAGCAGGAACATTACATGAAAAACAACTATATGAGGAGGCACTGATGTTTTACTTAAAAATGGTTGAAATAGCTGATAAAAGTGAATTGTTATTGTCAGCTTTAATATGTATGGCACATTGTCAACGTGTCCTAGGTTTAGATGTGGACATTCCATTATTAGAAGACCATTTTTTAAAAAACTCTAATAAATTAATTCAAAAAGCGTATAGGTATTTTACATCAAAAGATGTAGAAGCATTTGCGAAAATAAATTACATTATTAAAGAATTAGCACCTTGTTTAAACTTCGATGTTTTAATAGAGATTTTTAGAGATGAAATATCTATCTTAATAAAAGAAACAGGAAGTTATAAAAGTTTATACATATATAATAGAATTGTGAAAGATAATTTAGAACAGTGGAATGACGATTTTGTTAGAAAAAGCGAATAATTTAACTTTATAATAAAAAAAATCAATTAAAAGTAAAAATGTTGTTGTGTAGCGTGTAATCCATTACTATATGTATGTCGAGATGATATGCATATGATTTGTAGAATTACAGGTAAATTAATGATGAAAAAATTTATTGTTGGAGCTTTATGTGCTTTAGGTTTATTTGCTGCTAGTGCTGTTGTATTAAATGGCGATTCTTCTCCAGCCTTAGCTGGTGGTGGCGGATTCGGCATTGAAATAAAATAGGATTGTTTTATTTAACCAACTTCTTTATCACCCCATAGTGAAAAGAAGTTTTTTCTTTTATCCAATCAAAGCGTTAAATGACAATTTTTCCAAAATTTACCATTAATTGGCGATTTTCAAGAAAAGTATCATTCCACAAGAAATTCATTGAGAAGCTTTACAAAATCTTATATCATTATGTTGTCGGGAAGCCGGTGGGGGATTCCCGACATGGATATCGCTTTATGCTGATATCCTTTTTTTTTGCATGTATAGATGATGAACAGCCATACTAATTTTAAGTGAGGTGGTTGTATGGCTGTTGCACATAAAGGGGCGATATCTTTTGGACTTGTTCATATTCCAGTATCTTTATATCGAACAACACAGGATACATCGATAGCGTTTCATCAGTTATGTAAGGATACACATGAGCGTATTAAATATAAAAAATATTGTGCGCATTGTGGAAAAGAAGTACATAGTGAGGATATCGTAAAAGGATATGAGTATGAGAAAGATAAATATGTAGTTATGAGTAAAGAGGAGTTAGAGGAAATAAAAACAGAGAAGGATAAAACGATTCATATCTTACAGTTTGTAAAACTTGAAGAAGTAGATGCTATTTATTATGAGAAAAATTATTATGCATTTCCTGATAAGCATGCAGAGAAGGCCTATGAGTTGCTTAGAAAAGCGATGTTTGATAAGGGTGTTGTAGCAATATCGAAAACGGTAATAGGTACAAAGGAGACTTTGCTTGCTTTATGTCCTGATAAGCAGGGGATTTTAGTTAAAACCTTGTTTTATGAAGAAGAAATAGTAGAAATGCCAAAAGATATCCCTCATCCCAAAACGGTAAAGGCTGAATTAGATATGGCAAAGCAGTTGATACAGTCTATGACAAAACCTTTTGATCCTTCTTTATATCACGATGAATATCAAGAAAAGCTAAGAAAGGCAATTTTATCTAAAGTAGAAGGGAAAGAGGTAGTAGAGGCAAGTTCTAAGAAGGAAACGATATCTAGTCCAATGGATTTGATGGAAGCTTTAACAAAATCATTAGCAACCATGAATAAACCAGCAAAAAGAAAGGCGGTACGTCATTGATGTATGAGGATGTACATGTATCACCAATGCTTATAGGAATTGAAAAAGAGGCTTTTGATGATCGTAATTTTATATATGAATTAAAGCTGGATGGTATACGTGTTCTTGTTTATATTGAGAACGGACATGTGGATATTCGAAATAAAAGAGGAGATAAATTGCTGTATAAGTTTCCTGAACTAGAGGATATGTATAAGCAGATTAAACAAGATTGTATTCTGGATGGAGAGCTGTATTGTTTTGGAAATGGGCAAATAGATTTTTTTGAATTACAAAAAAGAAGTTTATTAAAAGATAAATTTAAGATCATGATGGCATCGAAACAACATCCAGCTTCCTTTACTGCCTTTGATATTTTATATGTAAAAGAGAAATCCCTGCTGAAAACACCTCTATTAAAGAGGAAAAGGATATTAAGTAAAAATGTTGTGGAAAATCATCAAATAAGTATATCTCGCTATGTGGAAGAACAAGGGAAAGCGTTGTTTCAATTGACGACACAGAAACACTTAGAGGGTATTGTTGCGAAAAGAAAAGACAGTTTGTATTCTTGTGGGAAAAGGACAAAAGACTGGATAAAATGCAAGAACATGATGGATGAAGATTTTGTAATCGTTGGATATATACGAAAAGATAAGAATATGGTTTCTTTGGTACTTGCACAGTATGATGATAAAGAATTGCTGTATAAAGGACATGTAACACTGGGTGTTTCTTTATCTTATTTGCAAAAACACAGCAATAAAACAAATGTATGCCCTTTTCCCAGTGTTCCAAACGGAAATGAAGATGCAGTTTGGATTTCTCCTTATTTAGTAGGATGCGTAAAGTTTATGCAGCATACGAAAAATGGCGGTATGAGACAGCCTGTATTTAAAGGGTTTCGAGAAGATAAGACGCCTGAAGAATGCAGAGTGTATAAAAAATAAAATTAAGTAACTATTTTTGTAGAATTTATTTACATTATATTGTATGATATAGGAGCAGCAGGGATAACGAAATTAAACACCTAATATTAATAAACACCCTGTTTGAACTGTTGCGATACTTAACTTAGGAAGAAAGAAAAAGTTTAATCCAAATGAAATTTTTAATGACTTACTAAGAGAGGTACCCCTAAAGAGGAAGCGGAAATGAGCCCGCTTCCTTGTTTTTTTATTATTGTGCTGTAAAAATAAATAATTTCATTCATTAAGTTAAAGTTTTGATTTATTTTTTGAAACATTTTTTGTTCTCTTTATGAAAATATATTTGACATTGTGTTTAAAATGTTTGAAAAAATTGTGAAATAATTTATTATGTGGTATGATTATTATGTTTAGTTATAGTTAATTGTAAATAAATAATTAATATTAAGTTTTGGGAGGCTTAATACGTTATGAAGAAATATGTTTTATCGGGGATTTTACTTATTATAGAAACGCTAATATTTTATTTCTTAGCTACATATTTAGATATGGACAATAAAACCATTTGTCGCCTATTGATTACATTATTATTATTTTTGTTTGTATTTGATCATTATAAAATTACATCAAAATTAGTATGGGACGAAATGAAATCACTAGGGAAAGCAATGGTTTGTTTTTTTGTAGTAGAGACGGTTATGCTTTCAGCTGTGAATACAAAAGGATGGTTTATTGATGGCATTATTTTAACAATTGTTATGTATATTGTCGCAATATTCTTTGATAGAAGTCTGCGAATTTTATTTCGCCCTATAGTAGCGAGCAGAACACTTGTTATTGGGATAGGAGATGATGCAGCTCGACTAGGAAGAATTGCGAATAATAATCGCTTTGCGTTAACAAAAGTTGTTGGATATGTGCGATATGAACGAGAACAAATAAGTGAAGATTTGATGGAAAGATACGAAAATGGATTAAAATCAGGCACTAACTTTAAAATTTTTGAAAGTATAGAAATTGAAAAAGTACTGGAGAAAGAAGATATTGAGCAGGTTATTATCGCAATACCACATGTTTCGAAAGAAGAAATTAATCAGTTGATGCTTCGTTTATATAATCGAGTTAAGGTAATTAAATATGTTCCTAATGTTAATGTGACAATGACGTTTAATTCTAAAATACAAGATTTTGATGGAGTATTATTGATTTCTACAGCTCAAGGTACATTAGGATTTATTGGAAGATTAATTAAAAGGATCATTGATATTGTAGCGGCTCTATTTGGCATAGTATTATTAGCTCCAATTGCCCTTTATGTTAGGCATAAAAATAGAAAAAATGGAGATTATGATTCTATTATTTTCAAACAAGATCGTATTGGATTAAATGGAAAACCGATTAAAATATATAAATTTAGAACAATGATTCCAAATGCAGAACAGGTTTTAGAAGAATTAATGGAAAAAGATCCGGAAATAAAGAAAGAATATTTAACAAATAAAAAACTTCAAAATGATCCACGAATTACAGAAGCTGGTCATTTCTTAAGAAAATCATCACTGGATGAATTTCCTCAGTTTATTAATGTATTAAAAGGAGAAATGAGTCTAGTAGGACCACGTCCTTACTTGTTTAGAGAAAAAGGAGATATGGGTATATATTATGATTCTGTTATCCACTGTAAACCAGGTATTACTGGAATGTGGCAGGCAAATGGAAGAAGTGATGTAGGCTTTGAAGATCGATGTAAATTAGATGATTATTACTACAAAAATTGGACATTAAGTCTAGATATGATTATAATATACAAGACTGTGAAAAGTGTGGTTTATGGAAAAGGTGCACTATAGTAATTATGCGCTAAATGTTGGAAAGGGTGTTGATGAAATGAAAATATGCTTAGTTGGTTCAAGTGGGGGTCACCTTACACATTTATATATGTTAAAACCAACATGGGAACAATATGAAAGATTTTGGGTTACTTTTGATAAAGAGGACGCAAGAAGTATTCTTGAAGGAGAAAAAGTGTATCCATGTTATTATCCAACGAATAGAAATTTAAAAAACTTAATCCGAAATACATTGGTCGCATGGAAAGTATTAAGGAAAGAAAAACCAGATGTATTGATTTCATCTGGAGCAGCAGTTGCTGCCCCTTTCTTCTATTTGGGAAAATTAATGGGCAAGAAACTTATTTATATTGAAGTGTTTGATCGAGTAGATAAACCTACTATGACAGGAAAAATGGTATATCCCATTGTAGATGAATTTATTGTCCAATGGGAAGAACAGTTAAAGGTTTATCCAAAAGCAAAAAACTTTGGAAGTATATTCTAGGAGGAGTTTTATGATTTTTGTTACTGTAGGAACTCATGAACAGCAGTTTAATCGACTAATTAAAAAAGTAGATGAATTAAAAAGAGATGGTATTATTAACGAACCAGTTTTTATTCAGACAGGTTTTAGCACATATGAACCTAAATATTGTGAATGGAAAAAACTGATTCCTTATCCAGAAATGCTAAACAAAGTTAAAGAAGCAAGGATTATAATTACGCATGGAGGACCAGCGAGTTTTATTATGCCATTGCAAGAACATAAAATACCAATTGTTGTACCTAGACAATTAAAGTTTGAAGAGCATATAAACGATCATCAAGTGGAGTTTGCTAAGATGGTTGAAAAGAGGTTTAATTATATAATTGGGGTATATGATATAAAAGATTTATCAGATGTAATTAAGAACTATAACGCTTTTATATCTAATAAAGAGCTAGTAGTATCTAGTAATAATATAGAATTTAATGAAAAAATGAAAGATTTAGTAAACTCTTTTAATATCAAATAAGGAGGTGAGAATAAATGAACGATTATTTAATTTCTATTATTGTCCCAATTTATAATACCTCTAAATATTTGCATGATAGTATAGAATCTTTGGTAAATCAAACAATTTTTTCTAAATTAGAGATTATATTAATTGATGATGGATCAACAGATGATAGCTTATTGATTTGTCAGGAATATTCAAATAAATATAAAAATATAAAAACTGTAGTTCAAAAAAATAATGGGGTATCATCTGCAAGAAATTTAGGCTTGGAAAATACGAGCGGAGAATATATTGCTTTCTTTGATTCAGATGATTTAGCAGAGAGTATCCTGTATGAATCATTATTAGACTTATGTAAAAAATATGATGCAGATGTGTCTATAGGTGATTTTTGTAGAATTTTTCCAAATGGTAACAAAAAAAAATATAGAAAAAATTTAATTAGAGTTTGGAATGATAAAGAAGAAGCTATAAAGTCATTTTTATCAGGTGATTTAATTGGCAATAACCTTGTGGACAAACTCTTTAAAAAGGAAGTTATTAGGGACATTAAATTTCCAAGCGGTTTTGCAATAGGAGAGGACATGTTTTTTGTGTATAAAGCTTTAAAAAATTCAACAAAAGTTGTTCTAAATTCTAATATTTGTCATTATCAATATATTTTAAGAAAGTCATCTGCAATGAATGGTGATTTTTCTGATAAATATTTTGATACGGTTAATTTGTCAGAAGCTATTTTAGAAGATATTGTTAGCTATAGTCCGCTTGTTCCTTATGCAGAGGCACATTTAATACACGAAAAGATTAAGGTATTGGAGTATATGATGAAAAATAATGCCTCAAAAGGGTACGATAAATACAGAATGAAGTATACAAAGGATATAAGAAAATATTCTATTGTAAAGGGGGTTAAGTATTTAAGTAAAAGGCAGTTTTATGGACTTATCTTAATGAAAATCTCTCCATTTTTTTACATGCATGTACATAAGATAATGAAAATAGGATAAAGGAGAAAAGTATGAAATATACAGAACTAGTTAAAGTATTAAAAAAGGAAAAGGTACATTTATTTATTTTTATTGAGATGATTTTGTTTCTATATTCAGGTATTATAGCGGATATACATAGTAGTTTAAATATTATTAAATATATACCAGATATAGTGTTTTTTATATTTATAATATATCTTATTTTTAATAAAGGTTTCATAAAGAAAAAAGAGTTTGATGTACCGTTAAAAATAGGAATAGTATTTATTTTGTTTTCATGTATGAGTATATTTTGGAGTGATTTCAATATAATTCAAACTTTCAAAGAATTAAGATTTTATTTCATATCTTTTTTTATGTATTATATTTATATTAATTACTTAAGAAAAGAAGATTTTGACATAATTGTAAAGATAATGTACATAAGTCAATTTATTAATCTTTTGCTAGTATTATTTCAGTATTTTGTATTAAAGTTACATCCGGATTTTTGCAATGGGATATTTGGATTCAAGGAATATGATAATGCTGTACAAGGTATTTTTTGTTTAGGAATAAGTATTATTTCTATAATATACTTTATTGAAGGAAAATGGTCGGCTTTTAAATCTTTTACAATGCTTGTTGTAACATGTGCTGTTTGTGCTTTTTCTGAAATAAAAGCATACTATGTGTTGCTGCTGGGTTTAGTCTTTTTAATAATAATGTTAAAATTTACTCAAAGGAGCTATAGAAAGAAACTAATAAAAATTATTGTTATGCTGTTAATAGTTTTAGTTATTGGATTTATATTGTTGATGCAAATTTTTCCTGAGAATGTTAAATTCTTTTTTAATATAAAAGATTATATAGATTATGAAAATTATGGTTCTATAGTTGGTGGAGGAATGGGAAGGCTAAATGTTTTCTCATATATAAATGTTAATGTCTTTGATAATAATCCATTAAGAATTTTATTTGGAAATGGAATAGGGTATACTTTAGAGAACAATGTCTATACAAGTGGGAAGATTTACGCAAGTTTGGGCTTGATTGGATTTACTATATTTATTACATTTTTCATTAGTTTGTTGGTTAAAATCTTAAAAAGGGGACTATTTAAGTCTAGTGAATCATTTGTTTCTTTTACATTTATTTTTGCTATAATCGCAAGTATAATGTTATGGAATTGTATATTCACAAAGGCATGTTATTTTACTTTTTTGTTAATGAGCGTATATAACTTAAAAGAAGGTGGAGGTAATTAATAATTATATGAAGATAGCAGTAGTGATTTTAAATTATAATAATTATAGTGATACAATTGCATATGTAAGAAATTTAAAAGAACTTAATTGGAAGGATATCTGTTTAAATATAGTTATTGTTGATAATGGCTCTACTGACGGAAGTAGAGAAAATTTAAATAATCTCTATAGAAACGATGACAAAGTAGATATCATTTTATCAGATATTAATTTAGGTTTTTCAAAAGGGAATAATCTTGGAATTAGGTATGCAAAAGATAAACTTGGTGTTAATCTAATAGCTGTTTCCAACAATGATATTAAAATAGAAGATAAAAATTTTTTTGTAAAACTTTCTTCAATATACGAAAAAGAAAAATTTTCGGTTTTTGGACCAGATATATATAGTTTATCTAAAAATATACATCAAAGTCCAATAAGAGAAAATTGTTTTTCTAGAAGTGAATTAATAAATCTTTCTAAAAAATTAAATCGAAAAATTTTCATATTAAAACTAATGAAACCATTTCATGTATATGATATTTTAAGATGTGTAAAAAAGAAGTTAATTCCATCCAGTGCTGCGATAAGTGGAGTAAAAAGTGAAAAAAAACAATATCAAGTGGTGGTTCATGGCGCATTTTTTGTATTAGGTGAAGAGTATTTAAAAGAGTATCCTGATGGCTTATATGATGAATTGTTTATGTACTTAGAGGAAGATATACTAAATTATTTATGCTTAGCTAAAAAATTAAAGATAGTTTATGATCCTTCATTAAAAGTATTACATTATGATGGGCTTTCAACTATTAAGTCTCAAAAAAGTCATTTAAATAAGCTTCTGTTTGAATTAGAGAATACTGTAATCTCAGCAAACAGAATTAGTTTATTTTTAAATGAATGTGAGGAGAGAGTAGAATGAAAAAAAAATTCGTAACATTATTTCCTAATTTGGAAAATATTCATTTAGTAAAAGATGTAGGGTTGATTCCTCTTACCATGTGTCATGATTTTGAATATGATAGTAAAATAGTATGCTTTGAAAATGATGAATATACTTATCTTAAGTCTGAAGCCAAGGGATTAAATCTAAATTTTTTGCCTAAATGTAGATTTAAATACGTTTCAGAATTAAAATATATTATTCACAATGCCAAGAGCATAGACATACTTAATATGTATCATTTATCAATACATCATAGTCTATTAATATTTTATATATATAAAATATTAAATCATAATGGGGTTAGTTTTTTAAAACTTGATTTAGATTTTCGTGGAGTTGAAGATATAGAAAATTATTCATTTCTAAAAAAATTGGTAATTAAGAGGCTATTAAAAAAAGTTGATATTGTTTCAGCAGAAAGTACAATAATATGTGAAAAAATTGAGCGGGTACTTGACAGAGATGTTATGTACTTACCAAATGGTTATTTTAAAAATAAAAACCAGAATCATTGCTTAAAAAGATTAAATCAATTTATAACTGTAGGTAGGTTAGGAACAGAGCAAAAAGCAACGGATTTTTTAATAAAAAGTTTTATAAGAATACACAACCAATGTGATTGGAATTTAGTGTTAGTAGGCAAATTTGAAAGAAAACTAGAGAAGTATATTTCTGAACTTTTGAAGGAATATCCACAGTTAAAAAATAGAATAAAATTAACCGGTGAAATAAAAGATAAAGATAAATTAATGAATTTATATAAAGAATCTAAAGTATTTGTCTTACCATCTAAATGGGAAAGCTTCGGTTTAGTTGCTATTGAGTCAATGTTTTGTGGAGATTATTTAATCGTCTCTGATAAAGTTCCACCTGCTGGTGATTTTGTAAAAAACGATGAATATGGAAAAGTAATAGAGTTTAATAACGTTGTAGATCTATCTGACGCATTATTAAATGCAACAAAAATTAACATTAATTATGAAAAAATCAAAGAATATGCAGAGGAACATTTCGATTGGAAAATTATATGTGCAAGATTAAATGATAAGATAAACAGTAGTTGGAATACATCTAAATAAAACATATTCTTTTTTTGTAGCTTCATTGTTTAATAATAGTAAATTAAGTATTTAAAATTTATTGAAAATAGAAGCCTGTAATAAAAAGTATTTATAGAGAAGTGTTAGGAGAAATCATATGATAAAAATAGGAATAGAACTTGATGATTCTAGATTTTCAAATATTAATATATCTAATCCAGAAAATGGGAATCCAGGTATAGGTGGATCTGAATACCTTTTTGCAGCATTAGGTAGGTATTTAAGCTTAATAGATAAAGAGTTTGATATAGTTTTTTTTCATTATAATCAAAACCAATTGCCAGCTAAGGCAAAAACTATTATGATAAAGGATGATATAGAATTGATATATTCAGCAAAAAAAAATAATGTTGATGTATTGATTCATCAGGTTTCAAAATCAAAGCACTGGTATCATAAATTAAGTGAGGAAAAAGTTTATTCAATAGCATGGGCACATATTTTTTTAACATATGATGAATTAAAATCATTAAGAAGTTGTGATTATGTCAAAAGAGTAGTTTTTGTTGGGAAAGAACAGTATGATACATACATTGATGATGATATCATTATGAAATCCACCTATATTTATAATATGATTGACACAGAAAGAAGCCACTTGATTAGAAAAGATTTTAATAAAGAAGTAACATATGTTGGATCTTTAGTTCCAGCAAAAGGGTTTTATTATTTAGCAAAGATATGGCCTCAGGTTATTGAAGAACATCCAGAGGCTAGATTAAATGTAATTGGAACAGGTAAAGTGTATAATAGAAAATCAAAATTAGGAAAGTATGGATTAGCTGAAGAGGAATATGAAAAGAGTTTTATGGAGTTCTTAACAGATGATACAGGGAAAATTATACCATCAGTTAATTTTATGGGGATTTTAGGAGAAGAAAAAGAAAATGTTTTTTCTAGAACGGCAATAGGAGTAGTAAATCCATCAGCACTAACAGAAACATTTTGTATGAGTGCTGTTGAAATGGAAATCTGTGGAGTACCAATAATTTCAAAAAGAAAATGGGGATTATTAGATACAATTAAACACAAGAAAACTGGACTCTTATTTTATACAGAAAAGCAATTTTTAAAGCAAGTGAATTATCTTTTATGGGATAAGAACAAAAACAATGAATTAGGATATAATGCGAGAGAATTTGTTACTAACAAATTTTCAGCAAATATAATTGTTAATAGATGGATAGAAGTTATAAAAGATGTAGTAAATGAAAAATCAGTAGATTATGATAATGTTAAATCTAATTTTAGTAATGATTTTAAATGGATTAGAGTGTTGATTAGAATAATCAGATTTAATTTAAAAATTAAATCTCTACCATCTTTGGTAGAACTAAAATTTAAAGTAAAAGAATTAATAAAAAAAGATTAATTGTTTAATTATCTTATTGAATTGAAAGGTGACGTAAATGGAATCAAGTGAATTAAAACAAAAAACTTTGAATGGTATGATATGGATGTTTTTAGAAAGAATTGGTGCACAAGCAGTTACTTTTTTCGTTTCTTTAATTTTAGCAAGAATATTATTACCGGAGGATTATGGGATTATTGCAATCGCACAAATTTTTATTAATTTAGCTAACATTTTTGTTGTGGATGGTTTAAATTCTGCTTTAATACAAAAAAGTAATGTTAGTACTTTGGAATATTCTACAGCATTTTTTACAAATTTAATTTTTGCAATAGTACTATACGTTGTTATATTTATTATTTCTCCATTTATTTCAAGTTTTTATGGTAATACATTATTAACTCCAATATTAAGAACACTTGCTTTAAGAATTCCTATAGGAGCTTTAAATGCTATACAGAGAGCATATGTGTCTAAAAATTTATTATTTAAGAAATTCTTTTTCTCGACATTAATTGGAACAATTCTCTCAGCATTTGTAGGTATTGCATTTGCTATTGGAGGACTAGGGGCTTGGGCACTTGTGGCACAATATTTGACCAATTCGATTGTCGATACAATAGTTTTGTGGGTAACAATTAGTTGGCATCCTACATTGGAATTTTCGTATGACAAGTTATGTCAGCTAATTGGATTTGGCAGTAAAGTTTTTGCAGCCTCTCTTTTTAATGAGATATATTTAGAGTTAAGATCATTAATAATAGGTAAAAAATATGGATCATCTGATTTAGCTTATTATAATAGAGGAAAACAGTTTCCACAACTATTTTATACAAATATTGTCTCTGCAATGACTAGTGTAATTTTCCCAGTAATGTCTTTGAGGAATGATGATGAAAATGGGTTAAAAAGAGGACTTAAATTATCGATAGAAACATCTTCATATGTACTTTTTCCTATTATGTTTGGTTTAGCTATTATTGCCAAACCTTTAGTAATTTTATTATTAACTGAAAAATGGATAGAGTGTGTCCCTTATTTACAGATATATTGTTTGTGTTATGCTATTTTACCGATACAATCAATCATCGAACAATTATATAAGGCTATGGGTCATGCGGATACATTAATAAAGCTATTTTTTATTGAAAAGACAATTGGAATTTTAATAATATTAGTATCAATGTTTTATGGTGTTTGGGCAATAGCTCTAGGAATGTTATTTACTTCTATTATTTGTACTGTATTTCATCTATTGCCACTGAAAAAAATTATTGGCTTTACTATAATTGATTTAATTAAGTGTATATTTAAACCTTTCGTCATAAGTATGATAATGATAATGATCGTTTTTATGATACAATTAGTAAAACTTCCTATATTAATTTCACTCATTTTGCAATGCTTTGTTGGTGGAATAATATACTTGGTAATGTCTATAGCTTTAAAGTCAGAAGCCTTAGTATTCATAATTGATACGGTGAATGTAAGGAGAGATATAAGGCTATTGTCCACTGTAAAAAGAATGATATTACGATAGATTTAAAGTATAAAGATTACTGTTAACTAAACTAGGATGTTTTTCAAATTAATGGAGGAGAATATGAAAAAAGTGTTGTTAATTAACCAAGGAAATACAGATAATTTAGGGGATCAAGCTATATACATTGTGTTAAAAACTTTTTTAGAATCAAAAAATAATAAAGTTGATTTTATCCCTTTTTGGAGCGAGAAAGAAGTCTTCGGTAAATTTTGGGAAACAAATAAATCTCTAGTATTATTTTTAATGAAATTTCCATTTGTTGTAGATTTCTTTAATTATAAAAGAATAAAAAAAGCTTGCGATAAAATTAAATATGATACTGTTGTAATTGGAGGTGGGGAATTGCTGTGTGCACATCATGGATTTAATTCTTCATTAAAATGTTTTACAAAATATTTTAAAAACAAAAATATACCGATAAAGTTAATAGGTGTTAGTGGTGATTTGAATATGAGAAAGCTTTATCGTAATAGATTTAGAGAATCACTATTAAGATGTACATATGTATCAGTACGAGATGGTTTTACAAAAGAAATTTGTGAAAATTATTATAAATTAAAAATAGATTTGTTTCCAGATGTAGTTTTTGCGTATAATAAAATTTTAAAAAAAAAGCCTAATATACATAAAGAACAAAGTATAGTATTTGCTCCTATTTCATTTAATAAAGAAGTTTCTATTGGTTTAGGACTTGATATTATATCGGAATATACTGAATATCTTAAAAATTTGCTACTTGAAAATTTAAAAGAAGGCAATAATATAATTTTAACTGCAACTACGAAAGACGATTATATTTTTGTGAAAGAACTATACACATTTCTATTAAATGAATTTAAAGGTTATAAAATTGAAATCAAGAAAATGTCTAGTTTAGAAGAGTATATTGATTTAGTAAAAACATCAAAATTAGTTATTTCAGGACGAATGCATGCTATGATCATAGGTCTTATTCAAAAAAACAAAGTGGTACCAATTGAATTTAAAACTAAATTAAAGAAATTTAATGAAGAATATGGTGGAGATATTCTTATTGAAGAAATAGAGAATAAGGCATATGAAGGGTTGAATAAACTTATATAATTCGATCACATCTAATAAGACTGTAATTACAAATTGTTAATAAAATAATAGTAGAGAATACCAATTGACTATAGTACAATATTATTGGCTATTTATTTATACTTGAAAGGTAGGGAGTATGATGGCGAAGAAGAAAGTAAATAAAAAAAGTATATTTAAAAATGTAGGGTTTTATTTTGTTTTAGTATATGCATTGCTTACAATCGGTTTGATTGTACAGGCAGTTACTGTTAATGTTTTACCTATGAAGTTTTTAATTCCAGTAATCGTAGTTTTATTACTATTATTTCTTGGTATGTATTATTTACAGTTGGGGAAACATGTTAATAAGATAAATAAAGTGTTAGGGAAAGTATTGATTGTTATTTTATCCGTTATTTTAGGTGTAGGTAACTGGTATTTGTTTACGACTGGCTCTGCTTTCAGTAAGATGACAAGTTCTAAAGATGTATCTGTAGTTTCTGTAGTAGTAATGAAAGATAGCTCAATTAAGAAGGTTTCTGATTTAAATGGACAAAAGCTTGGTATTATGAGTTTGGGAGATATAGAAACTCAGGATAAAGCAATGGCTGACTTAAAGAAAGATTTAGGTAGCGAGCCAACTACAGCTAAATATAATTCATATAAAGATTTTGGTGATGATTTATATGAAGGGAAAGTAGATGCAATCTTGTTAAATGAAGGATCACGTGGTATGTTTGAAGATAATCATAAAGATTTTGATTCAAAGACAAGAGTAGTAAAACAGTATACATATAAAACTGAATCAAAAGATATTAGTAAAAATGTAGATGTTACAGAGAAACCATTTAATATATATATTACTGGTATTGATACATATGGAACTATCGCGACACAGTCTCGTTCGGATGTAAACATGATTGTATCAGTAAATCCTAAAACACATCAGATTTTGATGACAGGTATTCCACGTGATTTTTATATTCCACAGACTTGTCAGGGAAATCAAAAAGATAAATTGACACATACTGGTATTTTTGGAGTGGATTGTACAATTAGCTCTGTTGAAAATTATATGGGAATTGATTTGAACTATTACGCACGTGTGAATTTCTCAAGTGTAGTAGATATCGTTGATGCATTAGGTGGAATCACAGTAAATTCTCCATTTGCATTTACAACTTTACATGGAACATTCCAAATTCATGAAGGAGAAAATACATTGAATGGGGAACAGACACTTGGATTTGTAAGAGAACGATATAGTTTGCCTGATGGAGATAGAGAACGTAGCCGTAATCAGATGCGCGCTGTTGAAGCAATGATTAATAAAGCTATTTCACCTTCTATCATTACAAACTATGCAAGTATCATGAATGCAGTAAGTGGAAGTTTCCAGACAAATATGAGTCAAAGTGAAATGACAAGCCTTATTAAAATGCAGTTAAATGATATGAAAGGCTGGGATATTAAGCAGATTCAGGTTAGTGGACAAGGAACAACAACTTGGTCACCTGCGAATGGATTTAATGCATATGTTATGATTCCAAATGAAGCATGTGTAGAAAATGCAAAAAAATTAATTGAAAAAATAGATTCTGGTGAATTAATTACAGATGAAGATATTGCTTATCAAAATCAGTTAGTTTCTCAGGCTGGGTAATAAAAGAAGTAAAAGATGACTTGAAGTGGGTCATCTTTTACTTTGCAGAAGGTTGACAAAAATCGGGGGGGGGTAAAATTCTGTATGCATATATAAAAATTTTATGAACTTAAAATTTATATGAAAATTCGATGTCGTTTTAATTTTGGTTTGGGGGAGTATAGTTATATGATAATCTAATTTAAGATAACTATATTTTTTAGGAAATTATTAGAAAAGTTCTTATATAAAAAGGGACATGTAAGGAATTTCCTAAAAAAGAATGGCAATTAAGAAATAGAAAAAGTAATTTTTATTGCTTTTAACAAAAATGTATAGTATTCTATGCTAGAGTGTGTAAAGTACAATAAGTGAGGGGATATAATGGCAAAGTTGATAAGTGGGTTTACAAGTATGGGATTTTATAAGAAATATCGCGAAATTATTATGTTGATTTTGGATCTATTCACCGTGTTTGTTTCTTTTTTTATGTCTGTTTGGATGAAAGCTGATTTTAAATTTTCTTACTTGAATCTGCATCTGGGGTTTGAAGTTTTAAAGAGTTTTCTAGTTGTATTACTTGTATTTGGAATTTGTTTCTATGTTGCGAAAATATATAAAAGTCTTTGGAAGTATACAAGTATTATAGAAGCAATGAAAATTGCAATGTCAAATATTATAGCTGCATTAATTTTAATTATACTTTCATTATTGACGTTAAAAAGCGGTAGCGCATCCGTGATTAGTATTATTATTGTAGCAGTTTTATTTAATATACTGTTTATGCTAAGTGCCAGAGTATTGTATCGAATGTATCGTCGTATGCAGGTTGTTGGCAATGCGGGTAAAAAAGCTTTGATTGCTGGTGCTGGAGATGCTGGGGTAATTTTACTAAGAGAACTAAATCAGAATCCTGAAATTGGATATAAGACTGTTGGTTTTTTAGATGATAATAAAAAAGGGAAAATTGTTTGTGGTATCCATGTAGTTGGTACAACGGATGAAGTAAAAGAAATGGCAGAAAAATATGGTGCAGATGCAGTGTTAATTGCAATGCCAAGTGCTCCAAAAGAAAGAGTAAGAGAAATATTTGAGAACTGTCAAAAAGTAAATTTGCCTGTAAAAATCATGCATGAGTTAAATGATTCATTAGAGGATTCTTTATCTAAAAAACAGCCGATAGAGGATGTAAGAATAGAAGATTTGCTTGGTCGTGGGGAAATTCATTTACAGCAGGATGAAATTCAATCTTATATCACAGGAAGAACCGTTTGTGTAACGGGTGCTGGTGGTTCTATTGGTTCTGAGTTGTGTAGACAAATTGTGAAGTTTGAACCGGCAAGATTGTTGATGATTGATATCAATGAAAATTCTCTATATATGCTGGAACAGGAATTTAATCGTTCCAGAATGCATCATAAAATTAATGAAAAAGTGCAGATTGTTTCTTACATTGCTTCAATTAGAGATAAAGGTGCTTTAGATGAGTTGTTTGATAAAGAAAAGCCAGATGTAGTATATCATGCAGCAGCACATAAGCATGTTCCTTTAATGGAAACAAGACCTATGGAAGCTGTAAAGAACAATGTATTTGGTACATATAATTTGATACGCAGTTGTATTGAACACAAAGTAAAAAGATTTATTATGATTTCTACGGATAAAGCGGTAAATCCTACAAATGTTATGGGTGCTACAAAACGAATGACAGAAATGATTCTTCAAGCTTATGGAGATAATGGAGTTACGAAAATGGCGGCTGTACGATTTGGAAATGTATTAGGTTCTAATGGTTCTGTAATTCCAATTTTCAAAAGGCAAATTGCTGAGGGTGGTCCAGTAACGATTACTGATAAAAATATTATACGTTATTTTATGACAATTCCAGAGGCTGCACAATTAGTTCTACAGGCAGGTTATTATGCTGATCAGGGAGAAATCTTTGTGTTAGATATGGGAGATCCTGTTAAGATTTTAGACTTGGCAGAAAAGATGATTCGTTTGTCAGGACTTCGTCCTTACAAAGACATTAATATTATAGAAATTGGTTTACGACCAGGAGAAAAAATGTTTGAAGAATTAAAATTAGATGGAGAAACAACATCAAAAACAAAAAATAATTTGATTTATAAAAATGAAGTAATGAAAATATCGAAAAAAGAAATTGAAGAAAAATTATTAAGACTGCGCGAAGTATTAGAACAGCATTCTTCAAAAGAAACTATTCGAGAAACAATGCTGGATGTTATTATAGGTGATAAAACAGTCGTTTAGTTTTTAAAAATAACGTGATATAATAAATAGCGAGACCTTGTAAAAGGGATGAAAGGAGATTTTACGTGGAGGAAATAAGAAACACAACAGAGTCGAATGAAGAAATAGAAATTGATCTGAGTAGACTTTTCAATGAAATTAAAAAGAAACTTAAATTTATTATTTTACTTGCAGTAATCGGAGCCATTGTTGCGTTTATTTTTACAACAATGTTTGTGATAAAAAAATATGCAAGCAGCGCCGACATATATCCAAAAACAAATACAACAGATACAGGAACACTGGATTACAATGCTTTGAATGCAAATACGAAAATGGTTAACAACTATATGGCAATCATTCAGGGTGATAGTGTGCTTGATGTAGTGACAAAAAATCTAAAACTAGAGGATAGAGGAGAAGATTTTGTTAAGAGTACGATATCTGTTACAAACGAAGCAAATACAGAAATCATTAAAATAACAGCTACTACAGATGATCCAAAATTATCAAAGGATATTGTAGATGAAACCGTTAGTCAGTTTATTTCTTATGTAAAAGATAAAATTGATGTAAAAAATATCATGATTTTGAATCAGGCGAAAGTTGAAGAAACTCCTGTAGCACCAAATGTAAAGATGAATGTGGTCATTGGTGCCTTATTAGGAATTATGATTTCTGGAGGAATCGTTGTTTTGCGTTTCTTGTTAGATAAAAGATTACATACAAAAGATGATGTAGAAGCTTATTTAGAAATTCCTGTATTAGCAGAAGTTCCTTACTTTGAGGATAAATAAAATGAAGTTTATTGATATTCATAATCATTTTGCATGGGATATTGATGATGGAATGGAAAGCAGAGAACAAGCTGAAATTGCATTAAAAAAAGCTTATGCAGATGGGGTGAGGGTGATTGTATCTACACCACATTTTATTCCTGGAAAACAGGATAAAAATGATGTAGCATTCATGAATCAAAGAATTGAAGAGTTAAAAGTTTTAGCGAAGCAATATGGAATAGAAGTTTATTCCGGAAGCGAAATCTTTTTAGATGATGATTTCTTAGATATGCTAGATCAGGAACTGTTTAATACGCTTGCAGGATCTGGTTATGCATTGTGTGAATTTGATGTGCGAAAAGATATTGAAAAAAATGAAGAAGCAGAAAATGTTTTGTATGAATTTGAAGTGCGAAATATGATTCCTGTGATTGCACATGTAGAACGATACTTTCATAAAGGATTAAATTTAAATCGGGTTCAGGAATGGATAGACAATGGCTATGTTATACAGATCAATAGAACTAGCCTGTTAGGAATGCATGGAGAAACAGCTAAAAAGAATGCATGGAAGCTAATCCATTCAGGTATGGCACATGTGGTTGCAAGTGATGCACATCGTGCTGATGGGAATCGTGTTTGTAAATTAAGTGATGCATATGAAATGGTTGTAAAAGAAGTTGGAAAAGAAAATGCAGATATTTTATTTTATAGAAATCCGCTGCATTTGATTCAAAACGAAGAGATAGAAGATTTACATATTGTAAAGAAGAAATCTTTCTTTGACATATTCAAAAGGAGATGATGAAAGTGGAAAGAAAAGTTGCTCCAAAAAGAAGTGACAATAAGAAACGTCGTAAACAAAGTCAGTTTGATTATATGGAAGTTTATCGTCAGTTAAGAACGAATATCGAATATTCTTCCTTTAATAAAGATATTAAAGTTGTAAATATTACAAGTTCGAATCCGGCAGAGGGAAAAAGCTCTGTAGCAAGCAATTTAGCTATGGTTGCAGTAGCAAAATACAAAAAAGTATTATTAATTGACTGTGATTTAAGAAAACCGGTACAGCATAAAATCTTTAAGGCTTCTAATAAATTAGGAGTTAGTAATTTAATGAAGAATATGAATGAGTTAGATATTGATAATGAAGCATATTTCCATAAATTTAAAGACAGCAGTTCAGAGGGAAAATTATATTTGTTAACAAGTGGGAAAGCTGTACCAAATCCACAGGAACTTCTCGCAAGTGAAAGATTTAAAGAAATGATTGATCGTTTTAGAGAGAAGTTTGATTATATTGTAATTGACTGTCCACCTTTAAATGCAGTGGCAGATGCTGTGCCAGTTTCTAGTATTGCAGATGGAACGGTATTTGTTACTTCCGCAAGAGATACAGACAAAAGAGATGCGAAAAACGCATTGACGATGCTGCAGAGAAGCGGTGCCAATGTATTGGGGTGTGTTTTAACAAAAGTTGATACTACAAATCGTTCTTATTACAGTTACTATGGAAATTATGAATAAGTAAGGAGGAATGTTTCATGAAGAAATCAAACTCCTTAGATAAAGTAGAAAAAACAGTTTTGGTAATTGCTGTACTTCTTATTCCAATTACCATTGGACTTGGTGTATTTAAAAATTCAACACAGGAAAAGAAACCATATGTTTCCGTAAGAAAAGAAGAAACAAAGGTGTCAAAAGAAATAAAAGATGGTGTAGCACTGATTTCTAAAGAATATACCATAAAGCGAAATGGAAATTTAAGTCTGGATGCAGAAGAATATTTTGAAGGAAGTAGTGAAGATTTAAAAAAGATGGAATTAGACTTTGAAAAAGTGGATTTAAGTAAGGTTGGTTCTTATCCTGTAACAGCAGAATTAGGAAATAAGACATTTCATTTCACAGTGAAAGTAGAAGAAAGTGAAAATCCTACACTTAAGGCCGATAAAACATCTTTTAAATATTTAGTTGGTGCATACAGCACTATGGATGAAGTTAAAGAAATTGCAAATGTCTCCGCAACAGATGCCAATGGAAATGATATTACAGAAGATATTGTTGGCTGGACAGATACGTTACCTGTAGAAGAAGGTAAAAAAGACTATCGTTTAAGTGTTACGGATAGTAGTGGAAATACAGGATATTTAATTGTTACTGTAGATTTTCAAAGAGTAAGAAATTAAAGGTGTGATAAACTTGAATTGGTATGTATTGTTTGTCATGGGTGGTAAGGAAGAAAAGATATGTGAATTTTTTAAACAGGAAAACATACATGCTTTTCTTCCCAAAATGGAAGTACTTTACAGAAAACAAGGAAATTTTTACCCTAAAGAAAAACTAATGTTTCCAAGTTATGTATTTATAGAAAGTGATTTGGAACACACTGCTTTTCATCAAAAGCTATTAGATGTAAAGCAGAAAAAGAAGGGCATTATCAAAGAACTGAAATTTGATGATGAAGGAACACCAGCATTAACACAGGAAGAAAAAGAACTTATAGAAAAACTTATAGGAAGAAGCAAAGTAATGAAACATTCGATTGGTTATATTGAAGGTGATCAGGTGATTGTAACAGATGGTCCACTACAAGGACTAGAAAGTAAAATCATTAAAATTGATCGTCATAAAAGAAGAGCCCTTATAGAGATAGAAATGCTAGGGCGAATTGTCAATCTAAATGTTTCATTAGAAATTATAAAAAAGATAGGATTGTAGAATGGTAATAGTTGTTTAGGCACTTTACCACCAATCAAGGACAGAGCTTAATTGTCTGCATATATTCTATTATGTGCGGATAGGCGAAGCCTGTCTTTTTTTGTATATTTCGAGATTGGAGGGGATATATTGTCTAGTTTATTAATTATTGGTGCAGGAGGACATGGAAGATGTTGTCTAGATATAGCATTATCTATGAATCAGTTTGATAAAATAGCATTTCTAGACGATAAAGAAACAGAAACAATTAATAGTATCAAAGTATTGGGAACTGCACAAGAATTAGAGAAATACTATCCTGTATATGATTCTATTGTTGTCGCGATTGGAAACAACAAGGTCAGAAAACAAATGATGGAAAAAGCAAAAGAAATCGGTTATAACCTTGTGAACTTAAAACATCCATCAGCTATTATTTCTCATTTTGCGAATATTGGGTATGGTAATGTAATATTTCCAAATGCTGTGATAGAAGCAAATAGCTATATTGGATATGGAAATGTAATATGTGCAAATACAGTTATTAACCATGATGCAACAATTAAAGATTATTGTTTAATATATTCCAATACAACCATTCGACCAGAATCGATTGTAAATTCATTAACACGAATTGAAAGCAATTGTTGCATTGGATTTGGAACCATACTTCCAGAAGGAAGTTATATAGGGGAAGGGAGTAGTGTGAATAAGAATGTATAGAAACGGTATAAAAAGAGGAATTGATCTTTTATTATCTTTAATAGGATTTATCATATTAAGTCCTATCTTTTTAATTATCTGTATTTGGATTAAATGTGATAGTAAAGGACCAGTTTTCTTTAAGCAAAAGCGCGTAGGAAAAAATAAAGAGTATTTTTATATATATAAATTTCGCTCTATGAGAACGGATACCCCTAAAGATTGCCCTACACATTTATTATCAGATCCTGAACAGTTTATAACAAAATCTGGCAAGTTTTTAAGAAAAACATCACTAGATGAATTGCCACAATTGATAAATATTATCAAAGGAGAGATGGCGATTATTGGTCCTAGGCCTGCTTTATGGAATCAATATGACTTAATTGAAGAAAGAGATAAATATAAAGCAAATGACGTAAGACCAGGTTTAACAGGTTGGGCACAGATCAATGGCAGAGATGAATTGGAAATCGATGTAAAAGCAAAACTAGATGGTGAGTATATACAACAAATGTCTTTTTTATTTGATGTGAAATGTTTCTTTGGAACGATTACTTCTGTTTTAAAGCATGAAGGAGTTGTAGAAGGAGGAACAGGAGAGATGAAAAAGAAGGAGGAAATCAGATGAAAAAGATATTAATTACAGGAGCTAATAGCTATATAGGTACTTCATTTGAAAAGTATATACATGAAAATTATCCAAAAGATTATTATATAGATACTCTAGATATGCTTGATCCAAAATGGAAAGAATATGATTTTTCAAAATATGATACAGTGTTCCACGTTGCAGGGATAGCTCATAAGAAAGAAACATCAGAGAATAAGGATTTATATTATAAAGTAAATCGTGATTTAGCAATAGAAACAGCTAATATAGCTAAACAATCAGGGGTTCAACAGTTTATTTTTATGAGTTCAATGAGTGTTTATGGATTAGATTATAGTGATGAATTAATAAATTTAGAAACAAGATTAAACCCAAAAACGAATTATGGGAAAAGCAAATTGGAAGCAGAAAATCAGATTATTGAATTAGCTAATGATAAGTTTATTGTATCAGTTTTGAGACCTCCTATGGTATATGGAGATAATAGTCCAGGTAATCTTACAAAGTTATTTGATGCTGTAAGAAAATTTCATGTTTTCCCTACCATAAAAAATGATAGAAGTTCAATTAGTATAGATATTTTATCTAAAGAAATAAGAAAAATAATTGAAGCTAAGCAGACAAAAATATATTTACCTCAGAATGATAGATATATGTGTACATATGAAATAGTAAAAGAACAAATGAAAATGGAAGGTGTGAAAGTTTATTATACTTCAATATTTAATCCAATTATAAAATTTTTAATTGGTAAATTTGAGATAATAACTAAATGTTTTGGAGATTTAAAATATGAAAAATAAAAATATTTTATTTCTTTGTCAATATTTTTACCCTGAAAAAATTTCTTCAGGAGTACTTCCTTTTGAATTAGCAACTTCCTTGTCTAAGGAAGGATATAATGTTAATGCCTTAGTAGGTTATCCAAAAGAATATTCAGATAAAAATAAGGTCGAATTAAACGAAACTATAAAAGGAGTTAATATAAAAAGGGTTAAATATATCCAAAGCTCTAGAAGCAACTTTATTGGTCGAATTATGAATTATATCGGATTTTGTATATCGATTGCAATTCATCCACTTAAATTTAAAGCAAATGATATTTTTATATGTTATACGAATCCACCATTACTACCTTTTATTGCAGCACTTTATAATAGACTTTTTAAGAAACAAATGATTTTAATAGTATATGATTTATATCCGGACGTAGCAGTTAAGTTAGGAATGCTCAATAATAAAAGTATTATTGTGAAATTATTTAATAGAATAAATAATTTTGTTTATAAAAATATTAATACCATTGTAGTTTTATCCAGTGAAATGAAAAAATATTTAATAGAAATAAAACATTTAGATTCTTCAAAAATAAGAGTTATACCCAATTGGTACATGGATTTAAAGCCTAATTTAGAGTACTCAGAAAGTGATAAAAAAAATATAAAAGTCTTTTATGGTGGTAATATGGGATTAGCGCAAAATATAGAGATTATATTAGAAACGGCAAAAATATTAAAAAATGAAAAGGGTATTGAATTTTACTTTGTTGGACACGGGATAAAAAAAGATAAAATAGCCCAACAAAAAGAAAAAGAGAATTTGGAGAATGTATATATATATAATTTTTTACCTAAAGATGAGTATGATAAGTTAGTTCAAACAGCTGATATTGTAATAGTTAGTTTAGAAAAAAAAGTAAAAGGATTGGGATCTCCGAGTAAGGTATATAGTTATTTATCGGCGGGGAAACCTATAATTGCAATTATGCCAGAAGAGACAGATGTGGTAAATGACATTATAAGATGGAAAAATGGTATTGTAATAACAGATGAAAACTGTGAAAAGCTATCAAAAGAGTTATTGAAATTAAAAGGCAACCAAAAATTATTACTTGAAATGGGAAAAAATTCTAGAATATTATTTGAAGAGAAATATACTTTGGACATATGTAAGAAGCAATATTTAAATATTTTAAAGTAGGAGAAAACTAAGATGAAAGCATTAATTATTTTAGCAGATAATATCTATTTGACACCATATATAAAATTTTATACAACAATTTTGGATAGTGAAGAGATTGATTACGATATAGTATATTGGGATAAAAATAGTAATGAGAAAATAATAGGAAAAAGATACTTTAGATTTGTTTGCGATGGAGAAAAAAAATCAGATAAAGTGATCGGATATCTAAAATATAGAAAATATATCAAAAATTTAATTAAACAAAATAGTTATTTTGCTCTAATACCACTACATGCAGTTATTTATTTCATTATATTCGATGTTTTAAATAATAAATTTAAAGGTAAATATATATTTGATGTACGTGACTATAGTTATGAAAAATCATTAATATATCGTTGGATGCAAAAAAGATTAGCTGAGAATTCAATAATAAATATAATCTCTTCTAAAGGATATAAAGCATTTTTACCTGATGGAGAATATTATGTTTCACATAATATTCCTTATGGTAATTATAAAAAATATAAACAATTATCAAATACTGAAAATTTAGTTATTCAATTGAGTTATATTGGATTAATACGTTTTATGGAACAAAATAAAAAAATTTTGTTATTCTTTAAAAATGATAAAAGGTTTCATTTAAATTTTATCGGAACTAATGCAAAACAGTTAGAAGAATTTTGTGATGTGAACGAAATAAAAAATGCTACATTTATTGACACTTTTGATTCAAAAGATACATTAGAATTTTATAAAAGTACTGATTTAATAATGAATCTTTATGGTAATCATACGCCATTATTAGATTATGCACTTTCAAATAAATTGTACTACTCTGCATGTTTATATAAACCAATTTTGGTATGTGAAGATACCTATATGGAAAAAATATCAACAGAATATAATATTGGTTTTACATTAAAGATGGAAAAAGAAAAAGAAAAAGATGATCTTTATAATTATATAAAGTGTTTAGATAGAGAAAAATATATAAAAAATTGCGATTTATTTATGGAGGATGTGTTTAAAGATATTGCAGAATTGGAGGAAAAAACAATAGAAAGGTTACGGGAAATTAAAAATAGGGTGAGGTTATGATAAGAGTATTACATCTTTTTACTACTTTAGATGGTGGTGGAGTAGAGAGCTTTTTGTATAACTATTATTCAAATATGGATACTAGTAAAATTATATTTGATACTGTAGTTCCAGGAGAGAAAATAGGATATCTAGAAGCTAAATTTATTGATTTAGGTGGAGAAGTTTTTCATATATGCAGATTTAGAGAAAATCCAATCAAACATATTAGAGAAGTTTCAAATATAATAAAAAACGGTCATTATGATATAGTTCACTGTCATGGATATAAATCAACAATTGGACTTCTGTTTGCTAAAATATGGGGTTGCAAGGTCAGAATTATACATAGTCATATGGCATATGTTAATGAGTCATGGCTTAAAAAAAGTTGCAGAAATGTTATAACTTTAATAGCTAAGTTACTTGCTACAGAGAAATTTGCTTGTGGAATCGATGCTGCTAAATGGTTGTTTGGGGTAAAAGACTATGAAAAAGGTAATGTAAGAATTATTAACAATGCCATTGACTTGTCTAAATACTCATTTGATGAAAAACAACGTGAAAATTATAGAGAGAAATTAGGCTTAATAGGAAAATTTGTAATAGGAAATGTTGCAAGATTAACGTATCAAAAAAATCAAAGTTTTTTGTTACGTGTTTTTAAAGAGATATTGCTTAGAGATGAGAGCGCGATTTTGTTACTTGTTGGTGAAGGAGAAGATAGAGAAAAGTTAGAAAAAGAATGTATTGAACTAGGTATCGATAAAAAAGTAAAATTCTTGGGAATGAGAAAAGATATTTCTGAATTGTTATCAACTATGGATGTCTTTGTTCTTCCATCAAGATATGAAGGATTACCAGTAGTTTTAGCAGAAGTCCAGGCTTCTGGACTATTGTCATGTGTTTCTTCTAATGTAACAAGAGAGATTAATGAAACAAATAGTATATATTATTTATCGTTGGAATCATCGTATGAGCTTTGGTGTAAAAAGATAATAGAGATAACCCAAAATAATAATGTGAAAAAAAGAGTGGAAAAACAAGCAATAATGCATAATGGAAAATATGATATTAAATATCAAGCAAAAAAATTATTTGATACATACATATCTTTAATTAATAATGAGAATTTAATTTCAAGGAGCTGAACAATGACTAATAGAGATAAAATTTATACAATAATATTTTGGATAATAAATTGTATGTATGTTTTTGCATTTATATATTGGGTTCTTCTTAATAGAGGGAATACGAGTGTTGTTAATAATTATAATTTGAATTTATTTCCATGGGTATTTGGATTAATACTTGTACAAATGGTGAGCTTTAAGATTAAAAACGTATTGTTTTGTGATTTTGCTCTTTGGTTTTCATTAATATCATATATGTTCATGTTTGGATTTCTATTTAGTAGTGTTTTTAATTTAGATTCAAATTTGTTGTGGAATCCAATTTCAAATTATAGTGATATTGAATTATTTAAATCATATGTATTTGTAATATTATGTTTAGAAATGTTTTCTTTTGGATATCTTTCTTTTTATAATGAAAAAATAGTACAAAAAAAAAATGAACTACGTTACGCTAAGTCAAATAGACATATATATAACATAGGTTGTGTTTTATTATTAATAGGAAGTATAACTAAAATATTAAACGATATACAAATCGTTTTTACAACGCAATCTGCAAATTCATATTCTGCTTATGCATCAGCTGTTAGTTCGGGAATTATTGACGATTTATCTTATTTGATGTTACCTGGTATTTTCTTTGTCTTTTTTAGTGGTTGCATAAAAGAACGTACCAAAAAGTTGATATTTCTTATTGTTCTAATTTACCTAGTTTGTATAATGATTTTAACTGGAAGTAGAAAAATCCAAATTTTTTCAATCCTATCTTTATTTCTCGGATTCGAGTTTTCATCTGAAAAAAGTCATTTATCTATTAAGAATTTTTTGGTTTACTTATTTTTAGCATTGATATTGATCAATATAATAATTATTATAAGAGATAATAGATTTAATTTGGAATCAGTAGGACCAGAAATATTAAAAACTATTTTCTCTTTTGACTTGTTTGGAAATATTTTAGGTGAGACATTTGCAGAAACTGGAATCACAATACTTTCTGTTGCATCTATAATTAAATTAGTACCGGTGGTTAAGCCATTTCAATATGGATTAACTTTCTTAAGAACAATTCCTTCTTTTTTACCAATAGGTTGGCTTGTAGGCGATTTTTTTTATCAAGCTTCTTCTACATATGTAATAAATTCATATTTACAAACACCTGTTGGATCAAGTCTTATTGGAGACTTTTATTGGAATTGGGGCTTTGTTGGAGGTATAATAGCTTCTTTTATAAGTGGAGTTATTATCTTTAAATTAGTAAATATTAACGATAGCAAAAACATTAGAAAAAATTATGCAATGTATTTCTCGTTTTTTTCTCAATTAATAATTTTGGTTAGAGGTGAAGTATTTGATATATATCGACCAATAATAATGTTAGTTATTATTGTTTTTATTATGGAAAGAATAAATATATTTAAGAGGAGGATAATAATTAGATGAAAAAAAGAATTATGTTACATGGAGCTACAGACTGTAACTCAAGTAATTATGGAGATTATATTTATGGTGAATTAATTTATGATTATATTAAAAATAAAGGAATAGATGTTTGCTTTTATAATGCTTCTACTTTTTTTAAAGAGCACTTAGATGATTTTATGGATACAAAAAAGTTTAAATTCTCTAATGCAGATGGGATTGTATATATACCTGGAGGTTATTTTGGAGAAGGTCATAATGCACGATTTCGAGATAACTTAGTCCAATTTTTACGATTTATGCCATTAGGGATTAAAGCGTCTTTTAAGAAAATTCCTATGGTAGTTTTAGGAATAGGAGCTGGTCCAAATAAAGATTTTCTAATGAATTATGGTATTAGGAAAATCTGCAATCATTCTAGTGTTATAACAGTTAGAGATTCAGAATCGTATAAATCTTTAAAAAATTTATGTCCTAAAGCTAACATAGTAGAAGCTGGTGATGTAATTATTACAAAGAAGTTAAATTTATTAGAATCAAGTCTACAACTTAATAAAATAAAAGATTTAAAAAATAACTATAAGATTTTACTGGTTCACTATAATCATAGTGATGAAGCACTTATTAAATTTGCAAATGCAGTGAAGAATTTTATTAACAATCACCCAGAATATAAAGTCGTTGTAGCATCCGATTCTATTTTAGCATTTGAAGAAGAATATTACCAAAAATTTAATCAAATTATGGGAGTAAAATGTGAGCATTTTATCTATAAAAATCCACACGAAATGACAGCATTATTAAAATTGGTTGATTTAGTATTAACTTGTAAATTGCATGTAGGAGTAGTTGCAACAACATTTGATAAGTCAGTAATCGCTATAGCTTGTCATCCCGAGAAAACAAAACGATATTATTCGCAGATTGGGGAAGAAGAAAGATGTATTTCATTATATAATTCACACTCAAAAGAAATAGAATTATTATTGGAAAAATATTATGATAAAAACATCAATATTCCAAATAAAGTTATATTAAAGGCAACTAAAACTTGGGAAATTTTGGATTCTGTAATAGGTGACATGAATGATGATAAGTGATAAAAAATCATTGTTAAGTAATACGGTTTCATTGTATTTGATGAATATCGTGAAATTAATTTTTCCTTTATTGGTTTTACCGTATCTTACTAGAGTTTTATCTACAGAAATATATGGTGTTGTGACGTATGTAAAAGCAGTTAATGTATACATACAATTAATTATTGATTTTGGATTTTTATTATCTGCAACCAAAGAGATAGTATATGCTAATTCAAATATGGAACTAATAGGTAGAATTACTGGTGATACAATTGCTGAAAAAGTTATTTTGGGGATATTGGCATGCTTATTTTTTTCTATAGTATCCTTTTTTATTCCTATTTTAGGTAAAAATCTACTTTTTAGCACTTTATATCTTATTTCGGTACTTTCAACAATTTTTCTTTTCGACTTCTTATTTAGAGGTTTAGAAAAAATGCATTTAGTTGCTGTTCCCTACATAGTTGCTAAAACAATAACTACGGCTTTTACTTTTATTTTAATTCATGATGATTCGAATATCTTGTTGATACCGTTACTAGAGATTATTGGGAACATAACAGCGGTAACTATTTCATTTTATTTTGTAAAAAAAATGCAAATTAAGATTACTTTTTCTTCTTATAAAAAATGGTTAAGCGATTTGAAAGATTCATGTATATATTTTATTTCAAATTTTGCAACAACAATTTTTGGAGCATTAACTACTTTAATTGCAGGATTATTCTTGTCAATGACACATATAGCATATTGGGGAATCTGTATGCAAATACTTTCAGCAGCTAAAGCGTTATATAATCCCATAACAAATAGTCTATATCCTCATATGTTAAGAGAAAAGGATATAAAATTTATAAAAAAAAATCCCAGTCTTTAGAAAAGAACTGTCTTGATATTTCTTTTCTGACCGGGATTTTTATAA
>ERZ773103.105-NODE-105-length-80581-cov-9.394009_pt1 | contig 80581 bp, 70 predicted proteins | sample MGYA00511118_ERZ773103 | MGnify/ENA primary metagenome ERZ773103 (study PRJEB29015, sample SAMEA2737821) | human gut metagenome | biome: human gut; feature: human-associated habitat; material: faeces | place: China | collected 2012 ... | reverse complement strand
CGCAGGAGAATTCTATTCTTCTGCGGGGCTGCCGCTCTTTTTATTTATTCGGCGACTGCCTCTATCCATATGTTGCCGTTTTTTGCAACATATGGATAGGGCTCGTTGCGAATGAGGCCAAGTATCATGCGTTGCAGTTACAATACATGTATAGTGCGCAGAAGCGACCAGAACAGAAAAGAGCTTAGGAAAATATCCTAAGCTCTATAACTAACACGGAATGACAGTGTGTCGTTTACTTCTCCTTATGCCGTTTAAAATAATCTTTGACCAGCTTGACTACCGTTCCGGACAACAGGAACAGCGCGATCAGGTTCGGTATTGCCATCAGGCCGTTGAAGGTTTCAGCGATGCTCCAGAGCATGCCAAGGTCAACAGTTGCGCCAAGGATCGCTACGAGAGAATATACGATCATAAATGGTTTGATGACTTTTTCAGAAAACAGGAACTCGATACATCTGGAGCCGTACAGTCCCCAGCCGATGATGGTGGAGAATGCGAAGCAACAGAGTGCGACAGCTGTAAAGATGGAGATCCAGTTTCCGTATGTGGCAGTAAATCCGGAGATCGTCAGTTCTGCACCGGCATCAGCGCCGTATCCTACAGGAGTGCCGCTGCACAGGATAACAAGAGCCGTAATGGTGCAGATAACGATGGTATCGATAAATACTTCAAAGATACCGAACAGACCCTGTTTTACCGGTTCGTTGGTATCTGCGCATGCGTGGGCGATAGAACCGGTACCGAGACCTGCTTCGTTGGAGAAGATACCGCGGGCAACGCCTTTTTTCATACTCATGAAGAAGCTCCCAACGATGCCGCCGGTCACGGAAGCCGGATGGAATGCACCGTCAATGATAGAAGCAAATACACCCGGAAGCCGGTCGATATTTAATATGATAACACCGATGGCGAGCAGAATATAGATGATCGCCATAAACGGAACCAGTTTTTCTGTAACTTTTCCGATTCGTTTGACACCACCAAGGAGGATCATTGCTACCAGAATGGCACAGATAATACCGATGATCAGGCTGGAAGTCTTAACGCCGGACTGATCGATCACATGAAGGTTTAACAGAGCGGAGTTGACAGCGGAGGTAATGGTATTTACCTGTGTGGCATTTCCGGTTCCGAATACGGTAAGGACACCGAATACAGAAAACAGGATCGCAAGCCACTGCCAGTGTTTACCGAGTCCGTTTTTAATATAGTACATTGGACCGCCGACAAAATCGCCATGGGCATTTTTCTCACGGAAATGTAAAGCGAGGGTAACCTCGGAGAATTTTGTACACATTCCCAGCAGAGCGGAGATCCACATCCAGAAGATAGCGCCCGGTCCACCGATTGCAAGGGCTCCGGCGACACCGGCTATATTTCCGGTTCCTACCGTACCGGCAAGTGCCGTACAGACCGCCTGAAAAGGTGTCATCGCTCCGTCAGCGGCATCCTGTTTATGAAAGATACGTCCGATGGTATGACGGATCGCATAAGGAAATTTTCGAATCTGGATAAATTTGGTCCGAAAACTTAAGAGCAGTCCCACACCGATGATGCAGATCATGGCAGGAACGCCCCAGATAAAGTTGTTTACAACACTGTTGACTGATTTTATGACCTCTAACATATGTAACCTTTCTAAATCATATATATTTTTCCATGATAACAAGAGTCACTGCCATTGTAAAATAGTTACCGGAACTTTCAGAAAAAAGCTGATCAGACAGGTAATGTTTTTTGTGATGAATGGACATAGTGTCACTTTTTATCGTACAAAATCGTATTTGGTAACTGTGTCAAAGCAGACACGGAGAGTATTTTACCATAAACAGAAAAAAATGTATAGAAAAATATAATCAGTCTTTTTTATCATCGTTATCGAAGATACGGATCAGTCTCGTATCGTGATTTCCCTTTTTAAAATCAGCCAGGGTCTGTCGGAAGGTCGTGTTTCTCAGCCTGTAAGTATTATGTAAAAATATGACAAGCGTGATCCACCACAGTACAGGCCAGAGAAGAGCGCATTTGTGCAATTTTGGAAAACGGATCTTCATCTGAATATGACCTTCTTTAAAATAGGTAAGCCAGTTGACTGTATCGTATGAGCCGCTGCTGACCAGTTCATTTTTTTCGTTTTTTCCTACATCGCCATCTGAAAGGATTTTTTCTATAAATTTTTCACAGTCTGTGGCGTTATAGTGGATATGTGGATCAATCTTTTCGGAAAGTCCGAGATAGAGGCGGCAGGATTCCAGAATGATCTCATAGAGATGCAGGATACGGGATTCCTGACACCAGTTGTGGATTCTGTCAAAGTCAATCTCATCTTTATGCCTGGTCAGATACAATGTAAAATCACAGAGCAGCCGGATGCCGAATCCGCTGTAAAGATAGTGTTTCAGCATATGATGGATCATATAAAACACGGATTCTGTTGGGGGCAGGACAGTATACTCCCGGTTTCGGATGGTCTGCAAAAACGGTTGAAATGCATTGGTAGAAAATACAGTATTCACGATCTGATTAGCCGGACCATACTGATACAGCCCAACGATCCGGAAATGGAGCTCCAGAATATAAGTACGGTTTGTCTGGGGAAACGTATACTGATACGTAAGATGATGGTCACTGACTTCATCCACAGGGCGAAAGTCATTGCGTTCCAGTAGCTGTTTTGCCTTATCCAAGTCGTCAGGATCAGAAATATAGAGGTCCACATCTCCCAGTTTTCGCAGTTCCGGTGTGGGATAATAGGCTGCCAGACTGATGCCTTTCAGCAAAATACAGGGGATATGATGTTCTTTCAGCAGCGAAGTCAGACGAACGGTAAACTGCTCAATCTGATAATAATGCAGCATCATCATTTTTGTCTGTTGTTGAATCTGAAAAAAAAGCTTATCTGAAGGGGCTGTGTATGGCAGCAGAAATGGAACTGTAAAATGCTCAGAAGACAGTCGATAAAGATCTTTCAGCTTCTCTCCGTGAAAAACATGTCTTTTTTCCGAGTTCGTGCAGATTTCCCTGATGATCTGCAGATAATCTGTGTATAATTGATCCATAATAAGAGTTTAACTCCCGTATAAATAAATATATATCAATAAATAAATTAGCTGTATCAATAAAATAGTATTTTTGTGAAATATATGATATAATCTCCGAATGTATAAGGAAAACAAATTTTGATATTAAATACAATCACTTACTGATACATGGAACAGAATGAATAAACGGATTAATTAAAATCCGGATATAAGTATAACATAAGATAAAAACAGAAAGAATAAGAAAAAGAAGATTTTACAGAAAAATGAAGCAGACAGATAATTTTGTGTTGCGCCAGGTGGCTGATGAGAAAATACTGATTCCCTGCGGCAGCATGGCTGAACAAATGGCGCAGGTTATTACGCTGAGTGAAACGGCAGAATATATTTATGAACATGTGAGTAGAGCAGGTTCCATGGATGCATTTCTGACAGAGATGGCAAAAGAATATCAGATGGATGATTTAGAACAGCTTCGGCAGGATGTGCAGGAGGTTCTGGATTTTATGCTGGAAAAGCAGATGTTGGCTGTGTCAGATCCTGTAATGGGCTGGTAAGAAAACCGGATAAGAGAATCTTGCAGCGTAATCGAAAGAGCATCTGTCAGTATAGTGCTCAGTAAAATGCTGACAGATGATAAAACACTGAAGCAAAGAACAATTAGAATGAAAAGGATAACTGGGAGACAAATCTCAGAAAGAGAAAGGCTTGATCTATGGTAGCACTGCTGATTGGCGGCGAGAGTCGTCTGATGGACACGTTGATCAATAAATTAAATAAAGATGGTCACCGGGTGTATCTCCTGACGGGTCGAAGAGATAAAAAACATAAGTATCCAAGGGTGTTTGAACGATACGATTTTACATATGACAGTGAGGGAATCAAAGCGATTTTCAGAAGTTTACAGCCGGATATTGTTGTTTTTACAGGAGCCTTTGACACAAATTATAACTGGGAAAATGCAAGAAAAGATTCTGTGCGTTATACAGCTGATCTCAGCAATATACTGGCGGCTTTCTCCATCAGCAATAAGGGCAGATTTTTTTATCTGTCTTCTCAGGAAATCTTTGGAAAATCTTATGTAGATAATATTCCGGAAGAGGAGAAGATGTCTGCCACCGGTTTTCGTTCACTGGCAATCTATCAGGGAGAGGAACTTTGCAGCAATTATCATATTACCCGAAGCGTGGATGCGAGGGTTCTCAGACTGGATCATTTGTATGGCATTCCCAAAAAAAATGTAGAAAATAAAGATCCATGCTTTGAGATGACGTTGCAGATGTTAAAAACAAGTACTATAGAGGCAAGCCGGCGGAGATATTTTTCCATGCTTTATATAGATGATGCGGTGGAATTTATTGCCCAGGTGCTGACAAAGGAGGAACCGGAGCATACGATCTATCATATTTCTTCCGGAAATGTAATCTCACAGATGGAACTTGCGGAGTTGATCCAAAAGGCAGCAGGGGGAGAGGGCATCAGGATCATGGATGCCACTGTCGGAGAGAAATATCGTCTTGTGTTGAGCCGGAGCCGGTTTGAAGCTGAATTTAACGGAAAAGTATTTGTTGCTTATGAGGCTGGGGTAAAACAGGTTGTGCAGTTTATGAAACGGCACAGCGATTCTTATCTGAAAGCAGAAGATACAGGAGGCGGAATAGGGAACAGGATCTGGCATTCCATACGGACGCTTGCACGTCTGGTATTTCCATTTATTGAAAATATGATCGTGTTCATTCCCTTTTTTATGTTGAACAACCGTGCCGTTTCCAGTCCGTATTTTAATAAACTGGATTTTTATCTGCTGTATGTGCTGTTGTTTGCTATTGTGTACGGACAGCAGCAGGCAATTTTTTCATCTTTTCTGGCAACGGGGGGATATTGCTTCAGACAGATGTATGATCAGACGGGACTGGATGTTTTACAGGATTATAATACCTATGTCTGGATGGCACAGCTTTTTATCCTTGGTATGATCGTGGGTTATATGCGGGATCGGATTGGTTATATCAAGAACGAAGATGAGGAGGAGATGGATTATCTCAACGGTCAGTTGGAAGATATCACGGATATCAATGACAGCAATGTCCGGATGAAGCAGACGTTTGAACGGCAGATCGTAAATCAGAAGGACAGTCTTGGAAAAATCTACGATATTGCTTCCAGTCTGGATCAGTATGCGCCGGAAGAGGTACTGTTCTATGCTGCAAGGGTATTATCGCAGCTGATGGATACAAAGGATGTGGCAATCTATACTGTAGCGAACCAGAGGTTTGCGCGACTGTTTTCTTTTACATCGGATCGTGCAAAAAAACTGGGAAATTCTATTGAATATCCAAATATGGAGCAGATGTATGAGGATCTGAAAGAGCACCGTGTATATATTAATAAAACGATGAATGAAACATATCCGCTGATGGCGGCTGCGGTTTATACGGATGATGATGAGATACAGACAATCTTCATGCTGTGGGGTATTCCGTGGGAGCGTATGAATCTGGCGGAGTCTAACCGACTGACAGTTGTAGGATATCTGATCCACAATGCAGTTATGCGTTCCCGTCGATATATGGAAGCTCTGAAAAATGAACGATACCTGGAAGATACAAACATTCTGGATACAGATGCTTTTCTGGAACTTGTTAAAGCATTTACATCTGCTCGAAAAAATGGTCTGACAGAGTGTGCGCTGATAAAGGTAACGGAGTCATCAAAAGGAAAGAGAAAAACAGCGCGAAAACTGGGAGAGACACTGCGTCAGACGGATTATTTTGGCATTGTAGGCGATTACCTGTATGTACTGCTGTCAAATACAGATGAAGCAAATGCTCAGAAGGTGTTAGATCGTTTCCGGCAGAACGGATATGCTTGTGAACTGGCAGATCTGTCTCAGAAGACCGGGGAGGTGGCTGCCTTATGAGTCGAGACGAATGGATCTTTCTGCTTGTCTGTATTGTAAATACAGTGATCGCGCTTCTGTATTTTCTGTATGGGGCAGTTATACATGTCTCTGTACGAAAATCCTCTCTGGAGGAGGGACAGGAAATGTTGTATGATGACAGGAAAACATTTCTGTTTCGAACGATTGTCATGATTTTGTGCCCGGTAGCAGGTCCTATGTTTTTTCTGTGCGGTTTCCTTTTATATGGAACAGTTTACCGTCAAAAGGTGGATCTGGAAGATGTTATCTTCAACAAAGAACGTGTAAAGATGCATCTGAAAGCGGATGAGGAGCGGGAACGTGATATGGTTCCGCTGGAAGAAGCATTAAAGATCAGTGACAAGAAAAATTTACGTATGCTGATGCTTAACATCATACGTGGAGACATGGAAGAATCTCTGGAAGTGATTTCAATGGCTTTGGACAGTGAGGACTCGGAAACTTCTCATTATGCGGCATCCGTTCTTCATGATGAACTGAATGCATTTCGTTCCAATGTGCAGAAATATTATGAGTTGATACAGCCATCAGAAGATTCTGAGGATGTGGAAGCCGCGGATAAAACAGGGTATGAAGAACTTTTGATTGATTATATGGTAAAGGTTCTGCAGCAGCGGATATTTACGGAACTGGAGCAGACCCGCTATGTGAATATACTGGAACAGGTGGGAGAGATCCTGTACGAAAAAGATCCTTCCAAACTGACACCGGGCAGATATGAGGGTATCTGTCTGCTTTTGCTGGAAAATCAGGAGTATGACAGGACGGAAAAATGGTGTCAGAGACTGTGGGAACAATATCCGGAAGAACTGGCGTCATATACCTGTCGTTTGAAGCTTTATTTTACAAGAGAAGATAGAGAAGCATTTTTGCAGACTTTGCAGGAGTTGAGAGAATCAGATATTATAATTGATAACGAGATGCTTGAGTTGATCCGGATTTTCAGCTAGAGTATGGATACAGAACAGAAAGGAGGAATGATGCTATGTCCATGTACTTGCTTACAATTTTACAGTTTATCGGTATATCGGCTGCATATATGGCTGTCGTATTGTTTCTCCCGTGGCTTTTTTTACACAAAAAAATGACTCGCTTTTCCATCCCGGAACGGATTATGGGATATTTTCTGGCAGGTAATTTTTACATTATTTATCTTGTATTTCTGATGCAGTTTTTGCATATTTCCGGACGTATTACGTTGCTTGCGGGGACGGCATTGCCATTTGTCTGGCGTTTTTTGCGAAGGGATCGTGGAAAGATCAGCTGGTATCTGGAACAATTTTTTCTGAATATGCAATATACGTTGCGTGGTGAGCTGGGGCTCAAATCTCTGCTGTTTCAGATCGCTTCAAATACAGTTGGAAAATGGTGTGCAGGAAAGGGAAAGAGAAAAAAGATTATTCAATATTTGCCGGATATCCTTTTGTCAGCAGCTGTGGTAGCCGGCATTTTGTATGTGTATGGCAGTGCGATGTTTCATCAGTATGGATATAAGGCCTCGGATATCCCGGTACACAATTATTGGATCAATATGATGTGCCAGAACTATATTTTTGGAAAAGGTGTGTATCCATATGGTTTTCATTGTATGATTTATTATCTGCATACAGTATTTGGCATTAAGACCTATATTTTATTGCGTGTATTTGCACTGGTGCAGACAGTATTTATTCATCTGATGCTTCTGATCGTATTAAAGGGGATGTGTAAGGCACGTTTTGTTCCGTATCTTGGAACGGCAGCATATTTAATGCTGAATATATATCCGATAAGCACCTATCAGCGTTATGCCAGTACATTACCACAGGAATACGGAATGCTCTTTATTTTTCCCGCAGCATATTTTGCAATTCGTTTCTTTCAGGTTTATGCGGCGCGATTAAAAGCAGAAAAACAGAAGCAGGTCGAAGCGGCATCTGAGACAACAACTGGCAGTGAAGAAAATGATTTCTGTATGGATGCAGCTACAGATGCGGGAGAGAAAGAAAAGATAGCAGCTCTGATCGGTACAGAAAATGGATGCTGGCCAGATGAACATACCGATGTGGCAGCAGAAACCGAACAGAAATGGACTGTATGGCAGCGAATCAGACAGCTCTGCTTGGCTATTGTTAGAAAAATCAAAGGCTGGATGAAAAAGACAGATCCGTATCTTTTGGGATTCATCATCAGTTTTTCCCTTACACTGACGGTGCATTTTTACAATACGATGGTGGCAGGTGTATTTTGTGTGGCGATCGCAGTTGGATTCTTTTTTCGTTTTCTGCGTTGGAAGTATTTTCGGCGTGTGGTTACAGCAGCACTTCTTGGCATACTGATCTCTGTCATCCCTATGGGCATTGGCGTTGCAATGGGAAGAGGACTGGAAGGTTCTCTGATCTGGGGCATGAAGGTCATCAATGGAACAGCGGATTCGGATGACAGCACGGATCAGGAGTCACAGAAGACGGTTATTAAAGATAAAGATGGAAATGAGATCGTCGTGGTAGGAACAGTGGATGAAGAGACGATCAAACAAATCCAGGAAGGCACGATAGGAAATGCTGGATCCACTGGTATCGCACAGGACGGAAATACGGGTACCGATGGAACGGCCAATGCAGAGGGAGGTTCCTCTGTTTCGAAAGGTTCCGGACAGGAAGCTTCTTCCATACACCATAAGACAGGCTCGTTTGTGACGGCGGTAAAAGAAAAGGGAAGGATCATTCTTGGTCAGCTGCTGGAATACATTGTACAGGGATCATATCAGAAGCAGGCAATTTATGGGATTTTGGCAGGTATCGCCGGGCTGTTTGTTCTCGGCCTGATCAGTATGTTCTTTCGAAGAGTGGATTATGGAGGATTGCTATGGTCTGTAGGATGTTTTGGCGTATTGATGTGTGTGATGCAGTCCATGCATGCGTTAGGGCTTCCGCAGTTAATGGATCCTGCGAGAAACAGTATCTTTTTTACTTATGCTATAGGGCTGATCTGGGCAATGGATGTGGATGCTGTCATTTATCTGATCTTTGGATGGATGAAACGTTCCTGGGCGATCCAGATTGTCTCACTGGCGGTTCTGCTTCTGGCTGGCAGAGAGGCGGTAACCCATGATCTGATTAAAGAGCCATTGCAGACAACTCCTCTGGAAACGAATGGCGCCATTACCTGTCTGACGAATATCATGCGGGATGAAAAGGATCACACATGGACGATCCTGTCAGCAAATGATGAATTTCGAATGGTGGAAGAGTATGGTTATCATTATGAGATGATTACCTTTTTAAGGGAAATCAAAGATCCGGAAAAAAAAGAACTGACGATTCCTACAAAGAACGTCTATTTCTTTATTGAGAAGAAGCCGGTCAATTATGCTTCAACAGCAAATGCTCTGGAAGGAACGCCGGTTTCGGAAGAGTATGCGGCACAGCCGATTCCATCTGATTCAGATATTTATTGTTATCAGGGAACGCACCGTTGGATCACAATGTCACATATGTATTACTGGGCACAGAAAATGCAGGCCTTATATCCAAATGAAATGCAGGTATATTACGAAACAGATGATTTTATCTGTTATCGGCTGCAGCAAAACAGTTACAGTCTGTATGATTTCTCTATTGATTACGGTTATAATGATCCGAAGAGCGGGCAGACACAGGAATAGAGGAGGAAGAGAAGATGGTATCACGCAGAAACTTTTTTGCGATCACGATCGTTATGTGTGTTGTCTTTTTCCTGTTTCAGTTTCTGAACGTGGCAAAAGAACATTTAAATGATTATGAATCAAACAGCAATGTGGTGGAAATATCCCAATTGACCAGTCAGAAAGAGACGCAAAACGCAATGGCAGTACAGCAGGCAATCAATGGAAGACTGCTTGTATATATCGGTAACGAAGCAGAAGAAGGGCTTGGAAAAGTCACTTCAGACTGGTGCAGATATCGAAAATGGACCATACAGAAATATGATTCCATGCAGACCTATCAACAGGCACTGGCATCCGGTACGGTACAGCAGGCATGGATGCTTGTAGCAGAGACGGCAGATATGGACTGGAATGATCCGGTAAATGTCCGGTTCATACAGGAGTGTATCCGGCAGGGAACACATATTGTATTCAGTGGTCTGCCGGATGTGCAGAGGCTGATGGAAAATGATTCTCTGCGGGAGCTGTTTGGCGTACGAAGCATCCGGCAGGAACGTGTTGCGGTGGACGGTATACAGTTGTATGACGGGCTGCTTCTGGGAGGAGATATCTTTTATCAGGCCGAGACCGAAGAAGAACAAAAAAAGCAGAATCTGCAGTTATCCTTTCCCTGGTATCAGCTTTCAGAAGGGACAAAAGCTTATATGAAAGGCATGTTTCAGGACGATTCTGTAAAAGCAGAGGAATATCCTCCGGTATTGTGGAGAAAAAGTTTTGAAACGGCAAATGTTTTTGTGATGAACGGGGATTATCTGGAAGATGCTACGGGACTTGGCCTTCTTACCGGAATCGTGGGGGAATTGGGAGAATATGATATTTATCCGGTAGTAAATGCCCAGAATCTTGTCATTACGGATTATCCGGACTTTGCGGAAGAAAATAATGAGAAATTACAGCAGATGTACAGCCAGTCCATACGGGGAATCAGCAGGGATATCATCTGGCCGACATTGGCTTCTGTGAGTCAGAAAAACGGTTTGAAGTTATCCTGTATGCTTTCTCCTCAGCTGGATTATGCGGACTCTGTTGAGCCAAATCAAATGAGTCAGAAAGATCTGAACTATTATATTTCCCTTTTACATCAGGAAAATGGGGAAGCCGGCCTTTCCGGAGGTATGGTATCGGAAACAGCTATTTCCGATAAGCTTGTGAAAGACGAGAGCTTTATGAATAAGGCGCTTCCGACGTATCATTATGCTTCGTTTTATCAGGGCGATCTTTCTCAGGAGGAGCTGCAGGAAGCGTTGCAAATGCCATTTTTGCAGACTGTACGAACTGTGGTGGAACAGAGCGATACGGACAGTGATCTGTTTGGATATGCGACAGAGCAGGTTACCCGGCAGAAGGCGGTCATAGATGGATATACGCATACTTACCGGGATGATCTGCGCATACGGAGCATTGAGTCCGCACTTGGATACTCCAGCATTCTGACTGATATGACGAATGTGGCATATCCGGAAAACGAGGAAGATTCGTGGGAAAAGCTTTCAGATAAATTTTCTTCCTATACAAGTACTTACTGGAAAGCATATAAAACATTTGAAGGAACGACCGTATCCCAGTGTGATGGGCGTATCCGCAATTTTATGGCAATGACGTATACACAGGAGAGGTCTGGTAATATCCTGACAGTAAATACACAGAATACAGACGGGGCGGTCTGGTTTATGCTCCGATTGCATAATGAAGCGGTTGACTCTGTCAGCGGAGGAAGTGCCGAGAAAATAGAAAATGGATTCTGGCTTATTAAAGCAGAGGATGAAACGATAAAGATTACATTGGATAAAACAGATAAGTTGTTTTATTATACTGACTAGCATATGCTTATAGTTTGCAGAGGAGCCTGTGAGCAGCAATGGATGCAGGACATTTTTGATGAAATTTTGCGCATGCATCTGGTTCTGCTGTTAGAGAAATGGTATAAATAAAGAAGGAGGTCTCATGCGGGTTTGTATCGTGGCAGAAGGGTGTTATCCTTTTGTAGTAGGTGGTGTATCCAGCTGGGTTAACAGTCTGATACAATTATTTCCAAATACAGAATTTGTCATACTGGCCATTGCTGCCAACCGGTCGCAGCGGGGAAATTATGTCTATGAACTTCCGGACAATGTTACAGAGGTGCACGAACTGTATCTGGATGATGTGGACTGGTGCAAACAGCGGCGGCGGAGACACAAACTGAAAAAAGAGCAGTATTACGCGCTGCGAAGTCTGGTGTTGGATCAGCAGATTGCCTGGGATGTATTATTTGATATGATGCAGCAGGAAGATATTTCAGTCAATGATCTGCTGATGGGAGAAGATTTCCTCCATGCAGTTACGGACTGTTATCGGTTGCAGTACAGTCAGATTGTGTTTTCTGATTTTCTGTGGACGATGCGCTCCATCTATCTGCCGTTGTTGCTGACTTTGAAAATGAAGATTCCGAAAGCGGATCTGTATCATTGTGTGGCGACAGGATATGCCGGAGTGCTTGGAAGTATGGCAAAGCATCTCTATGGCAGCCGGATGCTGATTTCAGAACATGGCATTTATACGAGAGAACGGGAGGAAGAACTGATCAAGGCGAAGTGGGTCAGCGGAATCTACAAAAATATATGGATCGCACAGTTTCGGAAGATGTCAAGGCTTGCATATGAGCAGGCACAACTGATCACAAGTCTGTTTGAACATGCCAGAGAACTGCAGATTGAGCTGGACTGTCCGGAAGAGAAGACAATGGTCACGCCAAATGGAATCAGGGTGGAACATTTCTGCAATCTTCCTAGAAAAACGCAGGAGGATGAGGGCATGATCAATATCGGAGCTGTACTTCGTGTAACGCCAATCAAGGATGTCAAGACAATGATTCAGGCATTTGGATTTGCAAAAGAGAAAGATAAGCGTCTCAAACTTTGGATCATGGGACCGTGTGAAGAAGATGAGGAATATGCCAGAGAATGTTTTGAACTGGTGGAATCCCTGCATATTTCGGATATTGTGTTTACCGGTCGGATTGATGTAAGAGAATATCTGGGCAGAATGGATATGACGATTCTGACGAGTATCAGTGAAGGACAGCCGCTGACCATACTGGAAGGATTCGCGGCAAAGAAACCGGCAATTGCCACCGATGTTGGAAACTGCTACGGTCTGATCTATGGAGAGACTGATGACTTTGGTCCGGCAGGGATCATAACACACATCATGAATGTGGAAGAGATTGCGCAGGCAATGCTTGATATGGCAGAAAATGAAGAGATGCGCCTGAAGATGGGCGAAAATGGCTATAAGCGAGTGATGAAAAAATACCGGGTAGAATATATGCAGAAACAATACTGGGAGATTTACCGGGATTACGCAGAAAGCATGGGGCTTTTATGGAAAGAAAAACCAGTAGAACTTCCGAAAACAGATATAAAAGAAATAGATATACAAGATTGAAATTTTGAGATGACAGGAGAAGTTTCATGGCAGGAATAGGATTCAGACTAAATCGAATATTTGAAAAGAGAACACTGACGACAAATATGGTTGGATTTGGTTACAGCGCAATGGTAACCATTGCGCCGATGATCGTTGTTATTGGATGTCTTGTACTTATGGAGTATCTTCTTGGCTTTTCAAAAATCGGCTATATGGAGAGAGAACTGTTCTCCTGTACGGTATTGTATATATTTATCTTCTCATTGCTTACAGCATCACCGTTTAATGCGGTATTATCCCGTTATATGTCAGATGTGATCTATGAAGAGCGGTATCAGGATATTCTGCCCTGTTATTATATGGGACTGTTAATGAATATTATTCTGAGCTGTGCGGTGGGAATACCGTTTTGTCTGTGGGAACATTTTGTGGGTGGCGTGTCAGTTGCCTATGTATTTTGCGGATTTTGTGGATATATCAGTCTCGTTTTTGTATTTTATTCCATGCTGTATCTGTCAATCTGCAAGGATTATCAGAAGATATCCATTTATTTTGGAATCGGAATGCTGGTAACTTTTGTATTATCTCTGATTCTGCGTTTTGTGTTTCAGTGGGGAGTGACGCAGAGTATGCTGCTGGCTCTGACAGTTGGATTTTTCCTGATCGCAGTACTGGAGCATTCTCTGATTTACCGGTACTTTGGAGAAAACAGCAACCGGTATGGGGCAGTTCTGTCTTACTTTAAAAAATACTGGAAACTGGTAGCTATTAATTTTTTATATATTCTCGGTCTGTATATACATAATTTTGTGTTTTGGACGACGGATTTACGGATGACAGTTGTAGAGACGTTTGTCTGTAATCAACCGTATGATATGGCATCCTGTCTGGCAATGTTTACAAATCTGTCCGCAACGGTTATTTTTATTGCCAGAGTGGAAATGCATTTTCATGAGAAATACAAATTTTATTCAGAGGCAGTTATCGGTGGTCGCTGGTCAGATATTTCTAATGCAAAGAGAAGGATGTTCCGACAGCTGGCGGCTGAACTGATGAATCTTGTGCGTATACAGTTTATCATATCGGTTGTAGTCTATCTGATCTGTATCGTTGTATTGCCGCAGTCAGGATTTTCCGGAATGATTATGAAAATATATCCCTGTCTGGCAGCAGGATATTTTATACTGTTCCTGATGTATTCTGCAATCATCTTTTTATATTATTTTGATGATCTGAACGGTGCGCTGGGAACGGCAGTATTGTTTTGTACAGTTACCCTGATCGGAAGTGTGATCGCAACGCATCTTCCTGTGATCTGGTATGGTTCAGGGGTGCTGGAAGGTGCATTTGTCGGATGGTGTGTGGCATACTGGCGGCTTCGCTGGGTAGAACGGCATATGGATGTGCATGTATTTTGCCGTGGAACGTTAATCTCTTATGGAAAAGGGAAAATGCCTTCCGGGATGGTATATAAAAGAGAAGAACCCGCATCAGATACGCAGGGAAAGGGAGTGAGAGAAACATGAGTATAGCGATCTGGATTAAATTGGGATTTATTATTGTCGGGATCGTGTTAATGATAACGACTTTTTTGTCCCATGCAAGAAAAAAAATGACAGTCAATCTTGCGGTTGTGTGGGAGCTGCTTGGACTGGCGGCTATCCTGATAGGAGTAGTGCCGGGTCTGTCCCGTTGGTGCGGCTCTCTGGGGCATGGTACGGCTATCGCTATGTTTGTGATTGGATGTCTTATTTTAAGCGGCGCTTTTCGTATTTGTGTACTGATATCCTCATTGATCATGAAAAATCAGGAGCTGGCTATGCAGGTGTCACTACTGAATCAGGAAAATGAAAAGATACTGAATGCGCTGAGGGAACTGAGCGGGAAAGATATCAGAAATCTGTAGAAAAACCGCAGAATGGAGTTTTCTATGAAGAAAAAGGTGTTATTTGTAATTAATACGTTAGGTCATGCGGGAGCCGAGGTGGCTTTGCTTGAGCTTCTGAATCATATGGATCGTAAAAAATATGAGATATATCTGTATGTACTCCTGGGACAGGGGGAAATGTTTGAGACACTACCGGCAGATGTGCATATTTTAAATGATTCTTACAGTTTGGAATCTGTACTTTCGAAATCCGGACGAAAGCAGATGCGTAGAAACTGTCTTCATGCAATACTGAAAAAAGGACATCGGATACAGAATCTGCATTATATTTTTTCACAATATTGTCAGATGAAAAAGCGTGGAACGGTACAGATAGACAAACTGTTATGGAGAGTGCTTTCCAATGGTGGAAAGAGACTTGAGGATACCTTTGATCTGGCAGTGGCCTATCTGGAAGGCGGTTCGACCTATTATGTGGCAGAGCATGTAAAAGCCCGGAAAAAAGCTGCTTTTGTACATATTGATTATGGAAGCACAGGTTATAGCCGAGAGATGGATCAGGGCTGTTATGATAAGATGGATCGGATTTTTACGGTTTCTGATGAAGTAAAAAAACATTTTCTGGAGTTTTATCCGGAGTATGAGGCAAAGACAGAGGTATTTCACAACCTGATCGATCAGGAAAAGATACGAATCCGCTCAGAGGAAGCCGGGGGTTTTAATGATGCTTATGATGGCTTTCGGATACTGACGGTAGGACGGTTAAATCCGCAGAAAGGCTATGAGATAGCAGTGAATGCCATGAAAAAGATAATGGATTCCGGCGCTGAAGCCAGATGGTATGTGCTTGGGGAAGGGCAGGAGCGGAAAAAACTGGAATTACAGATTCAGCAACTGGGGCTGGAACGGGACTTTATTCTCTGTGGCGCTGTAGAAAATCCGTATCCTTATTATCGACAGACAGATCTGTATGTACATGCCACACGGTTTGAAGGAAAGAGTATCGCCATTCAGGAAGCTCAGACGCTTGGGTGTGCCATACTTGCTTCTGACTGTAACGGAAACCGGGAACAGATTGAACATGGGGTGGATGGTCTGCTGTGTGAGCTGGATGCTGACAAGATCGCACAGCAGATTCTGCAGCTGATGCATGATCCTGAAAGACGGCAGCAGATGGGGAATGCTGCGAAGGAAAAGGTACTTTCGGGTAAAGAAGATATGCAGAAGCTTTTGCAGCTGGCAGATAAAGACAGGGAATACAAAAGTGAAAAGCCTGACAATATTATATAAATAAAAACACGTAAAAGAAATCTGGGATAAAATATGAAAGAAAAAGAAGTGCTTGTAATAATACCTGCATATAATGAAGCGGACAGTATTGAGGCTGTGCTGGATGGACTGGAAAAACCGGAGATTGCGGAGATTGCGGATATTCTGGTCATGAATGATGCTTCCACAGATGCTACAAACTGGATTGCAAAAAAAAGAGGTCATGCGGTGATAACGCATGTGTTTAATCTGGGCTATGGAAGCGGTCTTCAGCTGGGTTATAAATATGCGATCCGTCGGGGCTATCAGTATGTGATCCAGATGGATGGAGACGGTCAGCATGATGTATGCAATATTCCGGTTATTTACCAGAGACTAAAAGAAAAAGATACCGATGGCAGATATCCGGATATCGTTCTTGGCGCGAGGTTTATGAATGGAAGCACAGAGTTTCATGTGTCAGCGGCAAAAAAAATGGCATTTTGTCTGTTTCGGGGCATGATCCATGTGTTTACCGGACGAAAGATTGCAGACCCTACCACTGGTCTGCAGGGGCTGAGTCGAAAAGCAGTGCTGTATTATTCTCAATACAATCATTTTGATGACAAATATCCGGATACAAATATGATCATGCAGATGCTCCTGCTGGATTTTAAGGTAGTAGAGATCCCTGCGGTCATGCATCCGAGAGAGACTGGAGAGAGCATGCATTCTGGTCTGAAGCCGTTGTTGTATATTCCACGCATGATTTTCAGCGTTATGGCAGTGGTGTATCGATGCAAAGTATTAAAGACAGATGTTAAAGTAACGGGATCAAAAGAGGAAAAGGACATTGTTTAAGCGAAAGAAAAGAAAGTTTCAGCCAGAAATTTTCCGGGAATCAGTGGATGCCATTTCCAATCCGGGCTGTGGCTGGTATCATCTGTATACCTTTGATGCAGCGGATCTGGATGCACCATTATATGTAGCATGTCCGGAAGAAGAACTGGTATTGCTGCGGATCTCTGTCAGAAGTGCCAGAGAGCGGGAGATTTCAGGCGCAGAATTAAAAAACATTGCCAGAATCCTGCAGTTTTTTCGGGATGAGCAGAAAGGAATGATTCTTCGTTTTGTGTACGATATGGAAGGAAAAGGCATGGAAGCGGAGCCGGCAGCATTTTCTCTGGTTCAGAAGCATATGCAGCAGCTTGGAGCTGTAATCCGGCAGTTTGTTCCTGCTGTTCTTGCCGTACAGGGTATCCTTGTGGGAAACTGGGGCGAGATGCATGGATCAAAATTTCTGACTGAACAATATCTGAAAGAACTGACAAAGACTATGATGGACGCTGTGGGAGATGGATGTTTTTTGGCTGTGCGGACGATTCAGCAGTTTCATGCAGTTGCTGCTGGTCTTTCAGAGCAGCAATGCGGCCAGCTGGCTCTTTTTAACGATGGAATCTTTGGCTCAGTGACAGATCTTGGAACATATGGCGTGGGAAGGGACTGTCAGCAGCAGAAGCAGATGCGGAAAGATGCTCTGAAATGGCAGGCGCAGCATGCGCAATGCCGTCTGAATGGTGGAGAGGTGCTGGCAGGCGTTAAGACAGAGGCAGACAGACAGCTCTGGCAGGATGCCGGACAGGCGGTATCAGATCTGGCAGATATGCATATCAGCTATCTGAACAGCACCTATCAGCAGGATGTATTACAGGCGTGGAAAGAGCAGGAGATGACATGGCCGGGGATGGACTTGAGGATATCCGCTTATGATTATATCGGAAGACATCTGGGCTATCGTTTTGTGGTGCGCAGCGCGATAGCGGACAGAAAACAGATGCTGCATATTGTCGTGGAAAACTGTGGATTTGCAGAACTTTGTGAAGATGTGGACTGCTATCTGATCTGGAAACAGGGAAACAAAGAAGTCCGGCAGCGTATCCATACGGATGTCAGACAGTGGAAAAGCAAAAAACAGACGGAGCTTGTAAATTCACTGGAAGCAGTTGGAAAGCATTCCGTTTTTTTTTCAGATGGGGAGCCGGTTTTTTGTTATCTTTGTCTGCAGCGCAGCCGGGATGGCAGATATCTTCGCTTTGCCAATGAAGGAGCGGGAGAAATCCTGCTGATAGGTGGTTTTAGTTAATCTTTCTGTCTGATTATGTCATAGCGCATGAGGAATATATTTTTCAACAGAAAGCATGCCTGTACAGTAGCCGTATTCGTTATGTTCTGCCGTAGTTGCCAGATGGATCTCACGGTTCAGGGAAGTATCCTGAAGTTTCAGATAAACATGGTAGTTGCCATTTGAAAGATCAGAGAGGTTCAGAGTCAGCAAAAGCTGTTCGGATTCTCCGGCATTCCAGTAACGGGTATCTGTGTCCACAGGGAGCGTCAGTTGATTCCCATTTTCTGAGACAAGTGTTACTTTTGTCTGAAATCTGTGATAACTTCCTGAAAATCCTACATTTTCTACTGACAGCGATAATGTAGCATTTTGGGCAAAACGGGAAGCGTGTTTGATGGAACTGGATTTTAACACATAGCGGTATCCGAGATGATCCGAGAGATAGTCGTAGGCGGTGGCTCCCTGATACAGTGGGTCAGTGCCTGTATAGGCCGTGTTTTTCCATTTGTTCAGTACGTCAGCATCGTAATCCCTGTCAAGATAAGAGACATGCATGTCGTGCAGGTCAGAAATCGCATTTTCAGCATCGTTAAAGGAGTTATCCAGTACAACTTCGCCGCCATTTGGGACATATTGACACAGCTGATCCTGAAAAGCAATCTCTTCATTGCGGGTCCAGTGAATGTTCAGCCCAAGTTCCGGAGCATGAGCGCTGCCGTAGGTTCCAAGATCTGTATCAGAGCCAAGCATGCCGTCGTTATAAAGTCCCAGACGGGAAGCAAGTGATCCGTCAAAAGCGGTTGAATCGGTCAGAGGATCTGCGGTATTTAAAATGCTTCTCAGCTGGGAAGGGGTGCGTACAGACAGATAGATCGAAGGGTCAATAATAGAAGCGAGCTTTTCCATTAAACGGGCAGTATCGCCATTGCCCATATGTTTTGTGCCGTGCATTTCCCCACAGTCGCCTACAAAAATTCCCTGCATGAGCCAGATGGAAGCTTTATAAGTATTGACGATGCCGGCCACCTGTTCCATATGCTGTTCGATCAGTTCAATATCAGAAGGTTCAGAAGATTCGCCTTTTCCATCCCAGTCATAGAGAAAACGAAGGATGATCTGGCTGCCGTTATCTTTCCATGCAGCCAGAAGATCATTAATCTGCTGCAAGCCCGTCTGACTGATAGCACGGCTGGCATAGTTTTTCAGGTTGACCTCCAACAGGACAAGTCCGGCGCTGTTCTTTTCTTTGACAGAGGCTTCTTTTGGAAGCAGCAGTGCCTTGTCATCTGAGATTATATAACCGTGTATGGAATACCAGCCGCAGTAGGGGTTGGACAGTGTGCCGGCAGATTCTGAACAGTCAGCCGCAGTGTAGGTTACGACATGGATTTTCTGATAGAGAAGGATGCCGCAGACGAAGATGGCAGCGACACAGAGGATGAGGATGCGTTTGAGGTTTGTAACGTTCTTTTTTTTCATAGGATCTCCATTCGGGTGTTATTGTGGATGAATAAATCAAAACAGATTATCCATATTGCATTCGATGAGAATGTCCATGGGTTTTGGAATTTTGAAAAAGCGGACAGCTTTTTACGATTGACTCTGGATACTTCTGAAAGATAATGTTATATAACATGATAACATTATCTTTCAGGAATATCCAGAAATACTGAGATAGAGGAGTCTGATTAAGATGCGTCTGAAGTATATATTTAAAAACAGTTTTTACAGCATGATCTCTCAGTTCGCATTGCTGATTTTGGGATTTTTCAGCCAGAGAGCCATGAATCTGTATATCGGAAAAGAACTGGTAGGAATGAACGGTGTGATCTCCAATGTCATTGCCATGCTTTCTGTTACAGAACTGGGCGTATCTACGGCAATTGTTTTTTATCTGTACAGCGCCATTGCGCAAAAGGATGAAGACAGGATTGCGGCATTGATGAACCTGTATCGAAAAGCATATTATATTTTTGCCGCTGTTATTACAGGGCTTGGACTGATCTTTCTTCCGTTTATCCATCTGTTTATGAGTGAGAGCAGTTACACGGTTGGTTATATCCGGGTTTTATACAGCATCTGGCTGATACGGACGGTACTGTCCTATTTATTGTCTTATAAGAAATCACTGCTGATCGCAGATCAGAAAGAATATGTGGTCAGCATCGTGACACTGATCCTGAACATCATCAATTATTCCACGATTATTCTTCTGGTCACATTTACGCAGCGCTATTTGCCGGCGCTGATCCTGAATGTTGTGGTAGAAGTGGTGTTAAATCTGTGGATCAGCTGGTATGTAGACCGAAAATATCCATTTTTGCGGGTAAAACGCAAAGAAAAAGTAGAAGGTAGCATTTTAAAAAAGATTATAACGGATCTGAAACATATTTTTGTATCCAGGATCTCACTGAAAATATTAAACTGTACCGACAATCTGATCATTTCCAGCGGCATCAGCGTTGTTACAGCAGGATTGTATATGAATTATACGCTGATCACACAGTCTGTCAGCAATGTACTGATCATTCTGTCCAATACGATCCAGCCAACCATAGGAAATCTGTTTACAGAAAAAGATTATGAAAAAGATTATCAGACGTTGCGGCAGCTGACCTTCCTGTTTTTCTGTCTGGCAACGGTAGCAGCAGTTGGTCTCCTTTCCCTGATCACACCGTTTGTAACAGATTTCTGGCTGGGAAAAGAGTATGAGATGTCAGCATCGGTAGTTTTGATGTGTATCACGGTCTGCGTGACGCAGGTGTTGGGACTGCCGTTGACCATTATTCTCGGTGTATCCGGATTGTTTAAACAGGAACGAAATCTTTCTGTATTGACAGCGATTGTCAATCTGGCAGCTTCTCTGATCCTGATCCGTTGTATTGGACTTGCAGGCGTATTGCTTGGAACATTCCTTGCCTATGCGATTCAGATTGTATATCGTGTGATCGTATTTTTCAGGCAATATCTGCATCGCGGATGCGGGCGATATGTGTGTGACCTGTTGGAATATATCGGGCTGATTCTGGGAGAGACGTGGCTGCTGTGCCGTTTTATACGTTTTATCTATCATCCCGGTCATCTGCTTTCGTTTGTGACGTGTTTTCTTTTATGCTGTATCATCCCACTTGCGTTCAACGTGGTGCTCTATAGCAGAAGCTGGAGATTTCGGAGTATGAGAAAATTGGTAAAATCATTTATGGGAATGCGGGGAGGAGAAGCAAATGAGTGAGAAAATAAGTATTATTATTCCGGTTTACAAAGTAGAAGATTATCTGGAAACCTGTATAGACAGTATTCTGGCACAAACCTATAAGAATCTTGAAATTATTCTGGTAGACGACGGTTCTCCAGATTCCTGTGGATCAATCTGTGACCGTTATGCCCGGGTGGATGCGCGCATACGGGTTATTCATAAAGAAAATGCCGGGGTAGCCAGAGCGAGAAACAATGGTCTGGACATTGCCACTGGAGATTACATCAGTTTTATTGACAGTGACGACTGGATCGCGCCGGATACCTATGAATGTCTGTATCGGGAACTGAAAAAACAGGGGGCAGACTGTGCAGTAGGCGGATGTGTTACGGTATATGACAGAGAGGGCAAACTGGAATATCCCGACAGGATCGAGGAGGGAGAACCGGAGTGCAGGGAGGCAGAGGATGTGATACGGGATCTGTTGCTTCATGCATCTGCTGTATGGAATCGCCTGTTTAAAAAAGAAATCTTTCAGGAGATCCGTTTTCCTCTTGATCGTGTAAATGATGATGAAGTGGTTGCACTGCATGCCTATGCAGAATGCAGTAAAATTGTTTTTTTGCATCATCCTACTTATTATTACCGGATTCGTGGAAACAGCATTACGACATCAGAATTTTCCCTGCGCAATATGGATTATTACTACAACAGTCAGGACAATCTGTCCTTTATCCGGATCCGGATGCCGCAACTGATTCCATGTGCAGAGTATAAGGTGTACAAGTCATTGCTTTATTGTTATGTCAATCTGAGAAAACTGGAGAAAACGCCACAGACAGAGCAGTTGAAGAAAAAATTGCGGGAAGATATCCGTCATCATCGAAAAGCGGCTTTGAAGAATCATTATCTGGACAGAAAATTTAAACTTTTATTTTTCCTGATCCGCTGATGGTCTGCCCAAATGCTTGAGGCGGCAGGCGATTCCGGAAAGAAAAGGACGGAAAGGGCGCAGTAACAGCCACAGGGAAGACAGCATCCGATACAGAGGATTTCTGACAGAAACAGAATGTCCGTTGTGGACAAGGGCGCAGAGCTTTCCAAGGAACTGGTCGGCTTCCAACGGACCTTCAATCTCTGTCTGATTGTCGCCCACCATGTAAAAGGACTGCCCGCGGATCTTCCAGATGCGATGAAGTACAAGGATGCTTTCACGACGTCGATAGAGTGCCACGTCGCCTCTGCGCAGTGCGGCGGGATCAACAGGTTCTATGACTGCTTCGTCCCTGCCGGGAAAAAACAGAGGATACATGCTGTACCCCTGCGGTTTGATTTTTATAGTGTTTCCATCACGGAGAAGCTGCTCAATATTGAAAAATTTGTCGTTAGAATCCATATTTTTAATGTCTTTCTTCATTTATAGTTGATGTAAAAATGATATATGTGTTACGTTAAAACAGCAGAGAGTAATCTGCTGTTTTTGTATGCAGGATTGATTTATTATAGCATTGCCGCTGAAAAAAAAAAAGCCAGAGCTTTTTAATGGTTGCAGTTGAAATCATATTGAAGATTTCTGAGAGTATATAAAAGAAAGCAGGGGGAAGAAAGAGTGAAGCAGGTAGAGACAGGAGAACTGGTATCTGTATTACGCAAGCTAACCGAAGAAGGGAGGGAAGTGTCCATGCCGATTGCAGGCAGCAGCATGGAACCGTTTCTGAAAGAGGAGAGGGACAGAATTTGCTTTCGGAAGCCAGACAGACCGGTCAGAAAAGGAGATATCATCTTTTACCAGCGGGAAAATGGTCAGTATGTGGTGCATCGGATCAAAAAAGTAGTGGCAGATGGGTATTATCTGATTGGCGATGCCCAGACGCAGATGGAAGGACCTATAAAAGGGGAGCAGATCTTTGCATTGATTACAAAGGTACAGCGAAAAGGCAAATGGATTGATCCCGGAGATTTCTGGTGGGCATTTTTTGCCCATGTCTGGATCCATGTGATTCCTCTTCGAATGGTTCTGATGCGAGGTTATGGAAAAATAATCGTACATAAAGATATGGGGCTTGAACGATAGATTGTGACGGAAAGAAATATCAGTAAAAAACAGGTACGGAAGAGAAAGCCAGACAGTTCATCATGGAAACTGTTGCATTTCCGATGGAAAGAAAACACGCTCTGGGAGATACTGGCTGACTGGAGATGGATCTTGCGCTACAGCGCCCGTTATAAATGGGCGGTCTTTTTTTATACGCTCTGCGGAGTGGCGAGCACTTCTATGGGGCTGGTCAGCAGTGTGGCAGGAAAATATCTGATTGATCAGATTACTGGATTTCAGGGAGAACAGATTGGTTTGCTGCTTCTCCTGCTGGTGGGAAGTTCCATATTCAGCATTTTTTTGGGAAATATCATCAGCCGGATCACGGCAAATGTGACCATATCCATTACGAACGATATGCAGGCAGATCTGTTTGAAAGAATTGCAGATGCGCAATGGATGGAATTGAACCGTTATTCCAATGGCGACATGCTGAATCGTTTTACCAGTGATGTGGGAATGGTCAGCGGCAATGCAATCAGCTGGATTCCGATGGTCATGATCGCCATCTATCAATTGGTGGCTACGTTTCTGGTCATTTTACATTATGACAGAGGTATGGCACTGATCGCTGTTGCAAGTGCGCCGTTTCTGCTGTTGATCTCCAGAACTATGCTGCAGAAGCAGCGAACCTATGGAACAAAAGTGCGGGAGACGAACAGTGAACTGATGACATTTGCAACAGAAGCCTTTTACAATCTAGACAGTATCAAGTCTTTTGGCATTGTGCCCTGTTACGGTAAAAAGCTTCGGGGATGGCAGCAGCAGGTAAGGGCGGTCAGTCTGGGATATAATCTGTTTACCATTCGGACCAATATAGCATTGTCTGGTGTGGGGCTTGCCGTACAGCTGCTTGCTTTTGGATATTGCCTGTTCCTTTTATGGATGCAGGATATTACCTATGGAACGATGGCATTATTTTTACAGCAAAAAAACAATCTGTCCGGAGCATTTCAAAATATGTTATCCCTTATACCGTCTTTTTTGAACAGTTCCATAGCGGCACATCGACTGCGGGAGCTGATGGAGCTGCCCGGCGAGATACATTTGTCTGGAAAAACAGAGCTGGATGAGATGGCGGTGGATGGTTTTGAAGTGCGGATGCATGGCGTGGAGTTTGCCTATGCGGATGGAAGGGACGTGTTTTCTGAAGCTTCTTTTCAGGCTGTGCCGGGAGAAATCATTGCTTTTGTTGGGGCATCTGGGGAAGGGAAGACGACGCTGATTCGTCTGCTCTTAGGCCTGATCCATCCGCAGCAGGGGGATGTGGTACTTGTCGCATCCAATGGAATGCAGATGGATCTGAATGTAGAGACAAGATCTTTTTTTTCTTATGTCCCTCAGGGAAATACGATGCTCGCAGGAACGATCGCAGAAAATCTGCGGATGGTAAAAGAGGATGCCACAGAGGTAGAGATTGTAATGGCACTGAAAACAGCCTGTGCCTGGGAATTTGTGGCGAAACAGCCGGATGGCATAGATATGAAACTGGGAGAGCGGGGAAAAGGACTTTCCGAAGGACAGGCGCAGAGAATTGCCATAGCCCGTGCATTGCTGCGGGATGCACCGGTACTTTTACTGGATGAGGCGACTTCGGCACTGGATGTGGATACAGAGCGGAATGTACTGCAAAACATTGTGGACTGTTATCCAAACAGAACCTGTATTGTGACAACGCATCGACAGGCTATATTACAGCTGTGTACCCGCATTTACCAGATTCAGGATGCCCGCATCTGTGAAGTGGATCGGGATGGGCTGGCATAGAAAAATGGTCAGTTACGGTGGAATGCTGCAAAATGAGTTTTGGTTGTAGGAAAAGCAGATTTCTGGTAGAATGATAAAGTTAAATAAAAGAATCGGATAAAGGAAATATGAAACATGATCAGACGTCAGAGTGGATATATGTTGCGGAAAATTGAAGACAGCTGGCAGCTGCTGCCCTTTGGACAGCGGATTGCAGATCAGAAACATGGCATGATTCTCAATGAGACAGGAGCGGATATCTGGAATCTGTTGGAATTTCCAAAAAGCAAAGAGGAGCTGATCAGACTTTTGGCTGAAAAATATGAGATTTCAGAGGAGGAATATGCAGAGCTGACAGAAGATATAGAACGATTTCTGGATCAGCTGTTGGCATTTGGTGTTCTGAGAGAGACCTGTCCGGCAGTGGAACAGCCTTTTTATCAGGAGCTTTGTATCGCAGATTTGAGGATTGCTTTCTATGGAGAACCGGAATGGTTTCCGGAGGCGTGGAATCTCTTTGAAGCAGAAAGAACAGAATGTTATGAGTTGGGAGGAAATTTACTGCCGGATCAGAAGATCGAGTTGATCCCATATCGACTGCCGGAGCGGCAGAACGGAACGATTCTTCTGCAAAATAAAGAGTTTACTGTCTGTCAGACAGAAGATGGCTATGTGCTTGATTTTCCGACCATGGAAAATATCAGGGCAGTAGAACTCAGTGAAGATGGCAGCCGGGTAAGGATGTATATGGTTCCGGAGGATACGGAGGAAAGCAGAGAAAATATATTCCATGCGGTGCGCCACTGTTTCCTATATCTGGCGCAGAAAAAGGGACTGTATGCCATTCATTCAGCATCTTTGCTGTATCGGGGAAAGGCATGGCTTTTTTCCGGACATTCCGGTGCAGGAAAATCCACTCATACCAATCTCTGGAACGGGCAGTTTGAGACGCCTATATTAAACGGGGATCTGAACCTCGTAGGAGAACAGGACGGGAACTTACTTGTATATGGAATTCCATGGTGTGGAACATCGGGTATATGCACGACAGAAGCGTATCCGCTAGGAGGCATTGTGTTGCTGACACAGGATGCGCAGAACCGGATAGAAACACTTACCAAGACAGAAAAAACACTGAGAGTCATGCAGCGCATGATCTCCCCGGCATGGCTGCCCGGACAGATGGATCGAAATCTGGAGTTTGCGGAAAAGATTATCAAACAGATACCGGTATGCAGCTATCGGTGTACGAAAGAGCCAGAAGCGGCAGTGTATTTAAAAGAAACTTTTGTTGATATAGAAAAAGGAACTTGATGACGGATTAAGAGATATGAACAATAGCGGACAGAAGATAAAAGAAAATGATACAGCAGTTTTAAAGGAGTTGCTTTCATGAAAGAAAAGATAAAACTGCTGAAAAAACATTTGAAAGAAGGCACCTTTCAGAAGATGAAGGTGCAGACAAAATGGATCTATCAATATGCGAAACGCTACTGGAAAGCGATGATTCTTTATACATTACTGGGTCTGCTTGGGACGGCATTTTCCCTGATCTCCAGTCTGATCTCCAAGGATCTGGTCGATATTATTACCGGGCATGAGACAGGTAAGCTGCTGCATACGTTTGCCATGATGATCGGATTTTCCATCGGAAATATCCTGATCTCTCAGGCATCGTCTTATGCGTCTACTTTTATCAGTCTGAAAGTGGATGCGGAGATTAAAAACGAGATTTTTGCTAAAATGCTGGTTACAGACTGGGAATCGCTGACCGCATATCATACGGGAGATCTGGTTACCCGTTGGAGTTCAGATGCTTCCAATATATCAAACGGCATCCTGAACTGGATTCCGAACCTGATTATCTACACGGTGCGGTTTATCAGTTCACTGGCAATTGTGATTTACTATGATCCAACCTTTGCAATCTTTGCATTGCTTGGCATCCCGTTCAGTGCCCTGCTATCCCGTCCTCTGCTGCGGCGTATGAAAAACAACAACGAGCGGAGTGCAGCAATGAATGCTAAATTGTATGGATTCAATCAGGAAGCATTTTCCAACATTCAGACAATCAAGGCTTTTGATATGATCCGGTTTTATATCCAGCGGCTGAAAAATCTGCAAAATGATTACATCGGCATGCGGCTGGATTTCCAGAAGATGTCCATGCTGACATCGATCCTGATGTCCATTATCGGATTTGCAGTATCTTACAGCTGTTATGGATGGGGAATCTACCGGGTATGGAGCGGAGTGATCTCTTACGGAACCATGACCATGTTCCTGTCATTATCGGGAACACTGACGGGGGCTGTCAATTCACTGGTTGGATTGGTGCCGACGGCAATTTCTCTGACCATTTCCGCAGGGCGTCTCATGGACATTGTAGAGATGCCACAGGAAGATTACAGTCAGGATGGGGCAGTCAGCCGTTTTGGAAAGAAATACAGAGAAACTGGTATCGGCCTTAGGATGGAACATCTGGAATACACCTATGAGAGCGGCACACAGGTATTCAATGATGCTTCGGTGGAGGCATATCCTCATGAGATTGTGGCACTGGTAGGTCCATCGGGAGAGGGTAAGACGACGATGCTGCGTCTGATCCTGTCTCTGCTTCGCCCGCAGGCGGGGAAAGTATGGGTCTGTGCAGGAGAAGATCATGAACAGCGGCTGGTCATGTCTCCGTCTACACGAAAATTGTTTTCCTATGTGCCGCAGGGAAATACGATGTTTTCCGGAACCATTGCAGAAAACCTGCGAAATGTTAAGCCAGATGCGACAGATGAAGAGATCATAGAAGCTTTGAAACTTGCCTGCGCATGGGAGTTTGTGGAAAAACTGCCAGAGGGCATCGAAAGTCAGATAAAAGAGCGGGGCGGCGGATTTTCCGAAGGTCAGGCACAGCGTCTGTCTATTGCCCGCGCCCTGTTACGGAAATCCCCGATCCTGCTTCTGGATGAAGCCACTTCAGCGCTGGATGTGGCGACAGAACGAAAAGTATTGCGCAACATCATGGAAGATACCTATCCGAGAACTTGTATCGTGACGACTCATCGGCCGACCGTACTGAATATCTGCAGTCGTGTCTATGCGATCCGAGATATGAAGTGTCAGGTGATGGACAGCGAGGAAATTGAGCGGATGATACGGGATTTTTAATGCAAAAGATCAAAATGTTGATGTATGGTTATTAAAAAAATAAATGACAAAGAAAAGGTCATTTTATTGTGGACGATAGATTTTAAGTGAAATCTGTCCGTAATAAAATGGTCTTTTTGTTTTATGAAATGGATATTGACTTTGAAATGTAATAGTCAGAAAAAGTACTCGATGAAATCATTTATTCAGGGTAATACATCATTCTTGCACAATTCATAAGACAGGATCAGATACTGCCGTTCTTTCACATCATCAAAATCTTCGCCCACCAGAGCATAGATTTTTTTCAGGCGGTAGGTCAGGGAACTGCGGTGCATGTTCATGGCATCCGCAGTTGCGCCAATGTTTCTTTCATGGAGCAGATACATATAAAATGTATGGGCAAAGTCTGAATGGTGCTTCTGATCGTAGCGCAACAGCAGATCCATTTTCGGATGACAAAAGGTTTTGGCGGACTCTTTCTGTAAAAAGATATTTTTTATATGCTCAAAGTAGAAATCTTTGTACAGGAACAGTGTGGGCTGTGTTTTTTCAGAGATGCCCAGTTCAATGGCACGAAGCGCCTGTTTGTAGTATTCGGAAAAAGAAAGGATATCTGTAAAACAGTTGCTCATACCGGCATACAGGTTGTTGGAGGAACAGATATTAGAAGCCGTTTGTATCTGTTCAGGGGAAAGGAGACGTTCTTTCTCATTACTGAGCAGGATGATTAGCTGTCCCTTATAGATCAGCGTCTTACAGTTAGAAAACTGTCCGTCAAATTCATTCCGGATGCGGTAAGGATTGACGGCACAGGAACTGCGTGCGATTTCTACGACGATACAGTGCATATTTCCGGTAAAGGCGATACCCACATATTGCATGCGGTTTAGCAGAGATTTGTTGACCGCAAGTTTTTCATCCAGAAGATCTCTTAAAAAATTTTCATAGGCAAATCCTTTTGAATTCTGGATAAATTCATCTTTTCGCATCTGCTGGCAGATATGTTCTTTCAATACCCATAAAGCATGCTCGTCCATGGCGGTAAATGGCCGGTTCAGGGCATCGATTACAATATGACCAAGATCGCGCATTGTATCAATTGCGACAACCATCTGTTCATAGCCAAGTTCTTTGTGGGTGATGCGGATGGGGGTGTCGCTTTTTTTAATGCGGTCATGGATGTGTTTTTTGTTCAAGAGTGAAAATTCAAATTTGGAAAATCCCATATTCTGGATTAGGGTAGTTTCCGTCGGAATGGCATGTTTTTCCGCTTCTTCCCAGTTGGCTGCAATGAGCTTAAAGCCGGAGTCAAATACAAAGATTGGGTTTTTCAGGATCTGCAATGCATGGTTGACCATTTCCTGAATGCCTCCGCCAAAAGACAGAATCTGCAGCAGAGAATGGGAAAAAAGACCGGTAGCGATCGTATGCTCAAAGAAATCTGATATTCGGGTCAGACAGGCATGGGGGGTATCTGTAGCGACCAGCAGCGCGGTAACATGTTCCGGAATGTGCAGAGCTGCTTCTTCCAGTTCAGTATCTTTGGGCAGAAATAACAGAAGGTGCATGCCGACAGGCATATCGGCATCTTTCAGATCTTTGGTGGATTCTGCAATATATAAGAGGTGTACACTGTACGGAAGCAACGCATTGCGCAGGATATGCCATCCAGTCAGACCGTAACAGGTTTCTGCGTGTGTTAATTTATAGGCTTCTTCCTGACAGAGTTTTGTCAGATGCTGCATGCTGATATACATAGGTATCACTCCATTTCTGTATTTTGCGTTCTATAACCTTATGATGGTTGGAAATGTTTTCATCTATTTGTCAGATGGGACAGGAGTCTGATATATGGAAACTTTTCGGAAGGAGATTTCTATAAACAAGAAATTTCCCATCCTTATTGTAATTGAAAAGAAACGAATAGAGTTTATACACTATTATCCGAAATAAGAAATTTTTTCATCATTCATTGACGAAAAACAGGTTTTTTTTGTAAGAAAATCATTAATTTCTGATGGAAACAGTTATGATATGATTCTTGTATAAAAGTTTTACAACAAGTAGAAACAGGAATAGCAAAAAGAACTGTATGACCGGAAGAATATTTGAAAGACGATTCCGGGGTACAGGAAGACGGGAGGATAATCGTTATGTTACATATTACGATCAACGGAAATCCGGTGCAGGCGAGAGAAGGCGCTACTGTACTGGAGGCTTCCAGAGAAGACAAATATGCATCTACACAGTTTGATATCGATATTCTTTCTCTGAACTATCTGAAAGGCGTTCAGCAGGAAGATACCAGTGGACTGTGTGTCGCAGAAGTGGCAGGAAAGGGAATCATAAATGCCAGTATCACACCCGTAGAAGACGGGATGGAGATCACGACCAATTCACCTGAGATCCGGGAAAGACAGAAGCAGGCGCTGAACCAGATCCTTGCGCATCATGACTTGGACTGCAGAAACTGTCATCGTACTGGTAACTGTGAATTGCAGGAGATCCAGTATGTGCTTCGGACGACAAAAAAAGCAGCGGAGAAAGCATATAAGAAATATTCCGCAGAAGAAGACGGCATCATTATCCGGGATCATAACAAATGCATCCGTTGTGGCAGATGTATTGCAGCCTGTGAACAGGGACAGGGCATTGGCGCCATCAAAATGGATGGAGAAGGTTTTGAAGGAAAAGTCATTGCTTCAAACGGAACACTGGAAGAGAGCGGCTGTGTCAGCTGTGGACAGTGTATCGCTGTCTGTCCGGTGGGTGCATTGCGTGAACGGGATGATACAGATCGTATCTTTGAACTGATCCGGGATCCGGAAAAATATGTGGTCGTTCAGGTAGCTCCGTCTGTACGGGCAAGCATCGGAGAAATGTTTGAAAATTACCCCATCGGTTCCGAGACAAAAGGAAAACTGGCAGCAGCATTGCGCAGACTGGGATTTGACCGTGTATTTGATACCGTACTGGGCGCAGACCTTACAATCATGGAAGAAGCCCATGAATTTTTACAGCGTCTGAGATCAGGGGAAAATCTTCCAATGTATACGTCCTGTTGTCCGGGATGGATCAGCTATTGTGAGAATGTGCATGGCGAACTGTTAGGTCAGATTTCCAGCTGCAAATCTCCACAGCAGATGTTCGGGGCAATGGTAAAAACATATCTTGCTGAGAAAGAAAGTATTGACAAAGATCGTATCGTTGTAGTCAGCGTTATGCCGTGTACTGCGAAAAAGAAAGAACTTGCAAGAAAAGATGAAGCTGCGGCAGGTGTTCCGGATGTGGATTTCTCCATTACAAACCGTGAGCTTGGAAGAATGATCCAACAGGCAGATATATCCTTTATGGAACTGGAAAATGAGGAATTTGACAGTCCGCTTGGTATTGGTTCCGGTGCGGGCACTATTTTTGGCGTAACCGGCGGTGTCATGGAAGCAGCTCTTCGTACTGCAAATGACTGGGTAAATGGAACACCGCAGGAAAAACTGGACTATCAGGAAGTACGTGGCGTGGACGGTGTAAAAGAAGCTGTGTATGAGATCGGAGACCAACGTGTGCGCGTGGCGGCAGTCAGCGGTCTTCATAACCTGGAGGAACTCTTGAAGAAGATGCAGGCCGGAGAAGCGGCATATGATTTTGTAGAAGTCATGGCATGCCCAGGCGGCTGCGTCAATGGCGGCGGACAGCCACAGCAGACTGCTGAAAAACGTACCATTATCGACATCCGTAAGAAGAGAGCAGAGAGCCTGTATCGTCTGGACGCGCAGAGTTCTATCCGCAGATCTTATGAAAACTCTGCGATTAAAGAGATTTATGATACCTGTCTGGACGAACCGGGCAGCGATAAAGCACACAGATATCTTCATACGACGTATCAGGCAAAGGGGGAACAGGCATGAATGACAGAATCAGAAAAATGGGAGAAGACAGCAGAAGACTGGCGAAAGTAACCGTTGATCCAGATCTTTGCATGGGATGTCAGAAATGTATCCGTACCTGCTGCTATGATGTATATAAATGGGATAAAGAAAAGAAGCTTTCTGTAGCAGCATATTCTGAAGAGTGTGTAGAATGCTGTCAGTGCATGTTTTACTGCCCTGCAGGGGCAATCCATGTGGAACCGGCAACCGTGGCATTTTATGATCCGGTCTATGACAGTCTGGGATTGAATGATGAAGGGGGAATCTGAGATGAAGAAAGAGTTAAATGAGATCGGAAATGTATTTACTACAGATATCCTGATCATCGGAGGGGGACTTGGTGGAACAATCACAGCAGCCAAAGTACATGAACTGAATCCATCGGCACAGATTTTACTTGTGGAAAAAGGATATTATGGATATACAGGAGATTCTACGAAAGCAGGCCATGGAATTGTAATGATGGCGCCGGAAGATGATCTGGATACTTTCTGTGAAGAGCAGGTAAAGACCAATCAGCATGGTATGTATCTGAACGATCAGGAGTATATGGTAGAGTATCAGAAAGACGGTTATACCTATCTGCAGGAGCTGGAGCGACTGGGTGGAAAATTTTCCCATAATCCGGATGGTTCTTTTCATTACCATAAAGAATTTGACGGAAAACTGGTATCTTCCGCAAACCTTGACATTGATTTTGTAAATGGTTTTGCGCAGAAAGCACTGGAAGGCGGCGCCCGTGTACTGGAGCGGACGTATTTTACAGACATCCTTACAAAAAACGGAAAAGCAGTGGGAGCTGTCGGCTTCAATATCGATACAACGGAATTTTGCATTATTCGTGCAAAAGCAGTAGTCATGGCAGCAGCGGATTTCAGCGCTACGGCAAAGGATATGTTCTTTTCCCCGGCGACTGCTCTGTATGCCGCTTATGAGGCTGGCGGTCAGCTTCGAAATGTCGAGCAGCTGCTGCAGTATGATCTTTGCTTAAGAAACACCGGAAACTATATTTACGGCATGCATTGGGTTGTATTTAACCGACTGGGAGAAAATCTGTTTGAAAAATATCATTGTACAGATTTTGAAGATATTGAAGTTGCTCTGATCCGTGGCATGTTAAAAGAAGTCGCAGATGGAAATGGACCGTTGTATGCGGACTATTCAAAACTGCCATCCACCAGTACGACAGAGGGAGAAGGCTTTAATCAGGGTATTCTTATGAAAAAGAGAGTGGCGCTGAGTAAATTTATCCGTTCTCTCAGTGATGGGGATGTGCTTGGAAAACCGGAAGTCTCTCTGCTGGCAAGGGTAGCTACCCGTCCGTTGAGAGCAGACCTGGAAGGAAAGACGACCGTCGATAAACTGTGGGCTGTTGGATTTATCTCCATGTGTGGAACGGCGCACGGAAGCTGGGTACATGGTGACGGCGTAGGCAATGCAGCCCGTACTGCGCTCAGAACTGCTGCATCCATTGCATCAGAGATCGATCAGATTGAACTTGAGGAAGTGGATATCGATCAGGTGCAGAAATTTAAAGATAGAATTTATGAAGTTTATGATTATACCGGAGAGAAACTGCCATATCGCATGATTCATTATCTGTCAAGACTGATCTGTATGCCGGAAAACAGCGTCAACAAAACAGAAGAAACCATGAATGTGGTGCTAGAAGATCTGGCTGATCTGAGAGCACATTTCAGTGAAATGATCTGTGTGCCGAAAGGGGATGGTCATCATCTGTTCAAAGCGGTAGAAGCAAGAAGAATGATTGATATGCTGGAGATCATGTATATGACCTATCAGGCGAGAAAAGAAACCAGGGGCTATCATGTGCGCGGCGATTATACGGAGCGTGATGATGCCAACTTTACCAAATGGATCTGCGTGGACAAAGGCGCAGATGGAAGACCGGTAGTTTCCTTTGAACGGATTCCGTTTGAGCGGTATCGGTGGAAACCGGAAGTGTGGGCGAAGTAATTCTGGATAATATTTTTGAAGAATTTTGAGTTGAAGATATTTTTCTGATTTGTGTAGTGTAAAAATTAAAAAAAGAAAGTCGGTATAACAGAAATGCCCTCTGTTATACCGGCTTTCTTTTTTTATTAGGGCAAGGCCCTGTTTTGCATTGTGGAGTTTTTCGTTGATCCGAAAAACGGAACTTTGGAAAACAAATAAACCACCTGCTGGGTGGTTGAAGTTGCTTCAGCTTACAGTATAAAACCTCCAGTGCTATAATAATGTTAGGTTCGCCAACCGCATTATTTAACAAAGGAGGTATCCATATGGATAGTAATAGTTTATCACATACGAAATGGAATTGTAAGTATCATATTGTTTTTGCTCCCAAATATAGAAGAAAAGTAGCATATGGAAAGATTAAGCAAGATATTGCAAATATTTTAAGTATGTTATGCAAGAGAAAAGGTGTAAAAATTGTGGAAGCAGAGATATGTCCAGATCACGTGCATATGTTAGTTGAGATTCCACCGAGCATAAGTGTATCGTATTTTGTAGGGTATTTAAAAGGCAAAAGTACATTAATGATATTCGAACGTCATGCAAATTTGAAGTACAAATACGGAAATAGACATTTCTGATGCAGAGGATATTATGTAGATATGGTAGAGAAAAATGCGAAGAAAATACAAGAATATATAGCAAATCAATTACAGAGTGATTTGGAATATGATCAAATGGCACTGAAAGAGTATATTGACCCGTTCACGGGTGAGCCAGTAAAACATAACAGATAAAGATAAGCCCGAAAGGGCTTAGTGAGTAAATGATGTTGCGATTGGGGAATCTATTTCGATGAGTCTTTAGACTCCAGTGCTGGTAACAGACTCTTATAGGGTCAAAGCAAACCACCGGCTAAGCCGGTGGTTGTGATTTTCATATTAAAATTTCAAAGTTTAATTATTTGCTTTTGCACGACGTGCATCATTTTCTTTCTTAATTTCTGGATAAATTTTATCTAATTTATAAAATGCCATTAAAATTAAAGAAAGAATACACAGAAGTAACGGAACTCCGCAGAAAGCTAACTGAATAGCTGTGATGGCTGAATCCGGCTGTGTAGTAGCAGAGGCACTGTAATGACCCCAAACAAGTAATGCAGAAGTAAGAGCACTTACAGTAGCACTGGAGAATTTGTTCATAAATCCGGCAAATGCATTTTGTGTACCAGACATGGATTTGCCATGGAGATACTCGCCATAGTCGATTGTATCCGCAATCATTGAAAATAACATAACGAGTCGTGCACCTAAACCAAAACCTACACAGAATACAAAGGCATAGATAAGAACAAGGTTTCCATGTACTAATAATAAACCAATGAATCCGATAAGCATAAAGACAGTGGAAATCTGCATAATATCACGTTTGCTCATAAAACGGTTTGCGACAGAAGCAAGAAGCTGTGAAATGAACTGTCCCACTGTCATAAGTGAAGTAGCAAGTGTCATTTTTGAAACATCGCCGACAATATAAGTGAAGTAATACTGCATTGCGCCGGAAGCACCAAGCCAGGCTACGCACAATAAGAATGTTTCAATGAAAACAATCATAAAAGGTTTGTTTGAGATTACATATTTAAAATCAGTAATTAAACTTGTTTTCTTTTCAACAACCGGAGCCGGATTAATTTCTTTTACATTAATTGCAGAAAGAAATACGATTACAATTACAACAATAGCAAGAACCATATTTGTATAACGATATCCAACAGCCATATTTTTTCCGTTATCACTGAAGAAGTTAACTGCAGGAATTACAAAGGATGCAGAAACTAAAGAACCAAGACTTGCCATTAACATACGAGTTGTCGTGATGTTGGTTCTTTCCAGAGGTTCTGGTGTCAAAGCAGGTAATAATGCGTTCATAGGAATATTTACTAATGTATATCCAAAAGAGAATAAAATATAAGTAGCGTATGCATATACCAGTTTTGCTGTTGGTGAAAAACCTGTAGGTACGCAGAACAGTAAAACCATTCCAACAGCTAGAACAGGAGCACCGGCAATCATCCACGGACGACATTGTCCAAGTTTGGTATGTGTACGGTCGACAAAGGAACCAACCATATAGTCTGTACCAGCGTCAATCAGTTTTGTTACAACAAACATAAAACCAATGCTTGCAGCATTAATAGAAGCGATGTCTGTGTAATAGAATAACAAATAAGTATTAACAAGAAGATATGCAATATTACATGCAAAGTCACAAATTCCGAATCCGAGTCGTTGTTTCCATATAAAACTCTTTTTTAAATTATTAGGGTTCATTTTTAGTCCTCCATAGTAGTATAATTATTGATAGAAACAATATTAAAACAATTGAATTAAATTAGCATGTATTAATTTTACTAAATAAAAATAATAATAACAATTCACATATTCAACAAAAAAGATGTGAATATATATGAATGTTTAACAAAAAAAGCTCTTTTATATAAATTATATTGACAAAAACAAGGAAAAATGGAAAAATAATATTAAATCAATTGAATTAAAATAAAAAAGCAGAGAAAAATAATCAATACAAAGGAGGACATGGAAATGAAAGCACTATATTATACGGAAGCTGGAAAAGGAGCAATTACAGAAATTCCAAAACCATTATGCGGAGATGATCAGGTTATTGTTGAAGTAAAATCAGCAAGTATCTGTAAAGGAGTCGAAGTTGGGCATGCAAACAATGGAACTGGTTTATCTACATACCCGGTTATTCCTGGGCATGAATTTGCAGGTGTTATTACAGAGGTCGGAAAAAATGTTACAAAATTAAAAGTAGGAGACAGAGTAACAGCAGACAATACAGAATTGTGTGATGACTGCTATTTTTGTAAACAGGACAAACCTTTATATTGTGAAAACTTTGGATCAATTGGTCATAATATAAATGGTGGATTTGCAGAGTATGTTGTTGTAAAAAAAGAAAAAATATTTAAAATTCCTGATGATATGGATTTCAACACAGCATGTATGACAGAACCTGTAGCTTGCTGTATTCATGCAATGGATCGGTTAAATGTTCAGTATGGTGAAGTTGTCGTCGTTGTTGGTGGTGGACCAAACGGACAGATTTTAAGCCAGATGTTATGTCATTCAAACGCTAACAAGGTCTTTTTGATTGATAAACATCCGGAAAAACTTGCACTTGCAGAAGCGCATGGAGCAATTGGAATTCAGTCTGATACATCAGGAGAATTAAAACATTTCAAAAAAATCCGTGAAATGTACCCGCTTGGAGTAGATGCAGTTATTGATGCAACAGGAAATGCACAAAGTATTGCAGATGATTTCAAACTGTTGAAAACAGGTGGAAGATTATTGCAGTATGCGGTTACACACGAAGGCGCAATAGCACCAATCGATACGATGGAATTCTTCCTTGGAGAATTTACATATTATGCAACAAAAGCACAGACACATTGTTTTGGACGTGCGCTGGATGCGATGATCAGCGGAGATGTAGATGTAAAGTCATTAGTTACTTCTGAATATTCGTTGGATGATTATTTTATTGCATTAGATAAAACAATCAATGACAGAAGTCAGCTGAAAATTGTGATCCACCCATAAAAAGAAAATTGTGTGGAGGTAAGATAAAATGAAAAAGCAAGGAATTATTAATGGGAAATTAATGGGAATACTGGCAGGGCTTGGCCATACGGATAAGATAGTAATAGCTGATGCGGGTTTCCCGATTCCGGAAGGTCGTGAGGTTGTGGATTTGACACTTGTAAAAGGAATTCCAACATTCATGGATGTTATGAAAGCGGTTTTAAATGAAGTTGCAATAGAAAAAATTATGATGTTTGCACCATTAACAGAAGCAAATCCGACAATTTATAATAAATTAAATGATACATTGGCAAAACAGGAAAAGGTACTTGCCAATCCAGATGAATTTCTTGAGGAAGCAAAGAGTGCAAGAGTTGTGATACGGACAGCAGAAATCACACCATGTTGTAATGTGATTTTGTATTCTGCATCAGGAATCAATGAATTATGGGAGCCGTTGGATGTAACTATAGATTAAAGACTTATACAGGGAGAAGAAAGATATGAGATATACAATGCTTGGAAAAACAGAATTAAAAGTATCACAAGCTACAATCGGAACCTGGGCAATCGGAGGTGCCGGATGGGGTGATGTGAATAAAAAAGAATCCATGGAAGCCATTGAGACGATGATTGAAAGAGGTGTAAATCTGATTGATACAGCACCGTTTTATGGATTAGGAGAATCTGAAAAAATAGTTGGTGAGGTCATCCGTGACAAGAGAGATGATATTGTATTGCTGACAAAAGCCGGTACAGGTTGGGATGAAAAAGGTGTTCCTTTTAAAAGATCAGATTACAAGTCCATTCTTAAGGATTGTGAAGAATCATTGCAGAGATTAAAGACTGATTATATCGATTTGTATCTCATTCACTGGCCGGATGAAGTGACCCCAATTGAGGAAATGATGGATGCAATGAATAAATTAAAACAGGACGGAAAGATCCGCTTTATCGGAGCTTCTAATTTTTCGAAGGAAGAGGTTTTAGAAAGTGAAAAATATGTTTCATTTGACGTCTTACAGCATCCGTATTCTATGGTTGCGCAGGACTTCAGAGAGCTGTTAACATGGGCACATAAGAATAATATCGGGACAATGTCTTATGGATCCCTTGGAGCCGGAATTTTAACAGGAAGTATTCGGGAAATGCCGAAATTTTCTGAAGATGATATGCGATTGAATTTTTATGATTATTTCAAGGAACCGAAATTTTCAAAAGTAATGCAGTTAGTAAAACGTCTGGATGTATATGCAGAAAAATATAATGTGCCGGTTTCGCAGGTGACAATTAACTGGAATACACAAAGTGGATTCTTGGATACCATTTTGATGGGTGTTCGTAATAAAAAAGAAGCTGAAGAAAACTGTGCTGCATTTGAATGGAAGTTGGAGCAGGAAGATGTAGAGAGTATTACGAAGGATATTCAGGAAACTCTTGGTGCATAAAAGATAGGTAATTGCGTATCAGTTTAGTTGTGCGCAATTACCTATTAAAATATACTTTATAAAATATGCTTTGGAAGCTCGTTGTCAATCACCAGAGAGCTTCCACCAAGAAGAACAGCGTCTAACTGTGTGGAACGTCTTCCTGTGATATTGACAATCTCTGTTTTAGAATACAGAGAAAAGGTATCATATTTGGTCAGATAAGAAGTAACCGTTTTTAAGAAGGCTGCTTCAGGTGGAATTTCGTCTCCGATTAAAATACTGTGCGGAGAGAAAAGCTTCATTAATATAATTAGAAACTGGGCAAGCATATCGGCAATATGATCATAAACTACTAATGCCAGAGGATCCTTGTTTGAGTAAGCGTTGATCAGATTACGATATGTGAACTCTGAAAGATCCTGAAGAGAAGAGCCTGGATAATCGGGAAGTAAGTTTATAGCGTGTTGCATAATAGCATCAATAGAAAGCACTTCTTCTATGTTTTTCAATGTATTTTCTGAGTCATGTACATAGATTTCGCTGAAACAATGTGCAGATGAATAGGCACCATGATAGAGGCTGCCATGATGTAAAATACTAAGGTCAACAGAAGTACTGAAGTCTAGGGTAAGGACGATTTTTTCGTTAATGTTATGAATGTAATCTTTGGTGTAAACATGGTAAGCCGTAAAATCAACAGCGCGTTCAATATAAACCGGATAAGGGCAGGATGCTTTAAAGAAAGCGGCAATATCGATCCGCGAATCAGGACCAAAGATACAGAAGGTTGCATCAGAACTATAGTCCATAAAAAAGTCATTTTGCAGACCAAGAGATATGCCAAGTATTTCATAATCATTGGCAAGAATAGAAAATTCTTCTATTTTATTATTAATATCAACAAGTGTCTGATAAAAATTGTCATATGATTTATATTTTTTCTTTTCGACTGCTATACAGGAGAGATTGATATCAAAAATGCCAATAGCAAAATAAGAAGATGTAATGCGGACAGAAATGGTACAATAATTTGAATCAACCAGACGTACACCTTTTACACGGCGACCATTTTTTCCTTCGATGAGTCCACAGTCTTCAACGAGATTTTTCTCGATGAATTCATTGATGATAATCGTGATAGTGGCAGGTTTGAGTCCGCTAAGTTCAGCAAGTTCAATTCGGGAAATGACTGAATGTTTTCGTATGAGCTTTAAAATCAACCTCCTGTTATAAAAAAGAAGATCAGTGCTGTTATTTCCACGTTGTTGTGAAAGAGTATGTTTTTTTTTCATAGAATTTCCTCACTTGTTTTATAATTATATTATTATTATATTAAATAAATAAAATTAAGTAAAGAGAAATGTAAAAGGATAAAGTATAATTGAATTAAAATAAAGAGGTGGTAAAAATGTCAAATAGTATTATATGTGTAGGATTTTGTTGTGTAGATGTCCTGGTCCGTGGAATGCATAAGATTGACCGTTCGCAGGAACATATTCCGGCAGACAATATAACCATTTGGGGAGGCGGAGATGCGTTTAATGAAGCGGTTGTACTGGGAAAACTTGGAAATAATGTAAAAATATATACCGGGTTGGGAAGTGACTGTGCAGCAGAAGTATTGAAGAGTATCATGCGTGAGACAAATGTAGATTATCATTTGTCTGAGGTGCAGGAAGGAGGAAAAACTTCCATAGCGGTTCCGATTGTGTTTCAAGATGCAGAACGTGGAATCTTGGCATCCGGATTGAGTGATTCGTTGAACTTTTATATGAATCCGAAAAAAATAGAAGGCGCACATATTGTATCGTTAGGAAGTTTGTATTTTCCACCATTATCGGATGAAAAAAATACACTGGAGATCGTAAAACAAGCGAAAAAAAATAACAATATCATATGTGCAGATATGATGTGGGTAAATGACGGCAGCTGTACGCTGGAGAAATACAAGGAAGTGTGGCCATATATAGATTACTTCTTCCCGAATGAGGATGAAGCAGCAAATCTGACCGGCAGGACAGATGTAGACGAAATTGCCCGGATTCTGCTGGATCAGGGAATAAAAAATGTTGTAATAAAGATTGGAAAAAGAGGTTGTATGGCTGTAAATAAAGAGGGCAGTATGATCGTACCACCATTGTTGGTAGAACCAAAAGATACAACAGGAGCAGGCGATAATTTTGCGGCAGGATTTATGACAGGATTAGCAGAAAACTGTTCGTTAGAAGAATGTTGTAAGTATGCAAATGCAACAGCTGCGATTGCAATACAGTATGATGGTGCCTCTACAGGTGTTAAAAACCGGAAACAGTTAACAGATATGTTAAAAAGATATGAATGGGAGAAATAGAATATGAAAAATGAAACAATATATTTGGCAGAAGATCAGAAATTTGAATATAAAGAAACAGAAATTCCAAAAATCGGACCAAAAGATGTATTGGTAGAGATAAAAAGTATGGGGATATGTGGATCGGATGTAGTCTTTTTTGAAGAGCATACGGTACAGGGTGCCTTAGATTACAATCTGCCAATTGTATTGGGACATGAATGTGCAGGTGTGGTTGTAGATAAAGGAAATGAAGTTTCAACACTGGAAGTCGGAGACAGGGTTGCTCTGGAGCCTGGCATTCCTTGTGGCGAATGTGAATATTGTAAAAGTGGACATTACAATTTATGTAGAGATGTCAACTTTATGGCTGCTCCGCCTTTTAAATCAGGGGCAATGAGTAAATATGTTAAGCATCCTGCCAGCTGGGCATTTAAACTGCCGGAAAATGTTTCTACAGTAGAAGGTGCGCTTCTTGAACCATTGTCTGTTGGTATGTATGCTGTAAAGCGGGCAAATCCACAACCTGCAGATACGGTTACCATCCTGGGAGCAGGTTGTATAGGGCTAATGACATTGCTAGCACTTAAAGCAAGAGGAATTGATAACATTATAATGATGGATCTGTTTGAAAATCGTCTGGAAAAAGCGAAGGAAATGGGTGCAAAATATTGTATTAATTCAGGAAAAGAAGATATGGCAGAAGCAGTCATGCGTCTGACAGGCAGACAGGGAACAACTTATGTGTTTGAAACAGCAGGAAATCCTGTTACAACTAAGGCAGCAGCTAAAATTGCAAAATGTGGGGGAAAGATTGTAATGGTTGGTCAGGTACATCAGCCGGTAGACTACGACTTTTTTGAAATTAATTCAAAAGAAGTAGACATTCTAAATGTATTTCGTTATGCAAACATTTATCCAATGGCATTGGAAAGTGTGAACAGTGGGCGGATTGATGTTAAGCAGATCGTAACAGATATCTATTCCTGGGAAGAAGCACAGAAAGCATTTGATGTGGCACTGCATAATAAACAGGAAGTATTGAAAATTGTGATTGAATTTTAAATATTAAATGGAGGAAGTAAATGAAGGCAGTAGTATTATGTGGTCGTGGTAAAGTAGAGTATAGAGAAGTAGAAAAACCACAAATAGGAGAAAGAGATCTTTTGATTGAAGTAAAAGCATGTGGTATTTGCGGAAGTGACTTACACTTTTTTTATGGGGGAATGGAACCGATTGGAGAAGTGCCTTTGGTTATGGGACATGAATTTGCAGGAATCATTGTTGAAAAAGGAAAAGAAGTTGAGGATTACTGGCAAATTGGAGATCGTGTCGTATCGGATAATACCGGAGGAGCATGTGGAAGATGTGCGAGCTGTGCAAGGGGGAATTTTGTTGCCTGCGAACAGAGACAGACTATGGGAATAACCATGGATGGAGGATTTACAAAATATGTAAAAATTCCTGGTTCATTATTGGAAATGTATAAAAATTGTTTATGGAAAATTCCGGAGAATCTGTCCTTTGAAGAAGCTACATTAATGGATCCGGCAGCAAATGGATACAATGCAGTAGTTCAGCAGGGCAATTTGAAATCAGGAGAGATTGTTGTCGTATTTGGAGTCGGGGCACTGGGACTTATGTCGATTGCCCAGGCAAGTATTGCGGGTGCATCTAAAATTATCGCAGTCGGAATGAAAGCGGATCGCAAAAGAAGAGAAAAAATTGCCAGAAAATATGGAGCGGATGAATTTTTCGCATCGGATGAGGAAGAGAATATAGTAGAAAAAGTAAAAGAAGCAGCGAGAGAAGACGGAGTTGCGTTAGTAGTAGACGCAGCGGGAGTTCCAGCATTAACAAGTGCTGCAATTCAGATTGTCAGAAGTGAAGGAAGCATTGTCCGGATAGGAATGAGTAACAAAACGTATGAAGACAGTTTGGATGGTTTCTCGCTCAAAAATATTCGGTTTTCCGGACATATGGGATATAACCAGGAATCCTGGAGAAATACATTGGCATTGGCAAAAACAGAAAAATTAAATTTAAAGCCGATCATTACATGTATTCTTCCACTGGAAGAATATCAGCAGGGATTTGACATGACAAAAAATCAAGAAGCATCAAAAGTAGTGCTGGTACCGTAAAAGAAAAAGATCCTAAAGGAAGTGCATTACGATGGCACTTCTTTTTTTTGAAAAAATCTGTATAAAATAACTAAAAACAGCTTTTTGATTAAAAATATATTGACAAAAAAGATGAAAGTAGAGATAATTATATTAATTCAATTGAATTAATATAATAAAAAAGAAAAGGAGAATGAAAGATGCCATTAGTTACAATGAAAGAAGTTTTAAAAGAATCTATTGAAGGAAAATACGCAGTAGGAGCTTTTGACAGTTTGGATCGTGTGTTTACAGAAGCAATTATAAATGCGGCAGAGAAAAAGGGAGTGCCGGTTATTTTAATGGTTGTACCTCCTTGTATAGAAGGACCGGATTCAGAAAGATTCATGGAATATGTAGTTACAAGATGCAGAGAGAGTTCAGTTCCTGTTGCAGTGCATCTGGATCATAGCCCATCCTTTGAAAAGTGTGCCAGAGGAATTCATCTGGGATGCACATCAGTAATGTTTGATGGTTCTGCACTTCCGTATGAAGAAAATGTTGCTATTACAAAGAAAGTTGTGGAAATGGCTCACGCAGCAGGAGTAACTGTGGAAGCTGAGATTGGTCATGTATCGGGACACGAAGGAAATATGTTAGATGGTAATATTGCCGATGAAAGTGCATTCACAACAGTAGAGGAAGCTATGCAGTTTTATCAGGATACACAGGTTGATTGCCTTGCTGTAGCAATTGGAACTGTACATGGTGTGTACAAAGGAGAGCCACATTTGGATCTGGATAGATTACAGGCTATTCGCGATGAGCTTCCAATCCCGGTTGTTATTCATGGAGGTTCCGGCCTGAAAGAAAAGGATTACAAAGAATTAGTTGCACATGGTGCAAATAAAATTAATTTCTTTACAACGATGACACTGGCAGCATCAGAAGCAGTAAGAAAATTACTGGCTGAACATGATAAGCTTACAATGACCGATATCATTGAAGCAGGGCAGAAAGCTGCGGAAGACATTGTCAGTGAACATATTGAGATATTCGGAACAAAACCATTGACAAAATAAAAAAATATGCAGATGTATCAATAAATACAGATGAGCATTTACAATAAGATGTGAGGTATATGTGATGGGAAAAAAAGGAAAGCTTGCTGTAAATACAGGCTATTATACAATGGATATTCAGGAATATGCCGTGCCGGAACCAAAAGATGATGGAATGGTTATTAAGATCGAGGCGTTTGCAATTTGTGGAAGCGATCAACATTTCGTAAAAATGAAAGATGAACATCCGGCAGGAGTCCAGGGACATGAATTCATGGGACGGATTGTTGCTATGGGAAAGAACGCCAACGAACATATGCATTGCTATGGCGGAAAATTAAGAGTTGGAGACAGAGTTGCTGTTTATCCGCATATTACATGTGGAACATGTGATTCATGCATGACATATGGAGACGGCTATTGTGGAATCTGCGAAGATGATTTTATTTACGGAGGTGTGTTTTTTGCACAGGATCCTTCGAAAATTAAAAACCATAAAGCAGAAATATGGCCACATTTTAAAGGTGGATTCGCAGAATATTGCTATATTTTTCCGGGAACATATTTATGGAAAGTGCCAGAAGATATGCCATCAGAAATAGCAACATTATTAGATCCATGTGCAGTAGCTATGCGTGCAGTTGAGCAGGTGTTAACACCAATAGGCGGAACCGGTGAAGGCTTCAGTATTTCATCCAGATGTTTGATTGTTGGTGCCGGGGCAATTAGTATTATGGTAGCTATGATGTTAAAACAGATGGGAGCAAAACAGGTTATCATTACAGATTTTTTTGATGAAAAATTAGAAATGGCAAAGAAAATTGCAAATGTAGATCTTACGATCAATACATCAAAGATGACATCACAAGAACGTATCGAATATATAAATAAGGTGACGGAGGGTGGTGCACACATTGTAATAAATGGCGCAAATCATCCGTCATCCTGCATTGAATCGCTTCAGATGGTAAGAAAATGTGGCTATTATGTTGAGATCGGAAATGCAATTGATTTTGGAGCGCATATTATTTCCGAAGTAAATATTCCGGCGGTCATTTTTGAAAGAAATGCACACATTACAAGTGTTGTTGCAAATACACCGGCATGTTTTAACCGTGCGTTTGAATTTTTGAAACGTTATAAAGAACTTCCGTTTAATGAATTGATCACACATAGATTTACCACATTAGAAGAGATTATTCCGACAATGAAACTTATGGGAAATCCGGATTACATTAAGGGCGTATGTCTGTTGGAAGGAGAAAAAAATGAGTGAAAAAATATTAGTGATTGAGGACTTTACTGTACGTGGGACAGATGATATGCATGTCTTTGACAAATTAAAAGAGAAATATGATGTTGAATTGAAATATATTACAGTGCAGAAAGATATTGAAACAGGAGATGATTTTGCTGAATTTTTCCTGCAAATGGAAAAAAATGGTCCGGATGTAATACCGGAAGAAAAAGAATTGGTTAATGCAATCGAGGATGCAGATATCGTGATTTCGCATATCAGCGCATTGAATACAGCAGCGATTAATTCAGCAAAACATTTAAAAGCGGCATGCATTATGCGAAGTGGTGTAGAAAATATTAACCTTCCTAATGCAATAGAAAAAGGAATCAAGGTTGTAAATGCACCTGGAAGACTTGCGGTTCCAGTATCAGAGTTTACAGTAGGATTGATTATTTCTGAAATAAAAAATATTGCAAGATCACATCAAAGAATGCAGAAGCATATATTCGATAATGATTTCCCGAATGCTCCGTATTCGGTTAATCTGAAAGGAAAAAATATTGGAATTATTGGATGTGGTGCAGTAGGAAAACGTGTCGCGCAGATTATGAAAGCGTTTGAGGCAAATGTACTGGTATATGATTCTTATATGGCGGATGAAAAAATCAAAGAAATGGGATATACACCGGTGGGCCTGGATGAGTTATGCTCTGTGGCAGATGTTATTTCTATGCATTACCGACTGACGGAGGAAAGTAAAGGTCTTCTTGGAAAAGAACAGTTCGCAAAGATGAAGAAGAGCTGCTTTTTGATCAATACAGCAAGAGCGGGACTGATTGAAGAAGAATGCTTGATGGATGCACTTGTAAATCATAAAATTGCCGGAGCAGGCTTAGATGTATTCCATGAGGAACCGTTGTCAGAAGACAATCTGCTGCTTTCTCTTGATAATGTAACAATTACCAACCATATGGCAGGACATTGTGCGGATATTTTCCAGATGACAGCAGATATCATGATGGATACACTGGAGCATTATCTGCAAACAGGAGAATGGAAGCATGTTGTAAATTAATGGAGGTGGATGATGCAGGGAATGAAGAAAGAAATTATTGTTATAGATTATGGTACGTCAAATGTGCGCGTAAATATGATCGATACAGCTACTGGCGACATTGTGCATTCAGCTTCTCAAAAATATGCTATGGAAGATAAAGGTATGGGATATGCAGAAATATCCACAAATGATTTATGGATGCATTCGGTTTCGTGTATGAAAAAAGTTATGGATAGTCTTGGAGTGGACGAAGAATATGTGGCACTTTCTTTTTCCTTTTTCGGTGACAATCTGATTCCGGTAGATTGTGATGGAAACGCATTAAATGATTGTATCTTGTGTATGGACGCTCGCGGTGAGCAGGAGATGTGTGAGATTAATGAAAGTATACCGAAGGAACAGCAGATTGATGAAATTGGAGACTGGTATTCTATGCCGTATAAGTATGGGACCAAAGTAGCCTGGATAAAAAAACATGGTGCCAGAAATCAGGGAGAGATTGCCGGATATGATTCTTTGCAGCAATTTATTTTCAGAAGGTTGAATTTGTCTCCGGTGAATGATTATACAATGGCGGTCAGGAAACAAATCTGTAATTTGACATCGCTGAAATGGTCACAACCGTTTATGAAAACATTAGGATTGACAGAAGAGGAAGTTGGTTCGGAAATTGTACCAAGTGATACCATTGTAGGATATATTAACCATTATGGCAATGTGGAATTTAATAAAGAAATTCCGGTAATTGCAGGTGGACATGATTGTGATATGGCATTGATCGGTATGGGTCTGATCCATGAGGATATGGATATTATCGGGGATGTGATTGGAACTTTTGATCATGTCGGCTACTCGGCAGAACACATGATTAATATAAAAAAAGAACAGCCGGAAACAGAATTGTGTTCTTCTCATGGTGCTTTGAAATATTTAATGAGCATTCTTGGAGCGTTCCCTACGGCGGGTGCTACATTAGAATGGTTCATGCGTGTAATTCACGGAAGTGCAGAAAGTGTGGATTATCAATATTACTGGGATCATGTGAATTTTGATGGAAAAGGTAATGTTTTCGTTTGTCCTACATTTGATGCAGGGCGCGGGAAAATAGAAGGACTTGGAATGACCAGTACAAAATCGGATATTTTTAAAGGAATTATAGAAGCACTTACTTTTGAAAACAGAAAATTAATTGATATGTGTGAAAAGAGCAAAGGACAAAAAGTCAACAGTGTAAGAGTATGCGGTGGTGGAGCTGTTTCTGATGAGTGGATGCAGCTTCGTGCAGACATTTCCGGCAGGAATATTGAAAGAATGAAGAATATTCAGTGTTCATCTCTTGGAAGTGCAGTGCTTGCTGCTGTAAAAGTAGGTATTTATAAGAATTTGGATGAAGCGGTTGAACATATGGTGTGCGTGAAAGATATATTTGAACCACAAAATAAAGAAAAATCCAGATATGAAGAAAAATATGAAAGATATATCAAAAAAATGGGTTATACAAAGTTGTAGAAAGGATGAAATATGAAAAAAACAGGAATTTTTAATGTGCAGTTGATGATGGAATTAACAAAACTTCGTCATATGGATCAGTTCGTGATTTGTGATGCCGGATTTCCGGTTCCAAAAGATGCGAATGTAGTGGATGTATCATTAATTGCCGGAGTACCCTCTTTCATGCTTGTGTTAAAAGCAGTGTTGAATGAGCTGATCGTGGAAGATTGTACAATCTTTGATTTTATGAAAGAGTATAATCGGGAAACTTATGATGAGCTGCAGAAGATATTTGTGAAACAGGATAAAAAAGAGGTATCCATGGAAGAGTTTATAGAACTTTCGGCAAATGCTAAATTGTTTATCCGAACCGGTGAATTGAAGCCGGCATCAAATATCCTGCTTACTTCGGCATCGGGAGCAGGTCCAAAGAGAGATCCATATGATGTAAGCTTCTCGGAAGAAGAATTGAAACTATAAAATATCATATTGTTGATTTATATGAAAATCCAATAAAAACTTATTGATAGTGAACCCTCTATATTAAAAAGGCGATGCAGCATAAAATCCTTCAGTTATGTGGCACCGCCTTTTTGGGTATCTGATAGCTGTATAAATATAAGCGTTGTTTGCGTTAGTAAAGAGTGATAAAATAAGTGCGCTTCAAAGAAAAAGAATGACATTTTTATGAAAACACATGACAAACAGGTGATAGACTATGGAGAACGAAAAGATTATCTGAATTTGTTTCTGATTAATGATATGCAGGATATGTGTCATATTAAAAGTGGAAAACAGAACAGAAAAAGATCCGGTATATTTTTTATGGAAAATGGTGCATGAACAGGTGATTACGGACAGACTCAGAGAGAGCAGGATCCTGTTAAATCTTCTAAGTGATATAGCCAAATTTAAAGAGCAGGGTAGACGCACTCCGACAGATACGTTATAATTATGCATGGATATGCATAAAAGTAAGGCAATACATAAGAAAAGAAATATAAATATTTACAAAGATATAAAAGGAGAGCGCTATGCCAGTATTTGATTTCAACAATACTCCGGATGACAAGAAAGCAGCGGAGTGCACATACACGATTTTTTACTCCGGTGAAGGAGAAGCAACACCGGAAAAACCAATGATGGTGCTGGATAACCAGATGAAAAAATGGGAACATCATTCCCTTGGAATGTTTACAAATCCGGTAAAACGTACTGCATTTGAATTTCAGCAGGAAACGGGAACTGTCAGTGCAAACATTCTGAAAATTGACGCAAGATTCGTAAGCCTTCTGAAATGGCTCGGCGAAAATCATATCAATGTCCGCCTGTCAGGAGAGAATACAGAAGAAGGTTATGCAGTTTACAAGATCCGTGAGATTGCTTTCGGCGGTGGAACAAAGCTTTCGGCGGAAGATGGATTTTTACAGTTTATGATTGAGCGTCTGCTTGCCAGCGATGCGCCGACTTCACAGGTCAGTGACGAAGAACTGGAAGAGATGGGTGACAGCATGAAGCTCACCAGCTTACAAAGCATCATTGATTTTATGGACTGTGCCGGAAATACACTGCCGGATAATATCCGTCTCTGGGCGAGAAGAAACCTGGCGGTTGCAAGATCCCACGAAGTCTCACCGGAAGAGCGCAGGCATGCACAGAGAGCGCTTTCCATTATGATGAATGTGCAATGGAAGAGTGATTATTTTGAAGCAATCGATCCGGAAGAAGCAAGACGGATTCTGGATGAAGAATTATATGGAATGGAAAAAGTAAAACAACGTATCATTGAGACGATCATCCAGATCAATCGTACGCATACGCTGCCGGCATACGGACTGTTGCTGGTAGGTCCTGCCGGAACCGGTAAATCCCAGATCGCCTATGCAGTGGCAAGAATTCTGAAACTGCCGTGGACAACACTGGATATGAGTTCCATCAATGATCCGGAGCAGCTTACCGGAAGTTCCCGTATCTATTCCAACGCAAAGCCGGGAATTATTATGGATGCATTTGCAATGGCAGGAGAATCCAATCTTGTATTTATTATTAATGAGCTGGACAAGGCCGCATCCGGAAAAGGCAACGGCAACCCGGCAGATGTTCTGCTGACATTGTTAGATAACCTTGGATTTACAGACAATTATATGGAATGTATGGTGCCGACTGTGGGTGTTTATCCGATCGCAACAGCTAATGACAAAGAACAGATCAGTGCGCCACTGATGTCACGTTTCGCAGTGATCGACATTCCGGATTACTCATTTGAAGAGAAGAAAGTGATTTTCTCAAAATTCTCACTTCCAAAAGTGCTCAAACGAATGAGCCTGAAAGAAGAAGAGTGTATCGTGACAGACGATGCACTGGATGCAGTTATTGAAAAATATGCAGATACGACAGGTATCCGTGATCTGGAGCAGGCAGCAGAGCATATTGCAGCAAATGCACTTTATCAAATCGAAGTGGAGCATAAAGGTGCGATCACATACACAAGAGAAATGGTAAATGAACTGCTTGGTTAATCTGTCGCAATAAATATTTACATATGGCAATAAAAAGCAGAGCAGTATTACAGGAACGGATAGCAGGAGGATATGACAATGGAATTACTTGATGTAATGAAAAAAAGATTTTCAGTACGCAAATACAAAGAGCAGCAGGTAGAGCCGGAGAAGCTGGCGAAAATCCTGGAAGCAGCACACGTTGCACCAACAGCTACCAATGCGCAGCCGGTGCGGCTGATCGTGGTACAGAGTGAAGAAGGCAGAGCGAAACTGGACAAAGCTGCACGCCTTTATGGTGCACCGACAGTTATCATCGTATGCGCCGATCACGATAAAGCATGGGTGCGCAAATACGACCAGATGCAGACGACAGATATCGATGCTTCGATTCTGACGGATCATATGATGCTGGAAGCAACCGAACAGGGACTTGGAAGCTTGTGGGTATGCTGGTTTGATCCAAAGATTGTCAGAGAAGAGTTCGAACTTCCGGATAATCTGGAACCAATCAATCTGCTGGCACTTGGTTATGCGGATACAGAAGAAAAAGGATCGGATCGTCATAAAACAGAGCGAATCAGCCTGGATGAACTGGTGACGTATAAGTAAGAAAAAGGATGCCATTGATATCTGATTTTCTACATTTTTATTTGTTGTGAATGCCTGTAGTTATATACAGGCATTTTTGCTGTTAGGATAAAACCCTGTTTTTCCGGTCTCTTTTGCATTCCGTTATAGAACACAATAAGAACTCTTTATAAGAATTCACTTATTTCTACAGTTTCAAATACATAAAACGATAAAAGTTAAGATATTCTTAAAGCAAAAATCACGGAAATACAAGGACTAAAGCCGTATTGTGGTACTAGTAAAATACTAGTAGAAAAATGCAAAGAAAAACACGGGAGCGCATAAAGGCGTTTCCCGTGTTTTTTATATCTTTTCCAGTTCTCTTCGTAGCTGGTCTACGGTCTTATGTGTGTATACCTTTTCGTTGATATCGTGCCCTGAATGTCCCATGATTTTATACCGGCATACGCGATCAGCTCCGGCGTCGTCCAGAAGTTTATTGCAGGTGTGCCGGCAGTCGTGGGGCGTGTGTTCGGATGTGATCCCACAGGCCGTCAATGCGTTCTGGAATCCCTGGCGGTATCTCGCTTCTGAGATGTCTTCCGTTCCGTCATGGTAAAGCAGACTCTTAAAGCGCGGGTTCAGACGAGCCGCCACCAGATCATAGATCTTTGAATGAATGGGCACGGTTCTATTGCGGCTGTACCGGTTCTTAAGTCCGCCGGTAAATGTCCGGGCATTTAGATCTATCTGTTTTAACGGCATTCGGGCAAGTTCATTGATACGAAAGCCGGAATAACACAGGATCAATATTGTATCAACAAAGGGAACGTCCTTATTTTTCCAGAGCTTCTCAAGTTCTTCATCCGTGAACGGTACACCGTTTTCGTTGTCATTTTTCTTGCGTATCCGGGCGTATTGCGCTTTATTATCTGCTACAATGCCGTATTGCATGGCGTATCGGTACATCTGGTTAAACAGGTTCTTTATATGCATAACGGAAGAATAGGACAGATCCTCACGATCAAGAGCCGCCTGCAGGTCACTTCCGGGAATCTTCTCCATGATCTGCCGGTGAAAGTCCTTACAGTGTTTAAATGCGGCAATGTGGCAGTGCTGGGAGCTGTTCCGCTTCTCCTTGCTGTCGTATTCGCTGCCATACTTCCAGGCGTACCACTCCCGGAAGACTTCCGCAAAGGTCTTTTGTCTGTTTGCCGGATCATAAGGATCGATATTGTATTTAGCAAGTGCAACGTCCGCGCTGATCTGGTCGGGATAATTTCCGAGTACATCGTAAGCCGGATAACCGCGATCGTCCAGCCGGGTATTTACACGCACCTGGTAGGGGTTCTTGCGGTTGCCTTTCAGTTTTACAATTGTCCCGGAACCGTTCGGACGTCGCTTTCTAGGGGATTTTCTTTTGATAGGCATAGAATCCCTACCCTCTATGGGATAACCGCAATGAGGGCAGGAATACGCCTTGTCAGATACAATGCCGGAGCACTCCGGGCATGTAATCAGTGACATATATCTTCACTCTCCTTTGTTTATTGCTGGCGGGCGTTAAGCAGAGGAAAGGAGATATTAAAATAATGGATGTATAAATTGACACATAAAAGAAAATTGACTATAATATACTTAACAAGGCAGCCGAAAGGTGAATGCAGCTCACCCGATCCGGCGAAAATTCAATACTTAGTTATCCAGAGATAGCCGTTCCTAAACTTTACCAGAGAGCAGGACGGCTATTTCTTATGCGTATAATTCAAAATCGCAATGATCAATAATGCTGTAGAAAGTATTATCTGCAATTCCTCATATGTACTCATAATAATCACCCTTTCTGCAGGCTCAGATTGGATGAGAGCACGTCCCTCGGCTGCACGGTTAAGTATATTATATTGTCAATGTTCTAAGGTCGTGTTTTGCGACTTTATTTATTGTCTTTTCTGTATTCTGGTATTTTGGTCAAGAGCTCCATTTGTTCAAGAGCCTTTTTCTGACCAGAGTCGTTTAACTGGCTAAGGATGACATATATTTTTTCACGGTAGGCATTCATTCTTTTCAATAAATCATCCGGGTGATTTTCGTTTTTTTCAATATAGAGAGATTCCTCTGCTGCATAATTATCGAAAAATTTTACTATCTCTTTTTGCTTTTCATCATTAGAAAGCTTTTTTATAGAATCATAAAAATGTTCAAATTTTGCACTGTTTAAAAGTTTTTCGTCTGGTATGAGATCACCGGGAAACACTTCCAGAGCCCCTGCCAATTTTTCTATAATATCATATCTAGCCAGATTATTATCACGCTTGGTTATGGAATAAAGAGTATTTAAAGAAACGCCAGATAATGCAGAAAGTTCTTTAATAGTCATATTCCGTTCTTTTAACAATTCTTTTAATTTAAGTCCGAGTCCCATATAAACCTCCATGCAATTATTTTAAAGGCATAAATGCATTTAGTCAACATGACAATTAGTACATTTCACAAAAAAGGTATTGACATAATTTATTAAATGCACTAATATCAAAAATGTAAACAGTGAAACGCACTAAAAAGCGAGGTGATAGCATGAGTTTAACAATTGACGACCGCAAGTTTTCCGTAGCACTTGCGAACAGCGGTTTAACAATTGGAGAAGCTGCAGAGCGTGCCGGAATATCTCGTCAGAGACTCCACGCGATTCTAAACAGCAAAAGAGCAACAGCACAGGCAGTCGGCAAGGTTGCGCACGGTCTGGGCGTTGATGTAACTGAAATCATTGAAACAAAATAACGCTGGCGGGCGTTAAGCAGAAGTAAGGAGGAAGGAAAATGGTATGCGCAAAAGTACCGGAGATAGTAGCAGCCATGACAAGAAGCTGCATGACTCCAACAGAGATTGCAAAAGCTGCAGGCGTATCCGTGAACATTGTTTACCGGATTCGCAAAGGCTACATGGTAAAAATGGAGCGGTTCGGTAAGATCTGTAAGATTTTGGAATTAGATCCGGCAGATGTGATCGATTATGAAAGGATGAAGAAATACAATGCCGGACAATAACCGTGATTCGTTCCTTGCTCAGTTCGGAGATCCTGAGAACCTGACTCTAACAAAGCGTACATTTATACAGATGTACGGCTATGAGTTGAGTTATCCAGGAACAGCAGCGGAAGCGATCGCTTCACTGAAAGAAGCAGGCTGTAGCAGAGCAGAGGAATATTACAACGCCACTGTGGCGGAACAGGAGCAGAAGCAAAATGAAATGTATAAAAGCGTGGCCGTATGGCTTAAGGCACGGAAAGATGAGGGAGTGAATAAGTGGAAGAAAAAGCAAGAAGCGGAACACCAGCGGACGAGATCGCAGATATTGACGAGCAAATTAGAGCTCTTGAGGAAGAAGAGAGAGCTATTAAATACCCAACAGCAACAGACAATGGAAAAACTAGACCAATAAAGAGCGTACCACCACCGAAATTAAGTGCCGCGTCTAGAGTTGTGATAGCAGAGCCGGAATGGCTAGTGCCGGGATATATTCCGCGGTATGGAGTGACAACACTTGGCGGAGAAGGCGGAACAGGCAAAACGTCTATTATCTGCAATATAGCAGCAGCGACTACAACCGGAAAGCAGCCTTTTTTTATGAACGGTAAGGGTATACCATTTCAGGCAGAGCCGGAAAAAGTGCTTTTCTTTTCAGCGGAGGACTCTTGGGAGTATGTGTTGGGGCAGCGGTTAATAAATAATGGCGCAAATATGGATCTGATAAAGTTCTTGCCGCCTTCCGATCCGAATTTTGTCAATCTGGATCTGAACGGCGAATTGTTAAAGCAATTTATAGAAGAGCAGAGACCGGGGCTTGTTCTTTTAGATCCGCTACAGTCTTTCATACCAGAGCGGTTAAGAATGGGAGACAGGAACGCAATGAGAAAATGTCTTACGCCATTACTGGGATATGGAGAAACGTATAAGACGACATTTATAATCGTTGTCCATGTAAACAAGCAAAGTGGCGTATATGGGCGAAAGCGTATTGCAGACAGTTCGGATATATGGGACGCTTCCAGATCGGTGTTGATGTTGGGGGAGACACAAGAAAAAGGTGTACGCTATCTATCACAGGAAAAGTCAAATTATGGAAAGCTGGAACAGACGGCGCTCTATACTCTGAATGATGATGGTATACCGATATTTAAGGCGTATACGAATAAAAAGGATCGCGATTACATCGTAGCGGCAAGCAGTGAGAACCGTTACGCGCCGGCACTGGAAGAAGCGAAAGAATTTATCATGGACATGCTGAGAGAACGAAAACAAATGGAAGTCCCGGAGCTGGACGAGCTCGCCACAGCTTGCGGAATTACTAAAAATTCATTAAGGAATGCAAAGGCAGAACTTAAGAAAGATAAAAAAATACATATGTGGGTAATCGGAAACAATCACACCGGAAGAAAGAACATGATCTCTCTTACAGCCACAAATAAACCAACAAGCTAGAAGAAAAACCTTATTTTATAAGGAGTTTGAAGATTGAGGGGTACCGACAAGCTTCAAATTTTAAAATTGAAGAGTGCGGGGGGTGCACAAGCTTCAAAACCCTTGTAAATACTGGGCTTGCGTCGTGCTTGATGGTTTAGCTACTGTTTGTAAGAGCAACCAACAAGCTCCAAACAGAAAAATTTTGTCCAGAAAGCATTCGAAAAATAGAAAGCGTAGTTATTTATTTTATGATGAAAGGAAGGTGAAAACATGGAAGAATTGGCCAGAATAGCGGACGCCCTGGAGCGGATCGCTGACAAACTGGACATGCTGGCAGAGACAGGCGCAGAGATCGAGCAAGATCTGGACGCACTGGCAGAGTGTACAGGTTACATAGCGCCGCCAGTATATGCGCCGGCAGAAGCCAAGGGAGCGCATTACTTGCGCATTGGTGGAAGTGTAGACGCGGGATAGTAGGAAGGAGAAAAAAATGATGTATAGAATTGTAAACAAAGAATTGGGAATTGCAAGTTGTAGTCTGGCAGAGCTGACAATAAAGCAAGTACAGCGCTTTCTTGGACAATGGGAACCGGGATCTAATATAGGAAGTCTTATTTTATTCTATGATGAAAAAGCCGATATGATCGTATTGAACAGCTCCAACAAGAAATATGATGCTTGGGTAGATATTGTAGAAGCTTATTTAATCGCAACAGGAGAAAACAGGAAGAAACTTCAAGAGATGCTATTTGAATACTCGAAAGATGCGGGAGAAGTTTTAAATAATTGTATTAGATGCAGGGCTTACGAAGAAAAGAACTTTCAAGCGCGCAAAAATATAATAGATAATGCGCAAAGAGATTACATTAATTACATTTTCAGCAAGTATGATCCTTATGCAGCTGTATGTATTGCGTATCGCGCCGGCGTTATTTATGGTAAGCGAGCAGAACGGAAGAAGAGAAGAGCGGTGTAGGACGGTCTTAAGAATACTATACATAACATACCTGAGCCGCGAGCCCCGGCGTTACAGGGGCATATAACCGCCCTTCCGGGAACGGTGCGCTAACACCAGAACCGGACGGCGGGAACAAAAAAAGAAAGGAAGATAATAATCATGTGGTTTAGTCAATTATTTTTAAAAGTAGATAACGGAGTAAGTATTGAGTTATACAAGGAAGACAACAGCGGGAAGGGACTGTACCTGGGAGAAGTACGCAGGTCGAACAGAGTTCCGGACACAATCTGGAATAGCAAAGTATATCGAATATTCCCGGTGGACGCTCGCACTATGTGCGCTTTTATTGAGGAGTGCACCGATGATTAAAATTAGAATATCTTATGAACAGGATCAGGAGCTTGAAGCGGTTAAAGAGCTTCTTGCTCCGGTGGTGGAAAGGGTCAAGATTCAACCGGCAAAAGGGAAATACAAGAGGGCTTATATTTGGGCGGGAACTATTGAAAATTTGAATGAATTTGAAGAATAGGGGGTGCATGCGTGCTAAATTCAAAACAGAAGAAATGCATTGAAATGATGGCATTAGGCGACCGGACACAAAAAGAGATAGCGGAGCAACTAAAAGTCACGGAAGCTACAATTTGTAACTGGAAGAAGAACGAAGACTTTCAGACGGAATACATAGAATTTATGCGGCAGAATTTGAAAGGGGCGGTAGCAAAAGCTTTTAACACGGAGCTACAGTTACTTAATGCAAGAAGTGAGATGGTGCGGCTGCTGGCGGCAAAGGATGTGCTTGACCGTGCAGGCTTCCGGCCGGATGACAATATAAATGCTAATATCGATACAGACTTACATATCACGATTGACTACGGAGACTAAAGCGGGTATAATAATACTGCAATATGCAAGTACCGCACTTTAAAGGTGTAAGCTGATAACACGGCGTGGGAATAGTTTAAATACTGTTCCTGCGCCTTTTTTATTGGCGTGGCTGGTATTGCACATATTCTACTATTCCTCCTGAAGCGGTGGGCGTGCCTGGTAGGACGTACGTCCACCGGATAAAAGAGGGATAGAATATCGCGTGAGGTGCTACGTTAAAGCATGATAGCCGGGAGGCTTTAAATCGAAAGGGGCTATAAACATGATGGAATTACTTAGAAAGCTGCAGATATTCGCAGACGAGGGCGCAGAAGGTGGCGCAGATGGTGCAGGGGCTTCCGCTGCAGAAGATCAGGAAGGAACACAGGGCGACCAGAGCGGATCCGGAGAAGGCGAACCGGGACAGGAACCGGAAAAGAAGTACACGGATAAAGACCTTGACAGGATCATAGCAAAAAAGATCGCCGCTGAACGAAAAAGAATGACGAAGTTGTTTAATGATGATCAACAGGAAAGCGATTTAGATAAAAGAGAAAGGGACGTGCTGAGGCGGGAACTCAGAGCAGACGCAAAAGAGCGTCTTGCAAGTGAGGGCTTACCGGTTGCGCTGGCTGATCTGATCAACTACAGTGACAAGGAAGAAAGCGAGAAGAGTTTAGACGAAGTTACAGCCACTTTCAGAGCGGCAGTCGCGCAGGGCGTAAAGGACGCGCTAAAGGGCAATGCTCCAAGGGTGAGCACTGGAGGCAGAGCAACAGAGTCGGACTTGATCCGGTCAGCATTTGCCAGGAACGCACGTTAGAGGTAAATAAACATGGCAATTAATTTAGTGACAAAGTTCACAGATCACGTGGACGAGCTTTTTACAGCGGAGAGTAAAAAATCTCTGTTAACAAACAATGACTACGACTGGACAGGGGCGCACACAATCAAAGTGCATAAAGTAAACACTGTCAGCATGAACGATTACGACAGAGCCGGAACAGGTAAGAACACTTCCAGATTCGGCGTACTGGGAAAAGTAGAGAACGAACTGGAAGAGTTTACACTGAGAAAGGATAGATCCTTTACCTTTGTTATTGATAAGATGGACAGGGACGAGACCGGAGGCGTGCTGTCCGGAGCTTCAGCACTGGCAAGACAGCAGCGGGAGATCATTATCCCGGAAGTTGACCAGTACGTATATGCTGAAATGGCAGCGAACGCCGGGACAAAGGTCGTAGACGTAACTCTGACAGAATCAAACATTTATGACGAGATCATCAAGGGTACAGAGCATTTGGATGATGAGGACGTGCCGGACACAGGAAGAGTGCTGACGGTCGTCCCGGAAGTATACCGCATGATGAAGAAGTGCCCGGATCTGTCGCTTGATTGTGACGTGACAGAGAAGCAGCGTTTAAGCGGAGTTATAGCAATGGTGGATGGTATGGACGTTGTAAAGATCTCCAAGAAACGTATGCCGGCAAATGCCGGGTTTATGATCAGTCACCCGGTCGCAACGGTAGCGCCTACCAAGTTAGAAGATTATAGAGTGCATCAGGATCCACCGGGAATCTCTGGCGAACTGGTAGAAGGGCGTATTGTTTATGATGCGTTCGTCCTCGATAATAAGAAAAAGGCGATCTACTACGTAGAGAACAAACTGGCAGTATAAAGGTGATTCGCTGACAGCGGTCAGCTTATCATATATAAGGCAAGCCGAGATTTAGAAATCAAAGTGACGGGAGTGCCACTCTGACGCATTGCGCGGGGTGGTATTTCTGTATCCAGGCAGGAGGGCATACAATGGAACAGCGGACAAATGAACAGCTTGTAACTCTGATCAGAGCCGGGGAAGATCCGGCAGGGAATATGCTGCAGTTATGGAAGCAGACCAAAGCATATATTTACAAAGTGGCTAAGAAATACAGCGGATATGCTGAAATGGATGATCTGATGCAAGAGGGATACTTAGGGCTTAATGCTGCAGTTGAACATTACAAGCCGGATCAGGGGACCAAGTTCATCAGCTATTTATCCTTTTGGTTGAAAATGAGAATGCAGAGGTACATAGAGAATAATAGCACTGTGCGCCTTCCCTCCGGTCTGTACGATGATGTAATAAAGTATAAGCGTATCCGTCAGGAGTATTTGACAGAATATGGAGCAGAGCCCACAGAACTGGAAATAAGGGCGTTACTTGGCGTAAGTGGTAAAGAGCTCGAACGCATTGAAGAGAACGCAAAGCGGGGCAAAATCCGAAGCCTGAGCGAGCCAATAGGAGAAGAAGAGGACAACTATACACTGGGCGATACTTTGAGGTCCGGGGAAGATCTGGAAGCGGACGCAATCCGGAGACGGGACCATGAACTAATGAGCGCGGAGCTCTGGGCACAGGTGGAACGACTTCCAGAAAAACAGATCCTAATTATCCGGAAGACATTCCGGGATAACTGCAGCAGTGAAATGATCGGGCGGGAGCTTGGTTGCTCCTACCAGTATATAAACAACATGAAGTTAAAGGCCATCAGACGGCTTGCACGCCCTGGAATCAATAAAGGCTATAAAGTATACTTCGAACAATATATAAGCGCCAACACAATCCAGCACGTTGGCATAGAGAGCTTTCAGCGTACCGGATATAGTGAAGTTGAAAGGGCGGTGCTTGGGTAGTGGGGTGTGGTACTAGTAAAATACTAGTAGAAATTTAAGGCAGAACACAGCAAAAATAGAAAAATTAGAAAAACCGCATAAAATGGGCATTTGCGAGAGGTCACAAAAAGCGAAAAAATTAAGAAAAGCGATAAAAGTTAAGATATTCTTAATTTTCGCAAAAAAGACACAAAATGGAAGATTTTTCTGATAAAACAAAGTATAATGAGTGTAAATAACCCGTTTGAAGAGGAGAGAATAGAACCTGAGGGGAGAAAAAGGAGGAATCATATGAAGAAAAGAACGGTAAAATTGTTATCGCTCATGATGGTGACCACATTTCTGGCGACCAGTACGATAACAACGGAAGCAGCCGGGACGGGTGCGTATCAGAAGATTAAGACCGGAGATAAGATTAGCAAGAAAGAGAGCACGAATAAAGGCGATTATGTAGAAGGACAGGCGCTGGTTTTGTATAAGGACAACAAGATTTCAACGAAAAGGGCTGCGCAGAGAGCGCTTAATGTAAGCGATATCAGCGTGTCAAAGGTATGGAATTTTGATGCAGCAGAAGAATCAAAGGGAAGGGCAAGTACGCAGAGTGCGGCTTCTGCACAGTCAAGTGCGACTACAACATCACTTACAGTCGGATTGGTTACTTCGAAGACATTAAGCACGAAGAAGTTAATTGAGAAATTATCTGCGGACAGTGATGTGCAGATAGCAGAGCCAAACTACCGTGTACATGCGCTGACAAATGATTCATATTTCAGTAAACAGTGGGGACTTAAAAATACGGGTCAGAATGGCGGCGTGGAAGGAAATGCCACGAACGTAGAGAAGAAATGGGAAAAGACCAAAGGTTCTGATGATGTTGTCGTTGCTGTTGTAGATACCGGTGTAGATTATACACATGAAGATCTGAAAGACAATATGTGGGAGAATACATACCAGCCGAAGTTAAGAGGCGAATATGGATATGACTTTGCGAATGCTGATACAGATCCGATGGATGATGAAGGACACGGAACACACTGCGCCGGAATTATCGGAGCAAAGGGCGATAATGGTGTCGGTGTCAGTGGTATGAACCACAATGTGAAGATTATGGCACTGAAAGCATTAGATGAAAGAGGCAGTGGTTCCGATAGTGATTTGATTGATGCTTATAATTATATTAACAAAGCTATAAACCTGGGAGTAAATGTTGCGGCAATCAACGATTCTTGGGGCGGAGAAGGAAAGAGCGCCATTTTTAAGAAACTGATGGATCTGGTTGGAGCAAAGGGCGCGGTATCTGTATGTGCAGCAGGAAATGAGTCGGCAGATAATGATGAAACGGCTACTTATCCGGCAAACGATGATTGCGCTTATAAGATCAGTGTAGCTGCTACAAATGAAAAGGGTGAGCTCAGCAATTATTCGAACTATGGAAGTGAAAAGGTTGATATTGCCGCACCTGGAAGTGATATTCTCTCTACATATGCAGAGGATTGCTATAATCCATCCATTTATTCTGCAGAAAAACAGAAAGAAGTAACTCAGAAACTTGCAGATTTTAACGGAGATAATAATTGGGAAGAATGGAGCCCGGAGAATATAAAGATCACAAGTACAAATAAAGGAAAAGAAACCAATTACAAAGCAGAGTTAAGCGACGACAACTTCGGGGAGACAGATGGAAAATCTTTGAAAATTTCTCTGAAGGGTGTCAGCGCAGGTGAGACGGTTTCTGTTCGGATTCCATATACAGTAAGTGAAGGAACAAAAGAATTTCCTGAATTTAGTGCAATGACAAAGGTGAGTGGTCCGAAATCAACTGCTTCTTTGATTTCCAGTGGAAGTGTACTTATTATTGGAGAATGTGCGGCTGACCGCGATTTGCCAGAAAGTACAGATGATTTGATAGATGAAAATTGGGATATTGCATATAATTATAACGGATATGAGATAAGTGGAGAAATGGAAGATTGGGTACATCTGGAAGTGCCACAGGAAGAAAAGAACCCGAAGACCGGAGAACGCTCTATCTTCCTGTCACTTATGGCAGAGGCAAAAGGAGATTATACAATTACATTGGATGATCTGGGACTCAGCAAAGAAAATGTTGCTTCTTCCAATTTTGGCAAATATGAATATGAAAGTGGAACATCTATGGCAACGCCGTTTGGTACAGGAGCAGTCGCATTGGAAGCAGCAGAGAATCCAAAGAGTACAGCGTTGGAACGTATTTCAGCAGTATTATCTCAGGTGAAACGAACAGATGTACTGGAAGGAAAGGTAGCAACCGGAGGCGCGTTGGATTATACACAAAAAGTAGCAAATGCGCCAAGAATCAGTACTGTGAAAGTAAATCAGAGTAACGGACAGATTACGATTAATGGAAGTGGGCTGGATGCAACAGATCTGAGCGTAAATGTAACCGAAAAAGGTAGCACGACTGCAAAAGCAGCAAAGATTGTAAAGAAAACAGAAAAACAGGTAGTTATTGATGGAAAAGCATGGCTGAATCGAGTGGCATCTATTGCGGTTACAGGGAATGGAAGGACGGCAACAAAGAAGAATATTTATCTGGTAGACGGAAAATCTTCTTACAAAAAAGTAAAAGGTCTGGAAGTAGAAAGTTCATCTAATATGGCAACAGATGGTCGAAATATTTACATGGCTGATTCTAGTTCAGACAGCATCAATATATTAGACCAGTCTGATCCGGAAGAAGTGGATGAATACCCACTGACAGTTGTAAAGCCGACAAAATATTTCAAGAAAGAGGCAGGCAGTCAGGGCAGATATGATTTTGCATTTGGAAATGATCTTGTCTATGCTGATGGAATGTTATACAACATTGGCGCATATTCAGAAGTACAGGGAAGTACAGATGATGATATAGATGAGGGTGATGACGACGATGATGACGATACTACGGAATCGGCATATTCTTCCGAATATAAATTATTTGCATTTAATACTTCAAACGGAAAGGTACAGTGTATTGGAGCACTTCCGTCAGCAGTGAAGAGAGCGGAAGACTGGACGCTTGCAGCTTATAATGGAAGAATTTACCTCATTGGCGGATATGATTACCAGCAGAAAGCATGCAGTAAGAAAGTTTACATCTACAATCCGGGTACAAAGAAATGGAATCAGGGTCCATCCCTTCCGGAAGGAAGAGCCGGTGGAAAAGCATTGCAGAGTGGTGGAAAACTGATTTATACACTCGGATATGGTGAAAAACAGGATGGTGTGGAATATGAAAAACAGACTTGTCCGGTTAATTTGATATTAAGTGGAAATAAGTGGACAGCATCCAAGAAGACCTTATCGACATATGGAGCTGTTACAAAAGTCGTAAATGGAAGTAAAGCATTTAAAAAGTATGATGTCAGTGTAAATATCTGTGCGGGAGGACTTGTATATGTGGGTAATCCTATGGTTGGATTAGGTGATACATTTACTTATAATGTAGCAAAAGATACTTATAATTCTACGAAATATAATCAGATAACAAATCTGGATGTTTATGATGAGGATTATGATTATGACTATGACGATGATGAAGATGAAGAATGCATAGATTACGACGCTATCACTGTCGGAAGTACACTTTACATCTTTGACGAAGATGGACAGGGTTACAAGGCAACAATCGGCAGTGGGCTTGTAAAAGTAACTGCAAAGGCATCCAAAGCCGGTAAGATTTCCGGAGCGAACAGAGGTATCCTTCCGGGAAATAAAGTAAGACTTACTGCAAAAGCAAATAAAGGTTATGCAGTGAAATCTTTCAAAGTGGCAGGTAAGAAAGTAAGCGGTACGTCTAAAACGATCCGCCTGACTGGAAATACAACTGCTTCTGCAAGCTTTGGCAAAGCAGTTTCCAAACTGACACTGAAAGACAAAGAGCTGACTTTAAAAGCCGGAAAGAAAGCAAAGATTCAGGTGAAAGTCACACCGAAGAGTGCGGTGAATAAGAAGTTATCTTACACATCCAGCAACAAGAGATATGCAACAGTATCTTCTAAAGGTGTAGTGCATGCGCTGAAAGCTGGAAAAGGTAAGACGGTGAAGATTACTGTTAAAGCAACAGATGGTTCTGGAAAGAAAGTTGTTTGCAAAGTGAAGATCCAGTAGGCGCCGGAGTACTCATTGAATTTCAATAATTTAAAATAAAAGAACAACTGCTCTGTGGAGTTTCCGTGGAGCAGTTGTTCTTTTTGTATAATGAAGTTTCATTCGCAAAACGCAGGATTAGCATCCTGCAGATGTGCTCGAGGGAGTTATAGTGATACCATCGGATTGCTGCGTGCAGAGCACTTTCGCAATCCTACCCATCATTCGCAAAACGCAGGATTAGCATCCTGCAGATGTGCTCAAGGGAGTTATAGTGATACCATCGGATTGCTACGTGCAGAGCACTTTCGCAATCCTCCCCATCATTCGCAAAACGCAGGATTAGCATCCTGCAGATGTGCTCGAGGGAGTTAATGTGATACCATCGGATTGCTGCGTGCAGAGCACTCTCGCAATCCTACCCGACATTCGCAAAACGCAGGATTAGCATCCTGCTGTATTGCGAATGTCGGGGCAGGTTTCAAGGGATTTCATCTATATATGAGCAAGCTCATACCGATGAAAATCCCTGAAACCTTGGTATCACATGATTCTCCACATGATCTCGCGTGGTTCGAGGTTGATGGTTTCGCGGGATCCGTTTCCGTCGTAGACATCGGTTGTCTGCGGGGAATCGGAGTTGTTCAGGATTGCGTATTTACCGCTTTCCGGATAAGCGTGGACTTCGCAGTTGATATTGTCTGCGTTCCAGATGTAATAATTATCTTCCTTGTGGGAAGCGTAATATAAGGCGCGCAGAAGAAGTCTTGTGTTGTCCGGATCGTTAGCGAGTGCAGAGAAATATACACCGCGTCCGTCTCCGTATGCATTTGCGGCAATGTGGACTTCATCATTGGAATAATCAATGATCTCTGTACTGCCGGTAAGTGCGTACACGTCCGGTGTGCCTTCACCGAGCTGGTAAGCTCCCCAGTGCTCATCTGTAATAAAATGCGCAAGCCTCGGAACAATGTGGTATTTGGCAGTCGAAAGTGTGAAGCCAAGTTCACGGTCTACGCCGAGTACATCGGCAAGCTGGAAGAAACGACCACCGTGTAAAACAGCCGATGGTTCTCCGATACCGATAAATCCGCCGCCGTCATAAACCCATTTTCGTATGATCGTAACGAGGTCTGCATCCAGCCATTCTCTTCCACCGGAAAAAGCAGTTCCAGCATCTCCGGCATTGATGATCACATCAACATCATCCGGCACACCGTCCCTGCGGATATCCGCAAAGCTTAAAAAGCATACATCGACAGGCGAACCGCTGAGTGCTTCTAGAATACCGAAATAAGGATTGGTTTTCTTGTAACTTCGTCCCGGAAGAACGGTGTACGCCTGCCAGGAACGAAGTGTACCCCAGGAATTAAGGACGGCAACTTTCAGTCCACTGTATGGTTTGCGTCCCTTTACATTGTCGTAAATGGTACGGTATTCGTCGGTTATTTTCTCAATGTAGTTTACAAAAGTGGTTGAAGATGTGGCAGTTCCAGGATCACCGTCAAAAGTAAGGCGGTCCAGCGGGCTTCGCATCATGGCACGTCTTGCTGCGATCCAGTTTGCAGAAGCCGTGATACATGCATGATTCTCATCTTCAAATGTCTCTTCGGACAGATATGGAAGAAGCCGTCCCTCTGTGTCATGGATACCCGGAATATCAGAGAGCATCCGGAGCGTTGTTCCGTTATATACATTTCCGGAAATGCAGTCTACGCTAATATCCTGAAAATATGGGCCGTAAGGCTCTGTTCCGATCCAGCTCTCACCGAAGAACATGGAAGCCTGTTTGCCAGCTGCATGTACCATGTCCACCAGTTCTTTTGCACGGCGGGATACGAATCTCTGGATAAAATGAGTGTAATCCCGGTAAGCCTTGGTCGGCACACGGAAAGTAGAGTTGAAGTATCCGTTATCGACCAGATCTTCCGGCTTCAAGGCATATCCGTATTCCTGCTCGAAAGTTTCCAGCGCCTGTGTGGAAACCGTAGTGCCATAGCCGAACCAGTTCGTATACTGTTCGTTTGCTTCTTCGTTGAAAATCAAAATATAATGATAGAAGAAAGAAGTAAAACGCACAATATCTGTATGAGAATGTTCGCCGAGCCATTTCTTCAAACGTTCTTTGGAATAAGCTGCTGAGAGTGGCTGGCGCACATCGATCGGAATGTGATGCGGCTCATTTGTCAGATCATCTGAGAGAAGCTCGTACATCTGCGTCGGATCCCATATGATAAAGACGAAGAAAGATACCGTATATTCGTGAAATGGAATGGCATCTGTGATCGTCAGATTGTCATGTATGCGGTCGTATTCCCATTTGTGGGAAGGAACGGTCTTGCCGGCTGTGCGGTCGATGACTTCCCACCATCTCTTCGGATCGTGGATATAATCGGCAACGAATTGTTCGCGGTAAAATCCGTCCAGAAAATCAATTGTTAAAGTTGTATTTTTTGCCAGAAAATGTCTGGACATCAGAAGTACCTGCTGGCATTCATCCATATGCTCCATGGCAAAATCGTTGTCACCTTTTACGGGTGTGTATGTTGTACAGATCTTAACATCCAGAGATTTGGAGTGTTCATCCGGTGTTTTGTTTCCATCAAGACGAAGCACATCAGCGCCCCAACGCTCGGTGAATGTTTTCGCATCTTCTGAAAAAATAGATTGGACTGGCAGAGTCACTCTGCCTCTGGTTCTTGACATAATATATCTCCCCTTATATTGCGTAATATGGTAATGTTATAGTTAAAACTCTCGGCTATGATATCTATAGATTGCTCCGTGCTACGCACTCTCACAATCTATCCCCACCATTCGCATATCGCAGGATTAAAATCCCGCTTTTATGCTCATGTCGGGGCGGGTTCCAAAGTCATACATCCACTTATGAGCAAGCTCATGTGGTCGTATGACTTTTTTACCCTGATATCATCAGTATACCACAGATTTCCCGGACGCAATAGTAGGGAAAACAAGTTGTGGGATTGCTTTTTTTTGCGCGTTTCGTTATGATAAGAAATAGTATCAGATTTTTTTGATATTGATATGGAGGTACAGATTTATGAACAAACCAGTATTGGTCATTATGGCGGCAGGAATGGGTAGCCGTTATGGTGGATTGAAACAGATTGATCCGGTAGATGAAGAAGGACATATCATTATGGATTTTTCCATGTATGATGCAAAGAGAGCCGGATTTGAAAAGGTAATTTTTATCATTAAGAGAGAAAATGAAGAAAGTTTCCGGGCAGCAGTCGGTGACCGGATGTCAGAATACATGGAAGTTTCATATGCATTTCAAGAGCTTTCTAATATTCCGGAGGGATATGAAGTTCCGGAAGGAAGAGTGAAACCATGGGGAACTGCGCACGCAGTGTTAAGCTGCATCGATCAGATCGATGGACCATTTGCCGTTATCAACGCAGATGACTACTATGGCGTTGAAGCATTCCGCCTGATCTACGATTATCTATCCAGTCATCCGGACGATGAGAAATATCGCTATGCAATGGTCGGATACCATCTTGGAAATACTGTGACTGACAACGGACATGTAGCGCGTGGTGTATGCACGTTAAATGAGAGTGGCGAGCTGGAGGCGATCAACGAGAGAACCCGTATTGAGAAGAGAAATGGTGGCATCGCTTATACAGAAGATGACGGCGCAAACTGGACGGAAGTTCCGGCAGATGCACTTGTTTCCATGAATATGTGGGGATTTACAGAGAGTATTCTGCGTGAGATTAAAGCAGGATTTCCGGCATTTTTGGATGAAGGATTAAAAGAAAATCCGATGAAATGTGAATATTTCCTGCCGGCAGTTGTCAGCAGACTGCTCGGAGAGGAGAAGGCAACGGCAGCAGTTCTGGAATCAAAGGATAAATGGTACGGTGTTACTTACAAAGAAGATAAACCGGTTGTTGTTGCGGCGATGAAACGTATGAAAGAGGAAGGGTTGTATCCTAAGAATTTATGGGAAAAATAAAAGGATATTAGCAGGAATGTGCAGATTTCTTGAAGAGTACAGGCGAAAAGTGCTATACTTTGCAGGAAATGAAATGAGCACAGGACGATTAGGAGGCAATAAAATGGCAAAGATATTAATAACAGGTGGCGCAGGATATATTGGAAGTCACACTGCACTGGAACTTCTGAAAGAAGGTTATGAGGTTGTTGTATACGATAATCTCTGCAATTCTTCCAGAGAATCACTGAAGAGAGTGGAAGAGCTGACTGGAAAGAGCATTACATTTTATGAAGGAGATGTAATGGATGCAGAAGCTTTGAAAGCAATGTTTGAAGCAGAGAAGATTGATGCGGTTATCCATTGCGCAGCATTAAAAGCAGTTGGAGAATCTGTGCAGAAGCCATTGGAATACTATCGTAATAATATAACAGGTACACTGACGCTAATGGAAGTTATGCAGCAGGTTGGCGTGAAGAATATCGTATTCAGTTCTTCCGCAACAGTATATGGCAATCCGGAGACAATGCCGATCACAGAGGACTGCCCAAAAGGACAGTGCACGAACCCGTATGGATGGACCAAATCCATGATGGAGCAGATCATGACAGATGTGCAGAAAGCCAATCCGAAGATGAATGTAATCCTGCTTCGTTATTTCAATCCGGTTGGCGCGCATGAGAGCGGAAGAATCGGAGAAGATCCGAAAGGTATCCCGAACAATTTGATGCCATATATTTCACAGGTTGCAGTCGGTAAACTTGAAAAACTGGGTGTATTCGGAGACGATTACGACACACCGGACGGAACCGGTGTCCGCGATTACATCCATGTTGTAGACCTTGCAATCGGACATGTAAAAGCGATCAACTACATTTTTACAAATCCGGGATTGGAAGTGATCAACCTCGGAACCGGCGTCGGATATTCTGTTCTTGATATGGTAAAAGCATTTTCAAAGGCATGCGGCAAAGAGATTCCGTATGAGATCAAGCCTCGCAGAGCCGGAGATATTGCTATGTGCTATGCGGATCCGGAGAAGGCATGGAAAGTGCTTGGCTGGAAAGCGGAGAGAGGTCTGGATGAGATGTGTGCAGATTCCTGGAGATGGCAGTCTGCAAATCCGAAAGGATATGAAGCATAGATTTATAACAAAAAAATAAATATGAGATGAGAATGCGAAGGATGAAAAAGCCTTCGCATTTTTTGATCTTTTTGTTGCTTTTCATTTTCTGGCAGGAGTGGTATAATGTTACCATATGTTGAAAAGTCTGAATTCACAAATTAGGGGATAGTCATGGAAGAAAAGAAGAAAGACAGACAGAAGATTCGATTGAAAGGACAGCTCAAATTCTATATGCAGTGGCCGGCAATCATGGCGGTCGTACTGGTAGCACTTAACATATGGATTTATGCCATCAATAAGGGCGCAGGTCTTTTAATGGGTGTATTTGTGCTGATTTATATTATACTTTCGGCGGTTATGTATTTGTACACGAACTCGCTGATGGTAAAGGATCTGATCGAATTTGCTGCGCAATATGGCATTATACAGAATACGCTGCTGAAGGAACTGGCAGTTCCGTATGCGATTCTGCTTGAAGACGGGAAGATCATATGGCTGAACAGTCAGTTTGAGGAGCTGATAGGCGACCGTGCAAAAGGTGACACATATATCAGCAAGATCATGCCGGAACTGAACCGTTCTATTTACCCGCGTCAGGAGAATGATGTGGTACATATGGATGTATTTTTTGAGGAACGGGAGTATCAGGCAGAACTCAGGAGAGTTTCTGCAAGAGGATTCAGTGAGAGGGAACAGGTTCTGGAACTGCCGGAGGAAAAAGAATATTTTATCGCGGTTTATTTACAGGATGTGACGAATCTGAATAAGGCGCTCCGTGCAAATGAAGAACAGAGGCTTGTAGCGGGACTTATTTATATTGATAATTATGATGAAGTGATCAACAGTGTAGAAGAAGTCCGACAATCACTTCTGATGGCGCTTGTGGATCGTAAGATCAATCAGTATATTGCCAAAGTAGATGGAATTGTGAAGAAGATGGAGAATGATAAATACTTTATCGTTGTCCAGAAACAATATTTCAAACAGCTGGAAGATGACCGTTTTTCGATTCTGGAAGATGTGAAGTCTGTGAATATAGGAAATGGAATACCGGCGACATTAAGTATCGGATTGGGACTTAGCAGTGAAGCATATTCGCAGAGTTATAACTATGCCCGTGTAGCTATTGACCTGGCACTTGCAAGAGGCGGCGATCAGGCGGTTATCAAAGACTGCAATGGAATTACATATTACGGTGGTAAGCGGGATCAGACTTCCCGTAATACACGTGTAAAAGCCCGCGTGAAAGCAGAAGCGCTGCGTGAGTTCATTACCGTCAAGGATAAGATCTTTGTTATGGGACATCAGCTTACGGACGTGGATTCTTTTGGTGCGGCGATCGGTATTTACCGTGCGGCAAACGCACTGGAGAAACGAGCATATATCGTTATCAACGAAGTGTCTGCCTCTCTGAAACCACTGTATACTGCTTATGAGAACAATCCGGATTATCCGGAGCGCCTGTTCCTAAATTCGGCAGAAGCGCTGGAACTCGCAGATGAAAGTTCGATGGTAGTTGTTGTGGATACGAACCGCCCGGGTATGACAGAATGTGAAGAACTGCTTCATGTTGCGAAGACGATCGTTGTGCTTGACCACCACAGACAGAGCAGTGATAATATTGACAATGCGCTGCTGTCTTACATTGAACCGTATGCGTCTTCGGCGTGCGAGATGGTTTCGGAAGTTCTGCAGTATATTGTGGATGATATTAAGATTCCGAATCTGGAGGCAAGCAGTCTCTATGCCGGTATTATGATCGACACGAATAATTTTATGAATAAGACAGGTGTGCGTACATTTGAAGCAGCCGCATTTCTGAGAAGAAGCGGTGCGGATATTACACTGGTGCGTAAGATGTTCCGTGACGATATGGAATCTTACCGTGCAAAAGCGCAGATCATCAGTAGTGCGAAAGTATACCATAACAAATATGCGATCGCCAGAGGAGAGAATCTGACGATTGAGAGCCCGACGATTATCGGTGCACAGGCAGCAAATGAATTATTGGATATTAACGAAGTGAAAGCTTCTTTTGTACTGACTACTTACAATGGAAGAATTTATGTAAGCGCCAGATCAATTGATGAAGTCAATGTACAGATCATTATGGAGCGTCTCGGCGGTGGCGGTCATATGAACGCATCCGGGGCACAGTTTGACCACACAGACATGGATGAGGCTGTTGCAGATTTGAAACAGGTCATCGATGACGTGATAGAAGGAGGAGAAATCGAATAATGAAAGTAATTTTAAAAGAAGATGTAAAATCCCTTGGGAAAAAAGGTGAGATTGTAAATGTAAGTGACGGATATGCAAGAAACTTTATCCTGAAGACGGGAAAAGGTATCGAAGCAAATACAAAGAACCTGAACGATCTGAAACTCAAGAAAGCAAATGATGACAAAGTAGCACAGGAGCATTACGAGGCTGCTGTAGAACTTGGCAAGAAGATCGAAGCAGGTAAGATCGAGGTTTCCATTAAGACAGGAGAAGGCGGAAAAGCCTTTGGTTCTGTATCTTCCAAAGAGATCGCAACAGAAGTAAAAGCACAGATGGAACTGGAAGTAGATAAGAAAAAAGTACAGTTGAAAGATGCGATCAAAGCACTTGGAACATACGAAGTGCCGATCAAATTACATCCGAAAGTAACAGCCAAATTAAAGGTTATCGTGAAAGAGGAAGCGTAGGAGGAAAACGATGGAAGAGACACTCATCAAACGGGTGATGCCTCACAGCGTGGAAGCAGAGCAGTCAGTAGTTGGTGCGATGCTGATGGACAAGGATGCCATTCTTGCAGCCTCGGAGATTATTTGCGGTGACGATTTTTACCAGAATGCGTACGGTGTAATCTTTGATTCTATGGTAGAGCTTTTTAATGAAGGCAAGCCGGTGGATCTGATCACTTTGCAGGAACGTCTGAAAGAGAAGGAAGTGCCGCCGGAGATCTCCAGTCTGGAATTTGTGCGTGATCTGGTTGCGGCAGTGCCGACATCGGCAAATGTGCGTTACTATGCGCAGATCGTGTCGGATAAAGCAGTCATGCGTAAGCTGATCAAGATGAATGACGAGTTGTCGAATATCTGCTATGCGGGAAATGAACCACTGGAATCTGTGTTGGAAAAGACAGAAAAATCTGTATTTCAGCTACTTCAGAACCGGAATGCCGGAGAGTATGTGCCAATCAGACAGGTTGTTATGAATGCACTGGAGAAAGTTGAAAAAGCATCGAAGAGCAAGGGAACTGTTACGGGAATTCCGACCGGATTTATTGATCTGGATTATAAACTGTCCGGATTGCAGCCATCGGATCTCGTTCTGGTTGCGGCAAGACCTTCCATGGGTAAGACGGCGTTTGTTTTGAATATTGCACAGTACGTTGCATTTAAGAAAGATAAATGCACCGCTATTTTCAGCCTTGAGATGTCGAAGGAACAGCTGGTAAACCGACTGTTCTCGTTGGAATCACAGGTAGATGCGCAGGCACTCAGAACCGGTAATATGAAGGATTCTGACTGGGAGAAACTGATTGAAGCAGCAGGAATTATCGGGCAGTCGAATCTGATCATTGATGATACACCGAGTATTTCGATTTCAGAACTGCGGTCCAAATGCAGAAAATACAAGATGGAACACGGACTGGATTTGATCATCATTGACTACTTGCAGTTGATGAGCGGAAGTGTCGGAGGACGTTCCGAATCGAGACAGCAGGAGATTTCGGATATTTCCAGATCTTTAAAAGCGCTCGCCAGAGAGCTGAATGTGCCGGTGATCGCACTGTCACAGCTTAGCCGTGCAGTAGAACAGCGACCGGATAAGCGTCCAATGCTTTCGGATCTGCGTGAATCCGGAGCAATCGAACAGGATGCGGACGTTGTTATGTTTATTTACCGTGATGAATATTACAACAAAGATTCTGAATATAAGAAGCAGGCAGAGATTATTATTGCAAAACAAAGAAACGGCCCGGTAGGGACCGTTCATCTGGCTTGGCTCGGCGAATACACGAAGTTCGCAAATCTAAGCAGGCAGGAAAATACGCCTTAGTTTACTGACTGGACCGTGGTCTGCGGCAGCTCTCCGGAAGGATTGCTGTTGCCGGATTAGCTGGTCCAGTTTTTTAAACTGCTGTTCTTCCTGACGCTCCTTTGCATCCAGTAGGAATGACATTTCCTTACTGAACATGGAGAGCAGTACTTCGTTGTTATTTTCCAGCATCCGCTTCATATGTAACTGTTCTTTTGTGCGGCGGATATCCGGGATCAATGCTTTAAGTTCGGAAAAAGGTACTCCCTGTTCGTATAATTCTTTTACACAGTTATACAGTCTGGCATCGTCCTTTGTTTCACGTCTGAGTTGTTCCAGTGCCTTGCTCATTGTAAAACCCCCTTATTATAATAATAGAACTTCTGACGGGACAAGTATAGCATGTGCAATGTGCGAAATACGTCAAACGGTGAAAGGTGAATAAATAAAAACGAAGTTTCTTAATTACATGAAAAGAGCACTGCTCCCGGAAAATCCGGAAACAATGCTCTTTGTTACGTTCATATGAATAACGATTAGCCCTGAGAGATAGCTCCTGTAGGACACTGAGCTGCACAAGCTCCACAGTCAACACAAGAATCAGCATTGATCTCGTAATGATCTGCTCCCTGAGAAATAGCTCCTACTGGACATTCTGCTTCGCATGCTCCACAGCTAACACATTCATCACCAATTACGTGTGCCATAGGTATGTACCTCCTTTTTATGATTGACAATTTACGTCTCTCACTATAATAATACAAATGAAAAAAATATACAAGAGGACAAAAGAAAAATCAATTCAAAAGAAAATTTAAGAAATTTTTCAACAAATTTTCAAAATTATGGTGTATAGTGTTTGTTGTTAAGATTACATCTGCATTTAATAATATGAAAAAAATGTGACAGATCAGAAGAGGGAGAGAAGAAATCATGAAAAATTTCAAAAAGATCGTTGCGTTATTGATAAGCATAACACTTCTGGCAGCAGGATGCGGTTCGCAGAAGAGTTCTTCTGAAGAGGAGAAAGAAACGACGAAGAAAGCAGAGAATAAAAAAATTACTAAAGAAGAATCTGCGCAGGCGAAGCTGGATGTGGTTAATCCGGCTGCTTACAATAATGCAGAAGGATTAAAACTGGAAAAAGGAACTTATATTTCTATTATAGGTAAGGCGAGTACCGGTGAGTACTGGAGCGAAGTAAAGAAAGGTGTAGAGAAAGCCACTGATGATATCAATGAGAATCTGGGCTATACAGGCAAAGATAAAGTGAAAATAACTTTCAATGCACCGGCGGATGCGGACGATGTAGACCAGCAGGTGAATCTTCTGGACGAAGAACTGGCGAGAGAGCCGGCGGCACTTGCAATTTCCATAGCCGATGAGCAGTCCTGCAAAGTACAGTTTGATATGGCGGCAGACAATGAGATCCCGATCGTGGCATATGACTGCGGAAGTGATTATCAGGGACTGATGGCAACGGTATCGACAGATAACACCAAGTCGGCAAAAGAAGCAGCAGATAAACTGGCAGAGGCGATGAGCAGCAAAGGAAAGGTTCTTATCCTTGCACATGATTCAAAGTCCATGGCGGCAAAAGAGAGAGTTGCAGGATTCAAGGCAGAATTAAAAAAGAAATATCCGAAGATGTCAGTTGCAAGCGTTTATTATATGGATAACATTGAAAAATTACAGAAAAATGTTGCTGCTGAGATCAACACTGGTACTTATGCAAGAAGTACGGACGGAGACGCAAGACTGCGTACCGGTGATGAGAAAATCAATCCGACTGATATCACAGAAGATGATATCATTGATTATTATTTGCAGAAACATCCAGATGTGTGCGGATGCTTTGCAACGAACGCGACTGCTGTAAAGACCATTGTTTCCGGCATGGACAGAACAAAAAAAGACAATGTTATGGTAGTTGGCTATGATGCAGACAAAGAAGAAATCGATATGCTCAAAAAAGGAAAAGTTGATGGCCTGGTTGTACAGAATCCATACGCAATGGGATATGCATCTGTGATCGCAGCGGCGAGATCAGCCCTTTCCATGGGAAATGAATCTGTCGTGGATACCGGATATACATGGATCACGAAGAGTAATCTGAATGATAATGAAGTTAAGAAAATGCTATATAATGAATAAAGAAAATGAACTGTGAGAGTACACAATGAAAAGTGATCGGCAGACATCATAAAATAAGAAACGCAAGGGAGGAACAGAAAATGAACAGAGAACAGGCATATGAGATTTTACACAAATATATGAAAGGAGAGCGTTACCTTCAACATTCTTATGCAGTGGAAGCGATTATGAGAGGGCTTGCGAAGAAACTGGCTCCGGATGCTGTGGAATACTGGGGAATCGCGGGACTTCTGCATGACCTGGATGAGGAACAGTGCGACTGGCAGAATGACCTGAGCGTACATGGACCGACTTCTGTGGAAATCCTGAAAAAAGAAGGTGTGGAAGATCAGGTGCTGTTTGATGCGATCTGTGCACACAATCCGAAAAGCGGAGTGAAGGCAAAGACAAATATCCAGTATGCACTTCTGGCAGCAGATCCGATGAGCGGATTTGTAAAGGCTGTAGCACAGATTTATCCGGATAAAAAAGTCGCAAGTGTAAAACATAAATCCGTGATGAAACGATTTAACGAATTGCGTTTTGCAGCAGGCGCTAACAGAGATTATATGGAAGCAATCGAATTTACAGGTCTGAGCCTGGACAATCTGATCGATGTGGCGCTGGAAGAAATGTGTGCGATTGCAGATGAACTGGGACTTTAAAACGTGACGCTTTACAGTGAAAAAGCAAGAGAAAGGTTCCGCTAAAAAAACAGGAAAAACTAGTGAAAACCCTTGACAACAGCGAGGATTCGTACTAAGATAAACAGGCGTGCATGAAAATGCATTGTGTTTTTGTGCGCCAAAGATTCATGAAAATGAAGCAGCTTATTAAAATCATAGGAGGTGAAAGAGAATGCCAACATTTAACCAGTTAGTAAAGAAGGGACGTCAGACATCTGTAAAGAAGTCTACAGCTCCAGCGCTTCAGAAAGGGTATAACTCTTTAAGAAAGAGAAGTACAGACGCATCTTCCCCACAGAAGAGAGGTGTATGTACAGCTGTTAAGACAGCAACACCGAAGAAGCCTAACTCAGCACTTAGAAAAATCGCCAGAGTTCGTCTTTCAAACGGTATTGAAGTAACAAGCTACATCCCAGGTGAAGGACACAACCTTCAGGAGCATAGCGTTGTTCTGATTCGTGGAGGAAGAGTAAAAGACCTTCCAGGTACACGTTATCACATCGTCAGAGGTACACTTGATACAGCAGGTGTAGCTAAGAGAAGACAGGCACGTTCTAAATACGGTGCTAAGAGACCAAAAGACGCTAAGAAATAAATCAAATAATTAGCGAATCTAGAATCTAGAAACTGTAGTCACAAACAGAACTATGATTAAGTAAGCTGCAAGGTATATAAATATGTATGCCCAGCGCTACACATGATCATTAGAAAGACACATGTGAGTACCGATGAATTAAATTATATGTTTAAGGAGGGAAGGACCGTGCCACGTAAAGGACATACTCAGAAAAGAGACGTATTAGCGGATCCAGTATACAACAATAAAGTGGTAACCAAGCTTGTCAACAACATTATGCTTGATGGTAAGAAGGGTGTTGCACAGAAAATCGTATACGGAGCGTTTGAAAGAGTTGAAGCAAAAGCCGAAAAGCCAGCTATCGAAGTATTTGAAGAGGCTATGAATAACATCATGCCAGTACTTGAGGTAAAGGCTAGACGTATCGGAGGAGCTAACTACCAGGTACCGATCGAGGTTAGACCTGAGAGAAGACAGACTCTTGCACTTCGTTGGCTGACAGTATACTCTCGTGCTAGAGGAGAGAAAACAATGGAAGAAAGACTGGCTAACGAAATCCTGGATGCAGCAAACAATACAGGCGCATCTGTAAAGAAGAAAGAAGACATGCACAAGATGGCAGAAGCAAACAAAGCATTTGCTCATTATCGTTTCTAATTATTTAGGAGGCTACAATGGCTGGAAGAGAATACCCATTAGAGAGAACCAGAAATATCGGTATCATGGCTCATATTGATGCAGGAAAGACTACACTTACAGAGCGTATTCTTTACTATACCGGTGTAAACTATAAAATTGGTGATACTCATGAAGGAACTGCTACTATGGACTGGATGGAACAGGAGCAGGAAAGAGGTATCACAATCACTTCAGCAGCTACAACTTGTCACTGGACATTGGAAGAGAATTGCAAACCGAAACCGGGCGCTTTAGAGCACCGTATCAATATCATTGATACACCGGGACACGTTGACTTTACAGTTGAGGTTGAGCGTTCACTTCGTGTACTTGACGGAGCTGTAGGTGTGTTCTGCGCAAAGGGTGGTGTTGAGCCGCAGTCAGAGAACGTTTGGCGTCAGGCTGACACATATAACGTACCACGTATGGCATTCATCAATAAGATGGATATCCTTGGTGCAGATTTTTACAATGCCGTAGAGCAGATTAAGACAAGACTTGGTAAGAATGCTATCTGTCTGCAGCTGCCAATCGGTAAAGAAGATGATTTCAAGGGAATCATCGACCTGATGGAAATGAAAGCTTACATCTACAATGATGAAAAAGGTGATGACATTTCTATCGTAGATATTCCGGAAGATATGAAAGATGATGCAGAACTTTATCGTACAGAATTAGTAGAGAAGATCTGTGATCTGGATGATGATCTTATGATGGAATATCTGGAAGGAAACGAACCTTCTATCGAAGATATGAAGAAAGTTTTAAGAAAAGCTACATGTGAGTGTACAGCTGTTCCGGTATGCTGCGGATCTGCTTACAGAAACAAAGGTGTACAGAAACTGTTGGATGCTATTCTTGAATACATGCCGGCTCCGACAGACATTCCTCCAATCGAGGGTGTTGACGAGGACGGAAATGATGTTGTAAGACATTCTTCAGACGAAGAACCGTTCTCAGCACTTGCATTTAAGATTATGACAGACCCATTCGTTGGTAAACTGGCATACTTCAGAGTTTACTCTGGTACAATGAACGCAGGTTCCTATGTACTGAATGCAACAAAGAACAAAAAAGAGCGTGTGGGACGTATCCTGCAGATGCATGCTAATAAGAGAGAAGAACTTTCAAAAGTATATTCTGGAGATATTGCTGCAGCAATCGGATTTAAGTTCACTTCAACAGGTGATACAATCTGTGACGAGCAGCATCCGGTAATTCTGGAGTCCATGGAATTCCCAGAGCCGGTTATCGAGCTCGCTATTGAGCCTAAGACAAAAGCTTCTCAGGGTAAACTTGGTGAGTCTTTAGCAAAACTTGCTGAAGAAGACCCGACATTCCGTGCTCATACAGATCAGGAAACTGGTCAGACAATCATCGCCGGAATGGGTGAGCTTCACCTGGAAATCATCGTAGACAGACTTCTGCGTGAGTTTAAGGTAGAGGCTAATGTAGGTGCTCCACAGGTTGCTTACAAAGAAGCATTTACAAAAGCAGTTGACGTTGACAGCAAATATGCTAAACAGTCAGGTGGACGTGGACAGTACGGACACTGTAAAGTTAAATTTGAGCCTATGGATGCCAACGGTGAAGAACTGTTCAAGTTTGAATCTACTGTTGTTGGTGGTGCTATTCCGAAGGAATATATCCCAGCTGTAGGTGAAGGTATCGAGGAAGCTATGAAGTCTGGTATTCTTGGAGGATTCCCGGTAGTTGGTATTCATGCTAACGTATACGACGGATCTTACCACGAAGTCGATTCAAGTGAAATGGCATTCCATATTGCCGGTTCCCTTGCATTTAAGGATGCTATGAAGAAAGCTGCTCCGGTACTGCTCGAGCCTATCATGAAGGTAGAAGTAACCATGCCTGAAGAGTACATGGGAGATATTATCGGTGATATCAACTCTCGTCGTGGACGTATCGAAGGTATGGATGATCTGGGCGGTGGAAAGATCGTACGTGGATACGTACCGCTTTCAGAAATGTTCGGATACTCTACAGACCTTCGTTCCAGAACACAGGGACGTGGTAACTACTCAATGTTCTTCGAGAAGTATGAGCCGGTTCCGAAGTCAGTTCAGGAGAAGATCTTATCTGGTAAAGAGAGCAAATAATAAAACAGGCGTATTTTGTGCTTAAAAAGTATGGAAAAGGCTTGAAAAACTGGGCATTTTGAAATATAATCAAAATTAGCCGAGTTAACATGAAAAAATAAAAAAGCCTGAGAAGGCAATTGAATAAGGAGGATATTCAAAATGGCAAAAGCTAAATTTGAAAGAACAAAACCACATTGTAATATCGGTACCATCGGCCACGTTGACCATGGTAAAACTACTCTGACAGCAGCAATCACAAAGGTTCTGTCTGAGAGAGTAGAAGGTAATGCAGCTGTAGATTTCGAGAACATCGATAAAGCTCCAGAAGAGAGAGAGCGTGGAATCACTATCTCTACAGCACACGTAGAGTATGAGACAGCTAAGAGACATTACGCACACGTTGACTGCCCAGGACATGCTGACTACGTTAAGAACATGATCACAG
>ERZ773103.101-NODE-101-length-83121-cov-7.325693_pt1 | contig 83121 bp, 75 predicted proteins | sample MGYA00511118_ERZ773103 | MGnify/ENA primary metagenome ERZ773103 (study PRJEB29015, sample SAMEA2737821) | human gut metagenome | biome: human gut; feature: human-associated habitat; material: faeces | place: China | collected 2012 ... | reverse complement strand
TAATACCTCTTTCTCTTTCAATATCATTGGAGTCCATGACACGTTCCTGAACTTCCTGGTTGGCGCGGAATACGCCGGACTGTTTTAACAGTTCATCGACCAGAGTAGTCTTACCGTGATCTACATGGGCAATGATCGCGATGTTACGGACGTCCTCTCTTTTTATCTTCATAATGAATCCTTCTTTCTCTCAAGACTAAACAAAAGGGATCAGGACTGCGTTTGAAATCAAAATTTATATAAAAATCAGTCCCTGTAAATGCTCAACCCTTTCATTTTATCATAAAAATTTGAAATAGCAAGGATTTCTTTCTTATAGAAAAAGATACTCAGAAAAAATGTGCGGAAGTACAAAAGGATGAGGGTATCGCATGAGAAAGAAAGGCGCTTATCTGGTAGGTAAATAAAAACAAGGATTAAAAATAATGTCATTGAATCATTTCTATACCAAAATGATGTTGCGGGAAGTCAGAAAGAATGGAGAGAAGAAAAATACCAAGTGAAACGATGGAAATAATAATTAATCGACAGATTTCACAAAATTTTTACAGAGAAGAAATGATAGGTTATACGGGTAGAAAAGATACGGGGCCGGCTGTTCTAAAACTATAATATCGAGAATATATTGAAAAAACATACCACAAAAACTGTGGGGAAGAATAAAAACGTACATGTGAAGAAGGGAGAATACATCAAATGACAGATAAAATGTTTGAAAATAATCAGGTAACTTTAACGGGAGAGATCGTATCCGAATTTCAGTTCAGCCATGAGGTATTTGGGGAAGGATTTTATATGGTAGAAATCGCGGTCAACCGTCTGAGCAATTATGCAGATTATATTCCGTTGATGGTATCGGAACGCCTTGTAGATACGCAGGCAGATTATACCGGGGAACTGGTAACGGTAACCGGACAGTTTCGTTCTTACAATCGGCATGAAGAAAAGAAAAACCGTCTGGTACTTTCTGTATTTGTCCGGGAATGGGATTTTCGCGAGACTGAAGAAGAAAATGAAAAGACAAATCAGATTTTTCTGGATGGATATGTCTGCAAGGATCCTGTATACCGCAGAACGCCTCTGGGAAGGGAGATTGCTGATCTTCTGTTGGCGGTAAACCGTTCGTATGGAAAGTCCGATTACATTCCTTGTATCTGCTGGGGCAGAAATGCGAGATTTGCATCAGGATTTGAGGTAGGAAGCCATATTCAGATTCTGGGACGTATTCAGAGTCGTGAATATGTGAAACGGATCGGGGAGGATGAAACGGAGCATCGGATCGCCTATGAGGTGTCTGTCAGTAAGGTGGATTTCCTTGAAGATGCGTGAAAACAGAGACTGAACTGAAAGTTTTGTCAATCTTGCATTTTTACATAGAGTATGGTATCTTGAACGCATGTCACTTGTGTGAGCTCTCTTTGGAATCAGTTTAAGTTATGTGGGATATGATGGGGAAAAGACGAAAAATGGTTCTGTGTCATATTCGGGATTTTGAGAGTATTGGTGCGGATATTGCGGCTGGAAAGCAGTAAGAAGGTTGTGATATTGGAAGGAGAACGCATGGGAAAAGGAAAAGTGCAGGCTTATTACGGATATGGAAAGGGCAAGACGCCAGCTGTTTTTGGTTATGCCATTCATGAAGCAAGCAGGGGCGGCAACAGTATCATCATTCAGTTTCTGAAAGGAAAAGATGATGATGAGATTTCTTTTATCAAACGCCTGGAACCGGAAATAAAACTGTTCCGTTTTCAGAAGTCAGATTGTCTTTATGATGAGCTGTCTGATGAAGAAAAACTGGAAGAACAGATGAGTATGAAAAACGGCATTAATTATGCCAGAAAAGTGTTGACGACAGAAGAATGCAGTATGCTGATTCTGGATGAAGTTCTGGGATTAGTGGATAAAAAGGTAATCTCTGTGGAAGATCTGATCGCTTTGATCGAGACCAGGTCAGAGGATACGACAATCCTGCTTACAGGCAGGGTGTTGGATGATGCATTATTGCCGTATCTGGATGAAGTGTATCGTATTCAGACAGAGAAGGAATAGAAAAATCAGATGAACATATAGTTTTCGAAGGAAAATAGTATGTTTGTCTGATTTTTTTTGCACAAATCTATTTTCGCGGACGAAAGAATAGTGTAGTATAAATAATATATGGAAGAAACGGACGCAGTTCCGGTATCATGCGTTGTTTTCGTCGCGTAACAGAGCACGCAGAAAAAAGGTTTATTGACATTTTTACAGGGCAGTGCTATAGTGTGAATGTATGAAAATATTGATAAGGATAGAGGTTGCGTGATTCAACAGTAACCGGCAGGATGTGGCAGAGGCAGAAGAGTGTCGGTGAAAGGGGAGAACGCCGAAGAGGATGATTGATCTGCAGGTTGTTTTCTGGGCACAGTGTGAAGAATGCTGTGACTGTCATCGCAAGATGGGGCGCTATCGCTGAATGTGACAAACAATGAACTGTCAGAGACCGGCCTATCATGACCGGTCTTTTCTTTCGCAGGAATTGAAATGCATGGTTTCCGTCTGATGAGGAGTTCTGTGTTTCCTGTCAGTGATAAAAACAGGTATGGGATGCCGTATATCTGTGAACAGGACAGTTTATGAGAACTGAAAGAATCTGCATACAGCAGGTTCCGGAGGAACTGCGTGAAGTAAAACCTTTATTACCAGCCAAAAACAGGAGGAATGAAAAATGCCTATTTTTAAAGGTGCAGGTGTTGCAATCGTTACACCAATGAAGGACAATTTTGAAGTTGATTATGAGAGACTTGAGGAGAATATCAATTACCAGATTGATAACGGCACAGACTGTATCGTTATCGCAGGTACTACAGGAGAAGGTTCTACTCTGACAGAGAGAGAGCATCTGGATGTGATTAAAGCTGCAGTAGATTTTACAAAACATCGTATCCCTGTTATCGCTGGTACTGGTTCAAACTGTACCAGAACAGCTATTGAAATGTCAAAAGAAGCTGATTCTTATGGCGTAGAAGGTATTCTCGTTGTTACACCGTATTATAACAAAGCAACTCAGAACGGACTGATCAGTCACTATACGCAGATTGCAAATGCGGTTAAGACAAAAGTGGTAATGTATAATGTACCGAGCAGAACCGGATGCAATCTGATGCCGGCTACTGTTGCTGAACTTGTAAAAAATGTAGATAATATCGTAGGTATCAAAGATGCTACCGGAAATCTTTCTCAGGCTGCACAGATGATGAACCTGTGTGATGGAAATCTGGAACTGTATTCAGGAAATGACGACCAGATCCTTCCGCTGCTTTCCCTTGGCGGACTTGGCGTTATCTCCGTACTTTCCAATATCGCTCCGCGTCAGACACATGACATCGTTATGGAGTTCCTTGAGGGAGACAAAGCAAAAGCTGCAAAACTTCAGCTGGATGCAATCCCGCTGATCAATGCGCTGTTCTGTGAAGTAAACCCGATCCCGGTAAAAGCTGCTATGAACATGATGGATATGGGCGCAGGTCCGCTTCGTGCTCCGTTATCTGAGATCACAGATGCAAACAGAGAGAAACTTGCAGCAGAGATGAAAAAATACGGTCTGACTTTAGCTTAAGCAACAGAACGTTTTATAAGTATGTGGGTTTCTTCGTGTTAAAAGGAGTGGATGAAGCTATGACAAAAGTAATTATGTGTGGCTGCAACGGTCATATGGGTCAGGTTATTACGGACATCTGTAAAGCAGATCCGACCGTAGAGATTGTGGCAGGTATTGATAAATATGACGGTATCAAAAATGAGTATCCGGTCTTTGCGGCGATTAAAGACTGTGATGTGGCAGCAGATGCCATCATTGATTTTTCCAATGTAAGTCTGGTAGATGATCTGCTGGATTACAGTGCAGAGAAACAGATTCCGGTTGTACTTTGCACTACAGGACTTTCTGATGAACAGCTGGAGCATGTGGCTGAGATAAGTAAAAAAGTAGCAGTGCTTCGTTCTGCAAATATGTCTCTGGGCATCAACACACTGCTGAATCTTTTGAAGACAGCAGCACAGGTTTTGGCACCGGCAGGATTTGATATGGAGATCGTAGAGAAGCATCACAACCAGAAGCTGGATGCTCCGAGCGGAACCGCACTGGCACTGGCAGATGCCATGAACGATGCGCTGGAAGATAAATACGATTACAAATACGATCGCAGCCAGGAGCGTAAAAAACGTGAAAAATACGAGATCGGCATTCAGGCAGTCCGCGGTGGCAACATCGTAGGCGAGCATGAGGTCATCTTTGCAGGTACAGACGAGGTCATTACATTCAAACATACTGCTACCTCAAAAGCTGTATTTGGAAAAGGCGCGGTAGAAGCTGCAAAATATCTTGCAGGCAAACCGGCAGGCATGTACGATATGAGTGACGTTATCGCTGCGAAAGAATAATTATAAAGTCGGTTTTAATGCCTTAGGCATAGTATGCAATGTGCATGGTATTAGAATTGGCAAACATTCTGAAAAATAGAGTGTTTTGAAATCTTAAAACGGAACGAAAGACACTATTGAAAACAAAGAATAAAGTCAGGCTTTTAGTGCTTCAGATATGGGGCTTGGATCAGAATTTTCAGAAGAGAAAAGGAAGGGAAGAGATCAGAATCTGTAATTGCAGGAAGCCTGACTTGTTTTTTGCTCTGGAGTAGATTAAAATAATAAGTAATGGAATATACTGTCGGAATCTTTGTTTAGAAGATGCTGAGAGTACATCTGAGGAAACAGGAGTAAAAGACCAGAACCGGAAATGATGGATATGAGTATCAGGGGAATATATGAAAATATTTCTGAAATGGTCAAAAATGTGAAAGGGGAATAACTCTATGGAAAATGCTGATATCAAATATTTGAAAGTCCTTGCAAAGCAGTATCCGAATATAGCGGCAGCTGCTACAGAAATCGTAAATCTGCAGGCAATCTTAAGCTTGCCAAAAGGAACAGAACATTTTATTACGGATATTCATGGGGAGTACGAACAGTTCCGTCATATTATGAGTAATGGTTCCGGTACAGTGCAGCGAAAGATCGAGGACGAATTTGGCAGCACACTGGAAATGGCGGACAAACGTCTGCTGGCGACACTGATCTATTATCCGGAGCGTAAGTTGGAGGATATCAAGAGCAAAATTCCGGATCTGGAGTCTCTGGAAGACTGGTGCCGTGTGACAATCTTCCGGCTGATCCGTGTGTGCAAGACCGCATCATCTAAATATACACGGTCAAAAGTGCGAAAAGCGCTGCCAAAAGATTTTGCATATATTATAGAAGAGCTGATGACCGGACGCCCGGATGTGTCCGATCAGGAAGCCTATTATAACGAGATTATCAATTCTGTTATCCATACAGGAAGAGCTTGCGAGCTGATCATTGATTTTTGTTATCTGATCCGTCGGTTTGTGGTGGATCATCTGCATGTACTGGGAGATATCTTTGACAGGGGACCGTATCCGCATATGATCATGGATACGCTGATGAACCATCATTCTCTTGATATCCAATGGGGTAACCATGATGTGTTGTGGATGGGCGCAGCAGCAGGTCAGACTGCCTGCATGTGCAATATGCTGCGTATCTCTGCAAAATACGGAAATTTGTCCATTTTAGAGGATGCATACGGTATCAATATGCTGCCGCTGGCAAGACTGGCGCTGAATCAGTATTCGAACGATCCGTGTACATGCTTTCATGTGGATACTTCTGATGAAAATTATGACAATGCTTACGCTGAGCTGGATGAAAAGATGCACAAAGCGATTTCCGTGATCCAGTTCAAACTGGAAGGACAGCTGATCATGAAGCATCCGGACTGGCATATGGAAGAGCGACTGCTTCTGGACAAGATGGATCTGGAAAAAGGAACCTGCGTGGTGGAAGGTAAAGAGTATAAGCTGAAAGATACTTCCTTCCCGACTATCAGCAAAGAGCATCCATATGAGCTGACAGATGAGGAAAAAGATGTGGTAGACCGTCTGCGGGCAAGCTTTGTAAACAGTGAACGTCTGCAGCGTCATATCCGTTTTCTGTTCAGTAAAGGAAGCCTTTATAAAGTATACAATGGAAACCTGCTGTATCACGGCTGTGTGCCACTGAACGAAGATGGTTCTTTTAAAGAGGTCAATATTTACGGAAAGAAATACAAAGGAAAAGCGCTGTATGACATTCTGGAGCATTACTCAAGAAAAGGCTACTATTCCCTCGACCCAATTGAGAAGGAAAAAGGCAGGGACATCATGTGGTTTATCTGGAAGAATAAGGATTCACCAGTATTCGGCAAAGAGAAGATGACCACCTTTGAGCGTTATTTCATTTTGGATAAAAAGACCCATGAAGAGCCAAAGAATCCGTACTACAAGCTGTATGAGAAAGAAGAAGTGGTTAACCGCATTTTGGAAGAGTTCGGACTTCCGGCAAAAGGAAGCCATATCATCAACGGACATGTACCGGTAGCAGTGAAAAAAGGCGAGTCTCCGGTCAAATGCAACGGCAAGTTGCTTGTTATCGACGGTGGATTTTCCAAAGCATATCAGCCAAAAACCGGTATTGCGGGTTATACGCTGATCTACAACTCTTACGGACTGATCCTTGCAGCCCATGAGCCATTTGAATCCATGGATGAGACGGTGAGGAATGAGACGAGTACGCCATCCCATATCGTTATGGAGCAGAATGTGGTTAAGAGAAAGACCGTTGCGGATACCGACACCGGTAAAGTATTGCGGGAAAATATCGCTGAACTGGAAGAACTGCTGGAAGCATACCGCAGCGGTTTACTGATAGAAAAAGATTAAAAGAGAGTTTTTGATACAATGAATATTCTGACGATAGAAAATCTGACAAAAGCCTACACGGACAGGCTGCTCTTTGACGGAGCATCCTTCTCTGTGCAGGAGGGCGAAAAAGTAGGCATTATAGGCATCAACGGAACCGGAAAATCCACGCTGCTGCGCATCATTGCCGGCGAGGAAGAACCGGACGGAGGTTCTGTGATCCGTGCCAACCATATTGTCATGCGTTATCTTTCACAGGATCCGCAATTGGATATGGAAAAGAGCGTGCTGGACAATGTGCTGGAACAGGCGGCTTCTGACAACAGCTGGGATATTGAGGGAGAGGCAAAATCCATGCTTACAAAGCTTGGGTTTACCGATTTGACCCAAAAAGCAGGAGAACTGTCCGGCGGACAGCGTAAACGTGCGGCTCTGGCAGCAGCCCTTCTTGGCAGGGAAGAACTTTTGATTCTGGACGAGCCGACTAACCATCTGGATCAGGGCATGGCTACCTGGCTGGAAAATTATCTGAAACGGCGGAAAGGCGCGCTGATCATGGTTACCCATGACCGATATTTCCTTGACAGTGTGACTAATCGGATTGTTGAGATTGATAAAGGACAGTTTTACAGTTATCAGACCAACTATTCCGGCTATCTGGAGTTGAAAGCCCAGCGGGAAGAGATGGCAGTAGCTACGGAACGTAAACGTCAGTCTGTTCTCAGAGTAGAGCTGGAGTGGATTCGCCGTGGGGCGAGAGCCAGAAGCACGAAACAGAAAGCGCACATTCAGCGTTATGAAGAACTGCGGGATCAGAAAGGACCGGAATTCGATAGCAAAGTGGAGATGGGCTCTATCAGCACTCGTATGGGAAGGACAACGGTGGAACTGCATCATATCTGCAAAGGATATGAAGGGCGTGAGTTGATCCGGGATTTTTCTTATATCTTTCTGAAAAATGACCGTGTGGGATTTATCGGAAAAAACGGATGCGGTAAGACCACGCTTATGAAAATGCTGGCAGGACGGATACAGCCGGACAGCGGCGAACTGGTGGTAGGACAGACGATTCAGATTGGTTATTATTCTCAGGAGATTGAAGAACAGCAGTCGGATGAAAGACTGGAAGACGGCACCCGGAACATTGCCTATATGGATCCAAAGATGCGTGTCATCGATTACATTAAAGAGACAGCAGAGTATATCCGTACCGAGGATGGACTGGTCAGCGCTTCTTCTATGCTGGAGCGCTTCCTCTTTCCGGCGGATCAGCAGTACAGCCTGATCGGAAAGCTTTCCGGTGGAGAAAAACGGCGTCTGAACCTGCTGCGTATCCTTGTGGGAGCGCCCAATGTGCTGATTTTGGACGAGCCGACGAACTCGCTGGATATTGCCACCCTTACGGTGCTGGAAGATTATCTGGATCATTTTCAGGGAATTGTCATCATCGTATCCCATGATCGGTATTTTCTGGATCGTACCGTCAACCGTATCTTTGCTTTTGAGAATGGTACGCTGACCCAGTATGAAGGAAACTATACAGACTATGAGAACCGCGTGGGCACAGATGGATATGCCAGTGACCTGACTATGGAAAGTTCCAGGAAACTGTCAGGAGAAGAGAAGGCGAATACCGGCAATTCGGACGGACTGACAGGAAAAGAAGCTTATAAAGCCAGCAAACAGAATGGGCAGAAGAAGCTGAAATTTTCCTACAAAGAACAGCGGGAATATGAGACGATAGAGGAAGATATCGCTGCTCTGGAAGAAAAGCTGGAGACACTGGATGCAGATATGGTGGCAAATGCCACCAACTCCAAGCGGCTGTCTGAACTTGTGGAAGAAAAAGAAGCAGCAGAACAGGAGCTGGAAGAGAAAATGGAGCGATGGGAGTATCTGGAAGATCTGGCGGAGCAGATCAGGAATCAGGATGCTTAAACAGGACTTGGATACAGGGATGGATGTTTTTGAACTGGAGGTTTTTATGAAAAAAGCTTTCGGTGATTTGAAAAGGATTTAGTATATTAATAAAAAATATAGTTATGCAAAAGGATCGTGTAGAGATACACGGTCCTTTTTAAACTGGTGCATATTCTTGTGATAACGGCACACGCACAATTTTCCAGTCAGAATATTAAAAATAACATATATATTGTATTGATTAATAGAAATATATACTCATAAGAGTTATTTTTAACAGAAATAAAGGTATAGATAGGGATATACATTTCACATTATGTAATTTCACATATTTTTTGCAGAGAAAAAATTACATTTGTGCAAAAATGTATATTTTTATTATTGAAAATAAAAGAATATGAAAAATGTACTAAAAAATATACAATTTTACCTATAATAATTATTTATATCTGCTGTTAAAAAGCGTAATTACTCAAAAGTAACTACATGTGTTAGAATGTAATTATCAGGAAAACTTCTCATATAATATATCTTATATCGTGCGAGAATGAAGTGTTGAGAGCATTGCCTATATGGGTATTATGATACGCTTCTCGGGCAACATCATGTGTGAGAATATTTTATATGAGATGGTTCGTCATCAGAAGGGTTAAGGCAGATGACGAATCCGGTATGTATGTGTGATGCAAGTCACTTCCCCCATCTGATGTTTTTCAGAATACGGTTAAAAACGTATACCACTATCATAGTGGCTGCTCATTGAAAAACATTGTGTATTATACATATTGAGTTGGTATACGAAAGAAAGGTGTTATGGTAAAATAGGAAAAGATACAGATTGAAGTACATTATTCCGGGGGAGATGACGGAAGGAAAATCTTGTATCAGACAAAAGGGAAAACAGGAGGTTGGTTTTATGGAACAGAGTAAAGTAAGAGGTTATGGAAGCCGAGGCTGGGTCTTGATCATCTGGATTGCTACTGCATTTCTGGCTTACATGGTAGTTGGTAACTATCCGCTGAATATTTTGGCAGATCTGTACGGCGGTGCACCGACGTTATCAAAGATTTATTCAATTGCATCTATTATCGGTATTGCCATTCAGCTGGTGGCATCCAGTTATATCGGACGATTAAAGAGTATTAAAAAACTTGGTGCTATTATGGGTATATTATCCATGCTGGCATTGCTTGGAATTATGTTTATTCCAGGATACATTCCGGGAACCATGCAGAAAGTATGGCAGATTGTATATGGTCTTGGAACTGTATTGACTGTTATGTATGGCACATTTTCACTTTCTATTCTGGTAGGACAGTGGTTCCCGACCAGAAAAGGAACTGTAATGGGTATTGCTACACTGGCATTCCCGATTGGCAATGGCGTTATCGGAGCATTTGCAGCTACAGCATTCAAAGGCGGCACACCGCATATTGTGCAGGCATTTTTGCCATTCCTGATCATCCTGATCATTGGATGGGTTATTGGCGTTATCTTTGTACCGGATTATCCGGAACAGGCAGGCGCTTACAGGGATAATGACAAAAATATGACTCCGGAAATGGCAAAAGCCATGATGGAAGCAGAGATTGAAGGAAAGAGAACAACTGTATGGAAAATTGGCGCTACATTGAAATGCCGTGATTTCTGGTTTATCACAATTCCGGCAGGCGCAATGCTGTTCTTCTCCGTAGGTACGATGACACAGACAAATGCGATCCTTGGAACAATGGGAGAGTCTATTAACAAGTTCGGCGGATTTGCAGGCATTATGTTAATGATCTGTATCTTCGGTTGTGTTGGAAGTTTTGTACTTGGTCTGTTAGATACAAAATTAGGTACTAAAAAAGCCATGATCATTGGTTGTGCGCTTACATTGCTGGCAGGTATCCTCGGAGCTATCCCGAACCCGACATGTCTGGTTGCATCTCTGATCTGTCTGGCACTGTTCATGGGAGCATCTTCCAACTTTACAGTATCTGCAGCAGCTCAGTACTGGCGTCGTGAAGATTTCGGAAGTGTATTTGCAGTATTAAATCCGGTTGCAAACCTGATCAATGCAGCAGGACCTACCGGAGTAGCAATTCTGTTATATTCCAAGATGGGATATCAGGCAATCTTCATTGCAGCAGCTGTCACAGGTGCAATCTCTATCGTATTAATGCTTCTGTTCAGTACCAAACATGTCAAAGAAGTTGATGATAAATACAGAACAGCAGCAGGCAAACCATTGGATGATGCGCTTGCAAACCGTAAATAAGAAATACAGGTATCAGTATTCAGGGATTCTGTCAAACTCAGCAGATGATCCCGGAAATAATGATGATTAGATAAGAAATTCAGATTTCCATGAGAGAATTCTCAGACTGGAAGAACAAACCATAACAAACCAAAGGGGAAAAGGCAATGCGGAAGCATTGCCTTTTTTCCTGTTAAGAAAAACTTTGCTGCGTGCATATTTTGTGTGTAAATTCTGATAGGAGAATGAGAAAAATTTCTGGTCTGACGCATAGAAATTACACCGGGATAAGCGTGTATGAATGGAAAATAAAAAGAATTTGTGCTAGAATAAATGACTGGATGAACATGACGAATGTTTCAGGTAAATGATTTTCTGTATAATCCGAACAATGTTTGAAGCAAGAGAAGGTAATTGCCAGTGCCTGAGAAGTACAGGAAAAGATATTTGCCGGTTTTTGAAATATACAGAAAAAGAAAGAAGGTTTTATAATGAATTCCAGATATAAGGGAATTTTATTTATCATATTATCAGCATTGTGCTTTACGTTTATGAATGTATTTGTGCGGCTTTCCGGAGATCTGCCTTCCGTGCAGAAAAGCTTCTTCCGGAATCTGGTAGCTTTTTTTATCGCCTTTCTGATGATCGTAAAGAGCAGGGAAGGATTTAAGATTGAAAAGGGAAATTTGAAATTTATGATCCTTCGTGCCGGATTTGGCACCATCGGGATTTTATGTAACTTTTATGCGGTAGATCATCTGGTACTGTCTGATGCATCCATGCTGAATAAGATGTCTCCGTTTTTCGTTATCCTGTTTTCGTTCCTGCTGTTAAAAGAAAAGCTGAAACCGGCACAGGCAGTGGCAATACTCATTGCATTTGGCGGCAGTCTGTTTATCATTAAGCCTACCTTTACGAATATGGAGCTGGTTCCATCACTGATCGGATTGTGTGGCGGCATCTGTGCAGGCATCGCTTATGCCATGGTCAGACTGCTGGGACAGAGGGGACAGAAAGGTGCATCTGTTGTGCTGTTTTTCTCCGGATTTTCCTGTGTTGTTACATTGCCATATCTGATTTGGGATTTCCATCCTATGACGGTGCTACAGGTTTTGACGCTTCTGGGAGCAGGATTGGCAGCAGCAGGCGGACAGTTCTCCATTACGGCAGCATACTATCATGCGCCGGCAAAAGAAATCTCCATTTACGATTATTCCCAGATCATCTTTTCGGCAGTGCTTGGTTTTGTGCTGTTTCAGCAGATCCCGGATCGATACAGTGTACTGGGTTATGTGATCATCTGCGCCATGGCACTGTGGATGTTTTTTTATAATCGGCGTCCACAGGAAGAGGCTGCATAAATGCTGCTTTGTTGAGGTACTTTAGCCTCTTGCTTCTGATGTAAAATCAAAGCCTGTGTTTGTTTAAAATCCGAAATCGGCATAATCTTCCGGTAAAAATCGGTGGTATATGATATGGCATCCCTCATCTTTAAAACAATAATAATAAGGATCTTCACGGTCAGTGAACTGGATAAGAATATCGAATTCGCCATTATCAACGTTTTCTACAGTACAGTTTGCATCCCATTTTTTGAAAAAAGAAATGACCGTATCGAGGGTCGTACCATGTTCCTGCAAAAGGTTTACAAGATCATAAATGAATTTGTTTTTTTCTTTGTTATGATAAACATGTTCTGAGGCTTCCGGTGCAAGGTAAAAGCAAAAACGTTCTCCCTTATGGGAAATTTTAGTAACGCCAAACCTGTCAACGATAGAAGCAGCAAATGCCTGAAGCTTTATTGCCATGCTGTCTGCGGTATCATTACTGTCGAAAAAATGATTGAGTGATCCAAGTGGATAGTATAAACGGATCGCTTCTTTTCGATATCCAAGTTTTGCCTGTTCTTCGGCGATAACATCTGTCAGGCTGTTTTCAAGTTTCTGATAGGCCTGATTTTGATCATGTATATTACACATATAATTCCTCCGTCTGATATGATATATTTTTGAAAAACCCGTTCTGGAAGATTCGAAAATACATTGTAACTGTTTTATAGAACTAACTGAAAAATATCACGTTGGGGGATTCCTGTCAATGAAAATATATGATTCCGAATAAAGAGGTATCTCAGGAGTATGTGAAATTTACAGATGATTGGAAATAAGTATAATATTAAAAAAAGAGTCGAATATCTCCGACTCTTTTAAGATTACATATTTATTTATCCACTAAAAAGAATGCGCTGTACGCCGGCAGCAGACAACCGCCGTCGGCTTTGACGGTATTGCCTGTGATCAGATCGGTAAATTCCTGACATCCGGTATCGAAATATGCCATGTAATCCTGACTGTCTGCATTGATCGCTACCAGTACGCGTCCGGTCTCATCGCCGCGTTCAAAAATACACTGGCGGTTGGTCAGTACGATGGAACGGAAATTACCATAATTCAATGCGTGGCTCTTCTTTTTGGCAGCAGTCAGTTTTGTGATCCACCTGCTCAGATCGTTTGATTCCGGTTTGTCATAAGACAGGCGAAGCGCCGGATCGCCATCGTGTTTGTTTCCGGTCGCACCCCATTCACTTCCATAGTAGACGCATGGAATGCCCGGCATGCCGAACATCAGGGCATAGATCAGTGGCAGATGCGCCGGATTTTCCAGAATGCTTGCCACCCGGGATACGTCATGATTGTCCACGAAGCAGAGCAGATGTTTTCCTTTGTAAAGCGTCCAGTTTTCCGGTCCGAACTGGCGCAGCAGGGAATGGTTGATCTCAAAGAGGTTCATGCTGTTAAAGCTGGAGTAGAGCCCTTTGTAACATTCATAGTTGGTTACCGAATGAAGCATCTGGTCATTCATCAGCTGATTGTAATCGCCGTGCAGCATTTCTCCTACAAGGAAAAAGTCCGGTTTCAGGCTGTCGCAGAAGCTTCTGAGACGGCGTACAAAATCATGATCCAGACAGTAGGCCACATCCAGACGCAGACCGTCAATATCAAATTCCTCTACCCACAGGCGGATACTTTCAAAAATATGCCGGATTACTTCCTCATTTCTCAGATTCAGCTTTACCAGATCATAGTTTCCTTCCCATCCCTCATACCACAGACCGTCGTTATAATTGGAGTTCCCGTTAAAATCAATATGGAACCAGTCTTTGTACGGAGAATCCCAGCGTTTTTCCAGTACATCCTGAAATGCCCAGAAGCCACGGCCTACATGGTTGAAGACACCATCCAGAACGACGTGGATGCCGGCCGTATGCAGGTTCTGACATACATTTTGGAAATCCTCATTGGTACCGAGACGGGTATCCACTTTCTGAAAATCTCTCGTGTTATATCCGTGGGTGTCGGATTCAAACAGCGGAGAAAAATAGATGGCGTTAAATCCCATTTCCTGAATATGGGGAATCCAGTCATTGACTTTTAAGATGCGGGACTGTGGCTGTCCGTCATTTTCAAAAGGCGCGCCGCAAAAGCCCAATGGATAGATCTGATAAAAAACACTTTCATAAGCCCACATATGTAAAACCTCCAGTTATGCTTTCATTTCGTCTTTATCGACTTCAATCAGAGAGGTACAGTGCGGACATTTGGTTGCTTTAATATCGATCTCTGAGCAGCAGAACGGGCATTTCTTGGTTGTCGGCGCCTGTTCTTCCGCATGTCTCGGTGTACGCAGTCTGTTGATGAACTTTACGAGTACAAATACAACGAGTGCCATAATGATAAAGTTGATGACATTGGAAATAAATGATCCATATTTGAATACATTTGCTCCGGCAGCTTCCGCAGCAGCAAGTGTGTCATAATGATTTCCATCCAGTGAAACAAAAAGATTGGAAAAATCGATGCTTCCGGTAAAGATTCCCAGTACCGGGTTGATGATGTCGTTTACCAGAGAGTTTACGATAGTGGTAAATGCACCGCCGATGATAATGCCGATGGCCAGGTCAAACATGTTGCCCCGTGTGGCAAATTCTTTGAATTCTTTCAGAAATTTTTTCATAATTCAAGATGCTCCTTTGTTATAAAATTTGTTCTTAAAAAAATTCATTTCTAAAAGATAGTTTACCATAGAAATCAACGCGTGACAAATCGAAACAGGTATGCTATGATGATATGCAGGATTTGACATTATGCAAAATGCAAAAAGGATAATGTTGCTGGATAAATGGAAAATATTTTTGCAGTTTGTTCGGGATGTGGAAAACTTTAACAGATAATAATGAAAAAGATAATGTACTTACGGTATCTTCTGAATGAAGATTTCTGAGAGTACATGACAGGGATGAGAGGAGAACAGTTATGACAATCGCGACGACGATGTGTAAGCTTCTGCTTGCAATGGTAATTGGATTTTTCCTTTTTAAGAAGGGAATTCTGAATACAGACACAAATAAAAAGATTTCGGCTATGATCGTGCAGGTTACCTGTCCGTGTATTATTCTGAACAGTGTATCTTCGGTACCCCATGATGATCCGGGGATGGTATTAAAGCTGTTTCTGGCAGGTGTCGTGCTGTATGTGATCCTGCCTTTTCTGTCCTGGGCGCTGGTACGGCTTATGCGGGTTCCGGAGCATCTGCGCAGAACATATATGTGCATGTTGATTTTTTCCAACAACTCTTTTATGGGATATCCGGTAGTCGAGGCATTGTTTGGCGGAAGCGCGATCTTCTATATTACAATCTTTAACCTGCCCTTTAGCATTCTGTTCTTCTCACTGGGCTTAAGACTGCTGAAAAAAGATTCCATGGTGGGACAGGAAAGCGCAGTACAGGAAAAAATCTCCATCAAGAGTCTGATCAACGCGGGCGTGGTCGCCTCTCTGGCAGCACTGATCATTTACTTTGGCAATATTCCGATGCCGGATATGTTCTATTCCTGTGTAAGCTTTATCGGCGGCATTACGACACCGCTTTCCATGATTATTATCGGAAGTTCTCTGGCAGCAGTATCTTTAAAAGAAATTAAGACAGAGAAAGGCATCTGGCCGATGCTGCCGCTTCGGCTGGTGTTGATGCCGGTGCTTGTGTGGTTGTATATGCATCTGATCACAAAGGATCCGACCCTGATCGGTATCTGTACTGTGGGAGCCGGAATGCCTGTTGCTTCCCTGGTTGCAATGGGAGCAGCGCCTTACGAGCGACAGAGCACCTGTGCCTCCATCGGCGTTGCGGTGTCTACGATCGTTTCCCTGATTACAATACCGATCATGGCGGTCATCCTGCAGATGGTAGCCTGACAACGTGTAAGGGGAATTGATCAAAATAAATCAGAAGGAATAAAATACGACAAACGAAATATATAAAGGAGAAAAAGGTTATGGGAATAGCAGTGATTGGAGACGTATTTATTGATATTAAGGGATTTTCCACATCTACTTATATTCCATATGGAAGAAACCTGGGAACAATCGAGCAAATTCATGGCGGGGTTGCTCGAAATGTGGCAGAAGATATTGCTAATGTAGAGCTGGAGCCTGTTTTTGTCGGAACTGTGGATGATGACGCCATGGGCGAAGCTGTTATTCAGAAACTGAACCGTCATAAAGTGGACACCAGATATATGAAAAAAGTGAAAAACGGCATGGGTACCTGGCTTGCCGTATTCGATCATAACGGAGATGTGGTGGCATCTGTATCCAAACGCCCGGAGCATGAGGCGATGGTGCAGATTCTGGAAGAATCGGGGGATGAGATCTTCGCAAATGCAGACAGTATCGCCATCGAGATCGACATGGATCAGGAAGTGACTAAGAAGACTTTTGCTCTGGCAGAAAAATATAACAAAAAAGTGTATGCGCTGGTATCTAATATGAGCGTTGCCATCGAACGCAGAGATCTGATCCGAAAGACAGAATGCTTTGTATGCAACCAGCAGGAGGCAGGCATCCTGTTTTCTGAAAACTATGACGACATTACTCCGGAGGAACTGTACCAGATTCTGCCAGAGCGCATACGCTCTGCAAAAATCTCAAAAATGGTCGTGACCATGGGAGACAAAGGGGCTGTGTATGCCACTTTAGACGGAGAAAATGGTATTTGTCCGGCACTGAAAGTAGACGTCGTGGATACTACGGGTGCCGGAGATGCATTTTTCTCTGGTGTCTGCCTGGGATTGACCTATGGAAAGACGTTACAGGAGGCATGCGTCATCGGCACAAGACTGGCATCCACTGTTATCTGCACATCAGAAAACATCTGCCCGCGTTTTATGCCGGAGGAATTTGGTATTACGAGGAAATAAACAATGGAAAGTATTATTATCGGGAACAGGAATGGATGACCAATATCCCATTATACAATATTGACAGGATCAGAGAATATCTGAAACAATAAAAATTGTGATAGCAATGTATAAGCGTGGTAAAATGGTTATGAAGATCAGAGAATTGTATGGAGGAAACAATACATGAAAAATATTTTGATCATTTCAAGTTCCCCGAGAAAAAATGGGAATTCCCAGATGTTGTGTGAACAGTTCAAAAGGGGAGCCGAGGAAAAAGGACATATGGTTACACTGGTGCGGCTGATGGAGAAAATAATTGGCTTTTGCCGTGCCTGTGATGGATGTATGAGAAACGGCGGAATATGTGTGCTGAACGACGATATGGCAGAGATATTAAAACTGTTTCAGGAAGCTGATGTGCTTGTGTTGGCTACTCCGGTATATTTTTATGGTATCAGTGCCCAGATGAAGACATTCATCGACCGTACATATCCCATCTGGCAGCATTTGGGAAAAAAGGAAGTCTATTACATTATTTCCGCAGGACTGGGAACCGATATCATTGAAAGATCACTGGGGGATCTGGATGGTTTTGTGGAGCATCTGGAGGAATACCGGATTGCAGGAAGAATCTATGCAACAGATGTAATGGAAGCCGGACTGGTAAAAAATCTGGATGTTTTTGAAAAAGCATATCAGATGGGAGCTTTAGTATAAAAATATAGATAATATAATTAAAAAACCAATCGTTTTTTGCATTGCGATGCAAAAATAATTGGTTTTTTTGCTGTCTGCTGATTATAATGAAGAATATAGAAAACAGCGGTGTTTGCGAGAGGTGGAAATGATGAGAAACGAAAGAATCGAACTATGGACAAAAAAGGAATATCAGTATCCGGCAGCCTATGGTTTTTTGCCGGTCATGTTCAGCTGTATACATGAAGATACGAAAAAACATCCGGCAATACTTATTGTTCCGGGCGGTTCCTATCGGGAAGTATCTCCATCGGAGGCACATCTGCCTGCAATGGAATTTTATCAGACTGGCTACAACGTATTTGTTCTGGCATATACGATAAACCTGTTGGATGAAGCACCATTGAAATTACAGCCATTAAATGACATCTCAAGAGCTGTCCGTATGATTCGTTTCCACGCAGAGGAACTGCATAGCAGGGCAGATCAGATTGCAATCTGTGGATTCTCGGCGGGAGGACATCTGTGTGCAAGCCTGTGTGTCCATGGAAAAGATGTGACAGATCCGGACGAGAACTATCAGAGCGTATCGAATCGTCCGGATGCGGTAGTCTTAGCTTATCCGGTCATAAGTTCCGGCAAATATGGACACAGGGATTCTTTTGTTGCGCTTCTCGGAAAGAATCCAACAGAGCAGGAATTAGATTATATGGCACTGGAAAATCATGTGACAGGCGATACACCGCCCTGTTTTCTCTGGCAGACTGCAACCGATGAGGTGGTTCCGGTACAGAACAGCTATCTGTTTGCACAGGCCTGTGTTAAGGCAGGCGTGCCGTTTGCGCATCATGTATTTTCAGAAGGTGTTCATGGGCTGTCTGTGGCAACCGAAGAATGGTTCCTGCAAAAGACAGGACAAACAGCCAGAAAAACCGATACGTTGGAACAGGTAAAGCTTCTTGCAGAAGCAATCAAAGATGGCAGAACGCCATTTCCAAAGGAAAAAGGAGAAGAAATCTTAGTGGCATTCGGCATTGGACGGCAACGACCGGAACGATGGAGCGAAGAAGAAAAAGAGACAATCCACAGATCTTTGAAGGAAGTACGGAGCTGGATAAGACTGGCAGAAGAATGGCTGGAAAAATATTTGTTGATCAAGTGGTGAAAGAAACTAAAAATAAGATCTGTTTGGATAAACTTTTTTCTATAATGTTTGTCAAAAATTACAGAATGTAAAAGAAAACATAAAACGAGTGCAAAACACACAAAAAAATAGAAAATAAATCACTTTTTTGCATATTGAAAGATAACTATACCCCGGATATAATAAGACCATCTTCTAAAGAAAAGACTTCTGTTACCTATATAAAAATTGCAGAAAAGTTCGTGAGAAAGGAAAAGTGGCAGATCTGCCACGGGGTAATGCATTATGGGATTCAAAAAAGTAGTAGTAGTCGGTGGTGGAGTGTTGGGCAGCCAGATCGCATATCAGGTTGCATACAAAGGGTTTGATGTAACGGTATGGCTTCGTACAGAAGCATCCATTGACCGTGCAAGACCCAAATTTGCCCGCTGGCATGAGACATATAAAAAAGATCTGGATGCGGTAAAACCGTTGATCGGCACGGAGACAAAGATGTATCCGAGAGGATTGATAGAGGATTTCGCAGCGCTGACACCGGAGAAGATTGAAGAACTAAAAGTGCAGGCAGATACCGCTTATGAAAATCTGAATTATGAGCTGGATATGGCGACGGCAATGGCAGATGCAGATCTGGTCATTGAATCACTGTCAGAAGATCCGAAAGCCAAGATCGCATTTTATGAGAAAATGGCGCCGCTCCTTCCGGAAAAAACAGTTGTTGTAACCAATTCTTCCACAATGGTGCCAAGTACCTTTGCCTCTTATACCGGAAGACCGGAGAAATATCTGGCGCTTCATTTTGCCAATGAGATCTGGAAAAACAATACCGCAGAGATCATGGGACATCCAGGCACGGATCAGGCTTATTATGATCAGGTGGTTGCATTTGCAAAAGAGATCGGCATGATTCCGCTTTGCCTGAAAAAAGAGCAGCCGGGCTATATCTTAAATTCCCTGCTGGTACCGTTCCTGAATGCAGGACAGGCACTGTATGCCAATGATGTCGCTGATCCGCAGACTATTGACCTCACATGGATGCTGGGTACCGGCGCACCGCTTGGCCCATTCCGCATTCTTGATATCGTAGGTCTGGATACCGCTTATAATATCGTTATGATGAGTCCGGATGCGCAGAATCCTGACACACTTCCGGGCAAGATTGCAAAACGTCTGAAAGAACATATCGACGCAGGCAAGAAAGGCGTGGCAACAGGAGAGGGATTCTATAAATATAACTGATAATCATTTGGAACTGATATGGACTGGAAGAGACTGTAAGCTGTTTGTGCTTATGCGTAATGAGCCCAAAAGAGAGTCAGCAATGACCGCATGATTGACGAATTGTGAAGATTGAGCACTAACTGATTTAAATCATGATCATGATATTGTAAGGAAAATTCTGATCCTAAAATGAAAAAAGGTCTGGATAACAGATGGAGAAGCTGTTGTTCAGACCTTTTTATATGTGGAGATTATACATAATGGTAATGAAATGGCTAAAGAAAATATCGGACGAAATCGCAGACATTTGTGTTTCTTATCTCAGGAATGGATTCTTCATAGGAGATAAGAAATATATTTTCAGAAAAGATAGATTCATAACCTGTTGATCTGTTTTTAGCCAGACCAACAGATGGATGATTTGTATGTAATAAGAAAATTAATGGCTTTGACTTTTGGCAGAACAGTACCGGAAAAATGTCGTCAGTTTTTCCCTGTACAATTCCGGCTCTACCATATATCCGGTGCCATGGTCTGCTCCGTCTACCAGAAATAATTCATGATACGGTCTGCATGCTTCGCTGGTCTGTACAGACATTTTCCATGGGACATAATCATCCATTTTTCCGTGTACAAACAGGATAGGTGTTTCGTTTGTTTCCATTGCCTGCAGGGTAGAATATTCCTGCAGGGAGATCTTTGCCAGATGGCGGCTCCAGAATCCGACAACCGGCATGAGAATGCCGCTGGGGGCATGGTATTTGTGTGAGACTGTCCGGGAGATGATATCATAGGGCGAGGTAAAAGGACTGTCGGCGATAATACCTTTTACCTGTGCTGGCAATGGTTTTCCGGAAGCCATGACTACTGTGCTTGCACCAAGGGAAAGTCCGCCGAGAAAGATCTCATGTTCGGTTCCGAAACGGTCTGTTATATAATCAATCCACTTCCAACAGTCTTTTCGTTCATTAATACCGAAGGTAATATATTTGCCTTCACTTCTGCCGCAGCTTCGCTGGTCTACAATCAACAGGTTATATCCAAGGTTATAATAATGGCCTGCATCTGCACTGAAATCACAGTTCCCGAATGTTCGATAGCCGTGAAACAGGATGACCGTTCCTTTTGCGGAAGGATTGGAAATCAGGTTTCCACAGAGCTTCAGTCCGTCAAAAGAGGTAATGCAGATTTCCTCATACGGCTGAGCTGTAATCCAGCGGATGCCATCCGTGATCTCTTTATAGTATTTTTCCCAGGAAGTTCCTTTGATACGGTCGGCATTATTTAAATCCAGTTGAGTGCCCCGTCCAAGGGCAACATGAAATGCGTACCATCCGGCGGCGAGCCAGAGGGCAAGCAGGATGCATAAAATAAAAATGATGACAGCTAACAGATGCATGGAGATATCCTTTCTGCTATAAAGCGTATGTAAGCGGTATTCATGCGCTCATTATATCATAAGCAAAAACGGCTTATGATTAACATTCGCCGTTCGTCAATCATACGAGTATGTTGACTCTCTTGCGCTCATTATATCATAAGTAAAAGCAGTTGTAGAAAATGAATTTCATGCATATATTATAGCAACAGCATTTCAGAGGGGCAGTCTGTGAAAAAAGGAAAAGGAAATTTATCGAAAAGATTCTTACTGATCCTTGTGGCAGCAGCCGTCTGTGCAGTGGGATTTGGTTATCACTGGAAACAGAATCCGGCACTGATATCAGTGCACAGCACGGTAAATGGCCGCGAACTTCCTATTTATAATGTACAGACCGATGAACCGAAGATTTCGATTTCTTTTGATGCGGCATGGGGCAATGATGATACATCGAAAATCCTGGAAGTATTAAAGAAACATCAGGTACATGCCACGTTTTTCATGACCGGAGGCTGGGTAGAGTCTTATCCGGATGATGTAAAAGCGATTCTGGCGGATGGGCATGATCTTGGTAATCACAGCGAGAATCATAAAAATATGAGTCAGCTATCCGAAGAGGAGATCCAGTCGGAGCTGATGACGGTACATAATAAAGTAAAAGAACTGACGGGGTATGATATGTTTTTGTTCCGTCCTCCGTATGGGGATTACGATAATGAAGTGATCCAGACGGTAAAGGGGTGTAACTATTATCCGATTCAGTGGTCCATTGACAGTCTGGACTGGAAAAATTATGGTGTGGAAGATATTATCAACCGGGTCTGCAACAGTGATAAATTACAGGGCGGAGCCATCATCTTATGTCATAATGGCGCAAAGTACACGGCAGAAGCATTGGATCAGCTCCTGACTGGACTGGAAGAGAAAGGCTTTCAGCTGGTGCCGATTTCGGAACTGATCATCCGGGAAGATTATCATGTGGATGTTAACGGTATGCAGATACCGGATGGAAACGGTTCTGATTCCAACGATGACAACACAGATAGCCAAAAGAAGCAGCAGAAAGAAAATAACAATGATACAGATCGTCAAAAGAAGCAGCAGAAAGAAAACAACAATACAGAACAACAGAATGATAACGATAAAAAGGTGGAAACAGAACTGGAAATGAAGCCGACGAGTTTACAGTATCGGGCATGAATAAAAACACCATTGAAAGAGCCCATCAGAAAAGACGGGATCTTCAATGGTGTTTTTGTGAATGAAACAATGAACTGCAGTGTGGATTATTTCTGGAAGATCTCCCGACCATATCTGTTTACTTCGTCCACAAAGATACCGAATTTATCTTCTCTGGACGGGATGTAATACGGAATGTAACGACCTTTATGGCAGTAGGCATCCATAGCGCGATGTACTTCTGCGCGGATGTCTTCTTCTGTGGAAGAATCTTGGTCGATCATCTGATTGTTGATGCCGCCCATAAATGTGATCTGAGTACCATATTTTTCCAGAAGCTCATCCATATTATTGGAGATCATGACCGGTTCGATGGCATCCATGCCGATCTCTACAAGATCCGGAATGATCTGCTGGATATGACCGCAGGAATGATGGATGTAGAGCATGCCATATTCATGAATGCGTTTTACATATTTTTCTTCATTTGGCTTGATAAATTCCTGCCAGAGTTCCGGGGAGAAAAACATATTTTTGTTGGTTCCCCAGTCATCGTGCATATGGATCACATCCGGTTTAAGGTATTTGTAAGCAAGGTCGATGCATTTTAATTTGTATTCGCACATGGCATCAAAAAATTCGTGTACTTCATCCGGGTATTCATAGAAGGAACAGAGTGCTTCTTACATACCGATCATCTGGTTCATACGCTCGAACTGTCCAGACAGGAGCAGGCAGGATACCACATCTGTCTCCGGATTCACATGCATACCGGCACACATGCCACGGAAGATATTTTCGATTGGCATAAAATCCAGTGACGGGAATTTTACATGGTCTTTCCAGTTTTCCATATCATCGAAAAGCGTAAAATCTTTGGCAACCATATTTCCGTCGATCACAGGATTTGGTCCCTGATTGGTCCACATGACACCCCATGCATCCGGACCTGTTCCATAAGGATCAAATTTATCCCCAAGTTCTATATAACGTTCGCCCGGAAATACCACATCTTTCATGGTAGAATACACTTCCGGGATAAAATCTGCCTTTTCCCCTCGTAAAATTGCTAATAATGCTTCTTTGTTTGTCTGCATTTTTCTTCTCCTTTTCCTTGTTGACGCATGTCTGGAATTGCTAATTTTATTATAGCAATATTGCATACCCGTTTGAAATGCTTTTTTAAAGGAAGTGCTGGAACTGGAAAAGGGGATTGCAGTCATGGACAGCTGGAGTCGACCAGCGTATATGCCGCAGTATCAGTATTTTCAGTTTGACCGGAAACAGACCGTTGTCGGTGTCTATCGGAAAGCATGTGCCCATATGGAGGTCATTCAGGTTCTCTATGAAGCTCTGGCAAAAGCTCTTTACACTGCATAGAAATTGACAAAGTACTGTATAGTGGATATAATGACTATATCAAAAGCTATAAACAGCATTGAGTTTAAGGAACCTGTGGACGCAGAGTCCGTAATAAACAAAGGAGGAGAACAGTTATGATAGCAACAATCGTAGGAGCAATCATCTGGATCATTTGCCTGATTGGAAATATCAAGATCGCGCAGAGTAAAAACCGCAGCGTAGCAGCATGGGTTGTCCTGAGCATCTTCTTTTCATGGATCGCACTGATCATTAATGCAGTACTTCCACCAAAACAGGTGTAAATGCTGTAGGGGAACTTTGCAGGAAAAGTTCCTGAACGTGAGAAAGAGGAAGATTTTGGCTGTGTATTGTTTTTGCAAAACTGTGTGATTTGGCCTCATGGTATTGTGAAAATAACATACATAGAAAAAGAATGACAGATTCTTTTATCATTCAGAAAATGAAATGTTTTCTGAAGATAGGAGAATCTGTTTTTTATTTGATAAAATTTTGTGCAAAATTATATTGATGGCGTTATTTTTGATGGCTGCTGAAAGGTGCCAGAATGGAGATCAGATTAGTGGGGAAAATACATTTTCCTAGCTATTTCTGCCACCGGGCTGACGGTTGGGGAATGGACATGAATATAAAAAATAATTCCATATGTTAAACAGATTTTAAATTTGTATAAAATGAAGAATAAAATGAAGAACAAAATAACAATAATAGTTGACTTTTTGTTTATTATGAGTATAATGAAATATGTTTGATTTTAGTAATCTTAAAGTTTATATTTAATTTACATAAGTGAGAATGCAGACAGCTTTTCAGAATGAAGAAATCTTGTCTGTACACGAGACGCATCACAGAAACAGTGGTGCATATTTTTTGCAGCAAAGATAAGCAGAAAGGAAGGAAACACTGCCTGGACGCAGCGAAGAGAAACAATGGATGTAAATACTGAAATAGGACAGAAAATAAAGGATCTGAGGAACCGCAATGGACTGACGCAGCAGGAACTGGCAGACCGGACGGAGCTTACCAAAGGATATATCTCACAGCTGGAGCGTGGACAGGTGGCGCCTTCCGTTGCAACGCTGCTGGATCTGATCGAATGTCTCGGAACGAATGCATCTGATTTTTTCAAGAAGACAGAGCCGGAGAGATGTGTCTTTCAGACGCAGGATTATTTTGAAAAGATAGATGAAGCAGGAAACAGTATCCAGTGGACCGTGCCTACGGCTCAGAAAAACCAGATGGAACCGCTTCTGGTGGAGATACAGCCGCATCAGGCATTGACAGAGGATAAGCCTCATGACGGGGAAGAATATGGATATGTGATTCAGGGAAAGATCCGTGTACATCTGGGAAATCAGATTTTCCCAGTAAGCAAAGGAGAATCTTTTTATTACGCGGCGAAAAAAGAACATTATATTGAAAATCCTGGAAAGACAGTGGCAAAGCTTTTGTGGATCAGCACGCCGCCAAGCTTTTAAAAATTTTTGGTATCAAGCAGATAAAATCATGAAAACAGAAACACTGTCTTAAAATAATGTCAGAACAATCTGACTCCAGATAGTAAAGCATATTGCAGGCATGGTTTTACTGTTGTTTGCCATGGAAACTGATACAGAGCAGGAAAATGACAGAAAAAACAAAAATAGCAGATAACAACTTGGAGAAAAGTGGATGGAACAGGCAATTTTAAAATTGGAAAATATTACAAAGTCCTATGACGGAAAAGTGATTTTAGATGATCTGAATCTTGAAATCGGGAAAAATGAATTTGTGACCCTGTTAGGTCCTTCCGGATGCGGAAAGACAACGACACTGCGGATTATCGGCGGATTTGAAATGCCGGATCAGGGAAGAGTTATGTTTGAAGGGCAGGATATTACCGGTATCAGTCCGGATAAACGACATATCAATACGGTGTTTCAGAAGTATTCCCTGTTTTCCCATATGAGTGTGGCTGAAAATATTGCATTTGGATTAAAACTGAAAAAGAAAAGCAAGAGTTATATTCAAGATAAGATCAAATATGCATTGAAACTGGTAGATCTGGATGGGTTTGAACATCGAAAACCGGCATCCCTGAGCGGAGGTCAGCAGCAGCGTATTGCTATCGCCAGAGCCATCGTAAATGAGCCGGAGATCCTGCTTTTAGATGAGCCGCTTGGCGCATTGGATCTGAAAATGCGACAGGATATGCAGCGGGAATTGATTAAGATCAAAAACGAGGTTGGTATTACATTTGTCTATGTTACCCACGATCAGGAGGAAGCGCTGACTATGTCTGATCGTATCGTAGTTATGAATCAGGGGCTGATTCAGCAGATGGGCACGCCGGTGGATATTTACAATGAGCCGCAGAACGCTTTTGTAGCAGATTTTATCGGAGACAGCAATATTATCGATGGCATCATGCCGGAGGATTGTCTGGTGGAGATCCTTGGTCAGAAATTTGTCTGTGTGGATACTGGGTTTGCAAAAAATGAAAATGTGGATGTGGTTATCCGACCGGAGGATGTGGTCATTCGTCCGGAAGGCGAAGGTATTCTGGATGGAGAAGTGCTTTCTGTGCTTTTTAAAGGCGTACATTATGAGAGTAAGATCCGTGTCCGGGGATTTGAGTGGATGGTACATTCCACACTTCCGACAAAACCGGGAACGATGGTTGGCATCTATGTAGATCCTGAAAATATTCAGATTATGCACAAGCCAAAGTCAAAAGACGAAGAGACCATAAAGGAAGAGGATAACTAAAGATATGAAAAAACGGACATTTTTATCCACCCCATATCTGGTGTGGATGATCGGATTTATTATCATTCCATTGGTAATCATATTTCAGTATGCTCTGACAGATCAGGATGGTGGATTTACCATTTCCAATCTGCTGGCAATGTTTAATGCGATTCATCTGAAGGCATTTATCTTCTCTCTGGAGATTGCTTTGTTATGTACCGTTATCTGCATTGCAATCGCTTATCCGCTGGTTATGATTCTGAAGCGATTACATCTGGGAAGAAAAGGTTTTGTATTTTTCGTACTGATTCTTCCTATGTGGATGAATTTTATATTGCGTATTCTTGCATGGCAGATGATTCTTTCATCCAATGGAATCCTGAACCTGTTTCTGACAAAACTGGGATTTCAGCCTCTGGCGATTGCAAATACATGGGTCGCCATACTGATCGGTGTGGTATATGATTATCTTCCATATATGGTGCTTCCGATTTATAACTCCATTATGGAAATTGATGAAGACATCGTAGAAGCTGCAAGGGATCTGGGAGCCGGACCGAGAGCGGTATTTGGAAAGGTTATCTTTCCATTGTCTCTGCCGGGGCTTATGAGTGGAATCGTTATGGTATTCGTACCTTCTATGACATCTTTTGTAGTGTCGGATATTCTCGGCGGCGGTAAGCTGCAGCTGATCGGTAATGTTATCGAGCAAGAGTTTCTTACCAATATGGATTGGCATATGGGATCGGGACTTTCAGTTATGCTGATGATCTTTGTGCTGATCACGACTGCTTTTACGATGAAAAATGATACGGATGGGAGGAGTTCTGCGATATGGTAAAAAAAATAGGGGACTTCTTTTCAAGATTTTATTTTGTTCTTGTAATGATATTTATGTATGCGCCCATTGCAGTACTGATCGTATTGTCTTTTAACTCATCACGGTCAAGAGTTGTGTGGGGCGGATTTACACTGGACTGGTATGTTCGGTTATTTTCCAATCGTCAGATTATGGAATCATTGAAGACAACAATCATACTTGCGCTGCTTTCTTCTGTAATCGCAACGCTGATCGGTGTGACTGCTGCAATCGGTATCTCTGCCATGAGACAGCGGAATTTCCGGGTAACGATGGCATTTACCAATATTCCCATGCTGAATGCAGATATTGTTACAGGTATTGCACTAATGCTGTGGTTTGTACGTTTTATGCCGCTGGGCTTTTCCAGTGTGCTGATCGCGCATATCACGTTTAATATTCCATATGTCATATTAACGGTTATGCCAAAGATCCGACAGATGAATGTCAGCGTTTACGAGGCGTCCAGAGATCTGGGAGCCGGAGCTGTATATGGATTTGTACATGTGGTATTGCCGCAGCTCATGGGGGGCATCGTTTCCGGTTTTTTTATGGCATTTACGATGTCTATGGATGATTTTGTGATTACTTATTTTACAAAGGGTGCAGGAATTAATACGTTATCCACAATGATCTATGGGGAAATCCGAAAAGGAATCAAACCGGAGATGTATGCGTTATCCACATTGATCTTTGTTGTAGTGCTTGTCGTATTATTGCTGATCAATTTTATTCCGGAAAGACGTGAAAAGATGCGGGAGAAGCAGATGTTTCAGACAGCGGGGCGATAGATAGCGGAAGCGTTCTTTCTGACAGACATTGTGATACAAAAACAGAAAATACGGCATCTGCGGGAGATGGTGTAAAAATGACAGCAATGTTCGGATCAGGAAAACAGATGATTGAAAAATTGCAAGAGAGATGTATAAAAAAATAGAGACAAAGAGAAAGGGAAAGAAAGATGAAAAGAAAATTAATTCGTTTTGCAGCGGCAGCAGTTGCTGTATGTCTGTGCGGTTCATTAGTTGCCTGCGGTGGAGGAAGCACACAGAAAGCAAAATCTACAGGAGAGACACTGACGGTTATCAATTACAGTGAATACATGGATCCGGATGTGATTCAGATGTTTGAAGATGAGACTGGAATTGAGGTTAAATATGAGGAAGCCCTGACACCGGAAGAAATGTATACAAAATATAAATCCGGCGCAATTCAGTATGATCTCGTATGTTCTTCAGATTATATGATAAAACGACTGATCGAGGAAGGCGAAGCTCAGAAAATTAACATTGACGGTATGGAGTACAAAGACAATATCGGGGATAAATACTGGGAATTTTCAAAGGCTTTTGACCCGGAGAACGAATATTCGGTGCCATATTTCTGGGGAACGCTTGGAATCCTTTATGACAAGACAAAAGTGAAAGCGCCGGTAGACAGCTGGAGCGTATTGTTTGACGGTTCTTATGCCGGAGATATCATTATGCAGAACAGTATGAGAGATACTTATATGGTTGCCTTGAAATATCTCGGATATTCTGTAAATACGACGGATCAGAATCAGATCAATGAGGCGCAGCAGCTTCTGCTGAAACAGAAAAGCGATGTGCAGGCATACCTGGTAGATGAAGCAAGAGATGAGGTTGTAGCAGGAAATGCAACAATGGCAGTAGTATATTCCGGAGAAGCATATCTTGCAAAAGAGTACAATGAGAATCTTGAATATGTGATTCCGAAAGAAGGATCTAACGTATGGCTGGATTCCTGGTGCGTATCCAAAAACTGTAAAAATACAGAAGCGGCAGAGAAATTCCTGAATTTCCTGTGCCGTGAAGATGTGGCGGAGAAAAACTTTGAATACATTTATTTCTCTACGCCAAATGAGGCCGTTATTGATTCCATGTCTGAAGAGGACAGAAATAACGAGGCAATGGTACCTTCTGAGGATGCGACCAAAAACTGTGAGGTCTGTACGATGATCGATCCGGAGACTACAAGCTATATGAACAATCTATGGAAAGAGTTGAAAGCAAACTAGCGAAAAATGATTTTATGATATAATGAGCGCAAGAGAGTCGACATACTCGTATGATTGACGAACGGCGAATATTGGTCATGAACCGTTTTTGTTCATGATATAATGAGCGCAAGAGAGTCAACGCGCTCGCATGATTGACGAACGGCGAATGTCGATATGTCACCAGACAAAGACAATGGAGTGAGATTCAGATGAAATATCAGATTCTGACAGGAGAACAATTTAATATTGATTTTCTTCCGAAAGTTATGGCGTTGGATGCGGAGTGTTATGCAGATGAATATGTTGGCGAACTTGCTAATATGGAAGAACGCTATCTCAGAAATAAGAAAAGCTTTGTATGTATCATGCAGGGGGAAGAGCTGGCCGGATATATTAACTTTTTTCCGGTAAAGCCGGCTCTGTGGGATGAAATCGTTGAAACCGGACAGATGATACGGGATGATGATATTCGTGGAGAAGAGATGGCGGATTATTCAAAAGAAGAGCCAAACCGTCTGTTTATCATTTCTGTTGTCATAGCGCCGAAGTACCGTTCTGATAAGGATGCGGTCATTACACTTACCAATGCGTTTGCTGATTATCTGAACAGTCTGGAAGCAGATGGGTATGCCATAGATGCGATTTCGGCAACAGCAGTTTCGGAAGATGGCATGAAATTTCTTAGAACCCGGAATTTCTGTCTTTACCGCGAGATTGAGGATGAAAATAAAGTATATGTCTGTGATGGGTTGTATCTGCGGAAATTGTTGAAAAAAGATTTTTACATCAAAACCCACAAAGATGACATTTACCTGTTTCTGCCCTATGCGGAAAACCAGAAAAATCCCAAAAGCCGTTATATTTTTGAAAATGGGGAAAACTATAATAATCCGGAGCTGGAGATTGAAAAAAAGGCACAGCTTCTTCTTCAGGAACTGGAAGGGTGTCTGGAGTACGAGTGCAGGAATGATGTTGCAGAAGAACTTACAAGAACATATCTGGGAGAATTTTTGTTCCTGCACACAAATGATGAATATCCGGAGGACGGTGCTCGACCGGTCATCATAGGCGAAGAGAAGGTGTATATTTCTGTGCTTGCTCATGAATCCTCGCATATGTTTGTGGTAAACCTGTTTATTCCGAACAGCCGGTATTCTACTTCTCAGGTAGAAGACCAAAATAGTCAGGACTATCTTATGATACGAAAACCGGGAGATATGGATAAGAACGGTTTTTATCAGTATATGTTGCTGGATGATTTTTTACAGGAGCAGTATGGATTGATTCGTTGCGGACAGGGAAAAAATCTGATCTGTATGTCAGCTAGGCCTGCAAATGACGGAGAATTTTATAATATATTAAGTGGCGAAGTATACAACAGCATGCATCAGAGTTTTCGGATAGGTTATCCGGAACTGGCGGAATGTGCCGTAAATAACAGAGCAATCTATGATTATTATGAGACATATCTGACGGAGATTGTAGATGCGCTGATTCTGTATAATTATGAAGATGGTCTGGAAGAACGGATTCCAGTTATGGCAACGTATGTGTTTATCGTAGAACTGGTTATTTTTCAGAATACTTCACTGAATAAGATGACGCAGAAAGTTACAAGGGCGCTGTCTAAAGATGGAGAGGTTTCGCTGCAGTATATTCAGAGGCTGTATCAGGATTATGCGAGAAGTGTAAAGTTCTGGCAGAGAGGAAATTTTAAATATTTTGGTACACAGCGGGAAGCAGACCGTGTAAGAGAAGCGTTTGGCAACGAGACGCTTCGAAATGATTATTATGAACAGCAGGAATTTCTGGAGCATATGGTGGAACTGAAAAATGCGCAGGATGAGAAGCGCAGTAACTATGTGATCAACATCGTTGCAATCATTCTTGCGGTTGTTCAGGTTCAGAGCTTTTTCGTTGCGATCATCGGTAAAGTATATGGAAAATTCGGAATTGGCGCATCTACCGCAGAGGACAGTATCAATATCATGCTGGTATGCGGAATTCTGTTTATTCTGCTGATATGGTATCTGCTGTACCGTAAGGGAATTTATATGGAACGGAAAAGCTTTCAGCAGGATATGTATAATGTAAAAGAACATATGAGTGGAAAGGAGAAAGATACGGATGAATCATGAATTTCTCTGGAATAAAAAAAGACTCTGGTTCTGGATTTTGCTTGGGGTCGCTTTCGTCCTTTCTTTTGTAACTCCTCTTCGTTTGGATGAGGGAGGAGAGCTTACTTGTTTCAGCATGTTGGTTATTTGTCTGATCGGCTATTTCCTTGGGGGAAGTAAAGGTGTGCTGGCAGCAGTCATATTTGGCGTCCTTCGTTTTCTGGTGGGATTTCCTTATGCGGATAATCTGGCGGAGATCATTGATGATCTGGTGGGATTTGGGCTTTTGGGAGCATGTGGCGTGCTGCTTCAGAAGAAAAAGATCCTGCAATTTAAAAATGCGTTTCTGCTGGCAGCGCTTCTGCGGTATGCAGAAAGTGTATGGAATTGTATTTTCTTTTATTACCGGACGGATATGAGCCTGCTTTGGAATATAAAATACGGGTTTGTGTATTGTGCCGGATATATAGGGGCAGAACTGATCATTACTTATATTGTATTATCGGTTCCGGTAGTGATGGAGGCTGTGGATTTCCTGAAATATGTGGTTACACATCCTTACGACGATGATCTGGATACATACTAAAGAGGTTAATGCGAAGCGTGACATGTGATGGAATATGTTATATAATGCGGGTATAGCTGTTTTTGGAAAGGCTGTCCCCGCATTATTGTTGGGAAAATTTGAAACGCAGATTGGAGTTTAGAATGAAAAACGATTTACTGACCATTGGAAATTTTACGGTTCACGGATATGGACTGATGATTGCTATAGGTATTATCGCTGCTTATTTTATGGCGGAATGGCGGGCAAAACGGCAGGGACTTGAAGAGAAACATATTTTTCCATTGTTAATATGGGGAGTTGGATTTGGAATCGTTGGAGCAAAGGTGCTGTATTATATTACGATATTGGATGAGATCATTCAGAATCCAAAGGTTATGCTGAATATTGCAGATGGCTTTGTCGTGTATGGAGGCATCATCGGCGGCATTCTGGCGGGCTTTGTATATTGCAAGGTAAAGAAAATTTCATTTTTTGCATACTTGGATCTGATCGTGCCATCTATCGCGCTGGCACAGGGATTTGGACGACTGGGGTGTTTCCTGGCAGGCTGCTGCTATGGAATGGAAGCGCATACTGCATTTGCCATAACGTTTACTAATTCAGCATTTGCGCCAAATGGCGTGCCGTTGGTACCGACGCAGCTGATCTCAAGTGCATTCAACTTTGCAAACTTCGCAGTGCTTTGCCTGATCGCATCCCGTAAAGTATCGCCGGGAAAAGTCAGTGCATGTTATCTGATCTTCTACAGTGTGGGAAGATTTATCATCGAATTTTTCCGGGGAGACCTGATCCGTGGATCCGTAGGCGCGCTGTCCACGTCACAGTTTATTTCAATCTTTGTGGCAATCTTCGGAGTGGTGCTGTTGTTTATCTCTCATAAATTGGAGAAACGGAATATTAATATATAAATAAGAACAAAAATATCCGCCTGAAAGCATGGTATATATTATCTGGTTTTCGGCGGATTTTTTTAAGTTTTTTACTTGGTGTTGGAAATTGATAGATGGTATTATAAAAATGTACCATCTATTATTGTATAGATATATTTGAAAAGTAGTAATAGTTGATATTGTGAAAATAATTTACTATAAAAGTATGATTTTTTAATGTGAGATATTTTGATAAAATGATTCAGATAGCAATTCGACAACGTATATGAAACAGAAAAACGGTACATCAGAACAGACACTTGTGAACGACTGAGTTCCGCAAGTTTTGTGCAGGCTGGAGTCGCCAGTCTTCAATAGGCGATGGGAAGCCTGCACGATAAAACCGCAGCGGAAGGAAGGTAGTGAGCACCGTGGCTGTTCTGATGTACCGTTTTTCTGTTTTAGATGTGTATCGTTTTATCACGGGAAGACATCAGTTATTCGTTTCATTTTCCACCGGATCTTTCAGGATCTTATCCGGAATCTGCACAGCTGGCTGTGTCGGATTATCCTGCGTATTATTGCCGTTGATCAGATCATTTTCGGTTGTATCTTCTACACTTCCGGCATCTTTATCCGGATCTGCAGCAGGTGTATCTATCGGTGTATCCAGTGGTTTGCTCCATGTCAGCGTGTTAGAAGAGCGGAAGATCGTATCGCTGGAACCCAACTGATTTACAACGATAGAATCGCCGTTGTTGATATCCGACAGGGAAATCTGTAAAACGGTGCTGTTCAGATATTGGGTGTCTGTTTTTTTGCCGTTCAGATAAATTTTGCTCCATGGAGTAAAGTTTTTGCCATAGATATTCAGCTTTGTGCCGTCACTGCTGAGAGCGCATCGTTCTATGACAACATCCTGAACTCCCATTTCCATATCTGAAGCAGTGAAGAGATCTTGCTGGTCATAAACATATTTTTTGCCGTAAAGCACATCGTACTGAAGAATTTTCAGACTGCTCATATAAGTACGTCTGGAAAGGTTGTTCTGCTCCATTTCAGACTGATGGTAACGGAAGAAAGTTCCTTCATGGATGCCTAACTGATCCGTGATATGTGCCATCAGCTGATAGGAAGTCACATCCTGATCCTGTTTTTCAAGGCCGAAATTGTTCCAGGTCACATATCGTGTCTTATAGATATCGCCACTTTTCATGTTGGAATTTTCCAGTCCCATGGTTGGGAGATGGTCGCCGTAGAGAACGACGATGGTTTTTTCATCTCGTTTGGACAGGTCTTCGATCAGATTGCCGATAAACTGATCGACTTCTGAAACTTCATTTACATAATATTCCCACTGATTATTTTTTTCTTCTGTAGAAGCGCCGGAGACTTTGATCGCCGGATTGGAAAATACTTTTTCTGTAGGATAACTTCCGTGGCTCTGAACCGTAATGGTATACAGAAAATCAGACTGGTCCGGAGTAGAATCCAGAATTTTATTTGTTTCGCCTACGAGAATGTCGTCAGTTGGCCAGGTACCGATTTCGTTATATTTCTGAATGTTCATCAGTTCTTTGCTGGTAAAGGTATCAAATCCCATATTGGAAAATACTTTTGCGCGGCTGTAGAAATTACCGCCGTTGTTATGCAGCGCATGAGTCGCATAGCCAATCTGGGAGAGATCACTGGCGATACTTTCGCAAGGTGTGGATTTTAAGACGGTCTTATATGGATATTCACCGAGACCGAAATACTGGATTGCCATACCGGTAAGAATCTCAAATTCTGTATTTGAAGTTCCGGCGCCAACAACCGGCACAGTCAGATAACCGGTGCTGTAATGTTTCTGCAGATAATGATAGTTTGGGATCGGATCTTCGGAAGTAGTCAGGAAATTAACATCGCCCGGATCAATAAAAGATTCCAGCTGAACAAAAATAATATTTGGAATATCGGATTCAGAGACAGCAGTCTCGTCCGTATGTATGGAATCTTTGATCAGCTGAACCGTATCATCTGAATAATTGACCGGTTTGCTGACTCCGGTATCTACTACGCTGGCAGCAAAACAGTAGGCAAATCCATAGTCTGAATATCCCTGGGCAAGGTTGCCGAAGTATCCGGCAAGTACGCCTGCGTGGATTGCTCCTTTGGTAATAAACGGAACCGCTGCCACTGCTGCAACAAGGATGATCAGATTTCGGATTCTTGGGATATGATCCTGATGGGAAGGCCCTTTGAGGAAAAACCATACCAGAAAGACTGCAAGCAGAATCAGACCGATAATGATCAGCAGCGTCTGTCCTGCGGTCACATATTTGCTGTTTTTCATATTCAGCAGATCGCCTACCAGTTTCAGATCCGTAAAGTTAAATGGCGTCACTCTGGAAGCCAGTACACAGCTGTTGATGATTCCAAGGAGCAGCCAGAAGACAGATATGACGATCCGGAAGAAAAATCTCCTGTAAAACAGATAAGGAATCAACAGTGTGACAAATACAAGCATTGCATTGTACAGAAATACCAGCGGATGTCCGGTAGTAAAATGCCATGCCTCGGAAAAAGAATGCCTTGACAGCCATTCAATGACAAAGATCAGTACAAGAGATAAGATTCCATGAAAAATCAGAGAAAATTTTTCAAATGTCTGCATATGGGAGCCAAAGGATGGTTCCGGGGTATGTAGTTCACCAAAAGAGAGGCGTCCGCGTCGTCCGCGTCCTCTGTAGTCCGAAATAATAATCGGTTTTTCATCATTTCCAAAGCGCATGTGAAATCTCCTTATATTATGGCAGTATGTTATACCATGTATTATTTATAAAAACGTGTTATGACAGAAACAAACGTTATATTACTGTTAAAATCCTGAGTCGAAGAGATATTACATCTATTGAGAGCAAAAGTCAATGAACAGAATGAATGTTTTGAAAGAATTTATTTGCCTGATAAGATATAATGAGCGCAAGAGAGTCAACGTGCTCGCATGATTGACGAACGGCGAATGTTGATCATAAGCCGCTTTTGCTTATGATATAATATCCCAATATCAACTTATCATAAGGTAAAAATATGAAGATATTGTGAAGAAAAAAGGAAAGATATTGTGAAAAAGTTTACAGAAAAGAAAGAGGTCAAAACTTGAAGAGAAGCGGTACTTATGGTAAGATAGTTTATCTGAATGAATTAATATGGGGTTATTATAGTATTATATGATAGTGAACGATCAGAAGTTTTTCATCGGATAAAACGATGATCTGACCGGAAAAATAAGCGTTGATTTCGTGATGCAGCTTGCCGGGAATGGATACAGGTTCAAAGGCAGATATTTGATTTTTCGGCAGGCAGTTTCAGTCTGGAAAGTTTTAAAGGAGGGAGTACATGGGAGCAGTAAGATGTTTTTTGTGTGGTGGACGGGTATCAAATGGTGTATGTACCGAATGTGGAATGCCCCAGCGAAAACGTTCAGAAGAATATAATCTGAATAACAGTCCTTGTGATGCCGGACCTATGACGCATGTACATGACCATGGAACAGAGGACAGACGAAGGGAAAGCGCTTCAGAGCAGAGAATTCGGCGAAACCGTGCTGCCCGAGGAATAGCAGTAATCGTTGTATGTGTTATTATTATCGTGAGTATCGTTGGACTTGTGGAAAATAACCATATTGATTTTCCTGGGAATGACATGAACTGGGAAAATCATGAGAGCAGCAAGACATATTCCGATGATTATTACGATTTCGTGACCTATGAGATCAGTGACAGTGGAGAGTCTTATACAGATACGTTGTATGCAGGGTATTATACGGTAGGTTATGATCTCCCGGAAGGCGTTTATACAATGAATCTGGAATCCGGAAGCGGCTCTGTCGAGATCAATAATGATGGACAGAAGATCTATATGTATGAGAGTCTGGGCACCGATTATGGGTATGAGACATTAGAAAATGTCCGTTTATATCAGGGAACTCATATCATTGTCAGTGGGGGAACAGAACTGGAAGTTTCTACTGAGAATGCGCAGATGAATCAAGCAGTTTCCAAAACAGAAAATCCACTGGATCCGGTAAATGGAACTGTTGAAGTTACGGATCGTGCCCTTGTAGCAGGAATCGATTTTCCGGAGGGAAGCTATGACATCTGGTGTACAGATTCCTTTGGTGTGGTGTCACTTACCTATGGTCAGTCCGGCACGGATGATTATGAGACCTATGGAAGTTTTCTGATCCAGTCAGAGAAGGATGCGCAGGAGTATTCCGACATGGATGATTACGCTGTCTGTATATATAATGTAAATATGAAATCAGGCATGTCTGTCTATGCTGGCGGCACACCGTTAAAGCTGGTGCCATCCCAATATGCGGCGGCAGACCTTGAGATAGATGATACACAGGAAGGAGAACAAAATGTCCAATATTATTAGTGATGAAACGATTGAATATGTAGGTATTCTGGCAAAGCTTGAACTTTCCGGAGAAGAGAAAGAGCAGGCGAAAAAAGATATGGGAAGTATGCTGGACTACATTGACAAGTTAAATGAGCTTGATACTTCAGGCGTAGAGCCGATGTCCCATGTATTTCCGGTAAATAATGTATTCCGGGAAGATGTGGTAACAAATGGCGATGAACATGAAAAGATACTGGCAAATGCACCGGAGGAAAAAGACCAGAGCTTTAAGGTGCCGCGTACAGTAGAATAGAAGGAGATATACGAAATGGGCTTGACAAGTTTGACAGCCGTTGAATTAGGCAAGAAGATCAAAGCAAAAGAAGTAACCGTAGAAGAAGCAGTAAAAGCTTCTCTAGAGCAGATCAAAAAATCAGAGAGCGTCATCAACGCTTATGTGACCGTAGATGAGGAAGGCGCATTGAAACGTGCAAAGGAAGTACAGGCAAAGATCGATGCAGGCGAACTGACCGGTCCTCTGGCCGGCGTACCGGTAGCCATCAAAGATAATATGTGCACCGAAGGCATGCTGACTACCTGCAGTTCCAAGATCCTTGGCAACTTTATCCCGACATTCAGCTCTCAGGCAGTGCTGAATCTGGAAGCAGCAGGAGCGGTTATCATTGGCAAGACAAATATGGACGAGTTTGCCATGGGAAGTACCACAGAGACTTCTGCATACGGCGAGACAAGAAATCCATGGAATACAGATCATGTGCCGGGCGGTTCTTCCGGTGGTTCCTGTGCGGCAGTGGCAGCAGAAGAGTGCTTCTATGCCCTTGGTTCTGATACCGGCGGATCGATCCGTCAGCCGAGTTCTTTCTGTGGCGTGACCGGTATCAAACCGACTTACGGTACTGTATCCCGTTACGGACTGATCGCTTACGGTTCTTCTCTGGATCAGATCGGACCGGTAGCAAAAGATGTGACAGACTGTGCAACGATCCTTGAGATCATTGCATCCCATGATAAAAAAGACTCTACTTCTGTAGAGAGAGAAGATCTTGATTTTACATCTGCCCTTGTAAAAGATGTAAAAGGTATGAAGATCGGCATTCCGAGAGATTATTTTGGCGAAGGCCTTGATCCGGAAGTAAAAGAGGCAGTGCTTCATGCAGCAGAAGTTCTGAAAGAACAGGGAGCCATCGTAGAAGAGTTTGACTTAAGTCTCGTAGAGTATGCGATCCCGGCATATTATGTCATCGCATCTGCGGAAGCAAGCTCCAACCTTGCCCGTTTTGACGGTATCAAATACGGATATCGTACCGAAGAGTATGACGGACTTCATAATATGTATAAAAAGAGCCGTTCCGAAGGCTTTGGCGCAGAGGTAAAACGTCGTATCATGCTGGGCTCTTTCGTATTAAGCTCCGGATATTATGATGCATATTACCTGAAAGCACTGAGAACAAAAGCGCTGATCAAACAGGCATTTGACAAAGCATTTGAGACCTATGATGTTATCCTCGGACCGGCAGCTCCTACTACAGCGCCGAAGCTGGGAGATTCCCTGTCTGATCCGATTAAGATGTATCTTGGCGATATTTATACGATTTCTGTAAACCTGGCAGGACTTCCGGGAATCAGTGTACCGTGTGGTGTGGATTCCAAAGGACTTCCAATCGGTCTGCAGCTCATCGGAGATTGCTTTAAAGAGAAAAATATTATTCGTGCAGCGTATACCTTTGAACAGACACATGAATTTCAGAGATGTCCGCTGGTAAGAGAGTAGGAGGATACAAGCATGAGTAAACAGTATGAAACTGTCATTGGCCTGGAAGTACATGTAGAGCTGGCCACAAAGACAAAAATTTTCTGCGGATGCTCTACCGCATTTGGCGGAGCGCCGAATACACATACATGCCCGGTTTGTACCGGTATGCCGGGTTCCCTGCCGGTGTTGAATAAACAGGTGGTAGAATATGCGGCAGCAGTTGGTCTTGCAACCAATTGTACCATTACCCAGTATTGCAAATTTGACCGTAAAAACTATTTTTACCCGGATAACCCACAGAACTATCAGATCTCTCAGTTGTATCTTCCAATCTGCAGAAACGGCCACGTAGAGATTGAAACAGAGAATGGAACAAAAAATATCGGCATCCATGAGATCCATATGGAAGAGGATGCAGGTAAACTGATCCATGATGAGTGGGACAACTGCTCACTGGTAGATTACAACCGTTCCGGTGTACCACTGATCGAGATCGTATCTGAGCCGGATATGCGTTCCGCAGAGGAAGTTATCGCTTACCTGGAAAAACTGCGTATGATCATCCAGTATCTGGGTGCATCAGACTGTAAACTGCAGGAAGGCTCCATGCGTGCCGATGTCAACCTGTCCGTAAGAGAAGTGGGAGCAACTGAGTTCGGTACGAGAACAGAGATGAAAAACCTGAACTCCTTCAAAGCTATCGCACATGCCATTGAGGGCGAGATGAACCGTCAGATTGACCTTATCGAAGAAGGTCGTGAGGTTATTCAGGAGACACGCCGCTGGGATGATAATGTGGGTGCTTCTTATGCAATGCGTTCCAAGGAGGATGCACAGGATTACCGTTACTTCCCGGAACCGGATCTGGTGCCAATCGTAATCAGCGATGAGTGGCTGGATGAAATCCGTTCCAGACAGCCGGAATTCCGTACAGAGAAACTGGCAAGATACAAAGAGGAGTATGAGATTCCGGAATACGATGCGCAGATCATCACAAGCTATAAGAAGATGGCTGATATCTTCGAGGCTACCACAGCTATCTGCAACAAACCGAAAAAAGTTTCCAACTGGCTGATGGTAGAGACCATGCGTCTGTTAAAAGAGCATGATATGGAGCCGGATGAGATTCCGTTTTCTCCGGAAAACCTTGCAAAACTGATCGAGCTTGCAGATGCAGGTACCATTAACAGTACTGTAGCAAAAGAAGTATTTGAAGAAGTGTTCAAAAATGATATTGATCCGGATGCTTATGTAGAAGAAAAAGGTCTGAAAACGGTAAACGATGAAGGCGCGCTCCGTGAGACAATCCAGCAGATCATTCAGGATAATCCGCAGTCAGTAGAGGATTATCACAATGGTAAGACAAAAGCCATCGGATTCCTGGTTGGACAGACGATGAAAGCAATGAAAGGAAAAGCAAATCCGGGTATGGTAAACCAGATCCTGAAGGAATTGCTGTAAATAAAATAAAAATGTATTGTAAAGAACAGATTCAGGATTATATGGAGCGCATTCATTTTCATGGGGAAGCAGATCTGACAAAAGAAACACTGGATAAGCTGATCTATGCGCATCAGACTGCGATTCCCTTTGAAAATCTGGATGTCTACGAGTATCATAAATCGATTTCACTGAAACCGGAGGATCTGTTTCAGAAGATGGTCACAGACCGCAGAGGTGGATATTGCTTTGAGATGAATGGACTGTTTGGATATATGCTGCAGTCTATGGGATTTGATGCAAGACCATGTCTGTGCCGGGTCATGTTTGGGCTGACTGATTCGTCACAGAACCTGTTTGACCATCGCGCAAATATCGTGACGCTGGATGGAAAACAGTATTTCTGTGAAGTCGGTATTGGCGGCGCTATGCCGCCGGCTGCCATGGAACTGCCTGCCGGCGATGGATGGGTCAAAGATGCACCGGATATCTGGCGGCAGATGCGGGGAGAAGAATTCTGCATCCGTCCTATTGAGCCGGGATGGTATGGAACGATGCGCCGGGTTCAACTGGATCGGGATATTTACGATGATCCTTTTGACCGGAAAGAGCGTCTGGAGGTTATGTTCTGTACAGCAGAAGTCCATGAGATGGATTTTACTTCTCTGAACTATTATCTGTCCCAGTCCGATGACTCCATGTTCCGTCAGCGCCGGGTAGTAAACCTGCGGACTGCGCATGGTTACCGCGCACTGACCAATCATACCTATCGGGAAGTGATCGATGGCATACGGCAGGAAAAAGAATTGACCCCAGAAGAACTTCCGGATATGTTAAGAGAAAAATTTGGCTTAAATATACAATAGCAGCAAACGGGACAATTCCTTACTGCCTGTAAGGATAGTAACCATAAATATATTGCAGTAGAAAGTAGAGTAAAAATGTCAGATAAAGATTTCATTGATGGAGATTTCAGAGAAGAGATTCCCGAAGATGAGAAACGGGATCAGAATGTGGAAACATCTGAAATACATCCAACGAATGATCATGTAAATGAAAACACCACATATACCGATCATAAGGATGACTATGAGGATATCTGTTATCTTTGTCATCGACCGGAGAGCGTTGCGGGAAAGATGATTCATATCCCAAACAACATATCAATCTGTGTAGATTGTATGCAGAAAACTTTTGATAGTATGGGAAATATGGGCGCATTTCCGGGAATGGGAGGCATACCGGGATTTTCCATGAATCTGGATCCATCCATGTTTTTTCAGCCGGTAAACGGGAATTTAGAAAATGGAAATTCGGAAAATGGCGCTTCAAACGGAAATGCAGACGGTAATTCTTCCGAAGAGAATAACCAGAGTGCAGACCAGAACGCAGATGTGAATGACGGAAATAATAACGGAAACGGGGGAAGCATCAATATCGGAGATCTGTTTGGTTCTGGTAAGATGCCGCACATCAGTCTTGTGAATATGGCGGATTTCCAGAATATGATGGGTGGAAACCAGCAGCGTGTGAAGAAGAAAAAGAAGGGCGAAAAGAAAGAGCCGGTACTGGATATCAAGAAGATTCCGGCGCCGCACAAGATAAAAGCCAGCCTGGATGAATATGTCATCGGTCAGCAGCATGCTAAGAAAGTCATGTCCGTTGCCGTATACAACCATTATAAACGTGTTGCCAGCAATTATGATGATGGCATTGAAATCGAAAAATCCAATATGCTTATGATCGGACCTACAGGTTCCGGCAAGACATATCTGGTAAAGACCCTTGCCAGACTGTTGGATGTGCCGCTTGCCATTGCAGATGCCACATCCTTGACAGAAGCCGGTTATATCGGCGATGATATCGAGAGCGTGCTTTCCAAGCTTCTTGCAGCTGCAGACAATGATGTGGAAAAGGCAGAACGAGGAATCGTATATATCGATGAGATTGATAAGCTTGCCAAAAAGAAAAATGCCAACCAGAGAGATGTCAGCGGTGAATCCGTACAGCAGGGAATGCTGAAACTCTTAGAAGGTGCAGAGGTAGAAGTACCGGTGGGCGCAAGCAGTAAGAATGCCATGGTTCCGATGACAACCATTGATACAACAAATATTTTGTTTATCTGTGGCGGCGCGTTTCCGGGACTGGAAGAAATCATCAAAGAGCGTCTGACTAAACATTCCACTATGGGATTCCAGTCAGATCTGAAAGATAAATATGACGAAGATGAAAATATCCTAATGAAAGTGACTACCGAAGATGTGCGTAAATTCGGTATGATACCGGAGTTTATCGGACGACTGCCGATTCTGTTCTCTCTGGAGTCACTGACAGAAGATATGCTCATGGAGATCTTAAAAGAGCCGAAAAATGCTATTATCAAACAGTATCAGAAGCTTCTGGCGCTGGATGAAGTCAAACTGGAATTCGACGAGAAAGCTCTTCGTGCCATTGCGAAAAAAGCAAAAGAGAAAAAAGTTGGAGCCAGAGCCCTTCGTTCTATTATCGAAGAATATATGCTTGATATCATGTATGAAATCCCGAAAGATGAAAATATCGGAACGGTACTCATCACAGAAGATTATATTGAGCGCAAAGGCGGACCGGTAATTACCATGCGGGGGTGCCCGGAACTCCCGTTGAATGAGTAGAAAGGATATGGAGAACAATGAAGAAAAAACTTGTAATCGGTATTCTGGCAGCAGCAGCTCTGATGCTTTCAGCATGTGGAACAGAGGGAGGCACACAGCCAGAGACAGGAGCATCCTCTTCTACAGAACAGAATACACAGGACAAGAAAACAAACGATAAAACAGTAGATGGCAGCAGTGCTTCTTCCGAGGGAGAGAAAGAGGATGCATCTCATAAAACAGGCAAGGTTGTAGAACCGATGGCCACTACAACAGATCTGCGTGAGCTGTCAGGAGATTATCAGGTATCATTTTCCACGTCCGATATCAAACAGGATGAGGATGGCGTAACCGTTCATCTGACCGTATATGAACAGGAACAGTTTGACGCAAAAGAAGTTCAGTCACTGGAAAAAGGCGACATTCTGATATTTGACGGAGAGACTGTTGTCGTATCATCCATGGAGAAAGATTCAGATGGATCTTATATAATAACGGATAAAGAGGGCGTAGAGTACAGTCTGGTAAAAAATTCGGACGGAAACAGTTATTATGAACTGGGAGTCAGTGATTCGTTAAACTATATCTCTGTCGGAGCGACAGATCTTCCGCTTTCTGTCGATTTTATTTACAAGGATCAGTCTAATCTGAACGAAAAAGGACGGACTGCAACGCAGGAAGATTTTAAAGAGATCGCTGAAGAATACCAGACCACATTCAGCGCAGCCGATACGACGGCAACTGTAAAAAATGGCGAAGTTATGGTAATTAATAAAGCTTACAGACCATAAAAATAAGAATAATGTAATAGAAACCTGCATAGAATGATAATAATTCGTTATATGCAGGTTTTTTATGTCTGAATGTGAAGAAAAGGTATATGCAGAAGAATATTATGATCTTCTGATTGATTATAACCGGGTGGAAAATTTTTTGATTCCGGAGTGTATACAGCGGATCAGTGAAATTTTGGATGTGGGATATTACTATGGAACAGGGATGCCAGCTCTGGATGTGCAGGAATACACTTATACATCAATTCCAAACTGTTTTTCCCTGACAGATATTTCAGCGCTGGATGTCAGCAATATCCTGATTCTGCAAAATCAGCCTACGCTGAACCTGAAAGGGCAGGGTGTCATGGTTGGGTTTGTGGATACCGGGATTGCTTACCAGAATCCTCTGTTCAGAAACAACGATGGCAGTACCAGGATTGCGGCAATCTGGGATCAGACATTAGCTGGGGGACGACACCCGGAAGGATTTCTGTATGGCACGTTGTTTGAACAGGATGAACTCGATGCGGCGCTTCGCAGTGAAGAACCGCTGCGTCTGGTTCCAACAGAAGACAGGAACGGACATGGTACATTTTTAGCAGGCATTGCAGCAGGTGGGGAGGATCCCGGGGCAAATTATATCGGTGCTGTGCCGGAGGCAACCATTGTTGTAGTGAAATGCAAAGAGGCAAAGCAGAATATCCGTTCCTACTATTGCATTACGGAGAATGCAGTCTGTTATCAGGAAAATGATATTCTGGCAGGAGTATCTTTTCTGCATCAGTTTGCAGAGCAGAAGGGCATGCCACTGGTCATCTGCATTGCCATGGGAACAAATATGGGAAGCCACACTGGTAACAGCCCCCTGTCTGTGTATCTGAATGGAATCGGTGCGAGAAGGGGACGGGCGATTACGATCGCAGTAGGAAATGAAGCCAATATGCGTCATCATTACTATGGGCAAAATATGAGTCAGGGAAGTGTGGACAATGTGGAAATCTCCGTAGGAAAAGGCGTGGAAGGGTTTACAATGGAACTCTGGGCGGCGGCTTCCGAACTGTATCAGGTGGGTATTCTTTCACCAACGGGAGAATTGTATCAGCCGGTTACCGGTGTAGGCGCGCAGTCGGGGGAACATCTCTTCTACTTTGAAAATACTCGTGTGATGATCTCTTATGCAGTGGTGCAGGGCAGCAGTGCCAGTCAGATGATCTTTATCCGGTTTCAGCAGCCGTTGCAGGGGATCTGGACGCTGCGGGTCACAGCAAGACGAGTTATCCGGGGCGAATACCATATTTGGCTTCCGGTGCAGGCATTCCTTACGGGGAATGTATTTTTTCTGCGGTCGAACCCAGATGTGACCGCTACAGTGCCGTCTTATACTCCATCTGCGGTTTCTGTAGGAGCCTATCATGCTTCCAACAGCATCCTGTATCCGGATTCCGGCAGAGGATACAGTGCCGATCAGGCAATCAAGCCGGAACTTGCGGCGCCCGGTGTGGATGTGAAGGGACCGTTGCCAGCAGGCGGGTATACCACCAGAACCGGCACAAGTGTATCTGCTGCTATTACTGCCGGGGCATGCACTCAGCTACTGCAATGGGGGATTGTGCAACGCAACAATATCACACTAAATTCTGCACAGATCGGTGCCATACTGATCCGGGGCGCTCGGCGAAATGCAGAGCGTAACTATCCGAACCGGGAATGGGGCTATGGAGCACTGGATGTGTATGAAGCGCTAAACCAGCTGCGGGATATATAAAAAGTAATAATTCAGGCATTATAACATGCATTTAAGAAAACCTTAAATATTTAGACGCTGTTTTTTCAGATGGATAGAATACAATAATAAAAAATAGTGTTTAATTTAAGTATGGGATTTATATTAAACAAAAGAAAAACGGATTTATAGAGAAAACAGGAGGGGTTGACATGGAAAAAGCATGGAAAATGTTTGTAACAGATAATGGATTAAATTCTTATCAGAATGAACGGCTGGAACAACGTGATTTTTATCGGTTGATCATTCTGTTACAAAATAATTATCGAGAGAGGATGTCCGAACGTCAGCCCCTGAAACGATCTTTTTTGTATAATCTTATGCAGCTGATCTACAAAGGAAATCAAAAATTCGAAAAAGAAACGGAAACAGAAAGGGCAGAACAGGTAAATGAATATGATGATAATAACCGTACATTTTATATTGATGGCCGCGCCGTGTATATTGGCTGGTGTACTTGTGGCGGAGTGTCTATCACTGCGCAGAATGCAGATGGAAATCCAAAAGTTGCAGAGATAGCTGATCTGTTGCAGCATCAGGATATCTGGTGGAACCGATAAGGATAGAAGATTTGAATGCTATCCGGAAAAAGGATAGTATATGTAGATACTATAACAAAGTTGTCTCGATATCATGTTTTCGGAAAAACTTTTCTACCAGTTTATCCCATGCCTGTTCCATCGATTTGTCCAGAGAAAAAATGCGGTAGGAAATGCCGGTAGTGGCGGTCAGTTTTCCATCTTTAAAGGTCAGGTTGATGAACATGGCTGAAATATCAGAAGGTGTAAAAGAACTGTCACATTGAGCCAGTGTACGCTGCATATTTTCCGGGGAAAGCTGGAATACAAACTGAAAATACAGAGGGACATTGCGCCCTTTCATCATAGAAAAACATGTCTCCCGTACAAGGGAAAACGGAATGCAGGGAAGATCCGTCAGTCCATGTGCTTCTAACTCTTCCGAAGAATAAAAGTCTTTTAACAGCCTGCCATCGATATGGTAGGCTGAAAATGTATGTATGGTTGCCTCTGACAGCAGAAAATGATCGAAAAGAGTGCCGCCAAGAAACTGTGCCATAAAATGTTTGATTTCGCTGATTTCAAGTGCTGTCATAAATAGGATCCTTTCCCCTAAAATATAATTTAGATATCCAAATAATTCCAATGTGCAGATGCAATATTGAAAAAATAAGAAAAACTGCTTATGGAAAATGTCCCGATCTTTACCACCTTCCGTAAGCCATCTGACAATTTTATTTGCGTACCGATAAATCAATATTTAAAGTATACCATACAAAAACTATTTTGAGAATGCACGAGAATGTGTTACACTGATAAAGATGTGAACTATCCGATTTTATACAGGGACAGTGGAATGGAGTTTAACATGTATATACAGGAATCTCAACTGATGCAGTTACTGGAAAGATCTGTATCAGCATATCATACAGTAGAAGAAACAGAAAAAAGATTACAGAAAGCCGGATTTCAGGAACTTTCCGGGGAAGGAAGCTGGGAACTGCATCCAAATGGTGCATATTATCTGAAAAGTGGTGGCACGACATTGTTTGCGTTTGTCATCGGACAGCATTGGAGTGGGGCAAAGAAGCTGCGTATGGGAGCTGCTCACACGGATTATCCGGGATTTTCCATTAAAAACAATCCGGATATCAGCGCCTGTGGTTACCAGAAGTTAAATGTAGAAGTATATGGCGGACCGATTCTCAATACATGGCTGGACCGGCCGTTGAGCGCTGCCGGTCAGGTGGTGCTTCGTTCGGATGATGTATGGCATCCGCATGTTCGGTTGGTGGATTTGAAAAAGCCGTTTTGCATTATTCCAAATCTGGCAATCCATATGAACCGGGAAGTGAACAAAGGTGTTGCATTGAACCGACAGACAGAACTGCTTCCGGTAGCAGGATTAGCGGGAGAAGATGTAGATAAAGAAGCATTTCTGACATATCTTGCAAAAGAGATTCAGGTAGACAAAGAGGATATTCTTGATTTTGACCTGCATTTATACAGCCCGGAAAAACCACAGATCATTGGCATAGAAGAGGATATGATCTCTGCCTGCCATTTGGACAATACGACCAGTGTGCAGGCATTGCTGGACGGCATTCTGGATGCAGCACGACAGGTAAATAAACAGACAGTCGAAGATGGTTCTGCAAACGGGAAATTGCCTGGCAGATATTCTGCAAATAAAAGTGTTGATGAGATTGACAGTGACGATGGAGAACAGAATGCAGAGTTGATAGAACAATCAGATAATCTGAACGGTATCCGGCTGATGGCATTGTTTGACCACGAGGAGATTGGCAGTCGTACCAAACAGGGAGCAGGTTCCATGCTTTTGTATCATGTATTGCAGAAAATCGGAAGCAGTGCTGCATTACAGAAAGCAGACTTTTTTGCTCATGAAATGTCTGTAGAGGAACTGTGTCAGGATGCGATGCTTTTATCTGTCGATGTGGCGCATGGCATTCATCCGAATTATGCGGGTAAGATGGATCTGACCAATCAGCCGGTTCTGGGAAAAGGATTCTGTATCAAGGAAGCATGCTCCCAGTCGTATGCAACAGACAGCTTTGCCATCGGCATTTTGCAACAGATATGTGACAGCCATCATATTGGATGGCAGAAATTTGTGAACCGTTCCGATCAGCCGGGGGGAAGCACACTGGGATCGATTGCATCAAGTTTCCTTCCGGTTCCGACAGTGGATATTGGTGTTCCGCTGCTTTCCATGCATTCTGTACGGGAACTGATGGGGCGTGCAGATATGGAAGCTTTGTCGGCATGCATCTCTGCTTTTTATCGTCAATCATGACACTGGAAATGAAAATAAAAAAGAACAGGGCAAATTGAGAGTATGAAAAGAAACAGAATAAAAGTGGGAGTATTTGCCATTGTATTGCTGCTGTTAGCGATGCTGTTTTCCGGATGTGGATCGGAGACCGAGATTTTGCATTTTGATCAGTCACATTTGAAGGAGAGCAGCTCCAAAGATCATTATGCTTATGGAACACTGACAGATGAAGAAAAAACGGTATATGATCAGATCGTACATGCTATTGAGGATCGAGAAGAGTCGGTACTGGTATCCACGAAAGATACGCGTGTGTTGGAAAAGGCCTATATGGCTATGCGTTATGATTATTGCGATTTTTTCTGGACGGATTCTTATGAGTATGAGTTGTATTCCAACAACCAGAAAGAGCCGGTCAAACTGTATTTCAAACCGGTATATAATTGTACAGAGGCTGAACAGGAGCAGTATCAGACACAGATTGATACAGAAGCAGAAAGAATGTTAAAGGATCTTCCAGAGAATGCTTCTGATTATGAAAAAGTTTATTATGTATATCGTACGCTGATACAGGAAACAAGTTATTCTGAAGAGGCGCAAAATAACCAGAATATCGTCAGTACGTTTGTAACGCATGAAACAGTTTGTCAGGGATATGCGTATGGTGCACAGTATTTGTTAAACAGAATTGGTATTCCGTGTATCACGGTCTGCGGTACCTCAGAAGGAGCAAATCATTCCTGGAATCTGATCCAGATGGATGGAGATTATTACTACATGGATGTGACCTGGGGCGAGATGGAATACTGGCAGGAACTGCAGGTTCCACCGGAATCTGCTTCCGGAATGGAAAATATGGAAGATGTGATCAATTACAGTTATCTTGGTGTTTCTGATAAGGATACTTCTTTTATGGAAAATCATATTCCACTGGATTATGTTCCTATGCCGGAATGTACAGCGACAAAAGACAATTATTACGTTCATGAAGGATTGTATTTTGACAGTTGGGATAAAAATGCGGTAGGTGCAGTGATCCGAAAAGCATATAATGCAGGAGATAATACGGTTTGTATAAAATTTGCTACGAAAGAATTATATGATACAGCTTTTTCATATATTATTGATGAGGATCACTGGGCAGATTACTGTGATGTGAAACGCATCACTTATGTGGATCAGTTTGATACAAATGTATTTATGCTGGATTTTTCCCCGGATACAGTGTATTCGGATTAGTAAAACAGGTGTGAGATGGCATTTTACAGATGGTTAATTGGCAGCTGTCTGTAGGAAAGTAGTGTGGAAAATATTTTTTCATAGCTATTTATGCCGCCAGTAAAAGTGCCAGAACGGACATGAAAATATAAAAAGACATCCTATTTGGAGCATTTCATACAGCTTATCAACGTCAGATTGATAATATGACTTGTGTGGCAAGCTGTATTGGCTCTGAATAGGATGTCTTTTTTGATGCGTTTTTGTTTTAAAACGCAATCATAACGGATGCCTAATATTCATCCTGTGAGAATCTGGAAAGGAACTGTTTCGTTCTTTCTTCCTTCGGATGCTCAAACAGTTCGATCGGATCGCCCTGTTCCAGAATATGACCGTCATCCATAAATACAACGTGGTTAGCCACATCACGGGCAAATGCCATTTCGTGGGTAACGATGATCATGGTCGTTTTGTTGTCTGCAAGTTCGCGGATAACCTTCAGTACCTCGCCGGTCAGCTCAGGATCAAGGGCAGATGTCGGCTCATCAAAACAGAGGATATCCGGCTGCAGGGCAAGGGCGCGGGCGATAGCTACACGCTGGCACTGTCCACCGGACAGCTGATGCGGATAATTTCCCATACGGTCTTTCAGACCCATCTGGATAAGGAGTCCTTCTGCCTGTTTCTGAATCTGGGAATGAATCTCTTTTTTATGTTCTTTATAATCCGACTGCTCTTTAGCCAGAAGCTCTTTAGCCAGCATAACATTCTGCAGGGCAGTGTACTGCGGGAAAAGATTGAAATTCTGGAATACAAGACCAAAATGCAGTCTTTTTTTGCGAACCTGGGATTCCTGCCAGGTTGCCGGGTTGCTGCCGTCAAACAGAATATCATCATTTACACGGATAATACCGGTATTCGGTCGTTCCAAGAAGTTCAGACAGCGCAGAAGCGTGGTCTTACCGCTTCCGGAGGAACCGATAATGGAAACGACCTGTCCTTTTTCCAGTGAAAAGCTGATGTCTTTTAACACCTCTGTCTTACCAAAGGATTTGCTGATATGTTCTACTTCTAAGATTGGCATATATGTTTCCTCCTGTTCTTATCTGAAATAATCCAGTTTCTTTTCCAGTTTGCCCAGTAAAACGGTAAGCACACCGTTCCAGATGAGATAGTAAACTGCGGTAAAGAATAATGGCCAGATCGCGCCGGAAATACCTTGAGATCCTTTCATAAAAGACTGACCTGCCCAGATGATCTCCTGAAGGGCGATGATACGTGCCAGAGAAGTATCTTTTACCAGTGTAATGATCTCGTTGGACATTGGAGGAACGATATTTTTGATCATCTGCATTAATTTGATGCGGCAGAAGATCTGTCGTTTTGTCATTCCCAGTACAAGACCGGCTTCTTCCTGTCCTTTTGGAACGCTCTGGATGCCGCCACGATAGATGACCGCAAAATAACATGCGTAATTCAGAATGAATGAGACAGCTGCAGCTGTAAAACGTCCGGTCTCTCCACCGCCCCATACAGGATTGTGAAGTACAAGACCCGGGAAATAGTAGATGATCAGCAGCTGGATCATCAGTGGCGTACCACGGAAGAGCCAGACAATCGTATTGATTACCGCACGGACCGGTTTAAAACGTGAAGTGGTTCCAAAGGAGATGACCAGTCCGAGAGGCAATGCTCCGATCAGTGTTACAAAAAATAATTTCAGAGTCTGTAAGAATCCGATGTTCAAAGAGTGAATGACGATAGGAAATTGTTCTCTGATTAAATCCATACGTTTATCCTGCTTTCTAAATGTATTATAAGTTACCTGTATGATTATCGGAGGATCGATGATAGGAACTCAACGAATGTTTCACTCAAAAGAGTCCAACGATTTTTGATATCGAGGAATGTTACGTTCAAAAGAGTCCGATGATTTAATAAAATTAAGAAATATTTTATTAAAGAGTGTCAGACAATCTGTACAGGTTATTTTGTTTATCAACATAAGAGCAGATTTGTTCATGTATGAGCAAATAATTATGTATTACATGATAAAATTGCTATATGCTGTAAAAACCGAAAAGAGAGGGCAGACAAATGCTACCCTCTTTTTGCATTATAAAAGACGGATATATCTGAGTTGGTTCAGTGGAAATCACAGATGAAAGATTGATTGAAACAATCCGTATCAGGAAAATCAGATATGTGAAACAATGTCTTTTATAATGATGCTTTTGGAGTCTGCAAAAACAGACTGTTTTATTGGAATTTTAAAATGGTTATCGATTAGTTCTGCTCAACCAGTGCTGCCTGTACGCCGTATTTCTCAGCAATCTGCTGCATGCTGCCATCTTTGTAGCTGGTTGAGAAGTACTGATTCAGCGCTTCTGTCAGATCAGAACCTTTACGGAAACCTACACCGTATTTCTCATCGTTCAGACCGATGGTGTAAGTAAGGTTGCTGTAGCTTGTACCGTCACCGATCATAGCGCCTGCCATCAGGGAATCGATGATAGCGGCATCAGATGTACCTGAGGAAACCTCAAGGAGTGCATCAGACTGTGCTTTTACCGGTGTATAGTTCAGGTTCAGCGCTGTTGCCTGCTCTTCGCCTGCGCTTCCTGCTTCAACTGCAAATGAGAGATCGGAAAGGCTTTCTTTTGTCTGATATTTGTCTGCTTTGTCTTTCGGAACAACGACAACCTGTGCATTGTTCAGGTAAGCGGTAGTGCAGTTCATGGAACTTGTTACCTCATCAGTAAGCGTCATGCCGTTCCATACGCAGTCGATGGTCTTGCCGTCCAGCTCCATAACTTTGTTATCCCAGTCGATTTCTACGAAATCAACGTCAACACCGATGCTCTCGCCAAATGCTTTTGCAAGGTCTGCATCAAAACCAATCCAGTTTCCGTCGCTGTCTTTATAATCCATTGGCTCGAAATCAGTGATGCCTACTACAAGTGTACCTTTATCTTTTACATACTGTAAATCACTGGATGTACTTTCTGCCTTTGCAGAGCTGTCAGAACTGCTGCTAGTATTGTCAGAACTGTTGCCGGAACCGCAGCCAGCCAGAACAGAAACAGCCAGGACACCTGCTGCAGCTAATAATGCAAATTTCTTTTTCATAATAAATCTCCTTCACGTTACTTCCATAGATTTTTAAGTCTTTACTATAGTAGCAATTTATCACGCTAAAGTCAATGAAAAAGATAGGAAAATTACAGAAAGATGTAAAATGAGTGTGAAATATACTTTTAGAACAGGGACTTGACAAAGGAATTAAAATATAATTATCCTTTATATGGGAAATATCTTTCACACACAGGCAGGGGAGTTTTTATAAGAAAATATATATCATAATATAAAGATATATTTCGTATAAGACAAATGCCGGTTATGAAAAAGATGTGCTTTATCTGAAACTGCAAGTGGCTGTCATGAGATATGTCACGGTTGCTCGTATCGGATATCTGCGAAGACATATACAGATGAAAACAGGACAGCAGATGTATCAGAAAGTAAATTTTTAACAAGTAACATTGGAATTGTGAAAATTTTTTTTATGAATTACGGAAGTGAAAGGCGACAATCATATGAGTGAACAAATAAAAACAAAGCATAAGCAGGAAAGTTCAGGGCTTATGACAGAAGGAACGATCTGGAAACAGATTCTTTTTTTTGCCATTCCGTTGATCTTGGGAAATCTTCTCCAACAGCTTTATAATACGGTGGATTCCATCATCGTAGGTAATTATGTGGGAAGTAATGCGCTGGGAGCTGTCGGTGCCAGTACGTCACTGATCACATTGCTGATCGCATTCAGTCAGGGCGCGGCAGTGGGAGCGGGCGTTGTAGTTTCGCAGTTCCTCGGAGCAAGGAATAAAAAAAGCGTTGAAAGCGCTGTACATACGGCATTGACCATTGCAGGAATCCTTGGAATCATCCTGACGGCAGCGGGTATTTTGTTTACTCCTATACTGTTAAAATGGATGCATACACCGGATGAGATTATCGGGGAGGCTACATTGTATCTGCGGATCTATTCCGGCGGACTGATCTTTAACGTTCTTTATAATATGGCGGCAGGCATCATCAATGCGGCGGGCAAATCCAGACGTTCCCTGCAATATCTGGCAGTGGCGTCTGTTACCAATATCATTCTGGATCTGATACTGATCCGTGGGTTGAATTTCGGCGTGGAAGGCGCTGCTATTGCAACTGATATCAGCCAGTTAGTATCCAGTATCCTTGCTCTTTCTTTCCTGATGCGTGTCAAAGACAGTTATCGTGTCAGCATCCGCAAGCTGGGCATTCGCAAAGATATGGCATTGAAGATCATTAAGATCGGACTTCCGGCTGGTATCCAGAATATGGCAATCTCGTTCTCTAACGTATTGGTGCAGTCCAGCATTAACGGATTTGGAGCTCTGGCGGTAGCGGGATTTGGCGCATATTTGAAGATCGATGGATTTAATATCCTTCCGGTGCTGAGTTTCAGTATGGCTGCGACCACTTTTGTTGGACAGAATTACGGTGCAGGAAGAATGGACCGGGTAAAAAAAGGGATGCTTACCACACTGGGGATGAGCGTGATATATACGATTTGCATCGGAGTCATACTTATGATCTTTTCCAGACCGGTCATTGGTCTGTTTACTTCGGACAGCGAAGTCATTACCTATGGACAGATCGCCATGCAGTATTTCTGCCCGTTTTATTTCCTGCTTGGCATTCTGTATTCTCTGGCAGGTACAGTACGAGGTGTCGGAAAGACGATACCGCCAATGGTTGTGCTTCTGATCTCATTGTGTGCATTTCGTATCGTATGGCTGAAAACCATATTGCCGCATTTCGATTCGATTCGGGGTGTATTTCTGATCTATCCGGTATCCTGGGTCATCGGTATGACGCTGATGGCACTCTATACATGGAAAGGAAACTGGAGGCCGAAGCCGGGAGAGCATTTTGCTGGATAACGCTGGCTGTGCAGAAAAAAGGTAATGTTGTGTTTTTTATCCGCATAGATAAATCGTTATTGAAAAGGACTGTTAGTGCCAATTATCTTACAGAAGATAAAGAGTGGAAGAAGATTGGAGTATATCTGAGAAACAGGTTTTTCATAGCGTAAGATCTATGTTATAATCAGATGAAAGTTATAAGAAAGTTTGGGCAGGTAAAAGTTATTTTGAAACAAGATGAACTCACATCAGAACAGAAACACCATTTGGAACCGGACAAGCTTACCCCAGAGCAGAAGCATCGTCTGGAACAGGTAGCTGCGACAATGGCAGTAGAAAATATGCCATTAACACAATCCAGTAGACAGAATCTGGAAGATCTGGCGTCTGGCAGAAAGACCAGAGAGCAGCTGACAAAGGAAATAACGAAAAAATATAAAATGAAAATGGAGGCAGATATAATGAGAGAATCAATTAACGTAGCCGGAGCACCGGCAGCAGTAGGACCATATGTACATGCAGTAAAAACAGGAGAGCTGCTGTTTTTATCCGGTCAGCTGGGACTGAACCCGGAGGACGGCATTTTAAGAGAAGGCATTGAAGCACAGACAAAACAGAGTCTGGAGAATTTAAAGACTGTTCTGGAAGGATGCGGTTCTGATCTAGATCATGTGGTAAAGACTTCTATCTTTATCGCTGACATGGGAGATTTTGGAAAAGTTAATGAAGTGTATGCACAGTATTTTACCAAAGAACTTCCGGCAAGATCCTGCGTGGCTGTAAAAGAGCTTCCGAAGTCTGCACTGGTTGAGATCGAAGTTATTGCTGTAGTAAAATAGTATTGAAATAAGGTCATTGCAATCCCAATGGTTTTAGACAATGGGTAGTTCCCAACTGTTTTCGATTGCAGAACGGTTGGATAAACAGAAAAAGAAGAACCGATAATATATATAAATACGGTTATGATAAATGAACATATTATGATGATAGCAGTAAAACGGAGAATTGAATGAACAAACGATATTTCGATATTTTAAAAGATGTCATGTCAAAACAGGGTACGACGGTCCTGCTTTCCGGATTAGACCGGGAACTGCTTGGCTGGAATGCGATCTGCTATGACGGGTATCTGAGATACGAAAACCGGGAAGAGAGTAAACGAATCAGGGAGGAGCTTGAAAAAGCTCCTTTTCTGCGTTACGTAGAGTCTGGAGATATTTTAGAAAAAAGTGCTGATGTACAGGAAAGTGTCGATTATACAGAAAATGCTGGGAGCATAGAAACGATTGGCGTACAGAGTCGTGAGAGCAGACCGAACATTGGAACAGGTATACTGTTTACTGCAGCAGGTCGTATTTACTATGAGACGCTGCAGCAGGAAAAGCGGATGGTCATCTGTGGCGGAGGGCATGTATCCATTCCGTTAATCCGTATGGGAAAGATGATCGGATTTCCGGTTACGGTTCTGGAAGACCGGCCAAAGTATGCTGATGATGCCCGACGGGCAGGCGCAGACCGGGTAATCTGTGATACTTTTCAAAATGGTCTGGAACAGATTCCGGGGGATAATAATACCTATTTTATTATTGTGACCAGAGGACATCGTTACGATATCCAGTGTCTGGAAGCTATCCTGAAAAAACCACATGCATATATCGGTATGATCGGAAGCCGTGTACGTGTGGCAAAAGTCAAGGAAACGCTGATCGAAAACGGAGCGGACAAAGAGATCCTTGACCGGGTCTATACCCCCATCGGACTTCGTATCGGTGCGGAGACCCCGGAGGAGATCGCTGTATCGATCCTTGCGCAGGTCATTGAGGTCAAAAACCAGAAGCGCAGCGGCTGTGGATACAGCAAAACACTGCTGGCGGCAATCGAACAGGCAGAGACATCAAAAGAAGATTATGTGCTTGCCACGATCGTGAACCGCAGGGGTTCTGCGCCGCGGCAGACAGGTACGAGAATGCTGATCTGCCCGGATGGATTTTGCGTGGAGACGATTGGAGGAGGATGCGCGGAAGCAAGGATCAGGGAAAAGGGGTTGCAGATGATCCGTTCCGGGAAACCGGTCAGCCAGATCTTTGCACTGGATATGACGCAGGAAGATGCAGAAGAAGATGGCATGGTCTGTGGTGGAATGGTAGAGATCCTGTTGCAGAATATACGGTCTTTTTAAGGTCAGATAAAATGATAGAGAATACTTGAGACAGTTATAGGATTTCATATGGCTGTTTAAAATAATTTTGTGTATAAATTTTTTTGTGGGAACATAGAAAAGGTCAAGGAGAAGGAAAATGGGAGATGTAACCAAATGGATCATGCGGGCAAAAGAAGAATTTGGCTTCGAAGAAGCTGGAGCATTAAATGTGGAGGCTCTGGAGTTCATGCCGGAGGTTCGGCAGATGTGCGCAGCTGACCGGTGCAGATCTTATAATCGGAACTGGTCATGTCCGCCGGGATGTGGTACTCTGGAAGAGATTGCTGCCCGGGTGTCAGGTTATACGAGTGGCATTCTTGTGCAGTCCGTTGGGCAGTTGGAGGATGAATTTGACGTAGAGACGATGATGGAGACGGAGAAATTGCAAAAGGAACGGTTTGCAGCACTGGTGGAAGCAGCCAGGGCAGAGGAGTCAGACTGTATTCCTATGGCAGCTGGTGCCTGTCAGGTATGCAAGACCTGTACCTATCCGGATGCGCCATGCAGATTTCCGGAAAAATCCATTCCATCGATGGAAGCCTACGGATTGTTTGTCAGCAAAGTCTGTTCACAGTCGGGTATGAAATATAACTACGGGAAAAATACAATGGCTTATACGAGCTGTATTTTATTTAAGTAATTTTTTATTTTTCCCCATTAAAGTTTTGTCAGACGGGGATAGTTGTATTTATAAAAATACTGTTTCATCTTATATTCACAGCAAGAATTTTTCCAGTTGCATAGGAATAGTTATATTTATTGAAAACACTGTTTTATAGTTATTTATGTCGAACAGCCAATGGCTGCGGCATGGGTATTAGTATGTAAACAGTAGATACAACAGGGGAACATAAGGGATATGCTTTCGTTACGGAAAATCAACTGGAAGAAGATGTAAAAAAATATATGATAACAGAACGGAGATGATAACATGAATATAGAATTAAACACAGGAACAACGCAGCAGACGCTGAAAACAGATAAACAGAATCTGACGATTCTGGAAGTATTTCAGGAAAATGGCATTACGCAGTTACATACGCCCTGTGGTGGAAACGGAACCTGTAAAAAATGCCTTGTTTTTGTAGAAGGAAAAGGCGAAGTGCTTGCCTGCCAGACTGTTGCAGAAGATGGCATGGTTGTTACGATTCCGGAAGAGGAGAAATCCGTGATCGCAGAAAATGGGAACTGCTATTTGTATCCGGCAGACGGACGGTATGACCTTGTGGCAGCCTGTGACATCGGTACGACGACGGTAGTATGTCATCTGCTAGATGGAAAGTCGGGCAGACGTCTTGCAACGGTCAGCGCACCCAATGCACAGAGGAGCTTTGGCGCAGATGTAATCTCACGAATCCAGGCAGCAGAAGGAGATGGACTGGAGTTGCTGCATGGCGCGATCCGAGATCAGATCAGCCATATGCTGGAACAGCTGTTAGAGAGAGCAGGACGAAAAGGTCCGGTCAATTTTCTGGCAGTTGCCGGTAATACGGTTATGAGTCATCTGTTCGCAGATCTGTCACCGAAGAGCATCGGAGTCGTTCCGTTTACCCCGCTTTCCCTATTTGGGGATATGCATACGGGTGCGTCACTGGGATTAGAGTTGTGTGAACAGGTGTATATTGTGCCTGCCATCGCCGGATATGTGGGGGGGGATATTACCGCAGACTTGATTGCAGTAAAGATGCACTCTGCACAGCTTGCAGCGAAATATTCAGGCGAAGCTATTACTGCAGACCAGACGGAAGAAAAAGTACAATCGGCAAATGTTGAAACAGAAGCAGCAAGTGAAAATGTTGCAGAACAACAAAAGGAAAGCCAGTCAGTAAACGGAAAAATGAACGAACCTGAAACTTTGTTGTTAGACATCGGTACCAACGGCGAAATGGTTCTTGGCAAAGCCGGAGACTATGTGTGCTGCGCGACAGCAGCAGGTCCTGCTTTTGAGGGAGCAGAGATTACTATGGGAATGCCGGCAGCAGATGGTGCCATTTCAAAAGTCTGGATGGAAGGCGCGAAGCTGTGTGTATCCGTGATCGGTGGGAAGGAAGCAACAGGTATCTGCGGTTCTGGTCTGATCGATGCACTGGCAGTTTTTCTGGAAACAGGTCTTATGGACGAGACAGGTCTTTTGGCAGACGAGGATGAAGTAGAAGAAGAACTGGTGGATTATCTGGACGAAGATGAAAACGGAAGCTGCATCTGGCTGACAGATACGGTTAAGATCACACAGGCAGACATCCGTAAATTACAGCTGGCAAAAGCATCTATTGCAGCCGGTATCCGTATCCTGTTATCAGAAAAAGGACTGCAGATGTCAGAGGTGGAGCAGGTTATCCTTGCCGGAGGATTTGGAAGTTTTCTGAATAAAAAAAGTGCGGCAGCCATTGGCCTGATTCCGAGCGAGTTGTTAGATGTGACAGTATCGGTAGGAAATGCAGCTGGAGAAGGCGCGATATCCGCAGCACTTTCAGGAGAAGCGCGGGAAGAACTTGCCCGTCTTCAGAAGGAAATGTGTTATGTGGAGCTGTCTACCCATAAAAAGTTTAGTGATGAATATATGGAACAGATGTATTTTGAATAATATATAAGCTTGGTACATTTATAAATGCTGTTTATTATAGAATATAGTTTGAAAAATATTTTTCATGACCATTTATATTGCTGAAAAATTAGTGGAATAGTTATTAAAATGAAAAACAGTATGACGGATATGGAAACAAGCAAAAGGAATATTTTGCAGTTTTTTTATTATTAGATACAGTTTTTCAAAAATATATGTAAGAAATTGGGAAAATGATTTTATATTTGATTTACAGGAGATACAAGTTATGAGAGGAATTTTATATGGAGTCGGCGTCGGACCGGGAGATCCGGAGCTGATGACTTTAAAAGCTGTAAGAATGATCCGGAAGACAGATGTGATCGCGGTTCCGGGAGCGAAGGCAGAGGAGACAGTTGCCTATAAGATCGCAGTTCAGGCAGTGCCGGAGCTGACAGAAAAAGAACTATTACCGGTCTACATGCCTATGACTCATGATCCGGTCAAACTGGAAGAGAATCACAGAAAAGGCGCAGAACTTCTGGAATCTGTTCTGGATCAGGGGAAAGATGTCGTCTTTCTGACACTGGGCGATCCGACAATCTATTCTACTTTTTCCTATTTACAGAAACGGGTGGAAAACGATGGATATGAGACGGCGCTGGTCAGCGGAATCACATCATTTTGTGCGGCAGCAGCGCGAATGAATCAACCGCTGGCGGAATGGAATCAGGCACTACATATCGTGCCTGCCGTTCATAAAGTGGGACAGTCCGCAGATGCAGAAGGCAATTATGTATTTATGAAATCCGGCAAGAAGATGAAACAGATTAAAGAGATCCTGCGGGAGACAGGAAAAGAAGTGACCATGGTAGAAAATTGCGGCATGCCAAACGAACATATTTATCGAGGTGTGGATGAAATTCCGGATGATGCAGGATACTATTCCCTGATCATGGCAAAAGACGGAGCAGATGCGTAATGATCGAACTGAAGAACCTTACCAAGAAATTTGATACGTTCACAGCTGTGGATCATCTGAACCTGAAGATAGAAACGGGAGAATTTTTTGGACTTCTGGGACCGAACGGAGCAGGAAAGACAACGACCATTAGTTTAATGTCTACCCTGCTCCTGCCTACGGAAGGGGAGATCCTGATCGATGGAGAGATGCTCAGCCGGAAAAATCCCGGACTGAAACGAAAGATCAGCGTCATCACGCAGGAATATTCCATGCGGCAGGACATGACCATGGATGAGGTTATGGAATATCAGGGCAGACTGTATTTTATGCCCAGAAAAAAGATCCGGGAAAAGACGGAAGAACTGCTGGAATTTTGCGGACTGATCGATTTTCGCAGACGGACGGTCAGAAAGCTTTCCGGCGGCATGAAACGAAAACTGATGGTCTGTCGGGCTCTTCTGACAGAACCGGAGATCCTTCTTCTGGATGAACCGACGGCAGGTATGGACGCCATTTCCAGACGTCAGATGTGGAATCTGCTGCGTCAGCTCAATGACCGCAATCTGACGATTCTTCTGACGACCCATTATATGGAGGAGGCAGAGAGTCTTTGCCAGAGAGTTGCGTTTATGGATCGGGGAAAACTGGAAGAGATCAATGAGCCAAAGCGGATGGTGGAACAGTTGGGACATTATGCGGTAGATCTTATGACGCCGGAAGGATTAAAGAGCCAGTATTTCCGGGAACGGAAAGAGGCTATCGAATATCTGAGCCATGTGGAGGGACAGACAGCCCTGCGAAACACGACGCTGGAAGATGTCTTTGTGGCACGGGCAGAGAAGAAAGAGAGGCGTGGATAGTATGGGGATTCTGACAGTATTATGGGAAAAATGGACAGAGTTCCGCCGGGATTTCTATAAGATCACGCTGGCTGCCATGATCGCGCCGTTAATGTATCTGATTGTATTTGGAATGGGACTGCAGATGGTTTCCCATGGAGAACCGTATCTGAATTTCCTGATTCCGGGTGTGGTTGCGCTGACGACGATGACGGGAAGCTTTAATGCCATTGCCCAGAATCTGAATGTACAGCGTTTATATGAGAAAGCTTTCGATCAGGTCATGATCTCGCCGACGCCTCTGTGGCAGTTTATTTTGGGACAGGTCATTGCAGGAAGTCTGAGGGGTTTGTATGCAGGCGGGATTATCATGCTTTTGATCCTGCCGATCAAAACAGGACTGGTCTTTAACGGCTATTCTTTCCTGATCATGTTTTTGAACGGAGCGGTATTTTCTACCATTGGAGTAGTCGTATCATTTATTGCGAAAAATCATACGGATGTGCCGCGGTTTTCCAATTATGTGATCATGCCAATGTCCTATCTGTGCAATACCTTTTTTTCCATGGATAATATGCCGGAAGGTGTGCGGAGGGGATTGAGCGTGCTTCCATTGTCTCAGACCAGCGCCATGATCCGAAGCATTGCAGAGCGGGAGCCGGTCAATCTGATCGGAATTCTGATCCTTGCTATCTATCTGGTGGTATTTTTGCTGCTGGCATTCTGGTTTATCTATAAGCGGAAAAATCTTTAAAATAATAAATCAAGTAATAAAGTGGAATGATGGGTAAATCCTTGGTCAGATGAGCATAAAAAGAGAGGATATTTTGAAACAATTTTTTGATAAATCTGAAAAACTTTACCTAGAAATAATGACCGGAATATAAAAGTCAGAAAATAAAATATCAGAAACAGCAGTGTGAAAAATACTTTTTCATATCTGGTTATGCCGACAGCTGGAGACTGCGGCATGAGTATTAAAATGTAGATTGGAAATAGTAACGGAAAATGAAAATCGGGAAGCAGAAAATGAAACTCAGAAAACAAACAAGCGGAAAGTTTATTGCATATATGATTACGCTGCTCAGCATATGTCTGCTCTGGTGTCTGTGTCTGGTCTGTCCGGCGCAGGCAGAGCCGCTGTCCCTTTCTATGGAGGATGGAGAGTACGCCATTGAAGTAACGATGACCGGTGGAAGTGGAAAGGCAACGATCGTGTCGCCTACGGTGCTGACGGTAAAGGACGGAAAAGCTTATGCGAAGATTCAGTGGAGCAGTTCTAATTACGATTATATGATTGTGGACGGACAGAAATTGCTGAATGAAAGTGAAGAAGGCTATTCCACATTTACGATACCGGTTATGGCGATGGATCAGGAGATGCCGGTCATTGCAGATACGACAGCGATGGGAACACCTCATGAAGTGTCCTATCAGTTTACTTTTTATGCGGATTCCATCGAGGATAAGGGGGCATTGCCCCAGGAAGCTGCCAAACGTGTACTGGTGGTGGCGGCAATTATCATCGTAGGTGGCGGCATACTCAATTATTTTGTGGCCAAACGGAGAAACCGGGATTTTCGTCCTGGGAAAAAATAGTTTGATTGCTTAAACAATAAGCCAGATCATTCCTTATGGGATGTAGAGGATATGTACCATAGTGAATTGTAGTAGACAGCTATACAAAAATTCTATGGAACAGGAAGGGAAAAGCAGGGAATCTGTCATTGCTTTTTCCCGACTGTAATGTTAATATAGTTAAATAAATGAAAAACATGATCGGTGCTGTTATGCAGAATTTTGCAGTAACAGGTAAAAGGGAAACAGGTGCAAGGCCTGTACGAACTCGTCACTGTATGCAGGGAGCAGAAAACGAAACGTGTCACTGAAGGAAAACTTTGGGAAGACCGTTTTCTGCGGGAAATTTCAGGATAATTTTATTTTCATTAAAAAGTAAAGGGGTCAGAAATTCAGAACTGTGAGTCAGGAAACCTGCCGATTGTGGGTACAGGAAGAGATTCCGGACTACGAGTAACTGGTCGTACCGCTGTAAAGCACATGCTAAACGTTACTCCGTCAGTATCAGATCTGTAAAGGTCTGTCTGGTGGATTTATTTCTGTACGGATTCATTTTGAAATTTATTTTATGGAGGAAGCAGTATTATGAAAAAGAAACGCGTAGCAATGATGTGCGCAGCAGTGGGAATGGCAGCAGTTATGATGGCTGGTTGTGGCGCAAAAGAGACTGGCAATCAGAAAACATCCAGCGCTAAAGGAGAAGTATCCTCTTCCGCAGAGGCTGAAGGTGAGGATGAAGAAAACTACGAGACAGGAGACGCTTCATTGGACAATACAAGAAATCAGGATGAGATCGGAGATAAAGAGCTTCTGGTAGTCAGCTTTGGTACAAGCTACAATGACAGCCGTCGTCTGACCATCGGAGCGATTGAGAATAAACTCGAGAGCACATTCCCGGAATTTTCTGTAAGAAGAGGATTTACAAGTCAGATCATTATTGATCATGTAAAGAAACGTGACAATGTAACGATTGATAATGTAGAAGAAGCTCTGAAACGTGCACAGGATAATGGCGTTAAGACACTGGTCGTACAGCCGACTCATCTGATGGATGGTCTGGAGTACAACGATCTGGTAGAGGAAGTTGGCGAGAATGCAGATGCATTTGAAAAAGTTGCCATCGGCAAACCGTTGCTGAGTTCTGACTCTGATTATGATGCAGTGATCAAAGCAATTACAGATGCAACTTCTGAGTACAATGACGGACAGACTGCAATCTGCTTCATGGGACATGGTACAGAAGCAAAATCTAACGAAGTTTACTCTAAGATGCAGGAGAAACTGACAGCCGCAGGATACAAAGATTACTATGTAGGAACAGTTGAGGCTACCCCTTCTGTAGAAGATGTTCTTGCAAAAGTACAGCAGGGTAATTACAAACGTGTTGTTATCGAGCCGCTGATGATCGTTGCCGGAGATCATGCAAACAATGATATGGCAGGCGATGAGGATGGTTCCTGGAAATCTGTATTTTCAAAAGCTGGTTATGAAGTAATTCCTGTTGTACGCGGACTTGGCGAACTGGAAGGTATTCAGAACCTGATCGCTCAGCATGCGCAGGATGCAATCAACAGTCTGCAGTAATCACTGATTATTGATGACTCATAAGGGAGATGAATCTGGTAAAAATATAGATTCTACAGTCTTTCTTATAAAAGAATGTATATGAAATGTGTGGAAATGGCTTGTCTTGCGGAAAAATTGGATTTCCGCAGACAGGTCATTCTGTATATAGTAGTAAAAACATTCATGAATGAAAAGACAATATATTTTCAGAATTAGTTTTTCATAAAAATTAGTGGTTGTATAATATAGATCAGGAGGAAAGAGGAAGATGAAAAATAAAACATTATGGTTAAAAAAGAGCTGTGTGATCGGTGCCATCGTGCTTGCGGCCGCATCGTTTGCAGCGTGTGGAACAGATAAGGCTGCAGATGCCGGACAGAGTAGTCAGACAGAGCAGACGGATAACAGCGCAGAGCCGGAAAGTTTTGATAAAGTGGCTACCAGTGCGGATATGTCATCAGTCAGTGATGTGGTAAAAGATGGTATGACACCGGTAGAAGGTTCCCAGATCAAAGATGGCACCTACGATATTACGGTGGATTCCAGTTCCTCCATGTTTTCCGTCACATCCTGTAAACTGACCGTTAAAGACGGTAAGATGACAGCTGTTATGACAATGGGTGGAAAAGGATATCTCTATGTTTATATGGGCACCGGAGAGGAAGCGGCAAAAGCAGAGAAATCTGATTACATTCCATTTGTGGAAGATCAGAATGGGCAACATACTTTTACCGTACCGGTAGAAGCGTTGGACAAAGGATTGAACTGTGCAGCATTCAGTAAAAATAAAGAAATGTGGTATGACAGAACACTGGTATTCCGCGCAGATTCCCTGCCATCGGATGCGTATGCGGAAGGAACCGGAAAATCTGTGGCAGATCTGAACCTTGCAGATGGCGATTATACAGCAGTCGTGACTTTAGAAGGTGGTTCCGGCAGAGCAAGTGTGCAAAGCCCGGCAAAGATTCATGTAGAAAACGGACAGGCTACAGCGACAATCGTATGGAGCAGTTCCAATTATGACTATATGATCGTGGACGGACAGAAATATCTTCCAATGGAGAATACTGAAACTGCAACATTCGAGATCCCGGTCAGTGTATTTGACAGAAAGATCACAGTGGCAGCAGATACGACAGCCATGAGTACACCGCATGAGATCACGTATACACTGTATTTTGATTCCGCATCTGTTCAGTAATTCAAGTGTGATGAGATAAAAGTATTTAGGAGATTGTTATGAAAAAGGAAAAAAGCAGACAAAATCGTATCCGCTGTGTGATGGTACTTCTGATTATATGTTGTCTGTTTGGTATACTCTGTGGCTGCAGCAGTGGAAAAACCAGTGCAGATACCAGTGCATTTGTGGAAAACAGCGGACAGCAGACTGCAAAAGAGTGGGATAAGATGTCTGTGACAGGCACGATTTCCTTAAAATATGCCACACAGTTTCAGATCGACTGTTATGACGACTACCGGCTGATCACAATGGCAACGGGAGAAAAATATCTGGTTGTTCCGGAGAACCAGACGGTTCCGTCAAATCTTCCAGAAGATATCGTTGTCTTGCAGCAGCCACTGGATCATATTTATCTGGTGGCAACTTCAGCCATGGATCTTTTTCGGGCTTTGGACAGTATGGATTCCATCCGCCTGACGGGAACGGAAGCTTCAGGATGGTACATTCCGGAGGCGAAAAAGGCTATGGAAGAGAAGAAGATTTTATATGCTGGAAAATATTCTGCCCCGGATTATGAGCTGATCGTTTCTGAAGGCTGTGATCTGGCTATTGAATCTACGATGATCTATCACTCCCCGGATATTCAGGAGCAGCTGGAAAAAGTTGGTGTTCCGGTATTTGTCGAGCGTTCCAGTTATGAATCGGATCCATTGGGAAGAATGGAATGGATCAAAGTGTATGGTACATTAATGGGAAAAGAAGAAGAGGCAGCAGCATGGTTTGATCAGGAAGTAGCCGGACTCAGTGATATCCTGCAGCAGGATAATACAGGAAAGACAGTAGGATTTTTCTACATCACTTCCAATGGTGCGGCAAATATCCATAAACCAGGCGATTATATTACAAAAATGATCGAGCTTGCCGGTGGAAAATATGCGATCTCCAGCGTGGACGCGGATGAAAATGCCATGTCTACCATGAATATGCAGATGGAAAATTTCTACATGGAAGCGAAAGATGCCGATATTCTGATCTATAACAGTACCATTGATGGTGAGTTGGACAGTATGAGCCAGCTTTTGGACAAAAGCGAGCTGCTGGGAGAGTTTAAAGCGGTGAAGAACGGTACGGTCTGGTGCACGAACAAAAATATGTTCCAGGAAAGTACCGGTGTAGGAAAGATGATACAGGATATCCATAAAATCCTGACCGATGAAAATATATCAGATTCGGAACTGACCTATTTGCATCGATTGAAATAGTTGTATGGCGACAATACTTAAAAATATGACGCCATATGTTATGTGGTGCTGACAGAGGATTGGAGATTTATATGAAAAAAGAAAATAAGATCAGATACGGTATGGGATTTCTCATCCTGATCGTATTACTGATCCTGTTATTATTTTTGAATATCAATGGTGGAAGCATACGTCTGTCCGTAAGAGAAATCCTTGCGGTATTGGGCAGAAGATCTTCGGATGCTACGGCGGTGTCGATTTTGTGGAATATACGTTTGCCAAGAATCCTTGCAGCACTGCTTCTGGGCGGAGCCTTGTCTGTGTCCGGATTTTTGTTACAGACTTTTTTTGCCAATCCTATTGCCGGACCGTTTGTATTGGGAATCTCTTCTGGTGCAAAGTTGGTGGTGGCGCTTGTCATGATTTTTCTTTTGGGAAGAGGGATTACAATCAGTTCTTTGGGAATGGTGGGGGCGGCTTTTGTCGGTTCCATGATCTCCATGGGATTTGTGCTGGCTGTATCAAAGAAAGTAAACAACATGTCCATGCTTGTAGTATGTGGTATTATGATCGGATATATCTGCTCTGCCATTACTGATTTTTTTGTCACGTTTGCGGAAGATTCCAATATCGTAAACTTACATAACTGGTCTCTGGGAAGTTTTTCAGGCACTTCATGGAACAGTGTGAAGATTATGGCAGTTATCGTTCTGGTCGCATTATTTTTTGTGTTTTTCTTATCAAAACCAATCGGGGCATATCAGATTGGAGAAAATTATGCCAAGAATCTGGGTGTAAATATCAAAGCACTGCGGGTGCTTCTGATCCTGCTTTCAAGTATACTTTCTGCATGTGTAACAGCCTTTGCGGGACCGATTTCTTTTGTAGGAATTGCGGTGCCCCATCTGATCAAGAGTATGTTCAAAACAGCAAAACCGCTGGTCATCATTCCGGCAGGTTTTTTAGGCGGCGCAGTGTTCTGCCTGTTCTGTGATTTGCTGGCACGAACGGTATTTGCCCCCACAGAACTCAGTATCAGTTCTGTGACAGCGGTATTTGGCGCGCCGGTGGTAATCTATATGATGATTCGCAAACAGGGCAGAAGGGTACGATGATTTTTGGAAAGAGATTGCATGAAAATACATTTTCATGACGGTATCTGTTGCATGAAAACGAGCGGAATGGAGATTTATGTGAAGGATTACTATTTTTATACAGAAGATATGGATGTTGGATATGGAAAAGAACCATTGATCCGACATATTGAGATGAAAATTCCAAAGGGCAGCATTCTGACGCTCATCGGACCGAATGGTGCCGGAAAGTCTACCATTTTAAAGACGATCACAAAGCAGTTGAAGCTGATGGGCGGCTGTATTTGGCTGGATCAGTCTTCTATGACGGAGATGAGCAACGCCCAGATCGCAAAAAAGATGGCAATGGTTTTGACAGAACGGCTGCATCCGGAGCTTATGACCTGTGAGGAAATGGTCAGTACCGGTCGGTATCCGTATACGGGAAAGCTTGGGCTTCTTACAGATGATGACTGGGAAAAAGTAGAGCAGGCGTTGGAACTGGTGCATGCATCCGATCTGGCAAAGGTGGATTTTTCCTGTATCAGTGACGGACAGCGGCAGCGTATCATGCTTGCCCGGGCACTTTGTCAGGAACCGGAGATGCTTGTTCTGGATGAACCGACCTCATTTCTGGATATCAAACATAAACTGGAATTGCTTACTATCTTAAAGCAGATGGTACAGCAGCGCGATCTGACTGTTATCATGTCCCTGCATGAACTGGATCTGGCACAGAAGATTTCTGATTATGTAATCTGTGTGCATGGAAACCAGATTGAAAAATATGGTCCCCCGGAGGAAATCTTTACTTCTTCTTATATTGAAGCGCTCTATGGGGTAACGGCTGGAAGCTATAATGCGGAATTTGGCTGTCTGGAAATGGAACCGCCAAAAGGAAAGCCACAGGTATTTGTTATCAGTGGCGGTGGAAGCGGAATCTCTTTGTACCGGAGATTACAGCGTATGGGGGTACCCTTTGCAACAGGTGTATTGCATGAAAATGATATCGATTATGCAGTGGCAAAAGCGCTGGCGGAGACCGTTATCTCCCAAGAGGCTTTCAAAGCGATTGCTGAAGAAACCTTCCAAAAAGCGGCAACATGTATGGAATGTTGTGAGAAAGTCATTTGCACGGTGGAGCAGTTTGCAGATGGCAACCGTGGAAATGAAAGATTAAAGGAGCTGGCCAGAAAGAGCGGGAAACTTGTATCTGAAGAAACTTTTTTTACGTAAGTGGATAGATAATATTGTGACTCAGACAGGAGAAAAAGATGGCAGAGGGATCAGCTTATACAGAAATGCTGCGGGCATTGCCTGTCAGTGAAATCAGCAAACCGTTGACGAAAAAAATAAAAAAGAACTGGGATGATCTTGCCATTCCTTTGGACAGCATGGGAAAATTTTCAAAAATCCTGACCCGTATCGGAGCTATCTTAAAGGATGAGAGCATTGATATCGGAAAAAAGATCGTGCTTGTCATGTGTGCGGATAACGGCATCGTAGCAGAAGGCATCAGCCAGTCCGGACAGGAAGTGACCCGTATTGTAGCAGAAGGCATGGGACAGGGACAGTCTTCTGTATGTAAAATGGCAATGCGTGCAGGCATTCATATTTTGCCCGTAGATGTAGGTATCAATACGAAAACACAGCTGGCGGGAGTACGATCCTGTAAAATTCGGGAAGGCAGCCGGAATTTCCTGCAGGAACCGGCCATGACGCCGGAGGAAACATTGCAGGCTATTACCGTTGGAATGGAGCTGGTACGGGAATTCAGGGATCGCGGCTATCGCCTGATCGGTACCGGAGAGATGGGAATCGGAAATACCACCACCAGCAGTGCCGTGGCGACAGCGTTGCTTCGGGAAGATGTGAAAAAAATGACAGGTCGTGGAGCCGGTCTGGATGATGAACGATTGAAGCAGAAATGCAGCGTCATTGAGCAGGCATTAAAAAAATATGGTCTCTGTGAAAACGATATGGATGCGTTTACCATATTACAGACGGTAGGCGGATACGATATCGCTGCATTGACAGGTGTCTTTCTTGGTGGTGCAGTCTATGGCGTTCCCATTGTGTTGGACGGCATCATCAGTATGACCGCAGCGCTGGTGGCAGTCCGCATCCGTCCGGAAGTCCGTGATTTTCTCATACCATCCCATGAAAGCCGGGAACCGGCGGTACAGACGTTGATGGAAGCGTTACAGGTAACGCCGGTCATTCAGGGCGATATGGCGCTTGGGGAAGGAACCGGAGCTGTTATGATGATGGAGCTTCTGGATATGGCAGCTGCCGTATATCAGGAGATGCGGACATTTTCAGATGCAAAGATAGACCCATATGAACGGTTTAATGCACAAGAGTAAATCGTAACTTGGAATATAACTGCCATTTAAAACAGAGATGGTAAATTAGACGAAATATATTTAATAATAACAGGAGAGCCAAATATGAAACGATTAGAACTGGTTCCACCCAGAGAGATAGAAAACAGGAGCTTTGAAATCATTGGGGAAGAGTTACAGCAGCGTGGCATCACGATACCGGCAGAGCAGGAGTCGGTTACAAAACGCGTGATCCACACCAGCGCTGATTTTGAATATGCACAGACGATGTGTTATTCAGAAAATGCGATCGCCATTGCCAGAAACCTGATCCGTCAGGGTGCGGATATCGTGACAGATACGAATATGGCAATGTCCGGCATCAATAAAAAAATGCTGGCAAAATTTGGCGGGGAAGTGCATTGCTTTATGGCAGATGAAGATGTGGCGGCAGAAGCAAAAGCACGCCAGGTAACACGAGCCTCCGTGTGCATGGAAAAGGCTTCAAAGATCAACAAACCAGTCATTTTTGCCATCGGAAATGCGCCTACCGCACTGGTATCTCTATATGAAATGATCCAGGCGGGCACTTACAGACCAGCATTTGTCATCGGCGTTCCGGTGGGATTTGTTAACGTGGAGGCAGCCAAGGAACTGATCATGGAGACCGATGTGCCTTACATCGTCAACCGTGGGCGCAAGGGTGGCAGCAATGTGGCAGCAGCCATCTGCAATGCCCTGATCTATGGTCTCGCCAGAGATTAACTCTGATATTTTTTCTTGAAATCAAGCATATAGAAGGAGTTGAGAAGATACAATCGATTCTCGGAATCGTCCAGATCCATATCCAATAATTCATGAAGACGGCTGATCCTGTAATTCATCGTACTGCGGTGGATATGCAGGTCTGTAGCCGTCATTTTTATATTCCGCTCATTGACCAGATAGCGCTGCAGGGTGTAGGCAAACTCCGTGTCATGCTGCTCATCGTATTCTACCAGTTTCAGAAGCTGCGGCGCGCAGAGCATTTCCGGCAGCAGCTCCTGGGAAGCCTGGCGGAAGAAATAATGAAAGGCATAATTCTCAAAATAATAAATGGGTGCCTGCAGATGTTCGTTGAGACCGATCTGGTGGGCAATCTGCGTCTGGCGGTAATAGTAAGCAAAATTCTGAAAATCATGTCCGTACATGCTGACGCCGGCTTTCAGGTTTCCAAGGTTTAGAAAATCAGAAATATAAGAGAAAAAGCGTTCTTTGGATGTATGTTCCAGTGTCATGTTCAGCACGAGGATAATCTGATATTCATTTCGGAAGACGCAGCTGTTTGGGAACATATTTGCTAGCCGATGCGTCAGGTTGGTAGCCGTATGGATGGCATTATCGCTTTTCTGGCAGAAAATGGTCACACACTGAAAGGTGTCATCGATATGCCAGTTATAATAGTTGAAAGGATTACTAATCTGGTTTCTGGTGTATACTTTTCCATCAATCATGCCTTTAAAAAGGATGGACAGGACGTTAGATGCATCACTGACCAGGAGCATACCCTGCTGCAGCGCCAGAGAAATATTTTCCGCAAAATATTCCAGAAGTTCGTAATCCCTTTTTCGGATCGGGGTTCCGATCTCGTCAATACAGACCCTTCCCACATAAACCCACTCGATTCGCAGGTTCACATATAATGTACGATAGCCGGTGGCTTTTTCTGAAAAAATCTGTGCGCCATAGGTGTGCAGCGTCTTATGGTATTCATCAGAGGATTTAAAAGTATTTAACACTTCAAGGGGCAGATAGTACTTGTCGAACGTCTCGTCATACTGCCAGGAAAACTGCCCGTCCATTTCATTGGCAATGGCCAGCAGTTCATTGTTTCGGTCATGAATAAAGATCGGTTTTTCAAAAATGGGGATGCACAGTTTACACAGTTCATCCAGTGTAGCATTGTGATGGATCAGTTTCTGTAATTCATTTTCCCAGGAGTTGTATTTGCAGAAAATTTTCTGCACTTCATAATAGAGCTGGTAGACATCCGTGTTTTCAGGAAATATCAGACAGAGATTGTATTCCAGGGCAGCGTTATCCGGGGTACCGATGCTTAAAAAGCCGCTTCCGGGAGGAAGGGGATGTTCCTGAAAATAAGAAGCATGTTCCAGTAGCAGATGATCCGGCAGATACGCCTGATCCGGGATTGCAAGCTGAATGCCCATATATTTTGTTTTTATCAGATCCGGATGTCCTTTTAACTGTGGCTGAAAAGGTGCGAGACATTCCTCAAATATGGCAAGGCTCAGATACATAGATTTCTCCTCCATGGTATAGATGTACGATATTATAATGATGCTTGTTTTGCAAACACTTTAAAATACAGAAAAAAATTGTACAGTTTTGTGTATGTTATAGCGTTTTGGTATAAAGATTTTAGGAAAAACCATTCATACATAATATATGAATGAATACATAAAAAGTCAAACATATTAGCGAATATTCAAAAGATATATTTTGGAGTATCATAATTACAAACTTATACAAGGAGGATTTGCCATTGGAAAGCTGAATAAATTTGGCGACAGCGATGAACTGATCAATTTGGATGACAGGGAGGAACAATAGGATGACAACGACACAGATCTGGATGTTATGCTTTGTTGGAGTTATGGTTTTCCTGATGATTTTATCCGCAGCATGGAATCAGATGGGAAAGAAAAATAGAGAAGAATTACAGCAGGAAAAGGAGAAAGAATCATGAAAAAGATGACACCGAAAGAGCGGGCGATGGCATTTTTCCGCAATGAGCCAGTGGATGAACTGCCTACCGATGAAGGATTGTTTGTATTATTTAACCCGGAGGCATATAAAGAGCGTCCGTCTCATGTACACGGCGGTGTGGACTGGTTTGGCGTGCCGTGGAAATATGAATCCAGCGTCGATGCGATTGCGCCGGATCATACGGTAGATCCGATCATGGAAGATATCTGTGACTGGAGAGAACTGGTTAAGTTCCCGGATCTGGATGCATGGGACTGGTCAAAAGTAGAAGAGATCGATCATATCAGCGAGATTGACCGTGAAAATAAAGTATTTGAGATCATGTTTGTAAACGGACCGTTCGAGCGTCTGCATATGCTGATGGGATTTGAAAATGCCCTCTGTGCGCTGCTTACTGATCCGGAAGAAGTGGAAGAGTTCCTGAATACCTATATGGAGTGGAAACTGAAACTGATGGAGAAAGTCATCTATTATTACAAACCGGATGTACTCATGTTCCACGATGACTGGGGTACCCAGAATAACATGTTCTTTTCACCGGATATCTGGCGTTCACTGATCAAACCGCAGATCAAAAAAGCGGTTGACCGCTGCCATGAACTGGGTGTGCTTTTTGATATGCATTCCTGTGGTAAGATCGAAGCCATTGTTCCGGAATTTGTAGAGCTTGGCATCGATGCATGGCAAGGAATGGAGATCAATGATATTGCAAAACTGAAATCCATTACCGGCATGAAGCTGGGATATCATACCACACCGGATTATCAGGGCTATCAGACAGAAGCGCTGGCAGGCACTCTGACAGAAGAAGATCTGCGCAGACGTGTGCGTGAGACATTTGAAAAGAATGCAAAAGGATACTGCTATTGTCCGATGTTCCTTCCTTTCGGCGGCTGGTCCACAGAAGTTATGATCGATGAGATCATGAAAGACGGCAAAGATATCTATCGTGAGGAGCAATAATTAGCTGACAGTGTAATTGATGCGTAATAGAGAGACATGTATCTGAATGCATAACGAAATGACATGATAACAGTCGAAAGAATCATTTTACATTTTCGGGCAGGATTCATATATTGGATATATAGCCAAAACAGGTAAAAGAAAAACAGAATAAACTCATGATCATATGACAATTTACAGTAAAGAGAAGAATCTTTATACTGGAAACAGTCAGAGGAAGCGTGTAAAGGGTTAAGGAGGAAGACAAATATGTCAGTTATTAATGAAATCTCAGAAGCTCTGCAGAGAGGTAAGAAAAAAGATGTAACCAGACTGGTGCAGCAGGCGATTGATGAAGGTGTAGATGCTGTAACCATCTTAAAAGAAGGATTATTAGACGGAATGAACATCATCGGCGAGAAATTCAAAAATGATGAAGTATTCGTACCGGAAGTTCTGGTAGCAGCCAGAGCGATGAATGCAGGAACAGCACTGTTAAAACCGCTTCTTTCCGGAGAGGCTGCAGAACCGCTTGGAAAAGCATGCATCGGAACAGTAAAAGGCGATATGCACGATATCGGTAAGAACCTGGTTCGTATGATGATCGAAGGAAAAGGTATTGAGATCATTGACCTTGGTGTAGACGTAGAACCACAGGATTTCGTAAAATGCGCCATCGAGAACGACTGCAGCATTATCTGCTGTTCTGCACTTCTGACAACTACCATGCCAATGCTTGGCGAGGTTATCAAAGCCGCAGAAGAAGCCGGCATCCGTGACAAAGTTACCATTATGGTAGGCGGAGCTCCGGTAAATCAGGCATTTGCAGACAGCATTGGCGCAGATATTTATACCGAAGATGCTGCTTCCGCAGCAGATGCAGCAGCTGCTGTACTGCAGGGATAGGGAGGTATTTTACGATGAATGTGAAACAGTGGGTAGCAGATGTACTTGCAAGTGAGAAGAAAAAAGCATTACCGGTACTTTCTTTTCCATCTATTCAGAAAATGGGGATTACCGTTGCAGAGCTGATCAACGACAGTGACAAACAGGCAGAAGGTATGAAAATTATCGCAGATTCTTTCCCGACCGCAGCCAGCGTAAGCCTGATGGATCTGTCTTTGGAGGCAGAAGCATTTGGCTCAGAGATCCGTGTATCTGATGATGAAGTTCCTACCGTTATCGGTTCTATCGTATCTACAGAAGAAGAGGCAGAAGCATTGAAAGTTCCGGAAATCGGAGCGGGGCGTACCCAGATCTATATTGATGCCATCGAGAAAGCATGCAAGCTGATCACTGACAGACCGGTACTGGCTGGCGTTATCGGACCGTTCTCTCTGGCAGGAAGACTTCTGGATGTATCCGAAGCTCTGATCTATTGTTATGATGAGCCGGACATGGTGCATCTGGTACTGGAAAAAGCGACAGAGTTCCTGATCAACTACTGTAAAGAGTACAAAAAAGTTGGTGCTAACGGTATCGTTATGGCTGAACCGTTGGCAGGTCTGTTATCTCCGAGCCTCGCAGAAGAATTTTCCGCTGATTATGTAAAACAGATCGTAGATGCTGTACAGGATGATGAGTTTATCGTTGTATATCATAACTGTGGAAATTCCACCATCAAAACGATAGATACGATCGTTACAAACGACTGCCCGATGTATCATTTTGGAAATGCCATTGATATGGAAGAGATGATGAGCCATATTCCGGAAAATCTCATTGCTATGGGTAACGTGGATCCGGCGGGCGAATTCAGAAACGGTACACCGGAGAGTATATACGCAAGAACGAAAGAAGTGATGGAGAAATGCTGCAAATACAAAAATTTTGTCATTTCCTCCGGATGCGATATCCCGCCAATGTCTCCGTGGGAGAATATCAGCGCATTTTTCAAAGCAGTAGAAGATTTTTACTCATAAGATAATCCTTGGATCAACTGTGTACGTGGAAGTTATTTTCAGGTTGGGATTTGTATGATAAAATCAGAGTTGCTTTTTTGTGATTCTTGCTGGCATTATAGCTATTCTGTTGGTCTTAAAATGGATGTAACTGTTTATAAAATACCATGAGGCAGGTCTTACATGTGAAAACTGATAAGTTTACATGTGAGACCTGTTTTTATATAAAAATAGTTGCAAAATACACAAAAAAAATCAGGCGATTTTTTGAAATATTGGTTAATCATATTCTGCTATGGGTGCTATAATACGCCTGTAACAAGGAAAAGCACTTAACACACCTCTTTAAAAAGAATAAAGTTGAAGGATGCTAAGCGAATCAGATTTTTGGAGGAAAAGATAAATGAATACTTTAAAAGCTGAAAAAAGAAGCATGGACATCAAAGCAAAAAAATTAAGAAGAGAGGGCTATGTTACCGGTAATGTCTTCGGCAGAGAAATGGAAGAATCCGTACCGCTTAAGATCGAGAAAACAGAGCTTGCCCGTGTATTGAAAGAGAATCACAAAGGCAGCCAGATTATGCTTGAAGTTGAGGGCGAACAGTATGATGTTCTGATCAAAGACATCCAGTTTAACACACTGAAAAAACAGATAGATGAGATTGATTTTCAGGCACTGGTAAGCAACGAGAAAGTACATTCTGTTGCTGAGGTTGTACTTGTAAATCATGATGCGATTACCAATGGCGTTATCGAGCAGCTTCTGGAGGAGGTTGCATTCAAGGCACTTCCGGCAGCGCTGGTTGATAAAGTAGAAGTCGATGTATCTGCAATGCATGTTGGCGATTCCATCAAAGTAAAAGATCTTGCAATCGCAAAAGATCCGGATATTGATCTTTCTACTGATCCGGAAGCAACCGTTGTTACTCTGACAGAGTCAAGAAATGTTGTAGAGGATGACGAGGACGCTGAAGGCGAAGAGGCAGAGGCTTAAAATCGCAGATTATTTTTAAATAATGGTAAAGAAGGCAGGTTTCATTATAAACGATGGGATCTGTCTTTTTTATACGGTATAGGTACATGTTCTGTGCAAGCATTTAGTGCAGATGTTTTGCTCAAAAATGAGACTATCCTGGGTGGAGAATGAATAAGAAAGTTTCTGGCAATGAGTATGGCAACTTTTTAGGAAGAGATCAAAGATAATGACCGGAAAAGTTCCGAAAATAACATATAAGCGTCTGGCGAATCATAGAAAAAAGTGCTATACTGTGAAAGAACGGCAGGATAGGAGAAATATGCTGTTGGATAAAAGACAGAAGAGGGGAGCTTGCAAAGCAGGCTGAGAGTAGGTTGTGTTACCTAGACCCATAACCTGATTTGGATAATGCCAACGAAGGGATATAGGATACAGTTTTTGCTTCTGGAAAGAGCAAAAATTTTTCATGCAGATATACCCTTTGTGGTGTATCTGTTTTTAATTTACAAAATATTGTACGCTGCTTACACGAAAGTAAAACATTTCTATTTTGTTCTGGCAGAGAAAGAACTGGACTCTGTATGAATACAATAAACAAAGAGAATTTAGAACAAAGAAAATTTTGTATTAACATAAAAATTAAAGATTGAAAATCTGGACATTTATAAGAAACAGGAGGAAAAATTAAATGTTAGGAAAATACCTGGACAACGTAAGAAAAAAGACACCGTTGGTGCATAATATTACCAACTATGTAACCGTAAATGACGTGGCAAATATGCTGCTGGCCTGCGGCGGCAGCCCGATTATGTCAGACGAACCGGACGATGTGGAGGATATCACATCTATCTGTGGGGGGCTGAATATCAATATTGGAACACTGAACCGCAGAAGTATTGAGGGGATGTTTCGTGCCGGAAAGAAAGCGAATGAGCTGGGACATGTCGTGTTGCTTGATCCGGTAGGAGCAGGAGCCTCTGCGCTTCGGACGAATACAGCGCTGGAGCTGATGCAGGAATTGGATTTAACAGTCATTCGTGGAAACATTTCAGAAATCAAGACACTGGCACTTGGCAGTGGTACGACAAAAGGCGTAGATGCAGATGTGGCAGATGCTGTGACAGAAGAAAATCTGCAGCAGTCCATAGAGTTTGTAAAAGCGTTTGCCAGAGCAAGTCACGCAGTAGTGGCCGTTACGGGAGCAATTGATCTGGTCAGTGATGGCGAAAAGTGTTATGTGATTCGAAATGGAAGAGCTGAGATGGGCAAGATTACTGGAACGGGTTGTCAGCTTTCCGGTCTGATGACTGCTTTTCTTGTGGCAAATCCGGAAGAACCACTGGAAGCAGCAGCGGCAGCAGTAGGTGCTATGGGTGTAGCCGGAGAAATGGGCTGGAGACATATGCAGTCCTATGATGGTAATTCCACCTATCGGAATCGAATCATTGATGCAGTTTATAATATGAACGGAACAGTATTGGATCAGGAGGCAAACTATGAAGTGCGGTAAAAAAGAATTACAGTTATATGCGATCACAGACAGACACTGGTTAAATGGCAGAAGCCTTTATGAGGTTGTAAAAGAAAGCCTGGACGGCGGTGTGACATTTTTGCAGCTGCGGGAAAAACAGCTGGACGAGGATCATTTTCTTGAGGAGGCAAAGAAACTGCAGGGACTTTGCAGTGAATACAATGTACCATTTATTATCAATGATAATGTAGAAATTGCTCTTGCTATAAATGCAGATGGTGTGCATATCGGTCAGAGTGATATGGAGATGAAAGAGGCAAGGGAAAAACTCGGTCCGGATAAGATTATCGGCGTATCCGCTCATACGAAAGAAGAAGCTTTGCTTGCTCAGGCGCAGGGTGCAGATTATCTCGGTGTGGGGGCTGTATTCCCTACCAGTTCCAAGGATGATGCAGAAAGCGTGTCCTATGAGACTTTAAAAGCAATCTGTGAGGTCGTATCCATTCCAGTCGTAGCTATCGGCGGGATTACGAGAGAGAATCTGCATCAGCTTTCCGGAAGCGGAATCAGTGGCATATCAGTTATCAGCGCTATTTATGCACAGTCGGATATAAAAGAGGCTGCCAGAGAGCTGAAACAGTGTGTGCAGGAAATTCTGTGATCAAGAAAAATGAAACGATCAAATAGAGTTATAGAAGAAAGCCCTTATTACAAAAAAGATAAAAATCTGTTTTTATATAAGGGCTTTCTTTAGTGGTAAAACCGAGTTACCAGATGCTGTTGGATCAGATTGTTCCGGTTACAGTCAGAGTGCTGGTTCCTGGAGTAACGATCCAGCTTCCGGTTGTCGGATCCTGTGTAAATGTAGCGGCAGGAACCGTGATCTGTCCTGGAACTGTGGAAAACAGACCTGTCGTTTCATCGTAAGTGTAATTTGCAGGTTCACTCCATGCGGTTCCATTGAAGGAAACAGACAGATTGGTCAGTTTCGGATCAAAGGTATCGGTTACGGTAAGTGCATCTGTGATGTCTGCAGCTGTATTTCCATTATTCTGGATTAGGAACGTGTAAGTTAAAGTTCCATTTTCTGTTACTGGAACGGGGCTGACAGATTTAGTAATAGACAGAATCGGTTCGCTGAGCGCTTCTACGGTTTCATCTACTGTAATGGGAGTGATGCCGCCACCAGTAATGGTAGCAGTATTGGTAATTTCGGATTCGGTCGCTACAGGAGCATATTCGTTCAGGGCGGCTTCATACACAATGGTTGTATTTCCGTTTGCCGGAACACTGATTCCGGTAATGGTAAGTGGAGGTCCCGGAGTAACAGCCGGTGTCGGTTGCAGGATTCCGTTGATATAATATTTGATTGTGTCATTTACATACGTCAGTGGTGTTAGTGTCGTTGTGTTGAACGTATAAGAGCCGAGGTTATCTTCAATTGTAAGTCCATTGAATGCAGTATTTCCGGCATTTACAATGCTGATGACATAGGTAATGCTGTCATTTGCTCTGTAAGTCTTCCGTATGGCAGTTTTTGTTGCGGATAAAACTTCCAGGATTTCTCCAACGGCAATATTGGAATTGGCTACTGCTTTCCGTAACGCAGCTGAGCCTGATTGGTAAAACGAGCCATATTATTTTCCTCTTTATTATAGAAATCATTTTGTTGATACAGTATAATATATGAAAATGTCAGAGATTCGGTGCTTGTGGTATCTACGGGATTTGGAAGAGACCATGTGATAAAAAAATGTACAGATTAGTGTGAAAATACTTTTTCATAGCTATTTGTGCCGCCAGCCAAATGCGGAATGGACATTAAAATGGAAACACTGATATAGTTTTAAATAGGATTACGGGAATATGTATTGTGCAGCAGGAGGATGATATAGATGAAATGGATGATCGCATCTGATATTCATGGATCGGAATATTATTGCAGAAAATTGTTGGAAGCATACGAAAGAGAACAGGCGGATCGTTTATTGTTGTTGGGAGATATTTTATACCATGGCCCGCGAAATGATCTGCCAAAAGGTTATCAGCCGAAAAAAGTGATTGAGCTGTTGAACCGTTATAAACAGGATATTCTCTGTGTCCGTGGAAACTGTGATACAGAAGTGGATCAGATGGTACTGGAATTTCCAGTCCTGGCAGATTACTGTGTGGTAGCTGATGGAAAAAAACTGATCTACGCAACCCATGGACATCATTTTAACGAGCAGAATCTGCCACCGCTTCATAAAGGCGATATTTTGCTGTGCGGTCATACTCATGTGCCAAAATGTACAGCGCAGGAGGATTATATCTATATGAATCCTGGATCTGTATCCATTCCGAAAGAAGGAAGCTGGCATGGATATATGATTCTGGAAAATGGTATTTTTCTCTGGAAAGATCTTCAGGGTGCAGAAAAGATGAAGAGAGAGGCAGTATTGTGAAAGCGGAAGATGTAATAAAAGAAATGTGCTGAAACACATTGACAGAAAAAAACGGATATGATACTTTAATAAACAGAGAGAGGAAATGTTGATAGCAGAAGTTGTTTAGAGAGCACTAGAATCGTGTTTTGAAAAATGCTTTTGATGACAGGAAATATTTTTTATAATTGAAGAGATTTTTGTCAGAGGACTATAAATTTTTCTATTTTTGAATGATAAATAGAAAAATTTGTGGTTCTCTTTTTTTGTGAAAAATGGAAAGGAGTCTTATATGCTCGTAAAAGAAATCTTAAGTGCATTGATCATGATCTTTATTCTGATCATTCCGGGATTTTTCTTTGGAAAGAAACGGATCATTGATGAACACCAAAGTCAGGGAATTTCTGCACTGGCGGTCAATCTGACCTGGCCTTGTCTGGTCATTGATGCCATGCAGCTCAAATTCAGTATGCAGACGCTGCGGGACAGCGCCTATATGATGGGAATCGCCCTGCTCGTTTTTGGCGCGATATTAGTGATCAGTTTTCCTCTGGCAAAGCTTTTGCGGCTTCCGAAGACCAAACAGTATGTTATGCTTTTTATGCTACTCTTTGGAAATACTGGATTTATCGGTATCCCCGTGATCAAAGCGTTGTATGGTTCTGAAGCCGTATTTTACGCTGCAATCCTTGAGATGATCAATGACCTGCTGATGTTTACAATCGGTATTTTACTGATGCAGATGTCAGCTGGGAGTAAGTTAAAGATTCGTGCAAAAGATTTCTTAAGTCCGGGACTGATCGGCGTATTGATCGGACTGGCGCTGTTTCTGGCTGATTTCCAGCTGCCGTCTGTCCTTGGCGGAGCAGTGCAGATGATCGGAAATGCTACCACACCGCTGACCATGTTTCTGATCGGATATCAGCTTTCCGGGCTGCATTTGCGGGAAGTGTTGGGAGAGTGGCAGGTGTACCTGGTCAGTTTGTTAAAATTACTGCTGGTTCCTGTCATTACATTAATTTTTGTAAAGCTCTTTTCCGGGGAATTGTCCATGCTTGAGAAAGTATTGACCATCAGTTTCGCCATGCCTGCGGCATCAGCTACTGTTATTTTCAGCCAGCAGTATAAAGGAGAAGTTGAGTTTTCCACAAAGACGGTGCTGTTGTCTACATTGATCTCATTGGTCACAATACCGGTGTTTGCAATCTTATTAGGTGCTATGTAGAGTTCAAATGAAAACACGATTCATGTAAAGTGTTTTGGATATATATCTGTCGTTACTACTTTAATATTGAATTTTGTCAGGAGTGTGTTATGGAACATGAAAATAAAATGGGTTACGAACCGGTAAACCAATTAATACTAAAAATGTCATTGCCGCCATTATGTTCTATGTTTTTGCAGTATTCATATAATCTGGTCGACAGTATGTTTGTTGCAAAAATAAATGAACAGGCTTTAACGGCAGTCTCCCTCTCGTTCCCAATTACTACACTTATGCTTTCCTTATCCATTTGGGTGGGCGTAGGTATCAATGTACTGATAGCAGGTTATCTGGGAGAACGAAAGCAGAAAGAAGCAAATACGGTAACAACATTAGGCCTGATGATATCGATTTTGTTAGGGGCTTGTGTAAATATTCTTGTGATGATATTTATGAAATCCTATTATGCTGCATTTACAACAGATCATCATATATTTGATTATGGCATTATTTATATGAGAGTATGCGCATTTATGCAAGTTCCTAATATGGTTCACATTGCAATTCAGAAGATGCTGCAGGCAACCGGAAATATGATTACACCGATGTGGTTTCAGATTGCCGGAGTTGTACTGAATTTTATTTTAGATCCATTACTGATTTTTGGAATAGGACCGTTTCCTGAGATGGGTATTGCAGGAGCTGCACTGGCAACAGTATTGGGATATACATTATCTATGGGAAACATCGGTGTACAAGGGGTACAAACAAGATAAAATAGAAATGAGGGGCGATAG